>Ga0209509_1000343_pt1 | contig 45554 bp, 31 predicted proteins | sample BioC13SIPDNA_FD_185743 | JGI IMG/M metagenome (GOLD analysis project Ga0209509, IMG submission 185743) | Anaerobic biogas reactor microbial communites from Washington, USA - Biogas_R1_A C13 SIP DNA (SPAdes) (version 2) | ecosystem: Engineered > Bioreactor > Anaerobic > Unclassified | place...
CGGCGCGTGGTCGAACCCAACGGCACCTTGTCGGCCCAGGACTTGGCCGACCGTGTCTGCAAAACCTTCAACTGCACTCATGAACCGCATCTTGCTATTCCAGAAAATGTCGCCTGTTAATGCACTAATCTTCACTGGCCTTCGCCTTGTTCACTTCATCTCAAGTATAACACCGTTTTCGTAGATGTTCTTCCGCGCGGTCAGCTTGGGGTGGAAGCCCGTGTCTATCGTTTCCCCGCGCTGGATCTCGAGGCTCACATCCTTGAGCGCGCAGGGCCACGTCACGGCCATTCTCCGCCTGGTGGCCAATGGTGTATTTCTTGCCCAGGTTTTCGGCTTGGATGACGAGGTCAGGCATAGTGTTTTTGGTACAAGGATTTGTCGGATTCTATGGATTTTTTAAGGGAAGAAATCCGTGTTTTCCGTGTTCATCCGTGTACAATTCCTTAGAGCACGCAGCGTCCGCAGAGTTATCGTGCGTTGCTCGCAACGCCTATTTCTCAGCGCTCTCAGCGAACTCGGCGGTTAAATTAGGCATTTATCCAGACCGGCGCAGCCCGCGCAGCCAGCGGTAGGGGTAGTACAGCGGCAGCAGCAGGCGGTTAGGAATGTGATACTGGCTCAGCATATAGTCCGCCGATGGGAAGAGGTTGCCCCACACGTACCGCAGCCGCATCCCCCAGCCTGGGATGTCCGCCAGGCTGCTCCACAGCCCCCGCGCCACCAGGCCCCTGCCGGCGAGGATAGCGTAAGCCTGCGCTTCATCGCGCGAAGGCTCCAGGCGCTGCAAACGCGCCCACACCTCAGGCGGAATGGGCAGGGACCACAGTTCGTGCGCGCGCGACAGCGCCTCTTGCAGCGGCAGCACCAGGCCGTAGGCCTGCGCCCGCGCCAGCACCTCGTCCCACTCGATGGCTTCCCGGTACAGGACGGTCACTTCCGCCGGGTCGTAGAGCTGCCTGAGGCTGGCTTTCTCGCACCCGCCGTGCTGCAGCAGGTGACCGGATAGGTGCAACACCTGCGCCTCCGGGCTGAGGATGCGCACCGGCACAGCGCCCAGATGCGCGGCGCGCGCCGTCTGCCATAGCCAGTCGTTGGGGATGGCGCGCTGGTAATAGAGGGGGCTGAGCAGCCGCCAGTGGATTTCGATGGGCCGCGTTTCGTCGTCGCCGGCCTTGGTCATCATAATCTGGTTGCGGAACGCGCGGATAAAGCCGGGGCGGAACTCGCCGTAGGGCCGCGCGTAGCCCAACGCCGCGAGCACGCGCAGCGCGCCCTCCACGTCCCCTTCGTGCACCAGCAGGTCGAAATCGCCCATGGGCCGCAGGGCCAGGTTGCCGTAGATGGCCTCGGCCAACGCCGCCCCCTTGAGCAGGATCACCTCGATGCCCGCGTCCGCCAGGCAGCGCAGCGCCTCTTCCAGACGGTGGAAGCGGAGGAGGTTGGTCCTGGCCACGCCGTAGTAATCCAGACGCAGGCTCTCCTCGACCGGCGCGGGCAGCAGGCCCTGGCCGCGAGCGGCCTCGTAGATCAATGGGGAGACCCCACCCGTGCGGGCTACCTGGAGAAAATCATCCCACACGGCGCCATCCCGCGCCGCCAGCGCGCGCGCGTCTTCCAATGCCTCGGGATTCCAACGCCCGCGCAGGATCAGATGGAGGAGCTTCTCACTGGGAAGCAGGGCCTGACAGGAACTTCTCAATCTTGTACCATTTCCCCTGCATACCCCGGCGCCAGCATCCCCAGTTGTCCCATAAGGGCGTCGTAGTCTCCTGCGCCCGCCGCTTCCAACAACTGCGCCACGTCGGCTTCGATCTGTTCCACGGCGATGTGGCCGTTCTGCGCGAAGAAGATCTTCTGGTGGCGGCTGCGGGTGTGGCGCTCCTCGGCGGAGAACAGCGTTTCCTGGAGCTTTTCGCCGGGGCGCAGGCCGGTGTAGACGATGTCGATGTCCTTGCCCTCTTGCAAGCCGGAGAGGCGGATCACATCGCGGGCCAAATCGATGATTTTCACCGGCTTGCCCATATCGAGGACGAACACCTCGCCGCCTGCGCCGAGCGTGGCGGCTTGCAGCACCAGTTGCACGGCTTCGGGGATGGTCATAAAGTAGCGCTCCACGTCGGGGTGGGTGATGGTGAGCGGGCCGCCGGCGGCGATCTGCTGTTGGAACAGTGGGATCACGCTGCCCCGGCTGCCCAGGACGTTGCCGAAGCGCACGGCCACAAAGGCGCGCCCGCTGCGCTGCGCGGCGGCGCGCACCAACGACTCGGCCACGTGTTTGGTCGCGCCCATCATGCTGCGCGGTTCGACGGCCTTGTCGGTGGAGATCAGCACGAGGTGTTCCACGCCCCACCGTTCGGCGGCGTGAAGCAGCGTGCGCGTGCCGCCCACGTTGTTGCTTACCGCCTCCAACGGGTTCATTTCCATCAGCGGCACGTGTTTGTGCGCCGCCGCGTGGAAGGTGATGGCGGGCCGGTGTTGCGCAAAGATTTGATCGATGCGTTCCGCGTCGCGTACGTCGGCGATAACGGGATGGAACGATAAATCGGGGAAGTGCTCGTGCAATTCGTTGTGGATGCGGTAGATGGAGTTTTCGCCATGCCCCAGCAGCACCAGGTCAGAGGGCTTGCAATGTGCGATTTGGCGGCACAGTTCCGAGCCGATGGAGCCACCCGCGCCCGTCACCAGCACGCAGCGTCCGCGCAGCAGCGCGCCAACCTCGGAACAGTCGGTTTGCACGGGCGGGCGGGCCAGCAGGTCGGTCACGTCCACCGGGCGGAAGCGCTGCACCTGCACCTGTTCGGAGATCAGCTCGAAGACGCCGGGCAGCGTCAGCACGGCGGCCGGCGTTTGCCGGCAGACCCCCACGATGCGCCGCATCTGTTCGGCGGTGGCGGTAGGGATGGCGATCAGGATTTGCTGCACGCGAAATGTCTTGACCAGGGTGGGGATATCGTCCGTGGTTCCCAACACGCGCACGTTGCCGCTGAGCGCCACGCCTTTTTTGCCGGGAGCATCGTCCACAAACCCCACCGGCAGCAGCCCCAGCTCCGGATTGCGGCGGATTTCCAGGAGGGTGCTGTAGCCGGCCTTACCCGCGCCCACGATCAGTACCCGCTTGTGGGGATGATCGCCGGCTGTGTTGTTCCGCTTGAGCGCGTGGTAGTACAGCCAGCGCAGAAAAAAGCGCGGCGCGATCACGGCGTAGCCTGAAAGTAAGAGGTCCAGGAAGGGAATCGAGAAGGGAAAATTCGGCAGCGACAGCAACCGCAACACGGGCAGCGCGATCGCCGTGGTGAGGGCCTCACCGATGAGGATGGCCTTGACCATCAGGTCCAGTTCCGGCATGCTGGCGAAGGGCCAGTAGCGGCTATAGGCATCCAGCTTCAGCAGGACGGCAATTTTAACGCATAAGGCGACGGTGGCAAACACGAGCGCCGTGCGGCTGTACCCGCCGACGGCCAGGCTGCGCAAATCCAGTCGCAGTACAAAGGCAAAGTGCGCGGCCAGCGGTATGGCAAGCATATCGAACAACAGCAGGTAGCGGTTGCGCACCTGCACTGTGCGTGATCCTAAAGCCATGGATGGCATTTGCCGTTTCGTTGCGTGCGACACGGGCTGTCCCCCTCGGAACATAATGAAATCAACGGCCGGCGAACCGGTGAATGACCGGGATCAGCCTATGTGCCTGTTTTTCATCCGCCGTGCACTCAGGAGAAGGGCCAGGGCGCTAACGATAAGAACAATGCCGGTCAGGATGAAAAACCCATTGCCATAGGCGCTGTTGCCGGACGGGGGGAGGAGGGGGATGGGGGTGGCCGTCGGCGTACCGTCTGGGGGAACGACCGCAGTCGAAATCGCGGGGGGCGTTCCGGTAGGGATGGTCTGGTTGAGCTGACCTTGCTCGGGCGTTGCCCAAACCGCAGGAATAAAAGCCAAGAGTGTGAACAAAATGACAATGATGCCCCAAACGCCAAAACGCACTACTTTCATCGATATTTCCTCCTCTTTACCCCAAACTGTTCCTCTACGCAGACGTACAAACGAGGTTCTGTTTGCCGAAACTTTTGTAAGGGCTAGTATTTGCATGTGTTTTTATTGTAACACATCCCCTAGAACATTCAACAGATAACACGATCTGATGACTGCCGGGCTTCTAACCCAATCTGCGTGGAATCCAACCCTACATAGACAATAGTAGCGATGTTTTTCTTGATGTCAAGCTGGGGGCCGGCGCGCACGTAGGTCTTTTCTTACTTTTTTAGTTTAAATGGGGCCTGGAGGCCGGGGATAAAGATGTATTTGTGGTGGTGGGGCTTCGCCCCACCACCACAAACGCCTACTCACCAACCGTGAACAATTCTCCCGCGCTGCGCCCGCGCACGTCGGGGAAGTACATCTCGCTCGCCTCGGCGGGCAGCACGCGGTACTCGCCGGGGATGGCCGCGCGCAGGAAGTAGCGCACCTGGTACGTGCCTGCCCTGAGCTGCCGCGCGTAGAAGGCCGCGCGCTCGTCGCGCAGTTCCTCGTGATCGAAGGTGGGCCACCACCATCTATCGCCGGTGTCGACCGGCCGCGTCTCAGGCTCCACGCCTTCCTGGACTTCGGTGTTGAGCGTGGGGTCTACCGGCTCCATGCCCGCCGGGTAGAAATCCTCGACGACGAGGTAGTTGCGCATCCGTGGCAGCGTCAGCGTCAGGCGCACTTCCACCAGGTCGCCCGGCTGCGCGGATGTGACGGGAACACACTCCCCGAAGTTTTCGCCCCACGCCAGGGACTCGAGCGTGCCCTCGACGGCGCAGTATTGGCGCTGCACCGTGATGCCGCGGCTCTCGGCTTCGAGTTGCTCCACCGGGCGGTAGATCGCCAGGTTGGCACTGTAGTACAGCGTGCCGTTGCCTGCGCCGCGCGAAATTTCCACCGCGTTCGGCCACTCGCGCAGCAGTTCGCTCACCGGCACGGTGATCTCGACCGGTTCGCGCAGATTCTCCGGCGTCACCTGGCCCTCGGCGCGCGGTTGAGCGTTGTCTGCAACGCCGTTCACCGCCGCGCCCCAGGCGTAGTCGGCCTGCAATTCCCCGGTCGCCAACATCACATCGGTGAGGGCGATGATGGACCACGCGGCGTTCTGTGTGGTCTGCCAGCGGTTGGCGGTGCGGGCGATCATAATCCAGCGGGTGGCCTGCGGGATCAGCGGATCGTCCGGCGCGAGCCGGGCCAGCGCGTCCAGGGCCACCGCCGTCGCGCGCGTCGATGTCACCCAATATTCGGAGGCCGCGTCTGCGCGGGCACCCGCGTCTGCGCGGGCACTTTCCCAGTGCGCGCCCCGGGCGGTGATCTCTGCGTCGGCGCGCAGGTCTTCGAGCAGCGTCGCCACGCGCGGGTCGGCGGGGTCTTTCAGTCCCAGGGCCAGCGCCAGGTAGGCGCGCCCGGTCACGTCGATCTGCTCGCGCGTTTCGAACAGCTTCTCGTCCGCGCCCTCGGGCCACGCGCGATCGCCTTCAGCTAACACGTATAGCGTGAAGGGCTGCGGGAGGGCGCGGCTATCGTTGAGCAGTGTGTAGTCCAGCGTGCGCTCCATGTACTGCAGGGCGCGCTGCAAGATGTTGTCGTTGATCGAGAACCCGGCGCGCTGTGTCTGGAGCAGCGCAAAGGCGACGTAGGCCGTCATTTGCAGGTCGCTCTTGTCCTTCCACCAGCCCCAGCCGTTGTCCGGCTGCTGCCGGGCGTAGAGTTCCTTTAGCGTCTCGGCGATCAGGCGTTGCAGTTGGTCTTCCAGTTCGGGGTTGTGGACACCGAGCGATTTGAGCGCGCGGTAGCTGACGACGTTGGGCAGGAAGCGGCTCACCAGTTGCTCGGTGCAGGCGTGCGGGTAGTATTCCAGATAGGTGAGGCCCTCGGTCATCCCGGCGGCCAGCGTTGGCTCGATGCGCACGGTCAACAGACTCTCCGGCCCGGCGTCCGGCGGGATGACGACGGCTTCCAGCCGCGACCCGGCCTCGGTGAGCGCCCCGGAGGTGCCAAACACGGCCGGCGTCTCGTAGCGGTAGATGGGCAGCGCGTGGTCCGACTCGCGCCCCACGGTGGGCCGCGCCGCATCTCTGTATCTGGTGCCGTCTGCGGCAACGCCCGCGGCGCTGAAGGTCAGATGTGCTACATCCTCACCGGCGGGCACCTCCACCCCCCAACTCACACGTGCTCTTCCGTGAGCGGGGACGCTGATTCGCTGATTCGCCGATTCGCCCATTTGCTCATTCGCCGATTCTCCGATTCTGTCATTCGCCCATTCGCCGATTCGCATATTCGTCTCCAGACTCACATCGACGGTCAAGTCTGCATCCGTGTTGTTGTGGACGACGGCGGCAACCTCGGCGCGATCTCCGGCCACCAGGAAGCGCGGCGTGACGGGGCGCACGAACAGCGGTTTGCTAACGATGAATTCCGTTGTGGTCTGCCCCACCAGCGTGTCGGCAGTGACCGCGCGGGCGTCGGCGACCCAGGTGGTGAGCGAGTCGGGCAGGTCGAGGCTCACTTGCGCCGTACCGTCCGCGCCGGTTTGCAGGTGCGCCTGCCACATCGCGGTGTCGGGATAGTCCTGGCGCGCGTCGGTCAGATACATCCCGCCGTCGCCCCCGCCGCCCATGCCGCCCACCATCATCTCTTTCGCCATACGGTCGGCGGTCTGCTTTAAGGCTTCGAGGTTGGCGGCGGCGCGGTTGAAGAGCGCGATCAACCCGTCGCCGGTCAGGATGCCGAGCGGACGCGGTTGGTAGAAGGTTTCCACCAGCGTGGGCGCGTTGGGATCGGCCAGCGCGAGCACGGCTTTGTCGACAATCGCCAGCGCGACCTCGGCCTGCACCGGCTGCCCGCGCCAGTCCAGCGCGCGCACGGTGAGCGTGGCCCGGTCGCCGGGTTCGTAGGTGTCACGATCCGCCGTCACCTCGACGGTGAGGATTTTTTCCACCGGCTCGACCTTGAGTTCCACCATGCCGATGCGCACGTCGGGCACCGGATTGGCGGCATCCACGCCCTTCACGGCGACGAAGGAGACGACGACGTTGGGCGTGTAGGCGTCCACAATCGGGATTTCGATGAGCGGGTTGGTCTCCTGGGCGGTGAAGCGCTGCACGGAGAGAATGCCGCCGCGTTCGACCGTCATCAGCACCTCGTAGGGCGCGGTGAAGGGGGTGGGGACGAGCACGCGCGCCGTATCGCCCACGCGGTAGGATTCGGCGTCCGCCACGGGTTTGATCTGGCCTTCGGGCATCTGCCAGCCGGCGGCCTCCGGGCCGCTTACCCACAGGTAGGTCTCGCTGCGCACTGTTTTTCCGCTGCTGTCTTGACTTTCCGCCAGGACAACGTAGGGGCCGCTGCGCGGCGGCGTAAGCGCGATCTCGGCCTTGCCCGCCGCGTCGGTGGTGACGGTGAGCGTGTCGACCACGCTATCGGTGTGCGTCCACGTGGGGCTGCCGTAGGGCTCCTTCGCCGGGATGTATTTCCACGTGCGCCGCGCCAGGGAGATTGATACATCCTGGTCGGTGACGGGCTGCGCGTCCCAATCCAGCGCCAGCAGATCGACGAGGGTCTCCTGACCCGCCTGCGCCACCCAGGAGCGCGGTTTGAGGCCGATGTAGAAGCGCGTCGCGTGGACGGTCAGCGCGCCTTCGTTGGTGACGGGGAACCCCGATTCATCGGTGACGGTCGCCGCGATGGTCCAGCTTTGCGAACCGATGGCGGTGTCGTCGCTGAGCGCGTCGAGCGCGGCGGGCAGCTCCAGCAGGAACTGGCCCGCGCGGTCGGTCACGGCGTCGCCCTCGGCGATCAGTTTTGGCTCCGACGTCCACATCCAGCCGTAATCGCCCGCCGCCCAACGCCACCAGCCGGGGACCTCGGGCGAGAAACCGAACGGCGTGGCGTGTATGGTCCAGTGGACCTTCGCGTGGCTCGCCGCGCCGCCGGCGTAGTACCGAGCCTCGATCAGCGCGCGCAGCGATTCGCCGTCGAAAATCTCCGCCTGTTCCGGCGTCACCGCCACCTCGAATTCCGGCTTGCGGTAGGCCGCCACGGTGAAGTTGAGGCTCCACGAGCGGTCCGTCTCACCGGGAATCCAGGCTTCCAACGCGTACACACCGATCAATGCGTCCGCTGCCAGCGGAATTTCACCGGAGAACGTCCCCTGGTCGTTGACGGTCATTTGGGTCTGGGTGATGACGTCCCAGTTGGGGTTGCGCACGGTGATATCGACCGTCTGCCCGGCGGGCGGCAGGGTGTAGCGCACGTCGTTATCGATGCGGAGCACGCCCTTGAATTCGACGGTCTGCGCCGGGCGGTAGATGGGCCGGTCCGTTTGCAGGTAGACCTGGTAAGCGGTGGGGCGTCCGTAGTCGGCTTGCAGGTCGAAGTCCCACAGGGAGACGCCCTGGTTCCAATCCTTGCGCGCGACGCCGAAGCCCGGCTGGCCCGGCGTTCCGGTGACGGCAGTGAGGTTGTCCCAACGTTCCTCTTGCGCGGGGATGGCGAACCGGGCGACGCCGTCGGCGTCCGTTACGCCGGCGCCGAGTGCGCGCCCGAGGCGGTCGAGCACGCGCACAGGCGCGTCCGCGATAGGCTGCGCGGTGCGCAGGTCTGTCACCCACACCAGGACTTCGTTCGCGCCCACCTTGAGCGTGACGTGGCGATCCACGACGGCGAAGCGGATGTTGGTGTTCCACCCGTACTCTACGCTGGGGGCGCTCCATCCGATGTGATAATACCCCGTGGGCAAGGGGCCGCCGTCCTCGGCCAGGTCGACGGGCACGATGGTCGTTTGATTCGCGCGCGCGGCTATCTCCAGCGTCCAGCGGCGCAGGGTGTTCTGGGGCGATCCCTCATAATCCAGGAAACCGTTTTCGGCCATCGTCGAGAGCGTGAGCGTGGCGCGCGGCGCGTTGACGGCGACGAAGTAGAGCCGCGCCGCTTCCGCCGCATCCAGGGCGATGGCGCTCTGGCGCGTCGCCGGCATAAACATCGAGGGCATATCCCCGCCGGTGAAGCACGCGGTGGTTTCGTCGTCGATGGTATGGCCGTACCGGTCGGCGATGCCGGGCAGCACCGTGAGGCAGTATTCCGCGCCGGGCGTCTTGTCCCAGTTGATGATGGCGAGGTTGTTATTTTCATAGGTATCCCACCAGAAGCTAACCTCGGTGGGGACGTCGTTTTCGGTCAGCCGGAAGCGCCCCTCGAGGGTATCCGGGTCGATCATCCCCTGGAATTGGACGCGCAAGGACTCGTAGTAACTCAGCGTGTTCGTGCTGTTGCTCGTGTCTGTGCCGCTGATGCTGACGACGGCGGGATAAGGGGTGGTCTTGAAGGTGACCTCTTGGCCCGCTTTCAGGCTGCCGCCGTTGACCGCCTGCGCCTGCTCGGCCACGCGGGCGACGTACTCGGTGTCCAGCGCCAGGTTTTGCGTGGGCGAGAAGACCAACGTCGCACCGTTGTCCTCCCAGGTGAAGGTGCCGGGGATGGCGTTACCGGCCGCATCGCTGAGGCTGAAGGCGGCGATGGTGGCTTGCGCGTTCATCGGCGTGTTGAAGGTGACACGCACGTCGGTTTCGAGTGGGGTGTTCGTGCTTGCCCGGCCCGGCTCGATGCTGACGATCCTGGCCTGGGCGGTGCTAAACATCCACGTCACGCCTTCATTCAATGTCGCCCCCGCCACAGAGCTGATGCCGGAGGCCAGTTCCACGGTGTATGTCGTCCCGGCATCCCAGCCGGGCAGCGGATCGAAGCGGTAGGCGCCGGTGTTGATCCACGTGCCCTGGCCGACCACGCCCGGGCTGAAGGTCAGCGGCAGTGCGGGACAGCCGGCAGCGGCGTCGGCGACCTGTCCCGTGCAGTTGATGGGCACCATCGGGTGGTTGAAGACGACGAGCACAGGCGTGTCGCCGCGCAGGTTGAAGCTATCGTTAGCGGGGCTGGTGTGCGTCACCGTCAGCGCGTCGAGCGTGGAGAAGCTGAAGGCCAGGTCGCGGGTGAGGGGCAGGCCGTTGTCGGCCTGGGCCGTCACGTCCAGCGCAACCTGGTAGCGCGTGCCCGCCGCGAGTACTTTGGGCGTGAAGGTGACGGTGGTGTCGTCCTGCCAGGCGAAGACGCCCTCGACCGGTCCATCGCCGGCGACTTCGGCTTCCGGTGTGACGCGCAGCGCGGCTTCCACACTGGCGCGATCCATTGCGCGGCTGAAGCGCAGCAAGATGCCGGCCTGCGTGCGCACCTCCTCGCCGGGTCGTGGGACGGCGGCGACGATGGCCGGCGGCAGGTCGGCGGCGAAGGCCGGTTCCGGTTCGGGGGTGGGGGCGGTTGTCTCCACCACAGCGGGGGCGGCGGTCCCTGCGGGCTGCGTCGTTGTGGTGGGCAGTGTCTGGGCGATGTCGGGCGTCCCTGACGGGAGTGTGCCTCTGCCGGGCAAGAGCGCCTGGGCCGCAAACGTGACCGCCAACACGGTGGCGATGGCCGCGCCGAGCCAACCCCACAACGGGACGCGGCGCGCCACACTGCGCTGTGAGGCAGCGCGTAGCTTCCGCGCCCGGCGCAAGTCCATCGCCAGCCGGGTGACGAAGTTGGGGTCCGGGTTGATCTGCGCCACCTTGTACTGCAAAGCCGCCTCTATCGGATCAACCTGTTCACTCATTTGTTGATTCGCCGATTCGTTATTTGCCATTTGTCATCTGTCATTTTATTCATGCTGTCACACATCTTTCTCTCAAGTCTGAGATCGCGCGCGAGACGAGCATTTTGAAAGCGGCCTCGCTGCGTCGCATCACGGCAGCGGCCTCTCGCATGCTCAATCCGCCCCAATAGCGCAAGCGCAGCGCCTCCAGCCGGTCCGGGCTGAGCTGCGCGAGCAGGCGTTCTATACATTCCAGTATTGTGTGTCGAAACAGACGTTCTTCGACGTTCTCTGGTTCCGGGTCGGCCAGCTCGATGTCGTCCAACGATTGCTGCGGCGCGGTGTAGGCGGCGCGATGGTAGTCCGCGCACTTGTGCCGCGCGATCCCAAAGAGCCAGGCCGGGAAGTTCCGTGCACCGCGAGCGTAGTCGCTGGATTCCACCACCGCCATAAACGTCTGCGCCGTCAGGTCTTCCGCATCGGCGGCGTTGTCGGTGCGCGCGTAGCAGTAGCGGTAGATCGGCGTCACGTAGCGGCGGTAGAGGGCCTCGAATGCGTTGTCATCGTCGCGCGCCAGGCGCGCTAATTCATTGTCTTCAAGTTCTGCATAGTTACGTTCCACGAGTGCTCCTTCGGTCTGCGACCGTTTGTTCAGCGCTGACAGGGCCTAATCCCCAGAGCCTTGCCTGTTGAACAGGAACTTGGGCGATTAGACACTATCTAGTTCTGTTTAACCCGGGTCAGGAGTTCACCAAGTACGTCGTATTTATCGGGAAAAGGTAACACGGAGGTAGTATATGCTCGTTTTTCTTGCGCGTCAATTTTGGGACAGTGTTTTACGCTTGGCTCGCCTGGCGCAGCCGGAAACCGGCGGCAGCGTGGTCTGATCGCTCTCCGACCGCGCCGGCTCTGGGGAGATATACAAAAAGGCGACGCTGATGCGCGTCGCCTTTTGGATGCAAAAGACTTTGTTGTTATGCTTGCGTGGCGGTTTGGACAACGGCGGCAAAGGCCGCGGGGTTGTTGACAGCCAGTTCCGCCAGCATCTTGCGGTCAATGGCGATGTTCGCGTTTCTGAGACCGTTAATCAGGCGGCTGTAGGATACGCCGTTGATGCGGGCGGCTGCATTGATGCGGATGATCCACAGGCGGCGCATATCGCGTTTGCGGTTGCGGCGGTCGCGATAGGCGTAGGCCATGGACTTCATCCATGCTTCATTAGCTCGCCGAAACAACTTACGGCGCGTCCCAAAGAAGCCTTTGGTCTGCTTGAGCATCTTCTTATGGCGACGGCGTGTTACGGTTCCTGCTTTTACTCTCACAATTTCACCTCAATTAAGCTATGACTTCTCGTGCAAATACGGGGCCAAACGCCGCACGCGGCGTTTCGTACCGGTGCATGTGACGACATGCATCTCATCGAACATGCTGCGCACGCTGTTCCGCTTGGTACGGCGGAAGTGGCTCTTCCCTTGCCGCGTGCGCATCAGCAATCCCTTACCGCCTTTGGAAATGCGGAAGCGCTTGGATGTTGATTTGTGGGTCTTGATTTTTGGCACGTTAATTCCTCCTACAGCTACTTTTTCTTTTTCGGCGCTAACACCATCAACATAGTCCGCCCGTCCAACTGGGGGGCCTGTTCTACGACTGCGACATCAGTAAGCTCATCGACGATTTCCTGAAGCTGTTCCATCGCCACTTCGGGATACGTGATTTCCCGTCCCCGGAACCGGATCCGCACTTTGACCTTGTTGCCCTCTTCAAGCCAGCCGCGCGCATTTCTGACTTTGAACTGCGTATGGTGGTCGTTCGTTTTCGGGCGCAGTTGGATCTCTTTGATTTCGATCTGCTTCTGAGCTTTGCGAGCTTCACGCTCCTTTTTCGACTGCTCATAGACGAACTTGCCAAAATCCATAATGCGGGCAACCGGTGGCTCGGCATTTGGTGCCACCTCTACCAAATCGAGTTCAGCCTCTTGGGCGAGCCGGATGGCTTCCACTGTTTGCAAAACACCCAGGTTGCCTCCCTCGGCATCAATCACTCGAACTTCCGGGATACGGATTTCTCGATTCACACGATACTTCTGCTTACTGATATTGACCTCCTTGCGACATAAAACACCTTCAATGGACGTCTCGGTATCATAACATGATTGTGCGTTCTGTCAAATTCTCTGGCAGCACGCTGCACCTAAAAAACCTATCCGAAAATTCTGACGGTTTCACGCTGTCGTCGGAATGGATGGCTAAAGCTGCTTTTTCTTGAGGGTGTTTTTGCGCTTGCGGGCAGCGCCCGCAAGCGCAAAAACACCCTCTCACCTGCGACTTTAGCTGCCGGCCGGTTATGGCTCGGTTGAGGTTCCCGGCGTGGGCGTTGCAGTGGGCGGAGATTCCTCGGTGGGCGTATCGGTCGGCGTCGGTGTTTCGGTCGGCGTCGACGTATTCGTCGGCGTCGGCGTATCGGTAAACGTGGGTGTTATGGTGGGCGTGGGTGTCACCATGGGTGTCTCGGTGGGCGTGGGCGTCACCGTCGGCGTCTCGGTGGGGGTGATCTCCGGTGTGGGTGTGGCCGTCGGGCCGACGACGTTGACTTGCACGCGGGTCTCGAATTGCGCGCTGCGCGTGTTGAAGGCCACAACGCGCAGTGTGTACGGGCCGGGCGCCGTCTCGATGGGGATTTGCCACGCGCCGAGCAGGCCATCGCGGACCGGCACCGGGTGCGGCCCGCTGATCCAGCCCCAGGCCTGCGGGTCCCCGCCAACGCCGAAGGTGATCTCATAACGATCGAAGTCCGCAAAATCGACGGTGCCACGAATTTCCACCCAACCGTGAACCTCCTCGCCATTCTTGGGCGAGGTGATGCTCACCTGCGGCGAGCTTTCTCCGGCGGTGCAGTAGTCATTGGGCGCGATTTCCATGCCGCGTTCCGCCGCCCACTGCTGCATCCACGCTCGCCCGCTGGGATCCTGGATTTGGTTCAGGACGACCATCACTTTGGTAAAGACGTTGGCGCGGCAGAATTGGTTGGCGCGCAGGCCGCTGTTGCCGTCGATTTCGACCTGCTGGAACCAGTCCTGATCAGCGCGGGGCGGCAGGAAGTTCGACGCGAAGACCTCGGCGCGCTTTTCGGGGCAATAGGGCGAAGGTTCCGTCCCGGAGAAGGCGCAAATCTCGCGGTCGATCACCCCGGCCGGGCGCGGGAAACTGTGCGGCTGGATATTCTCGTGGGCGCGGCGCATAAAGGCGTTCCAAATCGGCGCTGCGCCTCCGGCCCCGGCGACGCCGTCCATCTCGCTATTGTCGTTGTTGCCGATCCACACGGCGGCTGCCAGATCCGGCGTGTAGCCAACCGTCCAGGCATCGCGGTTGTCGTTGGTCGTGCCGGTTTTCGCCGCCACGGGGCGGTCGGGCAGTTCCAGGTTGTTCGGGCAGGCAAAGACGAGGCAGCGCGCTTTGGTGTCGGAGAGCACGTGCGAGATGAGATAGGCCAGTTCGGGCACGACGGCTTGCTTGCCTCTGGGCTGGCGATTGTCGATTAAAACCTCGCCTCTGGTGGTTTCGACCCAGAGGATGGGGGTGGGGGGCATGTGCAGCCCGCCGTTCGCCAGCGTGGCGTAGGCGGCGGTCAGGTCGAGAGGCTTCATCTCGCCGCCGCCGAGGGTCAACGCCAGGCCGTAATACGGACGGTAGTCGTAGGGATAGTCGGGACATTCGAGGTGCGGTGAGACAATCGAAGTGGCTCCCAGGCGCGCCGATATGTCGAGCAGGCCATCGACACCGGCGAATTCCAGCGTCTTAACGGCGGGGATGTTCAATGAGTTCGCCAGCGAAGTGCGGATCGACACCGGGCCGCGGAATTTGCCGTCGTAGTTGACGGGTTCGTAGATATTGCCGGCGGTGTCGGTGTAGGTGGTGGGGATGTCCCATAGGATGGTTGCGGGCGTCCAGCCTTTCTCGAACGCGGCCAGATAGGTCAGCGGTTTGATCGCCGAACCGGGCTGGCGGCAGCGCGTGGTTACGTTGACCTGGCCGCCGTTGGCTTCGTCGTAGAAATCGGCGCTGCCGACCATCGCCAGGATGTGGCCGGTCGCCGGCTCGATGGCGACGAGCGCCCCGTTGGTGACCTTGCGGTCGGCCAGGGCGGCGACGCCGTTGCGCACTTCCTCTTCGGCGATTTGTTGCAGGGTGCGGTCCAGTGTGGTGTAGATGCGCAGGCCAGCGCCTTTGTAGAGCGCGTCCGGGCCGAGTTCCTTTTCCACCCACTGCCGCACGTAGACGACGAAATGCGGCGCGGGGATGACGTCGGTGTAGATGGGGGGGAAGCCGTAGGCGTCCATTTCGGCGGCGGCGGCGTTGGCTTCGTCTTGGTTGATGAATCCAGCTTCGACCATTAAGCCAAGTACGACCTTGTGCCGTTTGAGCGCCGCGTCACGCCCGCCGTGGAAGGGATCGTAGACGCTGGGTAGTTGCGGGATACCGGCCAGAAACGATGCCTGGGCCAGGGTAAGGTTGGTGGCGTTGGTGCCAAAATAGGTGCGTGCCGCCGCGTCGATGCCGTAGGTGAGGTTGCCGTAGTTGTTGTTGTTGACGTAAATTTCGAGGATTTCGTCTTTGGTGTAGCGGCGCGTAAGTTCGGTCGCCAGCACGATTTCCTTGATTTTGCGGCTGGCGGTGCGCTCGGCGGCTTCATCGGGCAGCAGGATGTTGCGGGCTACTTGTTGGGTGATGGTGCTGGCCCCGGAGACGATTTCACGCTCTTGTAGCGCGTAATACACGGCGCGCATCAGCGCGATGGGATCGAAGCCGGTGTGCACGTAGAAGTTGCGGTCTTCGGTGGCGACCGTCGCCAGTTGCAGATAGCGCGAGATTTGCGAGATGGGGACATAGGTGCGCTTCCCGGCGGTGGGATCGATGATTTCGTGCAGCAGTTGCCCGTCGCGCCCGTAGATTTGGCTGCTGGCGAAGTTGGGTTGGCGGGCGCGCAATTCGTCCGGCGAGGGCAATTGCGATGCCAGTGCGATGTAGCCGATCACCATGGCCAGCAGCGCCAGGAAGAACAATCCGACGCCAGCGAGCGTGATGTTGAGCAAAACCGAAGCCGCATGACCGGTGCGTTTTGGCTTAGCCGCCGGGGCTTTAGTGGTCTGTGTTGGTGGCGATTTCGGTGGTGGTGGCGTGGCTGTTCGCCTCGCCTGCGCCCCCGCAGTCTGCTGCGCTCCCGCAGTCCGCTGCGCCCCCGCAGTCCGCTGCGCCCCTGCCACCGGCGGGCGAATGACGGGAATGGGTTGTGTAGGCACATCGTCGATGGGAGCCTGCGCGTGCCAGGTGGAAATCTGGCGGGTGGGTTCGGCAGGGCGGGGGCGCTGTGGCGTTGTTTCAGACGGCGGAACCTGGATGCGGCGCGTCGGTTCGGATGGCGGGTACAAATCAGGCGTGGGTTGTTCCGGCCCCGCGGACTGTTGCGCCTCGATGATGCGCGGGATGCGTTGGGTCGGTTCGGCGGCAGGCGGTGTGCCTTCAGGGGTTTCTTCTACAGGTCGCTGCGCCTCCCCTCCAAGGCGGGACAGGCGCACGGTAGAATCGCTTGGAGCGGGCGGCTGCGGGCTGCGGGGTCTTAACTCCGCCGGCTGCCACGTCGAAGCGGGCTTTCCCTCTCCACTGTTTTCCGGCTCATCCGGTACGTCGTTGCGACGTTTCTCGTCATGTTCGAGCGGCATCATCCCCTCCGTGATATTGCCTCATATGGCGTGCGCCATCAAAAATCCGAAATCTAGAATCCAAAACCGTCTTATCCCCACACGCCTTTCAGCAGCGTGTAGGCACGTTGCGAGAGAGCGCGCGCGATGACGATGACTTCAGACAGTACGATTAAGGCTACGAAGATGACGACCAGTTGGGCCACTTTGTCCTGGGCGATGACCGGGATCAGCGTTGGTAAGGGGACGCCCTTCTCTCCGGTCACGCGGAACAGCGGGACGAAGAAGTGCGAAGCTCCCGCCCCGATAAGCGCCCCGGCAATGGCCCCGAACGATGTCAGGAACAGGTATTCCATAATGACCTGGGTGCTGATCTGGCGGCGTTGCAAGCCCACGGCGCGCAGGATAGTGAAGCGCCGGATGCGATCCTGCAGCGAGGCATACGTGTAGATCAGCAATCCCATCGCCGCCATGACGACCGCCGCAAGAAAACCGACCGACAGCGTGCCGAAGACGCCGACACGCTCGAATTTTGCCTGCTCTGTCTGAATCAGCGCTGGGGCATCTCTCACGGCGCCGGGAAGCACATGGAGCTTGGGGATTTGCTTGGTGACCTCACTCCCGCTGGCACCATCCTCAAGTCGCATCCATAATTCGTGCGGAACCATCATCCCGACGTAGAACGTGAGATAGTCCAGGTTACCGATGAAGGCAATTTTGTCATCATAGACGGTGGGAAAGTACCTGTAGGTTCCGGCGACCTTGAATGGCGTGTTGACACTGAATTCGTAGTTGATGCTGACGCGCAGGTTGATTTCGTCGCCAATTTGGAGATGATTCTCGGTAAACAATTTCTCCGGGATGAGGACGCCGTTGGACCATGGTGCTAGTTGATTCATCAACCCACCTAACGGCTCGTTGGCAAAGTCATATCTAAACCAGGCGACTTGGCTGAAGTCGGCCCGATCCACGGCGATAAAGCGCCCATTGATGTTGCCACTGGCGGGGAGAGACGTGGACATGCTGTAATTCCCAACCCGGGTGGCTTTTTCGACGCCCTCGAGCGTTTCGAACTGTGTCGGCAGAGGAATCCATTCTCCGGTCACTGGTGCGGTTTCTTCAGGGGGACCGGACGATGATGATGCATCGGGTAGATAGACGCTCAATGCCAGATCGGTGCCTGCGCGATAATACATGCGGTCCACCAGCCATTGATCAAGACTGGCGGCCATCGAGATGGTGTAGACGCCGAGCGCCAGTGACACAATCACCAGCAGTAAGGGGTTGATGTACGCCTGGCTCTCACGGCCCAGTTGTCGCAATGCCAGATGGGGCGTGGCCCAGGGTGTGAGGCTGGCGATCACGTCGATGGCACGCATAATCAACGGGAAGATGCGCAGGGTGAGCAGCGCAAAGGTGATAATCGCCAGCGCTGGCACCAGGATGAGCAAGGGATCCTGATACAAATCCTCCGGCTTATCGCGCGCCAGGAGCGCCAGCGTGCCATAGCGGGTCAGTTGCCGGTAGGCGTACACGGTGGGGATGAGGAGAATGAAGTCGAGGTAGATACGATACCAGAACGGTGAGCGTTGCGGGCGGGCGCGCTCGCGTTCTACATCGATAAGGCTCTGGCGGGTGGCCTGGATTGCGGGCAGGATGCGGGCCACCATCGTGATGGCCAGGGCGACGAGCGTCATGGGGATGGTGATGCCGCGCAGGCTGGTCGGCAGTGCGCCGCGCGGAATGAACGTGAGGAAGCTGGCCGTCCGGCCCATCAACTGCGCCAGCGCCATACCCACAGCAATGCCGATCGGTGTTCCAATGACAAAGAGAATCAATTCCTCGACCATCGTGAGGGTGAGGATGCTGGAAGAACGCATCCCCCGGCTGACCAGGGTTGCCGTCTCGCGCACCTGCCAGCGCGCGATAATGGCTGAGGTCAGTACCAGGAAGTAGAGGAGGAAGCCAAACGCGGGCAGATTGAAGCCCAGAAGCAAAATCGTCAGCGTGTTGCCTCGTTGCACGAACGACTTGAGCGGATCCAACGGGGGGGTGTTGATACGGGCATCCGGTAGATATTTATTGATAACGATAATGCCGCGTTCGAACCCCTCGATATATTCGACCGTTTTATCGGGCAGCACTGCGCTCTCATCCAGAATGATGTGCCAGTTGACGAACCATGTCTTGCCGGGCACCATTGGTTCCATGAAGTTGATATAGTCCTGACGGCGCACGAGGAGCTTGTTTTGGAGCGTGGCGTCTGGGTTCTCAAACCAGAATTCTGAGGTGATATCTTTGGCTTGCCAGAAACCGCGTACGCGAATAATGATCGGCGTAGAGACGATGTTGACGCTTAGGTTGAACTCTTCCCCAACATTGATCCCCATTTTCTCGGCCATACGCGTGTGCATCCACACGTCCATGACTTCGCCGGATACACCATTTTCATCCATCGGATCGCCATCGACAATCTGCATTTCCTCGGCAATGCCGTCGATGTGCACGATATCGGTGGATTCCAGATAATCTTGTTCGCTTTTGTCGTAAGATGCGCCTTCCTTGGAGCGCAGCATCATATTGCCGCTGTGGACTTCTACTCCCATATACTGGACCGGCAATCCAACTTCCGAAGACAGCGTGCCACCCACGTGGGTCGCGAGGTCCTCCGCTTCGCGCAGCGAAATGGGTACGCGACCGGAGGAAAAGGTATAGATGCTCGTCGAGAACGGAGGCCGCCCGGTCATTTTGCTGAAGGCAGCTAATTCTTGATTCAGGATGACTTGATCTACGGCCTTGGCGAAGAACGATGCGCTGTTGACCATTGCTACTGCGAAGATGATACCTAGGAGGGCTAGCACTGTGAGACCGAGATGGTTCCACAAACGTTTGATCGCAAGACGTGTGACTGAAATAAATCTGAGTACCAGTTTGATCATAAATTTAGCACCAACTCTTGGAAATTGTGACCTGCAGGGCAAGACCAGCAAGCCCTGTAAGTATAACAGGGTTACTGTAAGACGCAAGCTGAAATCGGATTTGATGAGGGGTGGTTAGCCGTCAGCCAATAGCTGACGGCTAACCACTGAACAGTGATCGCTTATGCGAACCGTGAAAGTACTGCGATGGCGTGTTTGATGTCCTCGATTTGCTTGGGGCCGCTGATTTCGCGCTCGATGGTCAGCGCGCCGGTATAGCCGAGGGCCTTTAGTTTGGGGATGAGCACGGGAAAGTTGACGCGCCCTTCGCCGAGTGGTTTTTCGACGCCCAATTGCCTTCCGTTGGTGGGATATTCGCCATCTTTGGCATGGACGCCGCGCACGTATTGCCCGAACACGTCCAGCGCATCCACCGGGTTGGCCTTGCCATACATCAGCAGATTCGCGGGATCGAGGTTGATGCCCAGGTTGTCGTACCCCAGTTCTTCGATCACCCGCAGAAGGACAACCGGCGTCTCTTGTCCGGTTTCGAACCAAAAGCCCAGCCCGCGCTCGCCGCAGTATTCGGTGATTTCGCGCAGCGCGTCGATGACGCCGGGATACAGTGCGTCGGTCATATTCTCCGGGATGAAGCCGGCGTGGGTGGTAATGCTCGGCGCACCCACCCGCGCGGCGAAGTCCGCCCCCGCCTTGAGCGCGACGAGGCGCTCGGCACGGAACTCCGGTGGCACGATGCCGATGGAAATCGGGCCTTTGACAAAGTCCCAGATGTGTGGGCCGGGCACGCCCGTCCAGATCGTGCTCACTTTGACCTCATACTGCTCCGACGCGGCGATCAGCCGGTCGGCCATTGCCGGCGTGAACAGCTCCTGATGCCAGCAGACCACCTGGCACGTCGGCAAGCCGAATTCATGTACGCGCTGCAATTCCTGTTCTGGCCCGTGTTCGAGTGGGGCCATCACTCCGAGTTTGAGGGTTGTCATGGGTTTACTCCTCCGATTTTAGATTTTGGATTTTAGATTATGGAACGGATGCTCTCGATTTCTTGGTCGATCAGGGCGATGGAGTCACGGGTGGATTCGGGCAGACAGCGGGTGGGCTGCGCGCCGGTTTCCACGCAGTTGAGGAGGTAGGTGATTTCGTTGAGGTAGCCGTCGCCCAGTTCGATATCGGCGGGATGGCCCTCCGTTCGCTCCAGGTTATCGAAGACGGTGAGCTTCCCGTCTGCATAACGCACGAAGCCGCGCTCGAACCACGCATCGAATCCCGCTTGGAACGGCACTTGCGCCGTGCTCCAGCCTCCGTGCATGTGGATTTGCGGGCCATTGTCGTAGGCGAAGCAGGCGTGGATGATGTCGTAGCTCTCCGGCTCTTCTGTGGTGCGGCCGGTGGCGTATAGCTTATCCGGCATGCCAAATACAGCATTGACGTAGTCCACGTCGTGGATGTGCAGGTCGAGCAGCGCGCCGCCGCTGCGCTGGGGATCGAGAAACCAGTTGTCCGGCGACCAGCGCGGGCGCCCGCCGATGCGGAACATATTCAAGGAGAGCAATGCCCCCAACGGCTGTTCCAGCACCAGTTTTTGGAGGTAGAGATATTCCGGCCAGAAGCGGATGCATTGCGCGATCATCAACCGCCGGTCCGCCGCGTGCGCTGCCGCGATCATCCGCTCGCAGTCGGCGACAGAAAGCGCCATCGGCTTTTCGCACAGCACATGCAGTCCGGCTTCCAGCGCGGCGATGGCGTACTGCGCGTGCAGATACGTGGGCAGGCAGATGTCCACCACATCCACGTCCGCTTCGGCGATTAACTGCGCTGCCTCCGGGTAGCGTGCGGCTTGTGAGAGATCGAGGGCCGTCTCGCTGCCCGCGAGATTGATGGCCACGGCCTCCTTCGCCGCCAGGCGTTCTGGCACAATGTCCGCAATCGCCACGATCTGCGCGTTGGGCACGTGTGGATAGCGCCGCGCGTGGTGCCATCCCATGCCCCCCATACCGAGAATTCCGACCTTTAGCATAGGTATACTCCTTCTTAATTATGTTGAGGCTATCGCTGGCGCGAGAAAGCACAAACGCGATCGTTTTGTACGGTTTGGTCGGCCAGCTTTGATCGTTGGGGTACTTAGAAAGTTAAATTTACTTACCAAGTATTGTAGCGCAAATCTGGGAGGCTGTCAAGAGGCATTTTGCCTGGTATGGTTACCGGCAAGAGGTTCTCATCACTGCAGGTGATTGCTAATCGCTCACGAAAGGAACTTCGCCTCCAACTCCTTCACCTCCTCCGTCCCAATCGGCACAAGCTCGCCGATGTGGGCTGTGGCGATGACGGCCTGGGCGCTGAATTCGGCCACTTCCAACCGGTCGAACGCCTGCATTAGCGTCGCGCCGGTAGTAAGGATAGCGTCGTTTTCCAGCAGCAGCACGGGTTTGTCCTTCGCCAGTTGCTTGATGATCTTCTTCCCGTCGTCGAATTGCACACCATAGGGCATCAGCGGGATGTCGCGCAGCACGATGTAGCTCTCCGGAATCGTGCGCGTGTCCAGCTTGCGCCGGGTGACGCTGTAGGCGACGGCGTTCGGCGACTGCGCGGTGATGATCGCGCCGATCTCCGGGTGCGCCTGGTAGATCGCCATATGCATCCGCGTGGCTCGGCTCGGCTGCTTGCGGCGCTCGCGCTGCCCGTCGCGGATCAGCACGATGTCGTCCAGGTCGAGGTACAGTCGGTCCAGCCCGTAAGGTGTGATGAGGAAGCTGTTCTCGTCCACGCGGGCGGAGACCGTACCCGCCGTGCTCGTCATCAACTGCTGGTCGTAGGCGCGATGCACCAGGTCGATGATGTGCTGGCGCAGTTCGCGCTCGCGGCTGGTGTGGAACGTCGGCTTGAAGGTGGGGAGTTTTTCGCCGTGCTTGCGCGTCAGGGCGATTTCGTCATCGGTGAGCGAGTGGACTTCGCCCACAGAGCGCGCCTGGATGAGCGTCCGCGCGCAGAAGTCCAGCGTCTCGAAGCGTTGGAATGCCGCCAGCAGGCTTTCGCCGCCGGCGACAACACCGTGATTTTCCAACAGCACCGCGTCGTAGCCCTGCGCGAACGTATCGGCGATCACCGCGCCGAGTTCGAGGCTGCCGGGGAGCCGGTAGGGCGCGTAGCCCACCTGCCCGCAGACGGTGTGCGCTTGCGGGATGATGCGCGTGTTGGGGATTTGGCGCGCGATGCTGAACGCGATCAGCGCGGGCGGGTGCGCGTGGACGATGGCGCGGAAGTCGGGCCGCTTCTGGTATATCGCGCGGTGGAATGGATATTCCGACGAAGGCTTGTGCGGTCCCATCATCGTACCGTCCGGCTTCACGCAGATGATGTCCTGCGGCTTGAGCGTCCCCTTATCCACCCCGGCCGGCGTGATCCACATATCGCCGTTTTCGTCCAGGATGGAAAGATTGCCGCCGGACGTCGTCGTCATCCCGTAGCCGTAAATGCGTTCCATAATCGTGACCAACTGGACACGCGGGTGTAGCAGTGAGAATTTCAATGCTCTTCTCCTTTCCCGTTTCGCGCCTCTTGTTTTGGTCTGTCTCGGGTATACCCCTGTTCGAGCGCTTTCACCTGATAGCGCAGCCAGGCCAACGGCACCGGTTCGTAACGGCGGCACAGGAGCACCGAGCACGTCACATGTTCGGCCACCCAGTCATCGATTGTCCCGAACAGGCGTGTGTCGAGCGACCATTCCTCGGATGCGCCGAGCACGATCAGATCGTAGGTCAGGCGCTTTGTTTCGACCAGGATGCCTTCTTGCACGGATTTGGCCTGGATAACTTGCAGGTCGAAGTTCTCTGGGACTTCTTGCAGGGCCTCTTCGACGATTTCGGCCAGGTGCAGGTTTTGGTCTTCGATTTCTTCCTCATCCACTGGTTCGGTGAGCAATCGCAGGGCCGTGATGCGCGCGTCGTCGGTCATTGAAATCTCATTGGCGAGGCGCAGCGCCAGGCGCGAGTGGGGGCCGCCGCCGACCGGCACGAGGATGCGGTTGACCTGGTCCAGGCCGCGGTCCAGCAGCACGGCGATATTAGTGCGGGCCTTTTGCATGGCGATTTTGACCGGGTTTTCGGCGAGCCGTTTATCCGTCAGTGGGCCGGGCCAACCGGCCAACAGCAGCTTTATATTGCGACGGGTTTCGATCTCGTCAAGGATGCCCTCCGCGACGCTGTTTGCCGCCCGCACTTTGGAGTACAAGGCGACGTTCCGGTCGCTCGCATCCACGGCGATCTGTCGCATAAAGCTTTGCTGCTGTGGCTTGAGCTGCCGGGCAAGACGTTGCGCGCTATCCAGCGGCAATTCCCAACTGGCGGCGATGACGCTCATCACGCAGACATAAGCGTCGTCGCTGGCCTGCGCGACGATCGACGCCAGATGCACCAGGCTTTTGATCGTCCGTGGATTGCCCGCTGCGACCAGGATAAGATCATCATCGGGTTCGGCGGCTTTGAACCGCTCTTGCGCCGCACGGACGAGAGGCGGCGCGGCGTAAAAGGCTACTGTGAACAGCGCCAGGATGCCGCCGCCGAATGCCAACGCGCGCCAGTCGGCAAAGGCGATAATGAGCAAGCACGTCGCCCCGGCCAGATATGGCGTCAACGGGAAGAAGGGCGCTTTGAAGGGGCGTTCGATGTCCGGGTACAGTTTGCGCAGGCGGATCATCGACAGGCTGCCCCAGAACAAAACGAACAGGTAGCCGGAACTGGAGATGTAGCTGAGGAAATCCACCAGCCCGATGACCGCGACGAGCGCGCTCAGTCCGCCGATGATAAGGATCGCCACGTGCGGGGTGCGGAAGCGACTCAGTTTGGAGAACATGCGCGGCCACACACCGTCGCGCCCCAGCGTGAACGCCTCGCGCGTCGCGCTGAGCATCGCCGAGTTGATCGACGTGAGCGTGGCGATCATCCCGGCGACGGCCATGAGCGGCACGCCCCATCCAGGGATGAAGCGGCGCACGGCGTCGGTGAGCGCCGTCTCCGACCCGGCCAGTTCTTGCCAAGGGACGGTTCCCAACGTCACCAGTGCCACCAGCACGTAGATGAGCGTGCAGAGCGTCAGACTGACGAGGATGCCGCGCGGGATATTGCGGCTTGGGTTGCTGATCTCTTCAGCGTCGTCGGCGATGACCTCGAAGCCGACGTAGGCATTGTAGACCAGGGCGATGGTCGCCATAATGCGTGTGAAGTTCTGCCAAAATCCCTTGTGCGCGAAGATGCTGTCACCGGCGATGAACACCCCCCAACTGAACCCCTCCGGATGGATGAATCCGGCGACGATGTAGAGTACGAACACGCCCAACAACAGACCGCCCAACACGTTTTGCGCGTTGCCCACTTTGGTGACGCCCAGGATGTTGAGGAACGAGAACAGCGCAATGACGATGACGGCGGTGGGTACGATGGGCAAGAAGGGCAAAAACACTTTCAACGAGTAGGCGAACCCCACCGCCGAAAGCGCCGCATAGAATGTGCTCGACAGGCAATCCATAGAGCCGACCAGGAACGAGAGAATGCCCGTGCCGAACGCCTCGCGCACGTAACTCATCGCCCCGCCCGCTACCGGATAGGTTGTGCCGAGTTCGCAGTAGTTAATGGCGACGCCGTAACTCAGCAACCCACCGATCAACAAAGCCAACACCGCTGCCGGGCCGGCCATTCCCGCGGCGTGTCCGGTCAAGACGAAAATTTCGGCCGCAATCGTGCCGGCCGTCCCTAACATAATGACTTGGGTTAGGGTCAATTGACGTTTGAGCTTACGCTTGCTCATAAAATATATCCCCCTAAGGTGGCCAAATTGAAACGATAACCGGGTATTTTACCACGTTTCGTTAGCTTTGCTGAGCCTCAGTGGGCAGTTTCTCACCACAATACGGACAGGCTTTCCATTGCGGATCGATACCTTGCCTGCAGTGGGGACAGAGATGGCGCGTCGCGTGCACTGGAGGGGGATGATTTAGATGGATTGCTGCCGTGATGAGTAGGGCAATATGGCCGGCAGGTATAATGAGGATCAACAGAATAATCAGCGTGATACCGAATTTCTCTTTGAGACTGGTGGGCTTGTTCTCCTCACACCAAAGGCAGAAATCGTCTTCTTCGCTTTCGTAAGCCTGGAATCCGGTGACAAGCGGGCCGCGATTCAATGTGAAGAAGAGCAGGCCGACCACGGCCAGCCCTGTCGCCAGCAGCGCGTAGATCAACCATTTGCGTTTCTTGCGCATCGTACATCCTTTCTGAGCGAGCGGGTACGGCTCGCCTATCGGGATTGTACTATCATCGTAGCCTAAAGCAATGCATGGCTGCCCGGTGACAGAATGATGTCCCATACAAAAACGAGGTCCCGGGAACGGGACCTCGTTTTTGTGAACATAGGCTTTTAGCCTTGCGCCCACTCGCTTATTCGTTTGTCATTCACGGTGGGCATCTGTGGCCGGCTGACTATCCGTCGCTCGCTCTGCCCCGCCAGGTTGCGAATGGATTGCATAATGCGTTCCGACGCCGCGTGGACGCCGTCACGGTCCTCGACGTCGCCTTCCAGGCGCAACGGCTGGCCTACGGTCATCGCGTAGGGGCCGCGCCAGTACCAGCGGATTAGTTCGTCGTCAGGGTGCATGCGGGTATCGTAGGTGTGGATGTTCTCCCGTTGCAGGTGAATGCCTACCGGGATGATCGGCGCGCCGGTCAGCAGCGCCAGCCGCGCCGCGCCCGTGCGCGGACCGTGCAATCCGCCCTCACGAGGACTGAGCGAGCCCTCCGGGAAGATGCCCACCGTCTGCCCGTCCTTGAGCCGCCACAGCGCCTCGTCGAAGGCGGACCGCCCGTTGGTGCGAACGACGGGAATCTGTCCCGTTCGCCGTAGCAAGCGTCCCACCACCGGGATGGTGAAGACGGACTGGGTAATGAGGATGCGTACCGGTTCGTCGCAGAGCGTCGTCATAATCAGCGGATCGGTGGTGCTGGGGTGGTTGGCGGCGATGATCTTCGGCCCGGCGGGCAGCGGGGTGTGGAAGACGATATCCGGGTTGAGCGTGAGTTTATAGTATAGCGCCACGAGCGGCTGGCCCACCGTGTACAGCAGATCCTCCCAATCGACGGGTTGGGTTTTCAGTCTCGGCCACTCGATGGGTCGAGCGTATGGTCTGGCGTATCCTTCTAAAAGCATGGTTTCCCTCCCGAAATATTAACCGCTCATTTCGCCGCGCTATTCGACTGACCTTTTATAACCCCGTAGCGCTTCGTGCGATTCGCGGTTCGTGTGTTGAATTTCTCAATCTGTAGACAGGATACTTCATGCGGGAGGGTTCCACATGCCCCAAAGGGGGTATTGAGGGGGTATTTGCATCGTGCAGAGACTACAAAAGTCTCACGTGATGCCTTGTCGAGCAGATACTTGCGTTGAACGAGAATGTGTATAGCGCAGGCACGTGCTGAGACTTTTGTAGTCTGGCTACGCCAGCATCAGCGCCAGGAAGCGCTCGACGGCGCGGCGGGCGGCACGGGCGGCGGGAGCGTAGCGCGGCAGGACGAGGTCGAAGGCGTGATCGGTCTGGGGAAATTCGGCGTAGACCGCCGGTGCGCCCGCCTCCAACAGCTTGCGGTGCATGGCGCGGGTGGACTCCAGCGGCATGTACCAGTCGTGCGTGCCCTGGATGAGCAGGGTAGGCGGACAGTGCGGCCTGACGTGTTCGATGGGCGAGGCCAGCGCGTAGATGTCGGGAACTTCGTCCGGCGATCCGCCGAGCAGCAGGCCGATCTCCGGGTTGCCGGGAACATTGTAGTACGTGGTGCGCATGTCCACCGCGCCGTAGAACGAGACCACGGCGCGCACGGAGGCATCAGCGCCGCACAGATCGTCCGGCGTGAAGGCGGGATGATGCGGCGTGTAGGCCGTCAGCAGCGCGAGATGCCCGCCCGCCGATCCGCCGGAGACGACGATGCGCGCCGGATCGACGCCCAGCCGCCGGGCGTTGGCCTTGAGCCAGACGATGGCGCGCTTCACGTCGCCGACCATGCCGTAGAGATCGGTTTCAGGCCACAGCCGGTAGGCGATGTCCATAACAACGTGGCCCTGCGCCGCCAGGTAGCGGAAGATGGGGCGCGTGCCGATGTCCTTGTTCAGATAGCGCCAACTGCCGCCGTGACAGTAGACAAGCGCCAGCCCGGAAGGTTTGACGCCTTTCGGCGGCTGCCACACGTCGCAGAGGAGCGGGCGGACGGTGTCGGATTCGGGAAGTGGGAGTTTCCAATAAATAACGTCGCGTGTCCAACGGGGTTTGGGCGCGGGCGAGATGCCCTGGGGCAAATACCACAGCCACCGCGCACGCCGGGTGCGCGCCGCCTGCGCAGGAGGGATTTGGTCGCGCCAGTGCGGGCCGAACGCTTGCTCGAAGCCGGTTTGCTGTGTCAGCACGCGCCACGTGTAGAGGAGCGCCAACGCGCCGCTCGCGCCCCCCGCGATCTGGGGCGCGCGTCTGCCGGAATCCATGTCGCGCAGCATCCGCGCGATCCCAAGCAGGGCGACGAGCGGCGACAGCGCCGTGGCGAGCATCTTCGCCACGTAGAGGCTCCGGTTCAGCGGCGAGCCGGTCTTGACGAGGAAGAGCGCGCCCGTTCCGAGCGTCAGCAGCGTGGACAGCCACGCAGCAAGGTCTTGGCGTTTTTGTGAGTTTGATGTTTGCATATCTTTCTCATAACCCTTGCGAAGGTTTCCGAACCTTCGCAAGGGTGATTGAACTACAGCAGCCCAAATTCTCCGGCGCGGTGGGTGGCTTCGGTGCGGTTGTGGACATCGAGCTTGCTATAGATGCTTTTTAAGTGCTGTTTCACCGTCGCCGTGGCGATGAAGAGTTTGGCGGCGATCTCCTTGTTGGAGAATCCGAGCGCCAGGAATCGCAATACCTCGATTTCGCGTTCAGTGAGCGGTTCGATGAGTGCGGAGAGCGCGGGATTGTGATCCCGCGCAAGCGTGGTAGGAGATACGCGCTGTGGCCGGTCTCTGACCGCGCCACCCTCGGCGAGCACTTGCTCCACAAACGCCGGAGCCGCGCGCTTGACGTCGGGCAGCATCGCCAGCACGCGCGGGTCTTCGTCGAGGAAGACGCGGACGTAATCCTGCGGCGCGGCGAGTTTGACGCCGCGCGTGAGCCGTTCCAATGCCGTGGGCTGGTAGCCCGCTGCTTCCTCGGTGAGCGCCTGCACGATGTAGACGCTAATCAGCCAACGCCCCAGGCCGCGCTCCTGCGTAAAGCGTTCCAGGCGGCTTAGCCATTGCCGCGCGTCGGTGATCTGGCCCTCCGCCAGCAGCAGCCGCGCGTAGACCAGATGCTCTTCGATGCGCAAATACTGCGGCACGTCGCCGGGCGATAACTGCATTGCTTCTGCCCACTGTGTGACGGCGTCGAGATCGCCCTGGCGCAAGCGGAGGTCGGCCTCGGTCGCCGCCAGCCAGTGGGCGTCGGTGAGAGCTTCCTCTGAGGCGAAGTGTTGGGCGCGTTGCACAGCGTCGAGCGCCGCTTCGGTTTCGCCGCAGGCGTACAGGATCGGCGCGGCGATGCCGAGTGAGAACATCGACAGGCTGCCGATGGCGAGCGGTTCGCTGAGGGATTGGCCTTTTTCGTGATACTGGCGCGCCAGCTCAAGTTGGTTGGCCTCGTAGTGCAGCAACGCCAGGCGGGTGAAGACGAGGCCCGCCAGCGGCGAGGGGTGGCCCGCCGCGTCGGTGTAGCGTTCGATGGTCTGGTGGCAGAGGGCGACGGCCTCGCGGCGTTTGCCGTGGCTGTCGAGCGCCGCCGCCAGCGACATTTCCACGACGACGGCGAAGACCTGGTTTTCGAAGGCGATATCGCCCGATTGCCCGATCTTGCTCGCTTCGCGCAAGGTGGCGATGGCTTTGGCGATGTCGCCGGTGCGCTCTTGCGCTTCGGCCATGCCCCACAGGCCAAGGATGCGCCAGTGCGGGTGCTCTTTCCTGAGCAGGCGCAGTGCATTGTCGATGTGCTCGGTGGCGCAGTCGTAGTCGCGGCGGCCCAACGCGATGTAGCCGCGCAGCAGCCACAGTTTGCCCAGGTCGGCGGCGGGGATTTCTCCAAGACGGGGGCGTTTGTCGGTTGCGTCGGGGAAATTGTTGGGATACGTCTGGCGCAGGGCAGTTTCGGCGGCGTCGGCATACGATTCCGCCGGTTCCACGTCGCCGGTCAAGGCGAGGATCCAGCCTTTGGTGGTTGCCAGCGCGATGTCGGCGCGTACGCGAACGTCGGGTAGAGCATCGAGCCAGCCACGCACGGCTGTGACGCCGCCGCTGTGAAGGGCGGGTTCAGCGGCCTGGCGGATGAGGCGTTCGGCGTCGTTAAGCAAATCTGGATCGGTTGAGATAGCCGTGCCGGAAAGGGCGTGCTGGATGGCCGCCGGCATCTCGCCCTGGCTTTCGTACCACAGCGCCGCGCGGTGGTGCAGCCGGGCGGCTGTGGCGGGCGGGAGGGTGGGGCGCAGCGTCTCGGCGAAGAGGCGGTGATAGCGGTACCACTCGCGCCGGTGATCGAGCGGGATGAGGAACAAGTTGGCGGCGTCCAGGCGTTCGAGCATGGCCTGGCTGTCGTCGCGGCCCATCACCGCATCGCACAGGGGGCTAGTGAGCCGGTCGAGGATGACGGTCTGCCGGAGAAAGTCGCGGGTGGCGGATGCTTGGCGTTGGAGCACTTCGGCCACGAGGTAATCGAGCACGTAGCGGTTGTCGCCGCTGAAGGCCGCGATGAAGGTGCGCGTGTCGGCCAGGTTGCCCTGGCGCGTCGCCATATCCTGCAGGGCCAGCGCCGCCAGTTGCAGTCCGGCGATCCAGCCCTCGGTGCGCGCTTCCAACGCTTCCACGATTTGCGGGGAGAGCGTCAGCCGCATGGTCTGGCTGAGGAAAGCGGCGGCTTCTTCAGCTGTGAAGCGCAGGTCGCGCTCGCGCAGTTCGACGATCTGGTTGCGGGCGCGCAGGCGGGGTAGGGGGAGGGGTGGATCCTCGCGGGTGTTGATGACGGTGTGCATGATCGGCGGTTGGTTTTCCAGCAGGAAGCGCGTGATGTCGTGGACGGCGTCGTTGGTAATGAAGTGGTAGTCGTCGAGCACGAGCACGAGCGGCGTGCCGGCGGCGGCGATGTCGGCGATGAGCGGCGCAATTAACCGGTTGAGCGCCGTCACATTGGTTTGGGCGAGGCCCGCCGGTTGAAGGAGCGTTTGAACGGAGCGCCCGATGCGCCCGTCGGCCTGTTGGAGCGCGGCGATGAGGTAGGCGAGAAATTGAAGTGGGCTGTTGTCGCCTTCATCGAGTGAGAGCCAGGCGATTTCACGTGCGGCGGCGCACACCCATTCGGTGATCAGCGTCGTCTTGCCGAATCCGGCGGGCGCGGATAGAAGCGCGAGCCGTTTGCCGGCGCGCAGCCCCTCGTCGAGTTGCGCGAGCAGGCGCGGGCGCGCCACCAAGTTGGGGCGCGTCGGCGGTATGTAGAGTTTGGTCACAACCAGGGAAGTGAGCATAGGGGTAATCTTAGCACATCTTGAGAATTCTACCCAATTGTATCCACAACAAAATGGTTTATAATGGTTGCATAATGAAACCATTATGGAGGTCCCAATGACAACCGTCACTGTGAAAAACATCCCGGATACGCTCTACGAGCAGTTGAAACAAGCGGCCCAATTGCATCGTCGTAGCATCAACAGCGAGATTATTATCTGCATTGAGCAGGCAATGGGCGGTCAACCGATTGACCTGGAAATGACGTTGGCGCGGGCGCAAGTCTTGCGCGAAAAAACGGTAGCTTATCCTATCAGCGATGAGGCCTTCAATGAGGCAAAAACGGCAGGCCGGGCATGATCGTCGTTGACACAAATATCATCGGCTATCTGTATTTGAGCAGCCCTCATTCTATACAGGTTCAAGAAGCATTACTCAAGGATTCACAATGGGCAGCGCCGTATTTGTGGCGCAGCGAGTTGCGGAATGTACTGGCGCTTTACATACGACAAGGCAGGCTATCGTTAAATGATGCTCAATTACTTATGGATGAAGCTTTGATGCTGATGCGGGGTCGGGAGTATATTGTGGCATCGTTCCCGGTGTTGAATCTGGTTGCGATTAGTACTTGTTCTGCTTACGATTGTGAATTTGTTGCTTTGGCGCAGGATTTGGGCGTACCGTTAGTTACGGTAGACAAGCAAATCCTCAACCAGTTTCCCGATGTTGCTATATCTCCGAAGGCATTTGTAACAGCAGTACCATAGTGTGAAGGTTTGTTACACAAATGTCTTTCTTGTCTCTGCGACAATGAACTTTATAATGGAAGCGTTGGAATCAGTAAGGGGGCGATTATGGCGACTGTGGTTGTAAATCATATTCCGGATGCGCTCTACGGGAAGTTGTGACAAGCGGTTCACTTACTTGGTATTAGCAGTTTGCAGGCGGAGAATGATGCGAGTTGATGGGGTTCGATTGTCAGTACGGTTTAGTGGAATAGTCTTGTTGCTGGTGTGTGTAATCTGCGCAACTTCTCTGCTTATGGAGCCTTTTTTGTCTTTCTTTTTTTCTAACTTGCATTGTGTCTGGATATGTATGGGGGGGGCATAGGAGGCGCAAACGGCGACATACCGTTTGCCGGGATAGTCATAGGATGCGAAGCTACTAGAAGCGTTTACAGGTATGTTGCGTATGCGACTGGCGATGCGGGGGTAGAAATTCTCAATGATAGTTTGGCCGCTAAATACCCGGTAATCATACAAAACGTTCATGATAGCCCCAATGCGGCGTATTTAGTTGCTGAGTCTATGCGTGTGAAATTGTGCGGTTGTGTACCACAAAAAAGACTGTTAGATCGAGATAGAGTGTGGGTGATAAATTACCGAAAAGCTTTTTCATTGTTTCCGTGACGTGAAAACCAGGATGTCAAAAATGGTGGTGTGAGTATGATTGTTGGTTCAGGAGTAATGTAGGTAATGACTGATAGAGTAACGCAGTTGCGGCAATACAGTTTGGACGCCGTCCCTACGCTTTCGAGTGAGCGGGCGGAGTTGATGACGGCGTTCTACCAGACGTGCGACAATGCGGTTTCTTCGCCGGTGCGGCGGGCGCTGGCGTTTCAGTATTTGCTGGAACACAAGGCGATCTACATCCACCCCGGCGAGTTGATCGTCGGCGAGAAAGGCCCCGCGCCCAAAGCGACGCCGACCTATCCCGAATTGTGCTGCCACACGTTGGCCGATCTCGATATCCTCGACGCGCGGGAGAAAATTCCGTTTGCCATCAGCCCGGAGACGCGCCAGGTGTACGCCGACACGCTTATCCCCTTCTGGCAGGGGCGCACGATGCGCGAGCACATCTTCGCGACGATGACACCCGAATGGAAGGACGCCTACGACGCCGGCATCTTTACCGAGTTCATGGAGCAGCGTTCGCCGGGCCATACCGTGCTGGACGATAAAATCTACCGCAAGGGGATGCTCGATTTCAAGGCTGACATTGGGGCCGGTCTGACCACACTAGACTACTTGGGCGATCCCGAAGCCGCCGCCAAACGGGAACAACTCACCGCGATGGCGATTGCGGCGGACGCGCTGATCCGCTTCGCCGAGCGCCACGCGGGGAAGGCGCGCGAACTGGCGGCGCAGGAGGCTGATCCAGCACGCCGGTGCGAACTGGAGCGCATCGCCGAGATCTGCACGCATGTGCCCGCGCATGCGCCCCGCGATTTCTGGGAGGCGCTGCAATACTACTGGTTCGTCCACCTGGGCGTGACGATAGAACTGAATCCGTGGGACTCGTTCAATCCCGGTAAGCTCGACCAACACCTTGAGCCGTTTTACCGGCAGGGTTTGCAGGATGGGACGCTGACCCGTGACCAGGCCGAGGAGTTGTTGCAGTGTTTCTGGATCAAGTTCAACAACCAGCCGGCGCCGCCCAAGGTGGGAGTGACGGCGGCGGAGAGCGGCACGTACACCGACTTCGCCCAGATCAACGTCGGCGGGGTGCGCCCGGACGGGACGGACGGCGTCAACGAGGTCACGTATCTGATCCTGGACGTGGTCGAGGCGATGCGCCTGTTGCAGCCTAGTTCGTCCATTCAGGTGAGCCGCGAGAACCCCGACGCCTTCATCAAGCGGGCGGGGCGCATCATCCGCACGGGGTTTGGGCAGCCGTCGGTGTTCAACACGGAGACCGTCGTCGCGGAGATGCTGCGCGCGGGCAAAAGTCTGGTGGACGCGCGCTGCGGCGGGACGAGCGGCTGCGTGGAGACGGGTGCATTCGGCAAGGAGAACTACAACCTGACCGGGTATTTCAATCTGCCAAAGGTGCTCGAAATCGCGTTGCACAATGGCGTCGACCCGCGCACGGGCAAGCAGCTCGGCCCGCGCACCGGCGATCCGCGCGCGTTTGCGAGCTTCGAGGAGCTGTTCGCCGCCTTCGAAACGCAGCTCAATTACTTCGTGGACGTGAAAATCCAGGGGAATCACACGATTGAGCGGCTGTACGCGCACTATATGCCTGTGCCGTTCCTGTCGCTGCTGATCAGTGATTGCATCGCCAGCGGCAGGGATTATCACGACGGCGGCGCGCGGTACAACACGTCGTACATCCAGGGTGTGGGGTTGGGTTCGATCACGGACGCGCTGGCGGCGATCAAGTATCACGTGTTCGATGCACAACCAACGTTTGCGGCGGAGTATGCGCCGTTCGCGGCGGCGCTGGATTGTGATCCAGCGCAAGCGGGTATGGGGCCGGTGACGATGGACGAACTGCTCGACGCGCTGGCGCACGACTTCGCCGGGTACGAGCGTTTGCGGCAACGACTGCTCAACCGCACGCCGCGCTACGGCAACGACGATGATTACGCCGATTCGGTGATGCGTGCTGTCTTCGAGGCGTACTTCAAGGTCATTGACGGGCGGCCCAACACGCGGGGCGGCGCGTATCACATCGACCTGCTGCCGACGACGTGCCACGTCTACTTCGGCAGCGTCACCGGCGCGACCGCCGACGGGCGCAAGGCGTGGACGCCGCTCTCGGAGGGCATCTCGCCGGTGCAGGGCGCGGACCGGCGCGGGCCGACCGCCGTCATCAAGTCCGCCGCCAAGATGGATCACGTCCGCACGGGCGGCACACTGCTCAACCAGAAGTTCACGCCGTCGATCTTGCGGGACGAGGCCGGGCTGGATGGGCTGGTGGGGCTGATTCGCGGGTATTTCGCGCTGGGCGGGCATCACGTGCAGTTCAACGTGGTGGATGCGGCGACCTTGCGCGCCGCGCAGCGCAACCCGGAGCAGCACCGCGATCTCATCGTGCGCGTCGCCGGATACAGCGACTACTTCTGTGATCTCGGCAAGGCATTGCAGGACGAGATCATCACCCGCACGGAGCATACAGGATTTTAAGCGCTGAGGCTGATAATTTTCTCAACGGATTGAACGGATTTTAACGGAAGGATTTTCCGTTCTCTCCGTTGAATCCGTTGAGATAATCTTAGGAGGACACAAGATGCACGTTTCGACGATGAGGAGTTTGCACGCGCGATGGCGGACGCTGCCGGTAGGTAAGGTGAAGCTGACCGATGGATTCTGGGCCGAGAAGCAGGCGATCAATCGCCGGGTGAGCCTGCGGCACGGCTACCGGATGTTGGGGCAATCCGGCAATCTCAACAACTTGCGGCTGGCGGTCGGCGCGGGGGAAGGGGCGTATCGCGGGCCGGTGTTTATGGACTCCGACGTGTACAAGTGGCTGGAGGCCGCATCCCTCGACCTGGCGAATGACGCCGACCCGGAGTTGGAGGTGCTGGTGGATGAGGTCATCGCGCTGGTGGCGGCGGCGCAGCAGCCGGATGGCTACATCAACTCGTATTATCAGGTTCACAAACAGCCGGAAGACCGCTGGACGAATCTGGATCACGATCACGAGTTGTACTGCGCCGGGCATCTCTTCGAGGCGGCGGTGGCGCATCACCGGGCCACGGGCAAGCGGGATTTGCTCGACGTGGCCTGTCGCTTCGCCGACTGCATCGACGGTATCTTCGGGCCGGGCAAGCGCGACGGCGCGCCGGGCCACCCGGAGATCGAATTGGCGCTGGTAGAACTGTACCGCGAGACCGGCGAGCAGCGCTATCTCGATCTGGCGGTCTTCTTCATCGATGCGCGCGGCAAGGGGCGGATGCGCGGGTACGGGCGTTGGGGCGCAGCGTATCACCAGGATCACGTCCCCGTGCGCGAGGCGTCGGAAGTGGTCGGGCACGCCGTCCGCCAGCTTTATCTCACCGCCGGCGTCACCGATGCGTATTTGGAAACCGGCGAGCCGGCATTGATGGACGCACTGTTGCGGCTCTGGCACGACGCGACGGCGCGTAAAATGCACCTCACCGGCGGCTACGGCGCGCGGCATGAGGGCGAAGCCTTCGGGCACGCCTACGAATTGCCGAGCGACGAGTGTTACTGCGAGACCTGTGCCGCGATTGCCGCGATGATGTGGAACTGGCGGATGCTGCTGGCGACGGGCGATCCGCGCTATGCCGACACGCTGGAACGCTCGCTCTACAACGGCTTCCTGAGCGGCGTTTCGCTCGATGGGCAGCGGTACTTCTACGTGAATCCCTTGCAGAGCCGGGGCGGGATCGCGCGCCCGGAGTGGTACGGCTGCGCGTGCTGTCCGCCAAACGTGATGCGCCAGATCGCGCTCGTCGGCAATTACATGGCAACGACAGATGAAACGGGCATTCAGGTGCATCAATATGCTTCGGCGACGATTGATGCGGCGTTGGGGGACGAGCGTGTGGTTTTGCAGATGGACACGCGCTATCCTTGGGAGGGTCACGTGCGCGTCACCGTCGCGGAGACGGGTGACGCCGAGTGGACACTGGCGTTCCGCGTTCCCGGCTGGTGCACCCACGCCGCATTGTGGCTCAACGGAGAGATTCTCGCGGGCGGGGCGAGCGACGGGAATTACGTGACCCTGACACGGGTCTGGCAGCCCGACGATGTGGTACAACTCGATCTGGAGATGCATCCCCGGCTCACTGCGCCCAACCCGCGCGTGGACGCGATCCGGGGTAGCCTTGCCATTGAGCGTGGACCACTGGTCTACTGCCTTGAGGAGGAGGATCAGGATGCGGGTGTGGATCTGCTTGACGTGCGCCTTTTGCCTGATGCGGAATTAGAGACTGTGTGGCGTGACGACCTGCTCGGCGGCGTGGTCACGGTGACGGCGGAGAGCTATGTGGCGGATGTGAGGGATTGGGAGGCCGCACTCTACCGGCCTGCGCTCGTGCCGGAGACGTCCGCGCGTCCGGTCAAGCTGATCGCCATGCCCTACTACGCCTGGGCCAATCGCACGCCAGGCGCGATGCGGGTCTGGATTCCAATGCATTAGGAGATCAACTTGAAAATCTACATCAGCGCGGATATTGAGGGGGTTACGGGAACAACAGACTGGGACGAAACCGAGAAAGGCGAGCCGGCTTACGCGGAATTCCGCGAGCAGATGACGGCGGAGGTCGCCGCCGCTTGCGAGGGCGCGCTGGACGCGGGCGCGACAGAAATCTGGGTCAAGGACGCCCACGATTCGGCGCGCAACCTGATCGCTGCCAAACTCCCGCAGGAGGTCAAGCTTGTTCGCGGGTGGTCCGGGCATCCTTTTAGCATGGTCGGTGGACTGGATGAAACCTTTCAGGCCGCGATGATGATCGGCTACCACGCGCCGGCGGCGTCGGACGCCAATCCGCTGGCGCACACGATGAACAGAGGAATCACGTCCCTCAAAATCAACGATCAACTCGCGTCGGAGTTTATGCTGCAAACACGTGCCGGTTGTCTTTGTCTCCGGGGATGCCGGGCTATGCCGTCACGCGCAGGCGTTCAATCCGCACATTGGAACGTGCGCAGTCAAGGAGGGCGTCGGCAATTCCACAATCAATATCCACCCGCTGCGCGCCTTGCAGGCAATCCGCGAAGGCGCGCAACAGGCCCTCACCGGCGATTTGTCCCGCTGTCTGGTTCCGCTACCGGAACACTTCCACGTCGAAGTCTGCTATCGCAATCACGCGAGCGCCTACCGTGCTGCGTTCTTCCCAGGCGTGAGGGCGGAAGGGCCGCACACGGTTAGTTTCGATACTGCGGATTACTTCGAGGTCTCGCGGATGTTGATGTTTGTGCTGCGTTAACGGAGAGCGTTCACTTCTACCGCTTGTTGCGCCTCTTGCTATGCAATCTGTGTAAAAACATCTGGCCTTTGTTCTGCTATCCGCAATAGCGCCAGGGCCGGGCCACTGGGTTTGCGCCGTCCTTGTTCCCAATCTTGTACCGTGCGCAAACTGACACCCATTAACCCCGCAAAAGCCGCTTGCGATAACTGTAATTTCGCGCGGATCACTTGCGGCGCAGAAGGCGCTTGCAGCGTATAGGTATGCAAAGCTTTTATGCCAGCCTTGTGTGCTTTTATCTCTCGAATGCCCTCGAGAATTTCTTCTCCAATATTGCGTTCAGTCTTCACTTATTTCCCTCGCTATTTGTCGTAATATATGCCCGGGGATGTTGGTTATTTCGCTCTTGCCGTAGATGGTTAACAGCCATATCTCGGCATCTTGGCGTTTGAAATAGTAAATTATCCGCACCCCGCCGCGTTTGCCTTTGCTTGCCATTCCCCAACGGAGTTTACGCACTCCACCGGACCCGGGAACCACATTGCCCGCTTCTGGATATTGAAGCAGAAAACTTTGTAGCCCCACATATTCGTCCTCGGACAAATAGGTATAGATGTATTTCGTAAATGCCGTGGCTTCGATGAATTCCATATCTGTATTATACGGCAAAGCCGTATAATGCGCAAGTGGGATGGCTTTCAGGCAAACGCACTCCCTAATTCTCTGTTACCATTCCAACGTCGCCGCAGCGCGTTCCCAGATAGCATCGGGGACGACGCCGTCATGTGCTATGCCTGCCTGCGCCGCCAGATCGAAGGCGTGAAGGACGAGATACCACGCGTAGTTTTGCCCTGTTTCGGCGTTGCGCATCAACGCGCGCGCCATTGCGCCACACTCTGCCAACATTCCGCTATCACGATAGGCGGCGAGCAGGGCCTCCACGTCGTACTCCACCACGCGCAAGTCGGCCGTCCAGCGCCCGCTTTCCCAGGTGAGTAGCGCGTATTCCGCGCCCACTATGCCGTCAGTTGGCCCGCCGATTGCGCCGGGATTGACCGCCAGACGCCCGTTATTATGATGTTCCCACGCGATGTGCGTGTGCCCGCACACCAATACCGGCTCGGCGATCTGCGCCAGCGCATCGGCCACGCCGATATTGTTCGTCGCCCGCGACTGCGCGAATTTACGCCTGGTCTCCGGATCATCGGGGATGATACCCTCTGAGAGTGCGCGCGGCGAACCATGCACCACGCAAATCGGCGCGACGCCGGGCAGGGTGACGGTCACCCGGTCGGGCAGTGCGGCGAGATAATCCAGGGCATTCTGATCTAGGCGGGCGTAACTCCACCGCAGCAGCGCCCATTGCGCGCGCGTTTGCCACGTTTCGGGCGCTGCGCCGGAGTCATAGCGGGTGAAGTAGACGTCGTTGTTGCCACGGATGATCCAGGCGTTGAGGTCGCGTAGCCGCTCCAATGTCTCCACAGGGAACGGCGCGCCGAGGAGCAAATCTCCGGCGATGACGTAGCCGTCCACGCCTTGCACGCGCGCATCTGCCAGGACGGCTTCCAGGCCAGGGAGGTTGCCGTGGATGTCGGCGAGAAGGGCCAAGCGTAACGAAGTATTCATTCTGCAATCACGTCCGCGTCTTCATCGGCCCAGGCCGCAATTCCGCGCGTCCGTCGAAGTACACCGCCACCCACTGCGCCAGACGTTTGCCGAGGCGGCGACCAGCGGCAATCTCCTTGTCTTCGCGGGGTTTGCCCGCCGACACTGCGCCGTAGTGAAGGGTGAACTGCGGGCCGGTGTAATCCGGTACGCCGAACGTCAGCATCCCCACGTTCATCATCATAATGAGAATGGACATGCAGGTGAGTTCCGCGCCGCCACCCCATCCGCCAGAGGTGGAAAAGGCGCAGCCGATTTTCCCATCCATTTTTCCCCAGCCTGGATGTTGTGAGATGTCGTCCCAGAACTTTTTCATTTTCCAGGAGACGATCCCGACATAGGTCGGCGTTCCGCAGGCGATGCCCTCGGCCCAGAGGACGTCGTCGACCGTCGCGTCTTCTACCGAGAGTAGGCGCACGTTTATGCCGTCGATGCTCCGCGCGCCCTCGGCCACGTATTCGGCCATTTGCGCGGTGTTGCCGGTTTTGCTGTCGTAGATCACCAAGATTTTTCCCATAGTTCCCCTTTAGTCCGGTAGTCTTGTAGTCGGTGGATATGTCCGATGTTAGCTAAAGCGGAGTGTTTGTCAAGATCGCCGTCCAAATGATGAGAATCCGTTAGCTGTTTAGTGGCGTGTCGATAGGTAAATTTAGTACGGGCGTGGTATGGTGAAAGTGACAGACAAGGGATCTCAAATCGGCAAGGGGGGGGAAAATGGAAATCAGATCGGAAGTGCAGCCACAGATTGAATTGCGCGATGTGTTCAAAAGCTACGAGACCGGCGCGGGGGAGATCGCCGTGCTCAAGGATGTGTCGCTCCAGGTGCCGCAAGGGGATTTCGTCAGCATCGTCGGGCCGTCCGGTTCCGGCAAGTCCACGATGCTGAATATGATCACCGGCATCGATCACCCGTCGCGCGGCGAGGTGGTGATCGGCGGGCAGGTTGTCCACGCGTTGAGCGAAAATCGCCTGGCCCGTTGGCGCGGGAAGCACGTGGGCGTCATCTTTCAGTTTTTCCAACTGCTGCCCACGTTGACCATCCTGGAGAATGTGATGCTGCCCATGGACTTTTGTGACGTCTACAAACGGCGCGAGCGCAAAGGCCGGGCGATGGCGTTGCTGGAACAGGTTGGGATCGCCGATCAGGCGCACAAGCTGCCCAGCGCCCTCAGCGGCGGGCAGCAGCAGCGGGCCGCGATCGCCCGCGCGCTGGCGAACGATCCGCCTATCGTCGTGGGCGACGAACCCACGGGGAACCTCGACACCAAAACGGCAGATGAGGTTTTTGCGATGTTCCAGGATTTGGTAGCCCAAGGCAAAACTGTCGTCATCGTAACCCACGACACGGCTTTGAGCGAACGAACCGGGCGGGTCATTCACATTCAGGATGGGCAAGTGGATAGCGATCGACGCACGGCGAATGGAGTCTGCTAATGTTATCACGATTACGCTGGAACAAAGTTATCCGCGATTTCTGGCAGCACAAGGCGCGCAGCGCGCTGGTCGTGATGGCGATTACCATCGGTGTGGCGCTCATCGGCATTATCCTCACCGCGCGCGAAGTGACCATCCGCGAGATGATGGCGGGTTTCGAGGCTAACAATGCGCCGCACGTCAAGCTGTTCCTGGAGCCTTTCGGCGAGGACGTGCTGCCCATCGTGCACGCCATGCGCGAGGTGGACGACGCCGAGCCGCGTTATGTCACCTCCGCGCGGGTATATCCCGGCCCGCGCAGTGCGACAACTGACGACGGCTGGCAGCGTCTCGAGCTGACCGTGCTCCACGACTACGACGATTCGCGCATCAGCGTGGTCAAGCCTGAAAGCGGCGCGTGGCCGCCGGGGCGGAACGCCATCATCCTGGAGCGCTCGTCGCTGGTGCTGTTCGATGCCGAAATCGGCGACACAATCACGGTCGAGATGCCGAGCGGTGCGCAGGAAGAGCTGGTCGTCGCCGGGTTCGCCCACGAGTTCAATGAGTTCGCCACCTACATCAGCCGCCAGGCGCGCGGGTTTATCTCGATGCGCACGCTGGAACGGTTGGGGATCGATGCCGGGTACAATACCCTCTACATCACCACCCAGGCTGACCCAGCCACGGGCGCCGACACGGAGGATCAGGCCTACCGTGAATACGTCCGCGACGTCGTGACCGACCGGTTGGAGGCGGGCAATTACCAGGTCATTGCTTTCGACAACTTCATCACGCGCCCCGGCAAACACTGGGCTTACGATTTCTTCTCCGCGCTGGTGATGGCGCTGACCGGCGTCGGCGTCCTGGCGCTGTTCCTCAGCGGCCTACTCATCATCAACACCGTGATGGCTCTGCTGTCCCAGGAGACGCGCCAGATCGGCATGATGAAGGCCGTTGGCGCGCAGGGCGAGCAGGTCGTCGGCATCTATATGTCGATGATCGCGCTGTATGGGCTGTTGGCGCTGTCAATCGCCGTGCCGCTGGGGATGATCGGCGGGAAGCTGTTCGCTGACTTCGGCAGCAACGTGATGAATTTCACCGTTACCTACGAAATCCTGCCCTCGATGCTGGCGCTGCAAGCGGGGATGGCGTTGATCGTCCCGGCAATCGCCGCCTTGTTCCCGATTTATCTGGGAACGCGCAAGACGGTGCGCGAGGCCATCAGTGACTACGGCATCGGCAAAGTCCGCGAGGGCTTCCTGGATCGGGTGCTCACGCGGGCGCGCGGCCTGCCCCGCCCGTTGATGCTTTCGCTGCGCAACACTTTCCGACGCAAGGCGCGGCTGGCGCTCACGTTGGGGGCGCTGTCGCTGGCGGGCGCGGTCTTCATCGGTGTCTTTTGCACGCAGCGCTCCATGGCGGCGATGGTGGACGACGTCCTGGGCCTGTACAGCTACGAAGTCCACGTGGACTTTGCGCAGCCGGTACACCCTCGGCGCATCGAGGCAGGCGCATTGCAAGTGCCCGGCGTCACACGGGCGGAGAGTTGGGTGGTGACCTACGGCACGCGGATTCGCAACGATGACTCGAAGGGCGAAAACGTCTCGCAAGGCGAGAACGTCTCGCAGGGCGAGAACGTGTCCCTGTTTGGTCCCCCGCCGGATCAGCAGACCGTGGTCGCCCCCATGATCTCCGGGCGCTGGCTGCTGCCGGAAGATGAAAACGCCATCGTCGTAAGCCAGGGCTTGCTGCAAGCTGAGCCTGATCTTGCCGTCGGCGGCGCGTTAGACATCGAAATCGGGGACAAAATCACCCCCTGGACGATCGTCGGCGTCTTTATGTCCAACGGCGCCGCCGGCTATGCCAACGCTCCGGCCCTGGCGCGCGCGGCGGGGATGACGGGCCGCGCCAACCGCGCCATCGTCAAGATTGACGATGCGGAGAACACCATCGCGCAACAAACCGTCGCGCGCGGCCTGGAAGAACGTTACGAACGTGCGGGGTTGCCGGTCACGTCCTCGTTGACGATTTACGAGGTCATTGCCGGGAACGCGAGCCAGATCAACATGATCGTCTACCTGCTGCTCATCGTCGCCGTTTTGTTGGCGGTCGTAGGCGGGCTTGGACTCGGGGCGACGATGGGGCTGAACATCCTGGAACGTACCCGCGAGATCGGTGTGCTGCGGGCTATCGGCGCATCCAACGGCACACTGCGCGGCATCATCGTCGTCGAAGGGGTGCTTATCGGCCTGTTCAGTTGGGCGTTGGGGACGCTGTTGTCGGTGCCCATCGGCAACGTGCTCACCTACGCCGTGAGCACGGCTTTCACAGGCGCGAGCGTCAAGGTCGTCTTTGCTGGATTCAGCGTCTGGCTCTGGCTAATCGTCGCTGTCGGCGTCTCCGCTTTCGCCAGCTTTTGGCCGGCGCGGCGCGCTTCGAAGATGAGCGTGCGAGAGGCGTTGGCATACGAGTAGGCCAGCACCTCGTAATTCGTTATTCGTTATTCGTAATTCGCAAGGAAGGAGAGAGAGAAATGAAAAAGTGGATGGTGTTATGTTTGGGATTGGTGGGGTTGATGTTGGCCGGTTGCGGGAGTTCTGTCGCGGCTGTGGCTGCCACGGAGGCGACCGTGCCGGTGGTCGCCGACGCGGACGCGGGCAAGATTATCGCCGAGGCGGTGATCGAGCCGGCGCAGTGGCAGGCGTTAAGCTTCGCCAGCGGCGGGAAAGTCGTCGCAGTCCAGGTAGCGCCGGGGGATGTGGTCGCTGAGGGGGACGTGCTGGCGCGGCTGGACACGACCTTGCTGGAGTTGGCCCTCATCGAGGCGCAGGCGAACGTCGCTTTCCAGCAATCGGTGATGGCAGAACTGGCGGTGGCAAAGCCGACCACAGAGACGGCGTCGCTGGCCCTGGAACAGGCGCGTGCGCAATCCGCTGCGCCCGACATCGCTGCGGCGCGCGCGCAACTGGCACAGACCGAGATCACGCTGAACAACGCGCGCGACGAATACAACAAATCGCTGGATCGAAGTTGGGAAGAACAGTGGGTGCGTGATCAATACGCCGAGGTCTTGCGGCGGGCCGAACTGGACTATCAGGCCGCGCAGGCGCAGCTCAACAAAGCCTACCAGGCGCAATCGGCGCACGGCTACGACGTGCAGCGCCAGGAACAGGAGACCGCGCTGAGCTACGCCCAGGCCCTTGCCCACTGGGAGCAACAGCAAGTCCAGGCGCAGGCGCGGTTGGAGCAGGCGCAGGTCGCGGTGGAACGCATCCAGGCGCAGATCGTCGATGCCACCCTGGTCGCGCCGTTCGCGGGTACGGTCAGCGATGTGCCGGTGAAAGTTGGTGACACCGTCAGCCCTGGTCAGCCCGTCGCCACGTTGGCGACGTTGACCCAACTCCGCGCGCGCACCAAAGACTTGACGGAACTGGACGTCGTGCGCATCGCCGAAGGGCAGGCTGTCATCGTGACCGTAGAAGCCCTGCCTGACGTGACTCTTTCGGGGAAAGTCGTGCGCATCGAACTGCAAGCGGAGGATTACCGGGGAGATGCTGTGTATCCAGTCACCATCGAATTGGACGAAGTCCCCGCCGGGTTGCGCTGGGGGATGACGGCGCTGGTGGAGATTGACGCGCCCTGAGCAGGACTTGTTCTATCAGCAGATTGAGCAGGTTACAGATTGTAGCCTGCTCAAAAATCTGCTTAATCTGCTCAATCTGCTGACAAAAAACGCCGCAGCAGGTAGCCGGTGAGCTTACCCCCATTTGTTAGACCACAAATGGGTTAGAATAAGTTGAAACGGGGACGCTGTCATCTTGCTCCTTAGCCCCGTAATGGACCTTAACAGGCGTTGCATAGTGCAGACTCTGGTGCGGTCGTTCCTGGTTGTAGAATCGGAAGTACCGCTCCAGGCTGCGTTCCAGGTCAACGACGGTGGCATAATCGTGCAGATACACCTCCTCGTACTTGACCGTGCGCCATAAGCGCTCGATGAAGACGTTATCCAAGGCCCGTCCCCGTCCGTCCATACTAACACGGATGTGGGCTTTTTCCAGTCGCTCCGTGAAAGCCTGCGCGGTGAATTGTACGCCCTGGTCGGTGTTGAAGATCTCCGGCGTGCCGCAGCTCAGGGCCTGTTCCAGGACGGCCAGACAGAACTGCCCATCCAGCGTGTTGGAGAGTTCCCAGGCCAAGACATAGCGGCTGTACCAGTCCATCACCGCGACCAGGTACATAAAGCCGTGGCGCATCGGGATATACGTGATATCGGTGCTCCAGACCTGGTTAGGCCGCTCAATGGTCAGCCCACGCAGCAAATACGGATAGACTTTATGCCCTGGCTCCGCGCGCGTGGTGCGTGGCCGCGGGGTCAGGGCCTGTAGGCCCATCACCTGCATCAGCCGCGCGATCCGCTTGGGATTGACCCGATAGCCTGCGTTGCGCAGATACACCGTCATACGCGGATAACCGTAGAATGGTGTTTTCAAGTACTGCGCGTCAATGAGTCGCATCAGGGCCAAATTCGCGGCGCTTTCCTGGGCCGGCGTGTAGTAGTAAGTCGCCCGGCTCAACCCTAGCAATTGGCATTGGCGGCGAATACTTACGTCGGGATGTCCTGGCTCGATCATCTGGCGCTTGGCCTCAGCGGATACCGGCAGCTTTTTTTTTCAGCCACTCCAATTCCATCTTGAGGCGGCCAATTTGCTCGTACAGTTCCGTTTCCAGTGCAGCTTGCTCGCGCTGCTGGCGGGCGGTATTCTGGCCGAAAACCTCGCCGCCATTTTTCAGCAGATGCAGCTTCCACTCACTGATCTGATGCGGATGCAATTGGTATTCTTGCGCCAATTCATTTAACGTTTTGGTCCCTTTGGCAGCTTCCAGGGCTACTTTGAATTTATACTCGGCAGTAAATGTGCGACGCTTGGTCATTATTTCCCTCCACATGCTTGGTTAGAATTGTACACCATTTCCATTTAGCATGTGGTCTAGTTTTTGGGGGTAACTTCA
>Ga0209509_1000346_pt1 | contig 44958 bp, 42 predicted proteins | sample BioC13SIPDNA_FD_185743 | JGI IMG/M metagenome (GOLD analysis project Ga0209509, IMG submission 185743) | Anaerobic biogas reactor microbial communites from Washington, USA - Biogas_R1_A C13 SIP DNA (SPAdes) (version 2) | ecosystem: Engineered > Bioreactor > Anaerobic > Unclassified | place...
TCAACTACCTTCACGTCGGCCGGAAGCCAGTCCACGGTGTCGAGCTTGTCCTTTGTCAGCCATTTGGCATCCTCATGTTCTTTTAGCGTCAGGTGCCCAGAATCCACCGAACAGAAGAAGCACTGCATTAAGAGATGAAACTTCGGATAGTCATAGTCTACAACCGTAAGCAGATCCCCGACCGTAATCTCTGCGGCTAACTTCTCTTCAATCTCACGCTTCAAAGCCTGCTGCGGTGTTTCTCCTGGCTCAATCTTCCCGCCAGGGAACTCTCATCCGTCTTTGAAATCACCATAGCCGCGCTGTGTTGCGAAGATGCGATCTCCGTCCTCAATGACCGCGGCCACTACATGGGCCGTACGCTCTGTACCAGAATCTATCCGGCACTTTTTGCAATGAAGGGAAAAAAAGTGACCGTCCAAGTACATTATACACTGATATGCAGCTATTGCAAAAGGTTGCGGACGCCTGCCCGGTGAAGGCAATCGAGTACATTGAGCCAGAAGACAGCAGCATATAACCTTATTCGCACATTGCCCGCAGCAGATCTGCTGCGGGCAATGTGCTCCTCCAATACCACTACCAGCCGGCAGAACCATTTTTAAAAAAAGTTATTGACATATGACAAAAACGGAGTTACTATGTTTATGGGCATATGCCAGTAACTAAAAGCTTTTATTTATCTGAACAGCATTCGACTATTTATTTGGAGGTGATTTTATGTCCAGAGGAGACGGGACAGGCCCAATGGGTATGGGCCCAATGACAGGACGCAGCGCAGGCTATTGTAATGGCGCTACAACTCCGAACAGTGGAAATTCTCTCGGCTTTGCGGGAGGATTTGGGTGCGGATACAGAAACATGCTCCGCGTTAAAGGGGTGCCGGGCTGGGTGCGCTATGGCGTCCGCGCTCATACGGAAGGAGACGCAGCCGGATATGACGAAAGAGCATTTTTGAGCAATCAGGCTGAGTTTCTGGAAAACCAGCTCAAGCAGGTAAAAAAGCTGCTTTCCTCTCTCAGCAAAGGCTCCGAATAAGCCCTACTGACCGCGTACTGAAGGGAAAGGGCGTATAAAATCGCCTTTTCCCCCATAGTTCATTTTAGAAGACACATCAGCAGCAGAGCATTGATACCGCTTAAAGATTTCGACGAAACGCCGCGAAACTCAGAGTATGACATCTGCAGTCCGGCTCATCCGGATCAAGAAAAAAGTTGTTGACATATGCTAATTACCCCTATAGACTTAAGTAAAATACTAACTGGTCACAGTGGAGGAGCTAATATGAAAGTTGGACTGATCAGATGCATGCAGACCGAAGATATGTGCCCGGGAACCGCTGATTTCAAGTATATTCGCGAGAAGAAAGGGGCCTTCAAGGGCGCTGAAGGCGAAATCGAAATTATAGGATTTAACTCTTGCGGAGGATGCCCAGGTAAAAAGGCCGTAACCAGAGCTGCCGAGATGGTGAAGCGGGGAGCGGACACTATCGTACTGTGCTCATGTATTACACGCGGAAATCCCGCAGGCTTTCCATGTCCCCATGAGCAGCTTATTAAAGAAGCCCTTGCGAAGAAATTGGGAGAAGATATAACAGTTTTGGATTACTCTCATTAACAACAGCGCGGTCCGATGAAATCCAGAAGCACCTTCAGCTTGTCGAAAGCCGGTGTGTTTATTCGGAAGCAGAGTGCTTGATGATATACATAAGGCTCGATATTAATTTGATTAATCATGTACTTAGTATAGCAGTTAGGAGTAATTTAAATGGCCAGGCCTACAAAATGGAGAAGAATTGAGAACATCCCGACTATCCCCTATTTCGCTCCATCGGAAAAAGAGAGCGGCGATGTTCCGGAAAATGTTCTGAAGCTTGAAGAACTGGAGGCCATCCGCCTGAAAGACCTTGTGGGTCTCGAGCAGGGCGAGTGCGCGGACAGAATGGAAGTTTCCCGTCCGACATTCCAGCGCATATTGTTGTCCGCAAGAGAGACAATTGCCGACTGTTTGGTAAACGGGAAAGCGATCCATATTGAGGGCGGAAATTATACGCAGAATATATGCCGTATCAGATGTCTGGACTGCGGTAATGAGTGGACAGAGCGCTTTGAGGAGCTTGAATCAATAAGCGGGGCAAATTATTCCTGCCCTTCATGCGGTTCAAAAAAGCTCATGTGCGAACACTCCTGCAGTGGCAAACTCGGTCACGGCAATTGCCACAGGTACGGCAGAACAGATCGTTGATTTCAATCTTATCCCCCCTATCCCCTGCAAATTTTCCATTGATAACTTAGAAGAAGCGGAGAAATAGAGGTATGAATAAAACCAGCTTTGAGCAATTCCTGTCTGATGTCAAGGACGCTGGAGACGAGTCAGACAGCGTATTCAGAATCCTCTCAAAAATTACAAAAAAACAAGCCGACGCATTTGCAAACGTATGTAGTCTGGCAACGCAATGCTATATTGAAACCTCTGACGCCGAGGTGAAATATTGGGACAAGTATACCCTCCTCTCCATATATGATTACATTAAATTTACATATAAAATCGGGTTGGATTTTGAGACATTAAGAGAGCTTGAAACGCTTGGCCTGATAGCGACCACTATGTTCGGATTCAAAAAGGATATCGACACAGAAAAGGAGACAGCAGAAAATTTTGTGTAAAAGATAATAAGAGACTTCCTAACAGGCGAGATTCAAGTAATAAGAATTTCAAATCTGAAAGGAAGTTTTTTTATGTCAGCAGCACCAGCAGAATTAATGAAAGAGCACGTGAACAGTCAAAATTTCAACAGCACCACAGAGGTCATGGCAGCAATGAAAGAAATGTTCAGGGATGTTCTCCAGCAGGCCATGGAGTGTGAATCGGACGCCAAGCTTGGCTATGAAAAGAGTGAAAGAACATCGGATAATGACAAAACAACAGTGCCAAGAAACTACCGAAACGGGTATTCTCAGAAGACGATAAAATCGCAGCTCGGTGAGGTTCAAGTTAAAATTCCCCGTAACAGAAATGGTGAATATGAGCCTCGGATTATCGAAAAATATAATCGAAACGCTGATGGTATGGAAGAAAAAATATTATCACTGTACTCCTGCGGAATGAGTCAGAGGGATATTGCAGAGCAGATTAAGAATCTTTACGACGTTGAAATATCACCTGAACTTGTAAGTAAAATCAGTGAAAAAATCATGCCTGAGCTAACAACCTGGCAGAACCGTCCTTTAGAAAATGTGTACACATTTGTATTCATGGGCACTATCCACTACAAGGTGAAAGAAGACCATCAAATCGTTACAAAGGCAGCCTATGTTGTGCTTGGCATTACACTGGATGGTCACAAGGATACTCTAGGTATCTGGATTGGCGAACATGAGAGCAGCAAATTCTGGTTAAGTGTGCTCAACGACCTGAAAAGCCGGGGTGTTCTCTATAAAAAAGCCCTGACAATATACGAACTGCCTCTTCTCAGCGTCAAATGCCAGAGCGACGGCAATTGTCTTTATGAGAAAATTAACAGAGACAATCCGCAAGAAATGACACTCAGCGTTTAGCACTCATCGCTCTATTCGGTACTCATGCGATAGGATCAAATAAAATGAAGCATGTGAACCTTGAGTCACCTGCTTCATTTTTTCAGACCTTTTATAATTTCGTGGATATTTATAATCTGCCTCTCATCCAGCGTCTTTAAGTCATCTATTAAGCCTGCATTAAAGCAGGGTTTCTATTGCCGTCATCAAAGAATTCCTTTGGGGTAATATTAAAATACTCGCAGATATGGTTTGCTGTCTCCTTTCAGAATGGCGTGTCGCAACTTCATTCTATCAGAGATCTTCAAACCATGTCTCTTTTTACCTCTTTTTCAATTTGCGCAACTTATTCTACCTTACCGCAGGTCTAAAGACTTGAATACCACTGAGAGTAAAAATAATAATCCCCAGCGTTGTTGTGATAAGCTCACCATTGATAGTCCTAATTTTGTTATTTCAGGTCTCTACTCAATTGGGGAGCTTATCAGTCGATTGGCGAGGATGATTTTTTAAAATTTCTGAAATATTCTTATTGGCAGCCCTACAAGGTTATCAAATCCGGAAAGAGCATGACTTTACTGCTTATATTTGATTTTGTTCTGCGACAGAAATGGACTATAGTCAATTGTAAACAGGTCCAATTTTCCGGCCTCTCGGATTCTATAATTTTGCCGTCCACGACTACAAAAGAAAATGAATGGCAGGCCGCCAATCATTTGTATTTTTAATTTATCTTCAAATACTCCAGCCTTCTGCTACTTCACGTATGCTCAAAAATTTTCTGTATATTCCTTCATGACTAATTAATTCCTCGTGTGTTCCGCGTTGGATAATTCTGCCTTCGTCAATAACAAGTATCTGATCGGCACTGCGAATTGTTGCAAGGCGGTGCGCAATAATGATAATAGTTTTTCCATGTACAAGAGCAGAAATGGCTTGTTGAATTTTGTGTTCATTTTCCGGATCTACGCTGGCTGTCGCTTCGTCCAGAATAATTATTGGAGCATCCTTCAGGATCGATCTTGCAATTGAGATACGCTGCTTTTCACCGCCTGACAGAGTCGCTCCTGTTTCGCCCACCAGAGTGTTATAGCCGTCGGGCAAATTCATGATGAAATCATGACATTGAGCGGCTTTGGCCGCTGCTATGACTTCATCATATGAAGCGTCAGGCTTACCAAATCTAATGTTATTAAGTATTGTCTCATGAAAGAGGTAGACATTCTGGAATACCATTGAAATGTTTTTCATAAGGCTGTTGCAAGTAAACTCCCGAACATTATGACCGCCGACCGAAACAGTTCCAGAGTCCGTATCGTAAAACCGGGCAATAAGATTGCATATCGTACTTTTACCGCTGCCTGAAGGCCCAACAATAGCTGTAGTCGTATTTTGAGATAATTTGAATGAAATATCGTGCAAAATTGTACTTTTACCGTATCCAAAGAAAACGTGTTCAAAGTTAACATCAAACCGGTTGAGCGGTACGTCGGTGCCGTCACTGTCTATAAACTGAGCGCATTCAATATTTTCCAGTTTGTCCATGGCAGAGTTGATTACAGAGAGGACATGCGCCGCGTTGTTTATGGATTCAACACTCTCATAAATTATAAACGAGAACATAGACGCCATAAAAAGAACAGGCAACTCCATACGGCCATTGATGGTTTCCCATGCCGCCGTCAGTACAAGAGTCACAGAGGCTCCTTTAAGGAAAAACAGATGAAGACAGTTCCATGACACAAAACCGAATTCGTTTTTTATACATATTCGTTTATTTTTGAGACAAGCTTTTCGAAAATTACTGAAAGATACTCCTTCCTGTCCGAAGGATTTAACAATCGGCAATCCACGGGCATATTCAATGACCGCTCCGGACAAGTCCTCCTGGGCCTTATGTGTAATAGGTGCAGTGTGTTTGCTCTGCCTGCAGATACCACCCAGGGCAAAAGCCGAAAGAATTACCCCGATAGTTGAAATCAGCGCAGCGGGTGGGCAGAAGAATGCCATACAACAAATTACAGCCGCCGCCTGCAGGTATCCGTTCACCACCGAATCAATCATCTTCATACCTTGAAGTTCCAAAGTTGACAGCTCCGTAGTGATTGACGCGAGTAGGTCTCCGACACTATTATCAGAAAAACATCCCATTGATACGCGCTTCAATATGTCGCCTATCTTTATGCGCTGCTCAGCCGCGACCTCATATCCTACGCTCTCCTGCAACTTCGCTTTCCAAAGGGAAAAGAGGTAGCGAAGCAAGATCATGATGAAAATATAACCCAGACATTTCCATACCAGCAAGGAATCAAGCATGATTTTCCCCGACATATCTTGAACAACAAGCCCAAGCGCCCATGTTGCAACCATGACAGGTCCTGCTGCGCACAATGAGGCAAGGAAAGAACAAACAAATCCGAGATATATCCTTTTCCTGCGGCTGCCAGTCCAGTTCAATATCCGTCCTACGCTCTTATACATACGCTTTTTCCTCCTTTGTGGCGTTAGCTCCCCAATTTTTCGCGCCAATATGATTTTCCCAGAGCTTCTCATATAGCGAGCAACGTTCAAGCAACTCAATATGTTGTCCCGTATCAACGATTCTGCCTTTATCCAGCACTACGATCTGGTCTGCGTTCTTAATGGTGGAAAGGCGATGCGCAATGACCATCAGCGTTTTGCCTTTGGATAAAGCAGCGATGGATTTTTGTATTTTGTCCTCGTTTTCAGGGTCGGTGAATGCGGTGGCTTCGTCCAGTATCACAATTGGCGCGTTCTTCAGTATAGTCCTCGCAATCGCAATGCGCTGACGTTCCCCGCCGGAGAGTTTTTTCCCCGCTTCACCGGCCGAAGTTTCCCACCCTTTTTCAAGTTTATTGATAAATTCACAACATTGGGCCATGTCTGCCGCTTTAAAAACCTCTTCGTTCGAGGCGCTCGGATTTCCCAACCGTATGTTTTCTTTTAGCGAGCAGTTAAATAGGAAATTATCCTGTGTGACAAAGCTGATTATGTCTGATAACTGGGACAGGGGCATCTGACGGATATCTGTCCCACCGATTTCAATTTTTCCCTCAGTTACATCCCAAAACCTCGCTATCAGTCTGGCCACAGTGGATTTGCCGCCGCCGGAGGGTCCTACCAGAGCCGTGAAGCTACCCGCCGGCATGGAAATGTTGACATTATGAAGAACGCCGTCCTGCTCTTCACCGGAATACGAGAACGAAACATCCCTAAGGGCCACGTCCGTCCCGCGAATATTAATCTTTTCATCCTCCTCATGAAGTTGGGGCAGATGCAGCAGCTCATTGGCGTCTCGGACGGCAAACTCCATAGATTTGGCTTCGTCGATGAACTTTGCCGCATTAAGCAACGGTGGTACGATGCCCATTGCCAGCATAAGGCACAATGCAAATTCATCGGGAGCGAGTACTCCATTCAAATACAGGGCCACACCTGTTGGCAGTGTTCCAAGCAGAGTGGATGGAAGTATCGCATAAGTCAGGTTCACGGATTTCCATGTACTCTTAAACCACGCTATAGTGAAATCTTTAAACGATTTTACCGCGTCTGAATACTTTTTATATGAGTCGGTAGTCTGATTGAAGGCCTTTACGACCTCGATGCCTTCGATATATTCAACAATGATGCTGTTAACATGGTCATTAGCTTCCATATAAGCTTCATACTGGGAATTGTAGGTTTTCATTATGCGCGTTATGGGAATGGCTGCTGCAGGCAGTGTAACCAGTGATGCAAGTCCCATCCTCCAGTCAATGGAAAACAGCGCGATGATGACCACTATCGGCAGCAGCAGATTAGAGGTCAGCTCGGGGATCAAATGTGCCAGAGGCGGTTCAATACTCTCGACCCTATCGACCATAGTGCTTTTTATACTACCGATGGACTTTGACTGCACAGTCCCCAACGGGGCATGCATGAGCCGGTCGGCGATTTTCAGGCGCAGTCCCTCTAAAATAGTGAAAGCCGATATATGAGACAGCGTGGTGGATATGCAATAAAAGAAGATTTTAACAATATATCCGGCAAGGCATATACTGCTCCAGAACAGCACACCGCTCCAGTCGGCTATATCATTAATAAACATGGATATTATTTTGTATACGCCCAGATATGGGACAAAACCTCCTCCTACACTCACAATAGCACACAAAACCGATGCCACCATTTTCCCTCTACAGGGAGAGGCGTAGGAAAGCAGGATTTTAAGCCAGTTTTCTTTCTCCATATAAAAATTCCTTTCAACATAAGAATTAGGATGACGATGACCGTCATCCTAATAATAAGTATTTTCCTTTGCCGTTTCCGCTCCGTTCCGGCTTTTTTGCCCCGATTAGACAAATAACACTGTTGATATTCAGTGAAAGTTTTTCCGGTATTCCAGCGGCGTCTGCCCCATGATGTTTTTAAACGCGGCCGCAAATTTACTTGGGCTATCGTATCCCACATTTCCAGCAATCTCAGTAACACTGGAAGAAGGATTCTGACGAAGGAGAACGGCGGCCTTATTCACACGTGAAATTCGCATATAAGTATTAATTGGGTTGCCATATACGTTTTTGAAGCACTTTTTCATGGGAGTAAGAGGAATTTTAAACTGCTTGGACAGATACTCCTGCGTATAGTGCTGTTCGGGGTGTTCCGAAATCAGCGCCTGAATAGCTTTAATCTTTTCAACCTGAGACTTATAAAAATAAGGTTGCTCTTTCTTATTCTTCGGTATTTCGAGGGCATCTAGGTAAAGCAGCAATTCCAATATCTTCACCTTGAAATAGTATTGCTTGATCTGCTCCGGCACATTATAGAGGCCTTCTAAGACATAGCCGATAGAAGGGGCGTCATGAATCACAATTGGATATGTATCGTAGCAAAATTTCTTGCATATTGCATTTATATCCACTGGAAAATCACGTATTTCCTCCGGCAAGGTTTTGATTACCTCTTTCATTTGAAATGCAATCGTAATACCGTGATAATGAGAAAGGGGGAACTCAAAGCATCCACTGTGATCCAATAAACGGTCAATTTTCAGATCACCGACCTCTACATAAGAGTACTTTCCTGCACCTATCGCATACTCTATCCTGCCCTCTTTACAATGATCAATACAAAGCAAATCCTGATTAGCAATAGTATCCGACTCGAAAAACTTCATGTGATAATCGTTATAAGCAAGCGTTACGCCGGGAAACACCTCATATACCGTCATAAAGCCTTCACCGCTCTCGTTTTTCATCTGAAAGACGCAGCAAGAGCCGCTGTCCGCTACCGGAACCATCGTATTGCTTTTGATAAAGTCGTAGATTGGCATATCAATTTACCCTATGTATGATTTCAATTCAAGCACCCGGTCACAGGCACACTTTAAAAACTCCCAGTCGTGAGTCACTACCAAAACGATATGCCCGTCGTCGGCAAGTTTGCGCACAACAGACGAAACAACCATCATTTGCGCATGATCCAACCCGCTTGTTGGCTCGTCAAATATGAGAAGTTTTTTGTTTGAAACAAGAGCGGTGGCTACGGCTAAGCGCTGCTTCTGTCCGCCGGAAAGGGTCATAGGGTGTTTGTCCTTGAACCGGAGCAAGTCAAAATCATTGAGTATCCTTTCAATAACCTCGTCTTCACAATCCCGAGATGAAAGTTTACATTCGTCCCAAACACTGTCAGAGAAGAGCTGATGATTAACATCCTGCATGACGCAGAAGCTGGCTTTGTTTCGGCCTTTCAGTTTCAGGCGCTTACCATCCAGACGAATGGTGCCTGCCTGTTCCCTGAGTAAACCGCAGAGGCAGCGGATCAGGGTGGTTTTTCCTGCACCGTTTGGGCCTGTAATGGCCAGTACCTCGCCAGGGGAGGTCGAAAACGTTAGCTCTTTAAAAACTACCTTTTTCCCGTAGGAAAAGGACAGGCCTTCCACGCTTAGCCCCAGTTCTGTTCCTTCCTGCCGCACCTTCGGTAAATCAATAGAAGTCGGTTTTAATGCACGCAGTCCCAATGCCACACGGTATTCGTCAGGCATTGACAGAAATTCTTCATGGGTAAAACTGCGGACAATCTGTCCGTTTTTTAAATACACTGCCCGATCAATAAAATCGGTTAAATAATACAATCTGTGTTCGGCGATAATTACGGTATGTCCCTCCGCTTTTAGAACGTCAATTTGCTCTCGCAGATGTTCAATAGCCTCATAATCCAGATTTGCGGAAGGCTCGTCAAGAACAAATATCTTTGGGTTCATCGCATAAACCGAAGCAAAGGCCAGCGTCTGCTTTTCCCCGCCGGACAAAGAAAATATATTTCGCCTCTGGAGTTTCTCAATATGCAAATTGTGAACGGTTTCCGCCAGACGAGCCCGTATATAAACCGGGTCTGTACCCTCGTTCTCAAGTGCAAAAGCCAGTTCACTGTCAGTATCTAAATTGAAAAATTGACTTTTGGGATTTTGAAAAACAGAGCCAATTTCTTTTGACAATTCATAAAGCTCTGTTTGGGCGACATCCAGCGAGGCAGCAGTAACTTCTCCCTGTAAAGAACAGTTCTCTGCAAAGTGAGGAATCAACCCGTTGATGAGCTTTGTAACAGTTGTTTTCCCGCAGCCGGATTCACCGCAAAGCAATACGCATTCACCGGCGGAGATATGGAGATTTACATCTTTAAGCGTATCGGTTTCTCTGCAATAGCCAAAATACACATGATCTATCTTGACCAAGTTTCGTCCTCCCTCACTTTATATAAATCGCCAAAAACACAAAGATAAATCCCATTCCAATATAAATCCAGTCAAGAATACTCATATTAAGTTCCACCAAACTGGTTTTGGGAGCCGGATTTTCGATACCACGCGTTACTGCCGCTGCCGACAATTCATCGGCTGTATTGATGGCAGAGACCATCATTGGCAAAACCATGCATTCCATTCTTTGTAAACCATGAATGTTCCGTAACTTCATAGCATCCCAAATATGGCCCTTTTCTTCCCGAATTGCGGGAAAATAGCGAAGCGCAACAGAAAAAGAAATGATAAAGTTTGTTGAAAGATGCCATTTTCGGAGCGCTACAATGAAATGCCGCAGCGGCGTTTTTCTTATCATAAGAATCCCAATTATTATACAGGGGTACATCATAATTGAATAATTAACAAATATTGAAAAACTGGTGGCGATAAACTTGGGAGCAACGGGTATAAGCTTATACTGAAGAATCAGTAACAGCAAATACGCCGTCAGGAACTTTGCTGCTGACCTGCCGCAGCCGCAGAGAAACATTAAAAGAGCTAATATACAAACCCAGCTTCCATTCACCCAAAGTACGCTTTGAGCAAATGCAATGATATTGGAAAGCAGCAGCAGAATAATACCTGTACGCGGGTCAATATGCATCTCTTTATCCATGCTTACACGATTCCCGCTTTTTTGAAGTGCTTATTAAACAATCCCTTAGCGATAAGAGAACCCAACACTGCGCCGATTATTACAGCAGCAAACAAAACTATCAGCATATAAGGCGATGCCAGCGCATCAAGTGTATTGATATAGTCTGCCGGCATTCCCAAAGTGGAGATTTTGGCGAAAAACTTTTCCCGCATCAGCCAAATCGGTAGGGGCGAACCAACGGCATTTATCGAAAAGAATATATAGGCAATCATATTTCCTTTAAAAGAGCTGTACTTTGTTGCATGACGTATGATTTCCGCCATACTGCAGCCAATTAAGAAAGTTATGCCTTCGATTACCGAATCCTGTCCAGAAAGCACAGCAATCAGGCCGGTCACCATACCCATGATAAATACCGCTCCGGGTTTCTGAACTTTGGCGCACAGGAGATAGTAGGGAATACCTGCCAACAGGGCAATTACAAAAGGAAATAGAATCCATAAAACAGGGTGTAGCGCGGACAAAAGCTGACCGATCATAAAAACACAGAAGTAGATAGCTGCAAAAATGCCTGCGGTAATTAAGTCTTTCCCTTTTAGTTTTTGGCTTGTTGTTGCTGTGGTTGCTGTCATTTTTATACCTCCAAATGCATACAGCCAGTTTATTTAACTGTATGGCGAATGATTAAGACGACAAATTTCGCTTTTTTAGTATATTATGGGACCTTATAAATTATTTCAACTCCGATTGGACCTTATAGCACCGAATGGACCAAATTCAATTAAAACTAATCAATTTCGCCACTTTCCGACTTTCATATTCAACCATAAAAGCAATCATACCTATAGTTTTCTAGTGATCATTCCACAGCTGATCGAAGGTTTTGCGAATACACATAGAACGAACCTCAACTAAAAAAGAAAATCCATGGTCTTCGTACAGCATAGTTCGGTCTCGACCTGCTGAAACTGTGTTTTTGTACGGAAATTTTTGTTTTTGATCTCAAATTGCAAGTACAAGTTGGACACCCCTGTAGAACAGTAGCGGGGGTTCAGACAGCGTAGATGCTGTCGAGAAATGCTTCAAAAAGTTCTTCTGGGTCCGGTAGTCGATCCGCCTGCGTGGCATGCTGTTCAGTTCGTCCGCGAAGGCCAGGATTTGGTTTGGGGAAAATTGTTCAATGGAGACGCCTTTGGGAAAAAACCCGCATTATGCCGTTGTGTCGCTCGTTCACAGGGCGTTCCCACGACGAGTATGGATGCGCAAAGTAGAGAAAAGTCCTCAAATTCTGAGCCGTTATCGGCAGTGATTCTCTTGAAAACATCGGCAAAACGGTCTTCGTATTCAGCACGAATGGCTTTCATGGCTGCCTGTACTCTTTAAGTCCATGATTGTTAGGTTATACAAATGTCTGTAGGTGCGATAATTATTTTTCTGTGGGAAAGTTTAGCCGTAATATCCGAAATGTTCGTATCACATTATTCTATTAAAGTAGGTGATCAAAAGGATGCTTTGCAACAAAGAAATATACTTTTCTAGATTGTGCTAATATTTCTGCGTTAATAACGTAAGCTCTCGACCTTTTTGACGAACATATATCCTTATATTTCTTAAAAACTACCGCTTTTCACCGAAGATTTGAAGATTGAGAAATCCCAGATAACGTTATAAGCCGCCTGCAGAATACTAAACCACAGACGACTTATGGAGAAGGAGAAAATGAAAAGACTACGAGACATCGCTTATATTTTCACATTACCATTGATAAACACCTTGTACAAGCCCCATAGGGGGTTCGTTTTGTCGAATTCATTTTATATCTATCAATAAAATTCTATGCAAGTGTGGGGGGATTCCCTCGAATTCGGATTCACATTTACAGTTAATGACAAGCTATCTAATATGCCGAGGACCGGTTCGTTTTAAGAGCGCATCTCAGCCCTCAATCCATACTATCACTATAGGGTGCTGTCAAGAATAATGCGCAAATTAGTTTGCAGACTCTGGGCGGATGAGTTAACCGGCAATGGAGGTTTCGTCGATGACGGCCTCCAGCATTCCCATGCACTTGTCACCGACGATGAGCTTAACACCGTCCAGACCACGGCCTTTCAGCCACTGAAAGAAGCTCACCCAACCGGCCTTTTCCTCTTTCATACCCTCGGCAGCACCCAAAACCTCACGGTAACCGTCCGCGTTGACGGCGATTGCCACCAGAATTGCAACGTTTTCGTACTCGCCGCCCCAATTGCGGCGCAGATAGATACCATCCACGTAGACATACGGATAACGTCCGCCCTGCAAGGGGCGGTTGCGCCAGTCCTCAATGTGAACGTAGGCTTTTTTGTTCAATTCGCTGATGGTGGAGGGCGAAACCTTACTGCCCCAGAGGGCCTCAGTGATGTCCTCAACACGACGAACAGAAACGCCTGCCAGGTACATTTCGATGAGTGCCTCCTCGACGCTGCTTTCCCTACGCCGGTAGCGCTCGATGATGGCGGTCTCGAAGGCAACGCCCTCGCGGCACATTGAGCTTCACATCGCCGGATGTCGTGGTAAGGTTTCGGCTGTAATGGCCACTGCGATAACCCTGACGCTCCTCACTGCGCTCATACCGTGCGGCCTGTGTCAGCTTTTTCGCTTCTTCCTCAAGCAGACCGTTGAGTGTTTCTTCTACGCTTCCACGGACTAATTCCTTGATCTGCCCCTTGATAATTTCCTCGTTGAACTGTACAATTTTCTCAGACATGGTTTGCTTTCTCCTTTCGAATGTTTGTGTGATTACTTCATTCTACCAGAGATCTTCAAACCATATCTCTTTTTATCCCTTTTTCAATTTGCGCATATTATTGTACCTTATCCACTATAGAATATAATTTAGCGGTGTTTCCGTTTTAGACACACTTCTTTGAACCAAAGTGAAAAAGCCCGCAAGGCTCGGAAACAAGCCGTACCCTGCAGGCGTTATCTTATCCTTATCCAATTTTTCACGGAACCTCGCTGCCGTTCTTGAAGACGTACACAACCTCGGTGTCAGATTTTACAACCATCCTATCAACTACTGCATACCACAATTCATCATCGAACTCGGTGAGTAAACCGTCACGCTTTTTCATCACCTGCACGAATTTCTCTAGTTCCATCCGCTTGGAATTACGCCGCCGGATAGTTTCCGCCACTTCATCCAACCGCGTCTTTGCCTTTTCGAAACGTTCCACGAGGGTACTGTACCGCCGCTGGTAATCCGTCTGGTCTTGCGCCGCACGGGCGTTTTCTTGCACCATTTTCCGCATCAGTTCCAGCACTATATCACATTCACCTTGGAGCGTTTCTGCCTCGCTTTCAAGGACTGTGTTGTCGGTTAGGGTGGCGATAACCTCTTTATAGGCAGCTATAATGGCGGTTCTATCAGATAAGCGTTTGTTCATCACCGTAACAAACATTTCTTTCAGCCGTTCCTCATAGAAGTGGGGCGTAGAACACGGCTTATCTGCTTTCTCGTACTTTCCGTTACAGCGCCAGATGGTTTTGCGGTACTTAGAATTACTGTGCCAAACCTTTGCTCCATACACACTACCGCATTCCCCGCAGAAAATATGCCCTGAAAAGCAGCCTGCGCTTGCCATGTATCGTACGCCCTTGCGTCGAGCCAGTTCGCACTGTACATGGTCAAAAAGTTCTTCGCTCACAATGGGCGGGTGACTTCCCTCAACATAATACTGTGGTACTTCTCCCTCATTGGGCTTCATCTTTTTCGTGAGATAATCAGTACAAAAGGTTTTTTGGTGCGGATGAAGGGACTTGAACCCCCACGTCTTGCGACACAAGAACCTAAATCTTGCATGTCTGCCAATTCCATCACATCCGCAGATACTGTTTTTTCAGTGAAAAGCACCTTTCAACTGTGCTATATTAGCACAGAGAGGCTCAGGTGTCAATGAAAATGGCTTTGGCTTTCTGTATCTCTTTAGATTTTCCACTTTTTTACTTTAAATGAATACCTCGCATAGCCGGATTGTCGACCAGCCCTCCTTGTCTGTCAAAGCGCGAGCCGTGGCAGGGGCAGTCCCAGCTCTGCTCTTCATCGTTCCACTTGAGCGCACAGCCGAGATGCGGGCAGCGCTTGGCAGTTGGCAGTACAAGATTTCCGAGGCTTGTACCGAGGTTTACAAAGAGCTGCTTATGCATTACGCTTCTGTCCGGCGCAAACACCGGGGCAAACTCATTTTCTTCTCCGCTTATCATATCGGCGAGTATGTTGGCTGCGGCCATTGAGGAGGTCATCCCCCACTCGTTAAAGCCTGTTGCCACATAGACGTCCGGCATAGAGGGACTATAATATCCTATATATGGTATGCCGTCCAAACTCATACAATCCTGTGTCGCCCATGCATATTTTTCTCTCGCATCCGGGAAGTGATGTCTCACGAAATCCCGAACCGCTTCGATTCCCCCACCATTTTTGCCGGTTCTGTGATCTCCGCCGCCCACCAGCAGGTAGTTTTTATAATTTCGAAAATACATGCCGCCCTCGGCTGTATCCACATATGTGCCAGAGAGATCCGGCGCGTTTTCCAGCGCCACGACGAATGAACGCATCTGATAGAGCTTCATGGAATACATACCCCGGCTGTTTATAAACGGGTAGTGCGTGGCAATTACGATTTTCCGCGCCTTTATCCTGCCTCTGTCGGTGTAGGCTGTATTACCTTTCACTCTGCGTACAAATGTTCCCTCATATATGTCAAGACCTTCCGCCGCCCCAAAAAGGAACTTGAGCGGGTGGAACTGCGCCATATACGGATATCTGACGGCCCCTGCTATTTTGAAGGGAAGCTGTGTCTTTGTTGTGAATTCTGCGGAAAAGCCCAGACTGCAAACCGTTTCCGCCTCCCGCTCAAGTGTTTTTCTATCGAAAAGGGAGTACATAACCGAGGGCTTATCCTCAAAGTCGCAGGGAATCTCCCGCGACATTTCCCTAAACTGCCCGACTGCCCTGAGGTTAGCATCAAGATATTGTTTTGCCTTTTCTAAGCCAAAATCCGCTGCCAGATCCGTATACAGCGTATCATGCTGCGCGGTAATTACGGCGGTGGTGCCTTTGGTTATACCGCCGCCTATGACCGAGGCCTCGACGACTGTACAGTCTATACCTCTCTCTTGCAAAAGCCGCGCACAGAGGACACCGGCCATACCGCCACCGATAATCAGCACATCCGTTGTAAGGTCATGTGTAAGCTTTGGAAAGCGTATGGGCTCTACGTCCTGAGTCCAGAGATATTTCATATTTTTTACTCCTGAAATATAATGTTTCTAATAGCACAATAAGCTGCGCTATAGCAGTGCGCAAAGGCTCCGCTAACAAGCCTTCAGCTTCTGTCTCTCGATTTGAAAATCAAAGTCACGATAAGTCCAAAGAAAACAGCTGCCGTGATTCCGGCTGCAGTGGCCGAAAGGCCGCCGGTAAACGCGCCTATGATGCCTTTTTCCGCCACAGCTTCCCTGACGCCTTTTGCAAGCAGATTTCCAAACCCGGTCAGCGGTACGGAAGCTCCGGCGCCCGCCCAGTCCGCTAAGGGCTGATACACGCCCAATGCACCTAAAACGACTCCGGCAACCACATAGCAGGTCAGTATTCTGGCCGGCGTGAGCTTGGTTTTATCTACGAGTATCTGCCCTATGGCGCACAAAAGCCCACCCACTGCAAAGGTCTTTGCAAATTCTGTAAACGTATCCATCAGCAAGCGCCTCCCAAATTCTCTATCGCGACGGCGTGGCATATGCCGAGTATGCTCTCGCCCTGAAGAGTTGTCGTGGGCGACATGAGAGCGCCCGTTGCGGCAAAAAGCAGGCGTTTTATCTCCCCAGACCTCAGCTTTGGCAGGAAGTAACCGGCCAGTACGGAAGCTCCGCAGCCACAACCGGAGCCTCCGGCCGCGATGTCCTTTTTACCTCTGTCATATATTAGCAGACCGCAGTCGTTATGGTTTGATGACAAGTCGTAACCGTTAAGAGACGAGAGCTCACGGAGTATGGCGCTGCCGACTTCGCAAAGATCTCCCGTTGCAATGATATCATAGTAGTCGGGAGTTCTTCCGGTATCAGCAAAGTGAGTGCAAAGTGTCTCAAGCGCCGCCGGGGCCATTGCAGCACCCATGTTGTTGGCGTCGGTGACGCCCGCGTCAACAATTTTCCCCGTGGTCACATGTGTGACGACCGGACCTTCCCCCTCTGCGGACAGTATAAGCGAGCCGGCAGCCGTTGCCGTCCACTGTGCGGTCGGCGGACGCAGACCGCCGTAGTTCAGCGGCAGTCTGAACTGGCGCTCTGCGGAACAAAAGTGCGAGCTGGTCAGCGCGCATACCGTATTGGCAAAGCCGCCGTCTATGGTCATAGCCGCCAGAGACAGCGACTCCGCCATTGTAGAGCAGGCACCGTAAAGACCAAAATGCGGCACATTGCTGTCTTTAATCCCGAATGCAGAGCCCACGCACTGGTTGAGCAAATCTCCCGAAAAAATATAATCCAGGGTATCCGCTTGTATAGCCGCTTTTTGCAGCGAGAGATCAAAGCATTTTTTCAGCATAGCGCTCTCTGCGCTTTCCCAGGTCTTTGCGCCAAAGTATGTGTCCTCGCTCAGGTAATCAAAGCTTGCAGCCAGAGGCCCTTTAGACTCCTGCTTACCGCCTACACTGGCAGATGCAAGTATTACCGGCCGGGATTCCAGCCTGATTGTCTGTTTACCCATACGCTTCGTACCCATATTTTCGCTCCCGTCTTTTTTGTGTATTTTGTACCGTTTCGCTGAAAAAAAACAGAAGCATTGGATAGATATAAAACAAATACTATATATTGCACAAAACACACAAGGATATTTGAAATTAAACAGAGAATTTTATTCATTATGCTGATATAGTGTTGTGATACGCTCTTTTTTACTGTACAATATATAGTATCTAAGCAAAAATTTTTGCTTACGACAAATTCTTTAGAGGAGGATTAAAATGAAAAAGAATTGGTTGGCGCTGTCTCTCGCAGCTATCATGATTGCGGTTTTGTTTGCAGGCTGCGGCACTCCCGGTCGGGACAAGGATGACAAAGGCACAGGCGAAGCAAACGGCTCCGTATACTACCTCAATTTCAAACCGGAGCAGGACGAGCAGTGGCAGGCACTTGCCAAAGCCTACACCGAGGAAACAGGCGTTGAAGTCAAGGTAGTCACGGCAGCCTCCGGGCAATACGAGACCACTCTCATGGCCGAGATGGGCAAGAAGGGCTCGCCCACTCTCTTCCAGGTCAACGGCCCAGTCGGTCTCAACAACTGGCGCGACTACTGCTATGACCTCTCAGGCTCAAAGCTCTACGGCGAGCTTATAAGCGACGACTTCGCCCTGACCTCCGACGGCGCGGTCTACGGCATCGCATATGTCATTGAAACCTACGGAATTATCTATAACAAGGCTCTGCTTGAGCGCGCCGGCTACACCGAAGCCGACATCACAAATTTCGATAGCTTCAAGGCCGTAGTCGAAGACATCACCGCCCGCAGCAGCGAGCTTGGCTTTGCGGCATTCACCTCTGCGGGCATGGACGGCAGCTCTGACTGGCGCTTCAAAACACACCTTGCCAACCTGCCCATCTACTACGAATATGAGACCGAGGGCATGACCGCCGGTGAGATAAAAGGCACCTATCTCAACAACTACAAAGCTATCTGGGATCTCTATATCAACAACTCCACCTGCGACCCTGCCGGACTCTCAGCAAAAACCGGTGATGACGCCGTTTCCGAATTTGCAGGCGGCAAAGCGGTCTTTTATCAGAACGGGACATGGGCCTACAACGACGTAAAAAGCCTCGGCGATGAGAACCTCGGCATGCTGCCCATCTACATCGGAGTCGAGGGAGAGGAAAGTCAGGGACTGTGTACCGGCTCCGAAAACTACTGGTGTGTGAACAAGGACGCCTCCGAAGAGAATATAAGGGCCACACTCGACTTCCTCTACTGGGTTGTCAGCTCCGAGACGGGCACCTCGGCGCTCGCCGACGAGATGGGCTTTGTCTGTCCCTTCAAGTCAGCCAAAAAATCGGCAAACCCGCTGGTTAAGATCGCAGACGAATACATTGCGGCCGGAAAGAAATCCGTTGACTGGTGCTTCCCGACCATGCCCTCAGAGGAATGGAAGAACGGCGTCGGCTCCGCTCTGACCGCCTATGCGGCCGGTACCGGCGATTGGGACGCTGTGGTCACCGCTTTTGTTGACGGCTGGAAAACCGAGTATAAACTCAACAACGCGGAATAATTTTAAAAGCAACAGCTATCGCAAACAAAGTAAAGGGTGAACGCTCTGTTCACCCTTTACTTTAAGTCCGTACACTGCAATCCAAAAAAGGAGGATCACGGTATGGAAAAAGCCATAAAAAAATACTGGCCGATTTTTGTGCTTCCGACGCTCACCGCCTTTATCATAGGCTTTATAGTACCTTTTGCGGAGGGGCTGTATCTCTCCTTCTGTAAGTTCACTACCGTCAACAAGGCTACATGGGTCGGACTCGGCAACTATGTCAGGGCATTTGCAGACAACACCTTCAAGTATTCTTTCTGGTTCACCGCCGCCTTTGCGGTTGTCGCAACAATACTTATAAACATACTGGCATTTGCCGTGGCGCTGCTTCTAACGCGAAAACTGAAGGGCTCGCACTTCTTTCGAACAGTTTTCTTCATGCCGAACCTCATAGGCGGTATCGTTCTGGGATATATATGGCAGATCCTTCTGAACAGCCTGCTCTCACTTCTGGGAAGACCTCTGCTGGCTCTCGACGCCGCGGCGGGTTACTGGGGCCTCATTATCCTCATGTGCTGGCAGCAGATAGGCTATATGATGATAATCTATATCGCCGGTCTTCAATCGGTGCCCGACGAGCTTTTAGAGGCCGCAACAGTGGACGGCGCTTCCCCGTGGAAGGCGCTTTGGAAAGTCAGAATACCCATGGTTATGCCCTCCATAACGATCTGTCTGTTTCTCACTGTCACAAACTCCTTCAAGCTTTTCGATCAGAACCTCGCGCTGACCGGCGGAGAACCAGCCCATTCTTCGGAAATGCTCGCTCTCAACATATACAACACCTTTTACAGCCGCGCGGGAGCGCAGTGGAAGGGTATCGGACAGGCTAAGGCCGTCATATTCTTCCTGCTAGTGGTAATAATTTCTCTGCTTCAGCTGCGCGCTACCCGTTCAAAGGAGGTACAGCAATGACAAAACGCTCAATACGTGCCAACAGGATCTGGTCTGTTGTCCTCACTATTGTCTCTCTGGCATATATGTACCCAGTTTTCATGATCCTCATGAATTCACTTAAAATTGAGACCGCCATTACCACCAATTCCGCCTTCAAGCTTCCAAACTCCGACACTTTTGCCGGCGTTGACAATTTCGTCAACGCAATATCCTCCAAGGGCTTCCTGCAGAGCTTCGGTTATTCGGCTTTCATAACCGTATCATCGGTGCTCCTCATTCTGCTCTGCACCTCTATGCTTGCATGGTATATTACCAGGGTCAAAAACTTTTTTACAAAGTCCATCTATTACCTCTGCATTTTTTCCATGGTCGTGCCTTTTCAGATGGTCATGTTCACGCTTGTCTCGACCGCGGATTCCCTGGGTCTCACAAATCCCTGGAACATATGCGTTATATATCTCGGTTTTGGGGCGGGACTTGCCGTATTCATGTTTGCGGGCTTTATGAAATCAGTACCGCTCGAAATTGAGGAGGCCGCCATGATAGATGGCTGTAACCCTCTGCAGACATACTTTAAAATAATATTTCCGATGCTGCGCCCCACTATGATCTCCGTTGGCATACTGGAGGCCATGTGGGTCTGGAACGACTTTCTGCTCCCCTATCTTGTTCTCGACAGGACAAAATATATGACGATCCCAATGCTTATACAGTACTTCCGCGGGAGCTACGGCCGAGTCGAGATGGGCCCAATGATGGCCAGCATCATGCTTACCATCTTCCCCATCGTAATTGTCTACCTGTTCTCTCAGAAATACATTATCAAGGGCGTCACAGCCGGCGCCGTCAAGGGCTGATGTGGTGCGCAGTATGAGAAAAAGCGGAATCCTTATGCACATCAGCTCCCTGCCCTCTCCCTGCGGTATCGGCACTATGGGCAGGGCGGCCTATGAATTTGCAGACTTCCTTGCGGAGGCCGGGCAGAGCTGCTGGCAGGTGCTGCCCCTTTCGCCAACAGGCTTTGGCGATTCTCCATATCAGTGTTTTTCCTCATTTGCGGGCAATCCGTATTTTATAGACCTGGACTTACTTGAGGAAGACGGGCTGCTCAAAAAAAGCGAGTACTCAGGAATCGACTGGGGCCGCGACCCACTTCGCACAGACTATGGAAAGCTATATAAAAACCGCTACCCCGTCCTGCGCGCCGCGTGCAGACGGCTCTTATCAGGCAACACGGCCGATTACGAGCTGTTCTGTCGGCAGAATGCATTTTGGCTTGACGATTACGCGCTGTTCATGTCCCTGAAGGATCATTTCTGCGGCATAGCCTGGACCGATTGGGACACAGCTCTGCGTAAGCGCGAAGCCTCTGCGGTCAATAGGGCAAGGGCCGGGCTGGATTCTGACATAAGCTTCTGGAAAGCGGTCCAATATCTGTTTTTCAGACAGTGGAACGCCCTGCACTCTTATACACACCGGCTTGGGATCAGCATAATCGGCGACCTCCCCATCTATGTTGCACCCGATTCCTGCGATATATGGGCCTCACCCGACTACTTTCAGTTGGACGAGCAGATGCGCCCCACCTATGTCGCCGGCTGCCCGCCCGACGGTTTCTCCGAGGACGGACAGCTCTGGGGCAATCCCCTGTACAGATGGGACAAAATCCGCAGTGACGGCTATGCGTGGTGGATCCGCCGTGTTGCGCAACAGTTTGAGATATACGACGTGCTTCGTATCGACCACTTCCGGGGCTTCGACGAGTACTACGCAATCCCCTGCGGAGCGAAAAACGCCAGAAACGGCGAGTGGCGCAGGGGTCCGGGTATCGAGCTTTTCCGTGCGCTGGACAATTCTCTCGGAAAACGCTCCTATATAGCCGAGGATCTCGGTTTTCTCACCGACTCCGTGCGGGAGCTGCTGCGAGAGTGCGGATTTCCCGGTATGAAAGTTCTGCAGTTCGCGTTCGACAGCCGAGAGGAGAGCGATTATCTCCCCCACAATTTCACACGTGATTGTGTCGCATATACCGGTACGCACGACAACGACACCATAAACGGCTGGTTCAAAAACGCGCCCGGAGCAGATGCGGCAAAGGCCAGAGATTATCTGCGGATTACCGGGGGCGAGAGTCTCCCCCGCGCGATGATAACGGCGGTCTGGGCGTCCGTAGCTGATGTTGCAATCACCACAATACAGGACATTTTGGAGCTGGACGGCAGCGCAAGAATGAACGTACCCGGGACACAAGGCGGAAACTGGCTGTGGCGCACGAAGAACGGCTCATTAAAGTCCGAAACCGCTGAATGGCTTCTGCATATTACGCAGCTATACGGCAGAAAATGAAAAGCTGAGAATAACACAGATGGCGCCGCATATGCGACGCCATCTGTGTTATAAGATTAAGGTTAAGGAGTCTTGCCGTTGCCGGGTTCATATCCGGTTTACGGCTATATATCAAATACCGCTGTCAGATGCGGATATTTGACTATTTGTTTACGCTCGCGGACTTATTAACATTGTCAAACAGATCAATGCCCTCAAAGTCTTTTTCGCTGATAAGAGGCGTTGTGCAGATCTTCTCTTTCAGTTCCTCGCGGTAGTCGGGGTGCGCTATTTTGATAATAGCTCTGATACGGTCCTTCATGGTCTTCATAAAGACGTTTGCAACTCCGTATTCAGTGACAACATACATGACAAATACCTTGGGCGTAGTTACGATGCAACCCTCTGGCATCCATGCATGTACATTAGAAACGGGGTTTCCGTCGCTGTCGTTGTGAGTTGAACGCAGGCACAAAAAGCTGCGGCCGCCCTTGGAACGAATTGCGCCGTAGAGATATGCAAAGGAGCCGCCGGGGCCGGTATAGGGTTTAAGTCCCTGAGCCTCGGAGCAGGCCTGTCCGATAAGGTCGACCTGGAAAGTGGAGTTGATGGAGACAATGTTCTCCTGAGGACAAACACCCAGCGCGTCTATGCACTCAGACTGTGGCAGGAACTGTATTCTCGGGTCTGTGGAGGCCCACTCGAAAAACTCCCTAGAGCAGCCCCCCGGGCTGGAGCATCTGATTTTGGTAATAATACCCTCCTTGACCAGATCCATCATGGTCTCGCATGCAACCTCGGAGTAAACTTCGACATTACCGATGCCGCGCAGGTTGTTGAGAACCTCTTCGCCCAGGCCGCCCCAGCCGATCTGGATCTTGTCGCCTTCCTTCAAATAGGGCAGTATGTAGTCCGCCATAACCTTATCGACCTCGGAGGACAGAGGTGCGGGAATTGCCACAAGCTCGGTGGGACAATCGACGATGCAGTCGAGCTCGGAAACGTGGATATAGTGGGTCTCTCTGTCACCGGGGACCGGATACTGACCGGTGGGATCGATAAAGCCGATTTTCTTCTCGATTCTGGGGTCCTGAGTCATGGGCTTATGAGTGCAAACCTGATATGCGCCTACATTGCACCAGCCTTCCTCGTCCGGAGGGCAAAGCATGACGGCTGCGGTGTTGCAGTTGTAAGCATCAATAACACAAGGAAACAGGTCGTAGGACATGCCGCCGCATTCAGCAACGTCCATATCCATGGAAACTCTCTCCAGGGGGAGGTTGAAAGCACTGAACATACGGAAGTGGCCATTCTTTACATCGGGGTTGAAAACCAGATCTGTAGGCTCGTTCATGCAGTTGTAAATGAGCATGACATCGTGATATTCCTCATAGTGCTCATTCAGATAGTCAAGGAACTTGTAGGGTGTGCAGGATGCGTTGCTTAGCCATAGGCAGTCTCCGTCTTTGATGAGCTTGGCAGCGTCCGCTATAGTGCCCTTGTGCTCCTCATAGTACTTTTTCCAGTCAACGTTCAGGTCTCTTTTTGCCATTTGATCTTTCACTCCTAATAAAATTTGTTAAAATTCCTCTTATTCCTTCAAATTCAATAAAGAATTTTTAACGAGTTTCATTAAAACAAGCGACAAGCATCTGTTCTAAAATAGAACCGCTTATCGCCTTATTTTGTGATTAAATTATATAACCTTATAACGAAAATTTCCCGTCACAGTGGTCGCGAATTGTGTCAAAACGTCACGATTCATGTTATTTGTGACCCTGGTTCAAAAATTGTCCATAATGTATCGCCGGAAAAATGGCTGCACAGCAGTGCAGCCATTTTTCATATGGTCTTATTTTTCAGAGTCCTCCTCAGACCTCGGCGGTCTTGAGGCGATCTCATATGAGCGCTTCGAGTGCAGCTCCACAGACTTTCGCACAAAGGCTGCAAACTCACGCGGAGGCAGGCAGTCACTATTTTTGATCCATTCGTACATATAGTCAAATAGAGTGTCAGTTATACAGTTAATATAGAATTCCGCAGAATTGTCCGTAAGAAATGTGCCCTCGAAATCGTGGATCAGCAAGGGTCTTAAAAACTCGCGCCAGTATTCACGGGCAGAATTCTGGCCTTCCACCTGTATGGCGTTTTTAAAAAAGTCTCTGTCTGCATAGCAGTACTCACAGACTCCAGGAAAATAGTCCCAGGCCACCCAGTCGTCGTGGTATACAATTTTGGAAAAGTAATTTTCGTGATAAATCCACGTAAGCAGCTCGTACTTGTCCTGAAAATGGCGATAAAAGCTCCGCCTGCTGACCTTTGCCAGACTGCAAATGTCATCCACAGTAATCTTGTCGAACGTGCGCTCCCTAATAAGTGTTCTAAGTCCGTCGGCTAGCGCCTGTTTTGTCAGAGCGATTGCCATTCCCTTATCACCTCGATAAAAATATAGTTATCCATAGATAAGTATATCATATGCTTGAAAAAAACAATTTAGCTCTAAATTTTCTGTTTTATGACTATCTATTTGATGTCTCAAGTTTTGATATATCTTCAATATAATTCTCAATATAACCACATTTCGGACAAACAGCACATTTCACTTTTCCTAAGCTATCCTTTAAAATTCCCCGCTGAGTTAGTATAACGCTGTAGCCTCCGGCTTTGACAGCTAAATTTTCAACCATCTCTTCGCCACACCTTAAACATTTTCTCATAGTATCGCTCACTTTATAAAACTAATAATTTAAAATTTCCACCTGTTAAAAATAATTATTTTTGTTTACTTAGCAGTAATACTATATCATACCTGTCAATACAAGGGTCAGCGGGAATGCACTATGCATCCCCGCTGATTTTGCACTGTCTGCCTGTGTGGTCTATTGTGTATTCACCATCCAGCAAAAGCTCCGAAACCGGCACTATCTCGTAGCCCTTTGCCAGCAGTCCCTCGACGATGGCGGGAAGAGCCTCTGGTGTGTGCTCCGCAGCGTTGTGGAAAAGGACTATCGAGCCGGGCTGGACGCGGCTCAACACTCTCTCGCTGATTTCATCCGCAGAAATACCTTTCCAGTCAAGAGAATCTACATCCCATTGGATTGCGGTCATGCCGACGGATTTGACTGTCGAAATCACGTGGTCATCATACTCTCCGAACGGGCATCGGAAGAGCTTGGGACACACGCCCGTCACCCCCTCTATTTTGTCGTTACAGGCTTTGAGATTCGCCGCTATCTCCTCGGCGCTGAGCTTTGAAAAGTGCGCGTGGTCGTTTGAATGGCTCATGGTCTCATGTCCCGCGTCATGCAGCGCCCGAACAGACTCCGGGTATTTGTCCACCCACTCGCCGACCAAAAAGAAAGTTGCTTTTACATTGTACGCATCTAAAATTTCGATGAGCAGCTCCGTGTCCTCATTTCCCCATGCCGCATCAAAAGTCAGGCTTACGCACTTGTTGTCACGCTGTACACAGTATATCGGAAGCTCCCGTTCCGTTGCGGTAGCGCCGATTATTGCGGGGTTGTTGATAAGCCACGGCAGCGCGCCTATAAAGCAAAGTGCAAGCAGCGCAGTGATCTCCCGCCGTTTTTGCATAGCGAACCTCCCCATTTTTTTCGAAAATCCTTTCATAACACCCCTCCCGTAACATTTGGTAGATAATATGTCAGGGCTTGTGCTATAATGAATACAAAATAGGACAAAGAGATGTCTGAGGATTTTTCAATCTGAATTGGAGATGTGCAAATGGACAACATAAGGTATGACAGACAGGCAAATGAGCTCTATATAGTTGATCAGTCTCTGCTGCCAAATGAGGAAAAGGAGATAAGGCTGCAGAGCGCCGATGAGATGTACGACGCAATAAAGCTTTTGAAGGTCCGCGGAGCGCCCGCAATAGGCATTTGCGCGGCCTACTGCATCTGTGTTCTGGCCAGAGAGATTGATATAGACGACGGCAAATCGTTTCTCAATGAGCTAAAACGTCTTGCCGGGTATCTCAACTCCTCACGTCCCACGGCAGTCAACCTTAGCTGGGCGCTGAAGCGGATGACGGAGACTGCCGAGTCCAATATTTTTTCGGGAAAAGACAAGGTCTGCGAGCTCCTGTGCGACGAGGCCCGCGCCATCCACGACGAGGACATCGAGATGTGCCGCAGCATATCCAAATACGGTCTCTCGCTTGTAAAAGACGGAGACGGCATCCTCACCCACTGCAACGCAGGCCCTCTCGCCACATCCCGCTACGGAACCGCTCTCGGCCCGATACTCCTCGGTAGCGAGCGCGGCATGAAATTCCGCGTCTTTGCCGACGAGACCCGTCCTCTGCTGCAGGGCGCAAGGCTGACCTCCTATGAGCTTTATAAAGCGGGCGTGGACGTCACGCTTATCTGTGACAATATGGCAAACACAGTCATGAAAAACGGATGGATAGACGCCGTGTTCGTCGGCTGCGACCGCATCGCCGCAAACGGTGATTTCGCCAACAAAATAGGGACATGCGCGGTGGCCATTCTGGCCAAATACTACGGCATACCCGTCTATACGCTTGGTCCCACCTCCACAATAGACCTTAACTGCAAAACCGGAGCGGACATAGTGATAGAGGAGCGAGACCCCGATGAGATAAAGACAAAGTTCTACGAAAAGCCGATGGCCCCCGAGGGCGTCAAGTGCTTCAACCCCGCCTTTGACGTCACGGATCACAGTCTCGTCGCTGGAATTGTCACACAGAAGGGAATCTGCCGTCCGCCCTACACTGAGAGTCTCGCAAAGCTCTTTGAATAATTGAGGAGTAAAATGCCAAAGAAAGAAATTTTTTCAATCCCTAATATCATGGGATATTTCAGGATACTGCTCATACCCCTGTTCATGTATCTGTACTTCACAGCCGAGACAACACGGGACTACTACATTGCCGCCATCGTCGTTGCTGTCTCATCGCTGACCGACCTCTTTGACGGCTTGGTCGCAAGGAAGTTTGACATGATAACCGAGCTCGGCAAGTTTGTAGATCCTCTGGCAGACAAGCTCACCCACGGCGCACTCATAATCTGTTTTCTGGGCCGCTATCCCCTGATGTGGCTCCTTTTGGCCGTATTTGCCATAAAGGAGGGCTTCATGGCGATCATGGGTCTTGCGGTACTGCATCACAACGGCGAAAAGCTCGACGGTGCCATGTGGTACGGGAAAGTCTGCACGGCGATCTTGTTTGTCGCAATGGTCACTCTGATTGTCCTCCCCAACCTGCATGAGGAACTGGTCAACATTATTATCCTCGTCTGTACTATAGCAATGCTCCTGACTCTCATCCTATATGTCCCTGTTTTTGTGCGTATGTACAACAAAGAAGCGTAAATCCGTGATAAAATCATGAATAATTTTTGTTGACAAGTCCCGATTTAATGCGTTAAAATCTCTTCAATGAGAAAATGCGGTGACCGGGAACAAGTAGAACACGAATAACTCTGCCAGAGAGCTGCCGGCTGGTGAAAGGCGGCGGGAGATCCGGGTTCGAATACATCCTGAGAGCAGTGCCCCAAAAACGCTTTTGCGTCGGTAGGCGGCAACGGCAGCGCCCGTTACAGCGCCGGAGTATCGCGCTCTCTGCGCCGTACTCGCTGAGGCCGTCTTTGTGAGAAGCCGGCAAACTGAGGTGGTACCGCGGATTTTCCGCCCTCTGTAATTTTTATTACGGAGGGCGTTTTTGTTCCCTCCGGAGGAAAGGGACTGATAAAAATGGCAATTAAAATTATCCTGCTCGTCGTATTCTTCACTGTAATGGTGGGCGTGGGAATGTACTGCCGCCGTCACGCAACCGACGTGAACGGATTTGTTCTCGGCGGGCGCAATGTCGGACCTTGGCTGACAGCCTTCGCCTACGGCACCTCTTATTTTTCTGCGGTAATCTTCGTCGGTTACGCTGGGCAGTTTGGCTGGAAGTTCGGTATCTCCTCCACTTGGATCGGTATCGGCAACGCTATTATAGGCAGTCTTCTGGCCTGGATGGTTCTGGGCCGCAGAACGCGACTTATGACCCACTACTTCGACAGCGCCACTATGCCGGAGTTTTTCGGGGCCAGATTCGACTCTAAGTCCCTGCGTGTATTTGCGTCCCTTCTGGTGTTCATATTCCTGATCCCCTATACCGCGTCGCTCTATAACGGTCTCTCACGTCTCTTTGGTATGGCCTTCAACATAGACTACACCTTCTGTATCATAATAATGGCAGTGCTAACGGGCATATATGTCATAGCCGGCGGCTATATGGCCACAGCCATAAACGACTTCATTCAAGGAATAATCATGATCTTCGGCATAATAGCCGTCATAGCAGCGGTGCTCAGGACAAACGGGGGCTTTCTCGGCTCAATCGACGCGCTGTCCCGTGTCAGCGACGAGAGCGTTTCCGACGCACCCGGTGTGTTTGCGTCCTTTTTCGGGCCGGATCCTCTGAACCTTCTGTCGGTCATCATTCTGACCTCGCTCGGCACCTGGGGCCTGCCACAGATGGTCCAGAAGTTTTACTCCATCAAGGATGAGGGCTCTATACAAAAGGGTACGGTCATCTCAACACTGTTCGCAGTGGTCGTCGCCGGGGGCTGTTACTTTTTAGGCAGCTTTGGCAGGCTATTCACCACCGGCGAGGCAGTGGCGGAAAGCGGATGTGACTCCATAATACCCACCATGCTCTCCGATCTCTCCCCCCTGCTCATCGGCGTTGTCGTCATTCTCGTCCTGTCTGCGTCAATGTCAACTCTGTCGTCGCTGGTCATGGCCTCTTCCTCAACGCTCACGCTGGATTTTATAAAGGGTATTTTCGTCAAGAAAATGGATGACAAGAGGCAGCTGCTTTTTATAAGAGTTTTAATTGTTGTCTTTATTCTTATTTCAGTCGTCATTGCCATATTCCAGTACAAATCCAGCGTCACTTTCATCGCACAGCTTATGGGCATCTCCTGGGGTGCTTTGGCCGGCTCATTCCTTGCGCCCTTCCTATACGGCTTGTACTGGAGACGCACCACAAGGTCGGCGGTATATACCTGTTTTGTTTTCGGCTCCGGAATCATGGTCGCAAACATGCTGTTCCGCCCGGCATTTCCGGAAATACTGCAGTCTCCCATCAACTGCGGAGCATTTGCAATGCTCGCGGGTTTTATTATCGTCCCGGTAGTCTCGGCATTTACAAAGGCCCCGGATCAAAAATACGTGGAGGATGCCTTTTCCTGCTACGATACCAAGGTTGTCGTTCCGGCGAGGCAGTCGCTCGCGGACTGATTACATAAAAAAAGCCCGGCATCTGCCGGGTTTTTTTATTCTTCATTTTTCTGCCCGCTTTCTCCATAGAAAGCCCAGCTTAGTTTCGGAAATTAAAACCGCTATAAAGATCAGGGCAAAGCCCATAAGCACCTTAGGCGACAATTGTTCGTGGTAGAATATGACCGAGATTATCGTGCCAAAAACAGATTCCAGCGTCATGATGACCGCCGTAGTGGACGGCGGAGTGTACTTCTGCCCGTAGGTCTGAAAAATGAAGCATACAGCCGTGCACATGACACTCAGGTATAAAATGCTCCACATAGACTCCGTGCTGATCTGTGTAGGTACAGGGTCGGTCAGCAGGGCGAATATCCAGCACAGCACGGACGCCGTGGCAAACTGTATCATGGTAAGCGCCCTGACGCTTCTGCCTCTTATATGTTTGGAGGTCGCAACGATGTGCAGAGCAAAGAACATGCCGCTGCACAGGGTCAGAATATCGCCTATGTTAACGCCGAGATCGCCGTCCAGTGAGACAAAACCTACGCCGGCCATGCAGATGACTGCCGCAATGTAGTTGCAAATGTCGGGCTTTTTCTTTACCACCGCCCAGTAAATGAAAGGTGTCAGAACACAGTATGTAGTTGTCAAAAAGGCGTTTTTGCCGGGGGTAGTATGAAAAAGGCCGTAAGTCTGTATCGTATACGCCAGAAAGAGGAACACGCCCATTATCATACCGCCCTTTATATACTGCAGGTCGATTTTTTTAAGATCCTTCATTCCTATCAGCAGCAATAAAATAGTAGCACCGGTAAATCTGTATGCCAGGACGTATAACGTGGGCACCTCATCAAGTGTTTTTTTGAGGATAACAAAAGACGTACCCCAAATAAGCGTAGTCAAGACAAGCGCAAAACGTCCCAATACGCAGTTCTTTTTTTCTGTATTTATCTCCATAGTCTTTTCCTATAACTTTGTCATATATTGTGCGGCGGCGCGTAGCATCAGCTTCTTTGTGACGGTGCCAAACTCTATCTCAATAAAATAGTCGCCGCCCATGGGCACCATCTTTTTAATCTCGCCCTCCCCAAAGGCCTTGTGGCTCACGCGGTCTCCGACAGAAAAGCTTACCTTTGCGGGCGCTGAATTCCGGGCAGGTATTTTCTGTGTCTGCTGCTTTGCAGGCACGCCCGGGAATCTTCTTCCACCATAGCCGGAGGAGAAAACGCTGCTCTCGCCCGCGTCAGTAAAGCTGTAGTTTGGAGCAGAACCGCAGCGCTCGATAAGTTTGCCGGGGATCTCCTCAATAAAGCGAGAGGGCGCATTGTTCGTGGTTTTTCCGAACAGCATTCTCTGGCGTGCGCAGCAGAGAGTCAAAGTCTTGCGCGCTCTGGTCATACCGACATAGCAGAGGCGGCGCTCCTCCTCCATCTCCTCGGGTTCCCCGATAACGCGCAGTCCCGGGAATATTCCCTCCTCAGCCCCGATTATGAAGACGTTGTCAAACTCCAGCCCTTTGGCGGAGTGCATTGTCATGACGGGTACATAGTCGCTGTCCTCATCCAGCTTGTCCATGTCGGTATAGAGCGCGGTCTCATCGAGAAACCCCGAGAGATCTCCGCTCTCCGTCTCCCTGACATAAGTGACAATGTTGGTTTTCAGCTCGCCGATATTCTCTATACGGGCAATGTTCTCGTCGCGTGTCTTTTCATCCAGCGCCTTTTCCCGCAGGGCCTTTATGTATCCGCTCTTTTCACAGAGGATATCAAAAAAGTCGTCCAGAGGTACTGTCTTGGCCGAGTCCTGAAGCTCGTACACGATATTTGCGAACAGCCGCAGCTTAGTCGCGCTGCCGCCCAGCTCCGGATACCTGTCCGCGCGGGATACAATCTCAAAAAGGCTTACGCCATCCCTTGATGCCAACTCTGAAACTGTCTCTATTGTTTTTGCGCCGATTCCGCGAGGCGGATTATTTATGATCCTCAAAAGGCGCTGATCATCGTCAGGATTCTGGACTATGCAGAGATATGACATCATATCCTTGATTTCAGCCCGCTCAAAAAATCCGGTTCCGCCAAAAATCCTGTAGGGCACCTCAAAGCGCTTCAGGGCGTATTCAAGTCGGTTGGACTGGGCGTTCATGCGATAGAGAACCGCGTTGTCGCTCCATGACCCGCCGTTTTCAAAGTTTTGCAGTATAGACTTGGCGACATACTGTGCCTCGTCGTTCTCATTCTGGGCGCTGTATACGGTGATGAGCTCCCCGCCGGGCTTATCTGTCCAGAGCTCCTTGCCCTTGCGCCCAACATTGTTCTGAATAACCGCGTTCGCAGCTTCCAGTATGTTGCCGGTTGAGCGGTAGTTTTGCTCCAGCTTGATGCAGCGTGCATTTTTGTACTGGTTTTCAAAGCTTAGAATGTTCTCAATAGTGGCTCCGCGGAACTTGTATATGCTCTGGTCGTCGTCGCCGACTACGCAGATGTTGCCATGCCCCCCCGCCAATAGGGCGGCAAGCCTGTACTGCAGGTTGTTTGTATCCTGATACTCGTCTATGAGGACATATTTGAAAAGCCGCTGGTAGTGCTCGCGGATCTCGCTGCTCTCCTCAAGGAGCTTTACCGTATAGTAGATGATATCGTCAAAGTCCAGTGCGTCGGCCTTCTTCTTTCGCTCCTCATACAACAGATAAGCCTTGGCTATCTGCTGCCGTCTCACATCGCCCGAAGCCTGCGCCTGAGCAGAAAACTCCTCTGCTGAGATCATGGCGTCCTTCGCCCTGCCGACATAGCCCAGCACGCTGCGGAAGGGAAACGCCTTCTCATCAAGATTGAGGTCCTTAATGACATGCTTCATCAGAGAATTGCTGTCGGTGGTGTCGTAGATGGTAAAGCTGTTGTCAAATCCCACCTTGTCCGCGTCGCGGCGGAGTATTCGCACGCAGGCGGAGTGGAAGGTCCTCGCCCATATGTCATTTGCGCTGTCACCCAGCATGCCGGTAAGTCGGGCTTTCAGCTCATTTGCGGCCTTGTTGGTAAACGTGATAGCGATGATCCGCCACGGCTCACAGGGCTGAACGGCGCAGAGGGCTCTCGCCTTAGCCATATCCTCAAAATGAGAATTTTTTGCGGCCATTTCGAGTATCTCAAGCTCCTTTTCACCCACTCCGGCGGGTATTTCGTCGCTGTCGCTGCCTCTACCGTAGCGGACGATGTTGGCAATACGGTTTATAAGCACTGTTGTCTTGCCGCTGCCGGCGCCGGCAAGCAGAAGAAGCGGGCCCTCGGTCGTCAGCACCGCTTCCCGCTGCATATCGTTCAAAAAAGCGAAGTCCCGTTCAATGACGGTCCTGCGCGCTTTAATATATCTTGATTTAAATTCGTTGTCAGTCATAAAACACCCTATAAAAAATAATCTCGCACGGCTATTCATTATACATGAAGTCGTGCGGATTAACAAGCCCATTAAATTCTATTTGCATTTAACCGGATAGAAGATTCCTCAGCCGCTCCACGGCTTTTTTCTCAAGCCGCGAGACCTGTACCTGCGAGACGCCCATCACACGTGCGGTACTGTCCTGTGTCAGACAGTGGTAATAGCGGAGATTAATAACCTTTCTCTCCCGCTCAGGCAGCATCTTTATACTCTCCCGCAGAGAAAAATGCTCGATCAGCTTTTCCTCCGGACTGCCGTCGGTCAACACCTGCTCAAGAGTAAAGCCCTCCTCCCCGCTCTCGCGCTGCAGCGACTCGGTAGGCCCTACCGCAGTCTCCACGCAGGCGATTTCGCACACCTCCAGTCCGGTTATCTCAGACAGCTCCGACAGTGTCGGCTCCCTGCCCAGCTTCTGTTCAAGACCGGCGCGGGCCGTCCGGATGTCGTTTGCGCGCTCTTTTATACCGCGGCTGACCTTTACCATACCGTCATCACGCAGAAAACGTCTGATTTCACCGTTGATTTTCGGCACCGCATAGGTTGAGAACTGCGTGCCATAATCTACGTCGTAGCCGTTTATCGCTTTGATAAAGCCCAGACAGCCCAGCTGATAGAGGTCGTCCGCATCCACGCCTCGGCCGAAATAGCGTCTTGCAATGCTCCATATAAGACCTGAGTTTTCCTCAATAAGTTTTTCCGCCGCGTCTCTGTCTCCTTTTTTTGCAAGCAGTATGGTGTCGGTCATCTCGCTGTTCATTTGACCTGCTTTCTGCAGATTATTCTGCGCCGCATCGTGACGGTCGTCCCCTTTCCCGCCGTTGAGCGCACCTTGACCTTGTCCATAAAGCTCTCCATGATAGTGAAGCCCATACCGCTGCGCTCGTCGCCTCCAGTGGTGAACATCGGCTCTCGGGCCTTATTAATATCCGCTATACCGACGCCCTTGTCTTTGACGACTATCTCCAGCGTATTCTCCGGGAGTATACGCGCTTTCATAAGCACGACGCCCAGCTTGTCCGGATAGGCGTGGACAATACAGTTGGTCACAGCCTCGCTGACGGCGGTTTTGATATCGCCCAGCTCCTCAAGTGTAGGATCCAGCTGCGCGGCAAAGCAGCCGGCAACGTTGCGGGCGAAGCTCTCATTGACGGAACTGCTGGGAAATTCGACTTTTATGTAGTTCATGCTCTTCATACACACAACTCCTTTCACTTGGAATAGACCTTTACGACGCGGTCTATTCCCGCGGCATCCAGCACTCGCAGAGCCTGTCCCTCACAGTTTTCCACCCATGTCCTCCCCCCGACATCGGTCATGTGCTTGTTTGTTCTCAGAATCACGGCAATGCCCGAGCTGTCCATAAAGCTGAGGCCGCCCATATCGAGGATACACTCTCTGGGCAGGTTCTCGTCTATGAGTGCGTCTATACTCGACATCACTCCTCTGGCCACATTGTGATCCAGTTCGCCGCTGAGCAGTATACGCATCCTGCCGTTCTTTTTTTCACAGAAAACTTTCATACGATCACCTATTCAAAAGTAAAATGACACCTCAGGATATATCCTGTGGTGTCATTTTATTGTATCTACTTTAATTATTCAGTCGAAAGACGTCGCCGATTTTGATCATCCCAACTTTTTGAGGCTCTCTGTCAGATTTTCAATGAGCGCCTTGGCCCTGTCCGCTCGCTCACGCTCCTGGGCAACGACCTTTTCCGGTGCGTTGGCGAGGAATTTCTCGTTGTTGAGTTTCTTCATCTGCCCATCGAATTCCTTCTGTGCCTTTAAAAGCTCTCTCTGGATACGCTCGCGCTCCTTGGCGAGGTCTACAAGCTCTTCCATGGGCATAAACATCTTCGCGTCACCTGTGACAACTGAGACCATACCTTCAACATCGGCCGGAACCTCTGTCGTTACAGTGACCCTGCTGCCGTATGCCAGCTTCATCATATAAGGTATCCCGCTCTCAAAAACCCCGGTCTTTTCCGTAACTACTATGATATTGGCCTTTCTGGCGGGCGGCACATTCATCTCGGCGCGGCGGCTGCGGATCGCCCCTATCGCGTTCATGACCGCCTCAAAGTCCGCCTCGTCCTCCGGGAAAGACAGCTCGGCGCTGTAGGTCGGGTAGCTGCAGAGCATCAGCATATCTCCCTCGTGCGGAAGCGCCTGCCATATCTCCTCTGTTATAAAGGGCATGAACGGGTGCAGCAGCTTCAGCATCTCTTCAAGTACATATAGCAATACCTTTTGGGCCGCTATTTTGCTCTCCTCATCTTCGCCGCTTAAACGCGGCTTTGTAAGCTCGATATACCAGTCGCAGTAGCTGTCCCAGATGAAGTCGGAGACCTTCTGTGCGGCCACGCCGAGTTCAAACTTGTCCATATTTTCCGTGACCTCTGCTATGACCCGGTTGAGCTTTGAGAGTATCCACTTGTCCTCCGTCTCCAGCTTTTCGGGAAGCTCGCAGCTGTCGATGCTGAGGTTCATCATTACAAAGCGGGAGGCGTTCCAGATCTTGTTGGCAAAGTTGCGCATCGCCTCGCAGCGCTCAGTGTAAAAGCGCATGTCGTTGCCGGGGCTGTTGCCGGTAATGAGGTTGAAGCGCAGCGCGTCGCAGCCGTATCTGTCTATCATATTGAGCGGGTCGATACCGTTGCCGAGGGACTTGGACATCTTTCTGCCCTTGTCGTCGCGGATAAGTCCATGGATCAGAACAGTGTGGAAAGGAGTCTGCTCTGTGTGCTCGCAGCCGGAGAAGATCATGCGGGAGACCCAGAAAAAGATTATGTCATAGCCGGTGACGAGAACGTCCGTCGGATAGAAATAGGCCAGATCGGGGGTCTTTTCCGGCCAGCCGAGAGTTGAAAACGGCCAGAGAGCCGAGGAAAACCACGTGTCCAAAACGTCGGGATCGCGCCAAATATTTTTGCTGTGGCATTTTTCGCACTCTGTCGCGTCCTCGCGGGAAACGGTTATATGGCCGCAGTCGGCGCAGTACCACGCTGGGATCTGATGTCCCCACCATAGCTGTCGTGAGATACACCAGTCGTGGACGTTTTCCATCCAGTTAGTATAGGTCTTCGTGAAGCGCTCGGGGACAAACTTTGTCTCACCGTCCTCGACAACGCGTATTGCATCCTTAGCCAGAGGCTCCATTTTGACGAACCACTGGGCGGAGATAAGCGGCTCAACGTCGCTGTGGCAGCGGTAGCAGGTGCCCACATTGTGCTGGTGGTCTTCGACCCTGACAAGATAGCCCTGCTCCTCCAAGTCCTTTACTATCACTTTACGGGCCTCGTAGCGGTCAAGGCCCTGATACTTGCCGCCCAGCTCGTTTACCTTGCCGTTGTCGTCCAGCACGCGTATGACCTCAAGATCGTGCCGCAGGCCGACCTCAAAGTCGTTGGGGTCATGTGCCGGGGTCATCTTGACGCAGCCGGTGCCGAATTCCATCTCGACATAATCATCGGCGACTATGGGCATCTCCCTGCCGACAAGCGGGAGAATACAGGTCTTGCCGACTATGTCCTTATAGCGATCGTCCGCCGGATTGACTGCAACGCCGGAGTCACCCAGCATGGTTTCGGGGCGCGTGGTCGCGACTATAACTTCACCGCTGCCGTCGCTCAGGGGGTAGCGGATGTGCCAGAGGTGGCCGGGCTTATCTTGATATTCGACCTCCGCGTCGGAGAGCGCTGTCGTGCAGTGCGGGCACCAGTTTATGATGCGGCTGCCCTTATATATAAGGTCCTTTTCATAGAGCGATACAAAGACTTCCCTGACCGCCTTTGAGCATCCCTCGTCCATAGTGAAGCGGGCTCTCTCCCAGTCGCAGGACGCTCCAAGCTTTTTCTGCTGCTCGACTATGCGGTTTCCGTATTTGTGTTTCCAGTCCCAGACGCGCTCAAGGAACTTGTCTCGTCCCAGATCATAGCGGGTCAGCCCCTCTTCGCGGAGAGCCTCCTCAACCTTTATCTGTGTCGCGATGCCGGCGTGGTCGGTTCCGGGCACCCACAGCGCCGCATAGCCCTTCATGCGCTTATACCGGATAAGGATGTCCTGCAGCGTGCAGTCCATGGCATGACCCATGTGGAGCTGTCCCGTGACATTGGGTGGGGGCATTACAATTGTAAAAGGGGGCTTGTGTTCATCGCGGATCCCGCGGAACGCGCCTCCGGATTCCCACATCTTATATATTCTGCTCTCTACCTCTTTCGGCTCATAAACCTTGCTGAGTTCTTTCATTCTACGTTCCTCCAGTTGAACTTTGGCTGATAAAAAAACGCCCCGAGCCATGCTCAGGGCGAATAAATCCGTGTTACCACCTGAATTCGGCTAAAAACGCCGCACTCAAACCTCTTAACGCGAGTAAACGTCCCGCCATTTCCTGCGGGAGGCTCCGCGGCGACCATAGCTTATTTCGCGCAGGACTCTCACCCCATGTCCCCTCTCTGTACCGCGATTTATAAGCTAACTTCCGTTTCAAAGCCTTTTAACTTTGTGATTATATGTTAGTTTTCACTTCTTGTCAAGATATTCGCAAGCCGAAAGTGCCGCTGTGTTTCCCTGGCCTGCGGCGCGGGCAATCTGATACGGTCTTCCGATGCAGTCCCCGGCGGCAAAGACGCCGGCCACGCTTGTTCTCATGTCCGCATCCACAACGATATGCCCCTTGTCCGTCTCAAGTCCCGCAACGAAGTTTGACGGGGCTATAGTACTGCGCAGAATGAAAATGCCGTCCACCGCAAAGCTCTCTCCGTCCGCAATCAGCTCGTTTGCAAAATCTCCGCCGCGGATCTCGTATTTTTTGGCTCTCGCCTTGTCGAAAAACTCTACCTCACAGCCAATGGAGCGAAGGAAATCCGCCTCCGCCCGGGCTTCGCTGTTCAAGCCGATTACGGCCACGCTCTTGCCGCGGTAGAGCATACCGTCGCAGGTGGCGCAGTAGGACACTCCCCTGCCAAGAAAATCGCTTTCCCCGGGAAATGTAGCCTGAGGAGTTACGCCCATTGCCAATATTAGCGCACCGGCGCTGAAATCCTCACTGCCGGTGGTGACAAAAAAGCTTTCTCCCATCGGCATGGCACTAAGTGCACGGGCGGTCTTGACCTCTATTCCGGCCGTTTCAAGCTGCGCGCGGAATGAACTCAGAAGCTCCTGACCGCTGATATGAGGCAATCCCGGATAGTTGTCCACAGCCTCTGCCTTCCAGAGAAAGCTCTCTTCGGCGGGATTTGATATAACAAGGACGCTCTTGCCCCTGTTTTTTGCTGTCAGAGCGGCGGAAACGCCGGCGGGGCCGCCTCCTACAATAATTATATCTGTCATAAGGGCACCTCCATGTGAGATTTGTCCATTTTGATTATATCACTTGAATATTGTAATTGACAAGTTTTTCGTATATAATACATAACCAAGCACATTTATTGATTAGGGGTCTTGACATGGACGAAACAACAAAGAATTTTATACACGACTTTATCGACGAAGACATTGCTGAGGGCGGCACATACGCCGGTATGCGGGTGCATACGCGTTTTCCGCCGGAGCCTAACGGATATCTGCATATAGGTCACGCCAAGGCGATTTACGTCGACTTCGGCACCGCTCAGAAATACGGCGGCATCTGCAATCTCCGCATGGACGACACCAACCCCTCAAAGGAGGATGTTGAGTATGTCGACGCCATAAAGGAGGATATACACTGGCTGGGGTACGATTGGGACGACCGCTTTTTCTATGCCTCGGACTACTTTGAGGATATGTACAATTTCGCAGTCGAGCTCATAAAAAAGGGCCTGGCATACGTCTGTGAGCTGACGCCGGAGCAGACAAAAGAGCTGCGAGGCAGCGTTGGCGTTCCGGCACAGTCCCCTTTCCGCGACCGTCCGATCGAGGAAAGCCTCGACCTGTTCACGCGTATGCGCGCAGGTGAATTCGATAACGGCAAAATGACGCTCCGCGCAAAAATCGACCTATCAAGCGGCAACTTCAACATGCGAGACCCTGTAATATACAGGATAAACCACGCCGCACATCACCGCACCGGCGACAAGTGGTGCATATACCCTATGTACGACTTTGCGCACCCTATAGAGGACGCAATGGAGCACATAACCCACTCTCTCTGTACCCTCGAGTTCGAGGATCACCGCCCCCTGTACGACTGGGTAATAGAGAACTGCTCCGTCCCCTCCAGACCCCGCCAGATAGAATTTGCGCGGCTTGGCATCAACTATACGGTGATGTCCAAGCGCAAGCTCCGCCAGCTGGTGGAGGAGGGGCTGGTCTCCGGATGGGACGACCCGCGTATGCCAACTATCTGCGGCCTGCGCCGCAGGGGCTATACTCCCGAGTCCATCCGTACGTTCTGTGAGCGGATCGGTGTCTCCAAAACCGCCTCAACCGTCGAATACGGCTTTCTTGAGCACTGTCTGCGCGAGGACCTGAACGAGCGGGCAGCGCGCGTAATGGCGGTCTTGGAGCCTGTGAGGCTCACGATCACAAACTATCCGGAGGGCAAGTGCGAGACCTTCACGGTCGAAAACAACCCAAACCGTCCGGAAGACGGAAGCCGCGAGATACCGTTTTCAAAACACCTCTATATTGAGGCCGAGGACTTTCTCGAAGATCCGGTACCAAAATATAAGCGTATGTACCCGGGCAACGAAGTGCGGCTTAAGGGCGCATACCTTGTAACCTGCACCGGCTGCTCTAAGGACAGCAGCGGCAATATAACCGAGATTTTCTGTGAATACGACCCCGATTCTTTCGGCGGTAACCCTGCCGACGGACGCAAGGTCAAAGGCGCAACCATCCACTGGGTCGATGCCGCTACCGCTTTGGATGCAGAGGTCAGGCTGTATGACAACCTTTTCTCGGATGCCGACCCCGACTCCGGAGACAAGAATTTCCTTGACTGCCTGAACCCGGACTCTCTGCGTGTTTTGACAGGCTGCAAGGTAGAAAAAAGTCTTGGAAACGCTGATTCCGCCCGCAGCTTCCAGTTTATGCGGAAAGGCTATTTCTGCGCGGACAGCCGCGACTGCAAAGCCGGGCGTCTGGTGTTCAACCGCTCTGTAGCACTGAAAGACAGCTTCAACAAGTAAAGCGGTTTCGCCGTCTCTGACAGATTCCTGTCGGGGACGGCGATTTTTGAACAAAACCTCTTGACTATTATTTGCGGAAATGCTATTATAGTCGGGCATTACAAATGCGCGCGAGTGGTGGAATTGGCAGACTCGCTAGATTCAGGTTCTAGTGCTCACTACGGGCGTGCGGGTTCAAGTCCCGCCTCGCGCACCAACGTAAATCCCTGTATTCTCAATGGATACAGGGATTTTTTTATTAGCTGATTCATACCATCAAACAACATCAAATATCATGCAATTGGCGCATAAACTGGCGCACAAAAACGCTACAAAAATCAGGGGAACGGAAGCACCCCGCTCCCCTGATTTTTATTTACGTTCTACGAACCACCGTCCGATATCCCCTCTGATGTTATTTGGGAACCGCTCAAAGAAAAAATATAATTTATTTATTGAGCGCCGCCAGAACCGGTCTCAAATTGATTACCGGCGAGCTTGCTATCAAGACTTTAGAAAAAACTTTAAGCATCCAGAAAATGCTACCACAGAATCTCATTCTTCACTCTGGCTAGGGAAGTTGGTTTACTTCTCTCAACTTTATTCTCTGTTGTTAAAAGCACGGGATTCGGCAAAGCATGAGCCGTGCTGGGCGTCCATACGACAACGCTCCTATAGAGCGATACTATAACAGTTTAAAATTAGACCGTGGTTTACAATTTCGTTTGACCATAACATAAAACCTACATAGACCTCGCTTTATCCCCCCCCGGGGCTTGCGGAAGATAGTGTAAAATACTACAATGTTAGACAAGTTATGTTTGAAGGGAATATTGAGTGTCAATTCAATATATAGGATAACAAAGCAGATGGCGCAAGTACTTAAAGATGAAAAAAGGCAGCGTATTATTGATGCCGCAATAGACGTATTTTATCAAAAAGACTATAGAAGTGCTACAATGCAGGAAATCGCAAAAAAAGCGAACGTACCTGTTGGACTGATATACTCATACTACAAGAACAAGCAGAAGCTTTTTGATGTGATCGTACAGCCTGTCCTACTAAAACTTCCTGAAACGCTGAAAAAATCCGAAAATACTGATACATACGAATTTAATAACTTCATTAATATTGAAAAACCGTTTTATACAGATCTTCTAAAAAAACATCGGCAGTTTATCATCCTGATCGATAAAAGTGCAGGAACTAAACATAGCAGTGCTAAAGAAGATTTTAAAAATATCATTGAGGAGCATATAAAGTCAAACATGATAAATAAAAAAGGCGTTGAATATGATGATTTTTTTATACATATTCTTGCAAGCAATTTAACCGAAAGTCTGCTCGAAATTGCACGTCATTATAAAAACCAAAAATGGGCAATTGAAATGTTGAATCTTGTAGCCCGTCATTTCTATTTCGGAAACAAACAGCTATAATCTTTTTCCAAAGGGTCAAAAGGTTTTTTTATTGAATAATATTGAACGTGTATTCAGTATTGAGCCTGTTGAAAAAAGGATTGAGAACAAATGTGGTAAAACAGAACGAAGAACTATAAAAGGTATACACGAATAAACCCTCGGAATAATCTGATTTAACAAAAGTGTTTCTATAGCAAATTACAATTCAATGCGAGAGGAGAAAAAGTATGAGTTTTTTTCCAAAGCTGGCATTAGTACCGGCCGGAGGATGGATATTAACGCTACTTTACATTATTGTAAGTGTCGCCATTCCGATAACAAGAAAAGGATCAATACAAAGACTAGTTGCTCCACAAAGAAAGCCAACCCCAACATTTGTGAAAAAGCTAAAAAAGGTAACAAATATGATCACATGGTATGGGGCAATGCTTTATACGGCTTTTCTGCCATTAAAAACAGGCACAATAATGTTTTATGTTGGTATTGTTTTATTCTTTTCAGGACTGGTACTATCAGCAATTTCATTGGTCAACTATATAAATACGCCACTTGATACCCCAGTCGTCAGCGGTTTGTACAAATTCAGCAGAAATCCAATTTACCTTTTTTATGCCATAACTTGGTATGGAGCCGTTTTGGCTGTTAGCAGCGGTCTACTGCTACTGTTGCATACGGCAGAAGTCGTATTATGTCACTTCTCGATTTTAGAGGAGGAAAAAGATTGCGAAGAACAATACGGCCAAAGCTACCTTGATTTCAAAAATAGAATACCACGCTATTTTGGCCCATTCTAATCCTTTGCCTTATATTATTACAATATAGTTTTGAAACCGTAATTGCGGTATTAAAAATAATAAAAGAAAAGGAAAATCAAAATGAAAAAATGCACAAAATTGTTCGCACTACTCCTTAGCGCAGTAGTATTGGCCATGCTTTTTGCAGCCTGCGCTGCTACTCCAGCCGAACCTGCTGCTTCAGACGAACCTGATGCTTTTGCTTCAGAAACAAGAGAAATTGTTGACAGTTATGGCAGAACTGTGAACGTGCCAACTAAAATAAATACAATTCTTCCGTTTGGAACTTCAAGCTTAAGACTTGTCTGTTATTTGGGCGCTGAAGATATGGTGACCTGCGTGGATGAATCACAGCAGGACCCAAGAACAATCAATGTTTCTGTTCCTTATAAGCAGGTGTTTGCAGAGAAGTTTGCAGACCTGCCTGCTGTTGGAAAATACAGCGGCGGTTATATTACATATAACGAACAAATTATCGCGACTTCCCCTGATGTTATTTTTGTCACCTACTTCGATTTGCAGCAGATTGAAACGTTGCAGGAACAGACAGGTATCCCCGTCGTGGGCTTGAAAATAACAAAAGGATTGTTTGATGACGAGTTTACCTATTCGATGGAACTTTTGGGTGACTTGCTTGGAAAGGAAGACAGAGCGACAGAGCTTATCAACTATATAGATGAAATCACCGAAGATTTGAACAACAGAACAAAAGACATTCCGGAGGCAGAAAAAAAGACCGTATATTCCGGCGCTATGACCTACTATGGTCAGCATGGTATTCAACAGACAATGGCAAATTGTCCTCAAATTGCAGCCATCAATGCAATTAATGTTGCAGACAGTGCCGCAGATAAAGTCAGTGAGAGCGGAACATATGAGGCTGATATGGAAATGATTCAGAAGTGGAATCCTGATGTGATTTTTATTGATCCGTATAATTTATCTCTGGTAAATGATGAATACAAACAAAATCCTGCTTTTTTTGAATCACTTGATGCCGTAAAAAATGGTGAGGTATACTCGCAGCCTGCGTATATCCGTGACGGTTTTAATATAGAACTGGCTTTGATTGATTGCTATTTTGCAGGTATCTGTGTCTATCCAGAGCGCTTTGATGACCTCGATATTGCCATTAAAGCAAAAGAAATTTTTGAAAAGTTTGTCGGAGTAGATCTTTATAGTCAGTTTGCAACGACAGGAATGCCCTTCGACAAAATTACAATAGGCGAATGATCTTCTGTGCGGGTAATTTGCTATGGTTAAACGAACTGACAAGGATTACGAAAAATATATATTAAAAAAAATCGGTATTATATTTGCACTGTTTGTGATTGTGCTTATTATGGGAGTATTCTCTGTTGCAAAGGGCGCCTTTGAAATTGCCCCTTTAGATGTTTTAAAAGCAATTTTTGGAAAAGCCAATGATCAAGTGAATATGATTGTTTTATCCGTCAGGCTTCCAAGAGTCGTGATGGCAATTGTATCAGGCATTGGTCTCGCAATATCAGGCTGTGTACTTCAAAGCGTCCTAAAAAATCCGTTGGCTTCGGCTTCAACTTTAGGAATTTCTCAGGGAGCTGCGTTCGGAGCAGCATTTGCAATTGTTTGTCTGGGAGCTGGTCAGAGTACAACTCTCATAAGTACCGACTCATCGCTTACTATCACTAATCCATACATAACAACGGTATCGGCCTTTATATGTGCAATGCTGACAGCTCTTATAATAATTGGTCTGTCCAAATCCAGAGACAGCTCGCCAAGCTCAATGATTTTAGCTGGGGTAGCTTTGAGCGCCATGTTTTCAGGAGGAACCACTCTCATGCAGTACTTCGGAACAGATATGGAGATTGCGTCCATTATATTCTGGACGTTTGGCGATCTCGGACGTGTTACTTGGAAAGAAATCAGCATTGTGTCTGTTGTTGTGTTAATTACATCGGTATTCTTTTTTATAAACAGCTGGAATTACAACGCTATAAGCGAGGGGACGCAAACTGCCAAAGGTTTTGGGGTTAACGTAAAAACGGTAAGACTTTTGGGTATGGCAGTAAGCGCTCTTTGCGTAGCGGCTATAGTTTCTTTTGTTGGAATTATCAGCTTCATTGGATTAATTGCGCCACATGCAGTTGCAACCATAATTGGTCGTGACAATAAGTACCTAATGCCAGCCTCTGCGTTAATGGGCGCTATTCTACTTTTACTAAGTGATTGTATTGCCCGAATGGTTATGTCCCCTATTATTTTACCAATTGGCGCTATAACATCTTTTATGGGCGCACCAATGTTCATATATATTCTTCGCAAAGGAGGGTCTAATGTTGATTAATGTTGACTCCCTATGTTTTTCATATGGAAAGAAAAACATATTGGAAAATATATGTTTTGATGTTGAAGCGGGACAATGCATTGCAATATTGGGAAATAATGGTGTTGGAAAAAGTACTATGGTTAAGTGCTTGAATAAGAT
>Ga0209509_1000350_pt1 | contig 44733 bp, 53 predicted proteins | sample BioC13SIPDNA_FD_185743 | JGI IMG/M metagenome (GOLD analysis project Ga0209509, IMG submission 185743) | Anaerobic biogas reactor microbial communites from Washington, USA - Biogas_R1_A C13 SIP DNA (SPAdes) (version 2) | ecosystem: Engineered > Bioreactor > Anaerobic > Unclassified | place...
GTTTCTTCCAGTTAGTTTCGAATAATTTAAATGTTACAAATTGGCGGAACATACTTAACAATACCAGAACTCCTCCACCTATCAAAAATGCTGTAAAAAGTGATTTGTTAAGGATATAACCCCACATAATTAAAATTAATCCCAGGACTGTCAGGGCGGAGATTAAATAATTCACCGAGGGCACGTTATAAGGCCAATCAGGTGCGGTCACAGTTCCAGAAACTTTTTTATCAACCTGATAAACTGCAGCTACAACCAGGAATATGCTGGCTGTGACCCAGCCCAGATCCAGAATTCCGCCACGGTACATATTTAGGACAGTGAAGCATCCGAAAGCTATGGTGGTCACCAGTTGGATTATCCCACTGATAACAATTAAAGAAACTGGGATCCTTTTAAAGTACCCAGCAGAATAGATTATGGTGCTTATTATGAAAAACACCAGTACAAAATTAAGTAGAATCTGTGGAACTAGTACCCATGTGCTGGCTGCATCTAATGCGTGGGATGTTATCAAGGGCCAGATCAGGGACCAGAGGATCATAAATGCCAGAACAAGCACCATCAAAATTTCTATTGTTATCTTGTAGTGTGTGTCACGATTTATCTTTCTTTTAGGAATTAAATACAGGGATAAACACAAAAAAAATGTCCTAAAGCTATAGGCCAGGTACATCCAATTAACAAAGGAGTCTCTTGAAAATGAATCATAATTTATCCACATAAGATCCCCCAATACCCAGAACAGTTGGGATATAGCTAAGAATATCCAGACATAATGATATTTTTTCTCCAGATACCCCGTGTTTATGGCGGTGTAAACTAGTATCAAAAAGGTTAGCAAGTTAACAACCATTACTGTAAGGTTGTTGGCGTACTTCAAGCCTTCAAGAGTACTGGAAAAAAAGAAAAACAGGAATATAGAGTAGGATAAGATAAATATGATATAAGCTAGGTACAGGGTGTTGGAATATTTTTTTTTATTAAAAATTTTCGACATTATCATCATAATCTAAGAACTACTAAATGAAGTGTTTAGGTAACTATCTTCTGCATCCTAGATTCATCCTATTCTTTACTGATGACTATTTTTTTAACTTCTTCCAGCCCACTTATACTGTATTTTGAACCTTTGTGGTCTTCCTGGGCAGCACGCACTACAGTAATTAACTGAAACATCTTTAAGAGGTGGTGTTCCAGATTTTCTGGTTCAGGGATCCCAGAAAAATTGATAATTACATCATCATTGGAAATTTCATAAAATATGGGATGATTTTCTCCATAAATGTACTCAATTAACAGGTTCATACATTCATTGGGTTCCATTTGGTGAACATCAAATTTCTTTCGAAAATTTATCCATAGATACTTTCCAAGTTGACGTGGGAAATTCTGTCCATCAAAACTAGGATCTTCAGATAGCCACGCTTTCATGGCTTCATTTACCGCTGCACTATACCATCCTCGTTCAAATTTGAATCTTTTTGATGCTTCTTTTTTAAACTTTAAGTCTACTTCTTCCGCCACTGTTACAGTAACTCTCTTCATCAGTAACCCAACCATTATCCCTCTAATGGAATATTTACTTTTGATCACCATAATCATGGATCACTAAATTGCCACTCAATTATATTATTTAAATTTATTGGTAAAGCACAACAATGCTTCTCTGTAATTAAAGTTTGTATTTATGCATAATAAACCATAGTGGTAATTGTGAATATTGTCCTTAGATGGCAATATTCATTCCATCCCAGGGGGGGCTGATATTAGCAGTGGCTATATTCGCCCTCCCACACAAGATTAAAATTAAAAAAAGGCCATCAAGAATTTGAAGCTATATATATAGAAATAATACCCTGATAAACAGGATAAATGGGGTGGAAAATTCTATAACCAATTTTCAGGGGATGTATACCTGGATTTCTATCCAGTGTCATCATTGGCTTAGTCCAAGCCACTACAAAAAGTCCCATAGATAAGTTGGAAAAAATGAGCTATAGAGTCTTAAAAACAAAAATATACTCCCATCAGGCACTGATATTTACAGCTAAATATGTAAACGTTTATAAAAAACGATCTATCGAAGTAATCAGTTTATGATGACTATAATAATGTAAATGAGAGGAATTGGAATGAATTCATCGGTTGAGTATGATGAAAAAAATGACAAAAATCTAGAATACAATAGAAAAATGGCACAAATAAATGAATCTAACATTTTTTCCTTGCTTATGAGGTTAATTGAGAGTTATAGCACTGGTCTATGGTCTCTATTGGGAGAAGGTGCAGGAGGTGTGGTTCAAACAGTTGGAAAGGATCTATGGAACCACACCAAAATGCGGGCAAATTCTAGAGACCAGGAGATTGACCTCAGCACCCCAGAAAATGCTTTAGACGATTTCATCCACTTCTTGGTGTATAACTACAATATAATAAACAACGCTCAAGCTTCATTTACAGATGATAAATTAGAAATTAAGGTAGAAGGTTGTAAAATGCACCACTATACGGATAACCTGGAGGATAAAGGCATACCCCGTGAAATAGGATGTCCAGGAATAATGGTCATCCGTAATCTGCTGCGAGAAACGACTAATAAGTCTTATGGAGTGGAAAATATAGATTCAAAGTATGGAAACTGTAATATATACCTAAAAAAGAGGTAATGTCTGGGGTAGATCATTTTTGAGTACAGGTGGAGTAGATTCTCATAGAATGATATGCTGCTTAGGAAGATCTTCCACAGCATCACCGGACATAAAAAGGAAGTGATGAAAGACTAGAAACTCCACCCAGGGTAGATGAAAAAAAGCTGTGAAATTCACGATGAAGACTTCATAACTCGTAAAGATTTTGATGATATAAAATCATTTGTGAAATGCTTATAGACCGTCCTTTACGCATTGTGCTTGTTTTACAAGTTACACAAAGCTTGCTGCCCATGAGGTACCACCACAAAGCCTGAGGATCAGTGTATCCGGCCTTAGCTGTTAACCTTAAATACTGGCTGGGAAATTGGAGTTGGGAGCAGCAGCCACCAGCATGATGCTGATGATGAGTAGCATCACTATCACACCAGTTACTATGATAAAGTAGCGTGGATCCAGGAGTTTTGGGTCAAATTCTTCATCATAACTTGTTTTTTTTCTTAGGTCAGGTATTGGATTCTTCCGTTCTATTTTTTGCATTTTTAAACCTCCTCTATTATCAAAGAGGATCTTGGATCATTTAAGGAAAGAGATAGAGAGCTTGTGAGAAGTAATGCAGTGTGCCAGGTGACATGAGGGGGAAGTTCAAATGCCAAGTAATCAAAAAAAACTGGCCACCAAAATATATAACTCCGTAGGAATAGATTAAAAAGAAGTACACCCTTGAACCATGATGTTAAGGAGTTTTAAAAGTGCATCCCAATCCCCGAAAAAAGCCCTTCGAATTTTTTGACGTCACCGCCGATATCGGATACCGGGCTTATGGTGAAACACTTAACGAGGCCTTCCAAAACGCTGGGTTGGCCCTTTTTGAAGTTATAACTGATACCTCTGTATTAAAACCATTGATTAAAAAAAATATAAGTTTAAAGTCCGAGGATAAAAAGGCACTCCTCTACGACTGGCTAAACGAACTCATATTCCTCCACGATACAGAGTACCTTGTTTTCTCCCGCTTCCAGGTGGATATAACAGGAGATGAAGCCAGTGGCTACTGGTTAGAAGCCGTGACGTGGGGGGAGGAGTTTGAACAATCCTACCATGAGAGCAGGGATGAGGTTAAGGCTGTCACCTACCACCTCATGGAAATAGAAGAGGAGGATGGCTACAAGTTACAGGTCATACTGGATGTGTGAATCAGGGTTCTCCGTAACAGAAAAAATCATAATGTCTTCCAGGGCTTTGATATAATAATAAGGTGTGGTGCTAGTTTAAATGCCTCAAACTCCTGGAAAACTATCTTCAATATGTTAATGTATAAGTTTATTAGTTTAATAGGCAATATTTAATTTATAACTAATTCAGAATTTAATTGCCTGTTCTATTCTTTTTAATAATATGATAATAACTTCAAGCTAAGATAAAAAGATAAGGAGATGAGTGCTCAATGGTCATCCAGGAAAATTTAAAGAAAATCAGGGACAATGTATGGGAAATTCCCACCAGCTACCAGAAGGGAATGCGAGTTCCAGGGAGGATCTACCTGGACCAGGAGGGAGTAGAAAATCTGGAAAAAGGAGCAATGGACCAAGTAGCCAATGTGGCAACGCTACCGGGTATCCAGAAGTTCTCCATTGGTTTACCAGACATACACTTTGGCTACGGATTCAGTATCGGTGGCGTAGGCGCATTCAGCGCTCGAACAGGTATTATAAGTCCTGGTGGTGTGGGTTTCGACATCAACTGTGGTGTGCGGATGTTAAGGACTAACCTCACCACCAGTGAGGTTCAACCCCGGATCAAAGAGGTGGTGGATACCTTATTCAAGAATGTACCATCAGGTGTTGGTAGTAAAGGTCAGATAAGACTTAAAAAGGGAGAAATCGACGATGTTCTAGATAACGGAGCCCGATGGGCTGTGGAAAATGGCTTCGGATGGGAATCAGACCTGGAATTCTTGGAAGAAGGGGGATGCATGGAGGGTGCAAATTCTTCCAAGGTTAGTGATAAGGCTAAAAAGCGGGGAATCCCCCAGTTAGGATCCCTGGGTTCGGGCAATCATTTCCTGGAAGTCCAGAGGGTGGATGAAATATTCAACAACCGAGTGTCCGGTGTTTTCGGACTGGAAAAAGACCAAGTTGTGGTTCTCATCCACACTGGAAGCCGGGGTCTAGGTCATCAAGTGTGCAGTGACTACCTGCGGAGCATGGACCGGGCAGCCAAGCGCTACCAGATCAGCCTGCCAGACCGGCAACTAGCCTGCGCTCCAGTGGACTCTGATGAAGCCCAGGACTACTTCCAGGCAATGGCCGCTGCTGCCAACTACGCCTGGACCAACCGGCAGATGATCCTGCACTGGGTACGGGAAAGTTTTGAACAAGTATTTCACCGTGACAGTGAAGACCTGGATATGGGGGTGGTCTACGATGTGGCCCACAACATAGCCAAGCGGGAGGTGCATAAGATCAAGGGCCGGGACACCGAGGTTTACGTGCACCGTAAGGGAGCCACCCGGGCCTTCGGACCAGGCCGAAGGGAAATCCCCTCCTGTTACCGGGAGGTGGGCCAACCCGTACTCTTACCAGGGACTATGGGAACCGCATCCTACATCCTCCACGGCACCGAAACAGCCATGGAGGAAACTTTCGGCTCCACTGCACATGGAGCAGGCCGCAAGATGAGTCGAGCAGGTGCTAAGCGCACCTACCATGGAGAAGAGGTTAAGAAGGTCCTTGCTGACCGGGGCATATATATAAAGGCAACTTCTATGCCCATCGTGGCTGAAGAAGCTCCAGGGGCATATAAAGATGTGAATGTAGTAGTGAAAACAGTCCATGAAACCGGTATATCCCGTTTGGTGGCTAAGATGGTGCCACTGGGAGTGGCCAAGGGATAAAGTACAGGACAGGGAACATGCTGGCAGTTATTGGAGGAACTGGAATCTACCGGCTGGTGGAAGAGGGCGAAGAACTGGAAACCATGGTGATGAACACACCCTACGGTGAATCACCCCAGATCACTCGCTTTATGATAAATGACACACCACTGTTCTTCATGCCCCGGCACCACCAGGGCCATGACTACCCACCCCATCGTATCAACTACCGGGCCAACCTCTGCGCCCTTCAAAAACTGGGAGTGAAGCGTATACTGGCCACCAATGCTGTGGGATCCCTGGATGAAAAATTAAAACCCGGAACCTTCCTGGCCCCCGACGATTTCCTGGATTTCACCCACCACCGACCATTAACCTTTTATGATCATCGCACTGTACACGTGGATGTTACCCAGCCATACTGCCCCCACCTGCGAAGGGTGCTTTTGGACTCGGGGAAAGTGGTGGATGGAGGAGTGTACGTCTGTGTGGAGGGACCCCGCTTTGAAACCCCGGCGGAAATAAGGATGTTCCACAGTCTGGGAGGAACGGTAGTGGGTATGACGGGCTTACCCGAGGTGGTCTTGGCCCGTGAACTTTCCATGTGCTACGCCTCGGTGTGCATGGTAACCAACCATGCGGCTTCCATTTCACAGGACAAGGTTACCATTGACGAGGTCTTCGGGATCATGGAGGGGAAAAAGAAAGAGTTAACCACTTTACTCTTAGAGTCCATCCAAAACACGCCGCTCAGGAGAGATTGCCACTGTGAACAGGCCTTACAGGGCGCTGAAATATGATGAGATAATTATCCGATGCAGGGGTATCCTGATTCTGGCACCATAACTTTTCTAGGATCATAAAAGACAATTTATATACCAAGTACCAAAATTTTTCCAGTCACCTTATTTATAAACTCATATTTATCTTAATTAGGAGAGATTTAGGTTGAATCAGCTACAAAAAGAAATCCTAAAACTTAAAAAACAGAAAAATGCCATTATATTAGCTCATAATTATCAAACTGCAGAGATACAGGAGGTTGCTGATTTTCTAGGGGACTCCCTGGAACTCTGCCTTAAGGCTAGCCAGATCGAAGACGTGGATATGGTGGTGTTCTGTGGAGTGGACTTCATGGCTGAAACAGCCTACATACTAAACCCTGATAAGAAAATTTTACTACCCGACATCTCAGCGGAGTGCCCCATGGCCCATATGCTCCCAGCTAAGGAGGTCCGGGAATATAAAAGGCGTTACCCTGATGCAGCAGTGGTTTTATATGTGAACACACTGGCAGAAGCCAAAGCTGAAGCCGATATCCTGTGCACCTCGGCCAATGCTGTGGAGGCAGTAGAAAGCCTCTCTGAAAAGAGAATACTATTTGGCCCTGACATGAATCTGGCCTCCTACGTAGCCCAACAAGTGGATAAAGAGATAATTCCCATACCAGAAGGTGGTCACTGTTACGTGCACAAAATGTTCCAGCCCACGGATATCATGGTTATGAAGGAGAAATACCCCGGCGCAGAACTGTTAATCCATCCAGAATGTGATCAGGAGTTGCAGGAGATGGCGGACCAGATCCTTAGCACCGGGGGCATGGTACACTACGTGGCCTCATCACCAAGTGACACCTTCCTCATAGGCACTGAAATGGACATGGTAACCCGGCTCTCCAGGGAATATCCTGACAAAACCATAGTACCACTTCTATCCGAGGCTATATGTACGAACATGAAGCTCCATACTCTGGAAAAGGTGAAAAACTCTCTTATAACCGAAAAATACCAAGTGGTGGTGGACCCGGAGGTGGCTAACCGGGCCCGTAGTGCAGTGGAGCGAATGTTAGCCCTCCCCCCTTAATAAAATTATAGGTAGTGAAGTGTTGAAAATAGAGTATCAGGATCTGATAGGAATCATCTTAATCCTCCTGGGTGTCCTGGTTTATGTAACCGATTTTCTGGATGGTGTGATGATGACCATCACCTGGCCCCTGCTATCTGGATCCTCAGAGGGTAAGGCCATCCTCTTACTAGTGACCATGGGAAGTTTGCTCCTGATAAACTCCCTTATAAGATCCCGGAGAAGCTTTTTAGACACCATCCACTCCACACTTTACAACTGCAGTCATGAGGGTCGTGAATACCTTAAATGGTTCATAATAATAGTTCTTTTAACCTACGCTGCGGGTATAATCCTGGAAATCTGGCTGAGATATCGCTACGGGGTTTCCATCCTCACCATCTTTGTTTCCCTGAATCCCAGCCCCACCAGCACCAGCCCCACCCATAGCCACGTGTTCAAAGCGGTTCTTGGAAGCGTAATTGACTGGGTTGGTGTCAACGTCCCTGGAAATATACACACAGGAGGATCACTCATCCAGCAGGTCACCCCCGGGGCATTCCTCATAATTTTCACCCTGCCAGCGGCCTACATCCTGGGTTTACTCTCCCTGGATGATCGTCTGGTCATACACCGCCTCATAATGGCTTTCTGCATGACCCTGGCCATGGTGGGCATGTTGGATGGAGGGCTGTTCTCCCAGCCAGGGGTTATGGGATTGGGGGGGACCCTGGGAATGTACGCCATTAAAAGTCCCTTCCAACATCGCCAGCTACTCTACCCGGCCCTGGTAGTGATGCTACTTATCGTATCTGGGGTGGCAGTGGAGGTGGTGGGTAGTAACCCGGCTTACCATGAGTTGACCATCATCAATCCCCAGGCGTCCCTTGATCTATCTGACTACAATGTTATATCCATCCAGGAGGTTGAAAATCGAACCATAGTCCGGATAAAGACTGATCAAAGTGATAAAGAGTTTATAGAAGGTTTATTCGTCTCATTGGATGGGAAGGCCCAGGGCTTTTTCATGACCTGGGACTTCGCCACCTACTTGGGCCATTAGATAAAAAAAAGATTTATAGGTGTCTAAATGAAGCTGTCCATCATCATCCCCACCTACAACGAGGAGAACTACCTCCCACTACTGTTGAAGAGCATACAAGCCCAGAATTTCAGTGATTATGAGATAATCATCGCCGACGCCGGATCCCAGGACCGAACCAGAGAAATCGCCCGGGATGCTGATTGCAGGGTAGTGGATGGGGGATTACCGGCTGTGGGTCGAAATCGTGGTGCAGAATCTGCTCAGGGGGAATATCTGTTATTTCTGGATGCGGATGTATGTCTTACCGATGGTTACCTGAAAACTTCACTGGAGGAGTTCGCCGCAGAAAAGCTGGGCATTGCCATCACCCAGATATCCCCCTTAAGTGAAAGCCGTCTGGATAAGATGGCCCACGACTTTGCCAACTTCTTCATGCGCAGGGTAGAGTCATTCAAACCCCACGGAGCAGGGTGCTACGGCATATTAACCCTGAAAAAACTCCATGAGGAGGTGGAGGGCTTTGATGAGGATCTGGACTTCGGGGAAGACACCGACTACATCGAAAGAGTGGCGGAGATATCCTCCTTCAAAGTTCTCAGGCAACCCCGGCTACTGGTTTCCACCCGCCGGGTGGAGGAGGAGGGCATGAAGAGGGTGGCTTACAAGTACGCCAAAAGCACCCTCTACCAGTTCACTGGCCGAAAAATAACAGCCGAGAAACTGAACTACAAATTTGGCCACAGTGAAAATACCAGGATCCTGTACTCGGTCTGTGGAGAGGGCATGGGCCATGCCATCCGCACCGACGTGATCCTGAAGCACCTCACCCCGGAGCACGACGTCCACATCTTCTCCTCGGACCGGGCCTACCAGTACCTGGCAGATAGGTATGATAACGTGTACGAGATCGGTGGTTTCAACACTGTCTACGAGGATAACAGGGTTAAAAACACTAAAACCTTCATCCAGGGAATGAAGGGCCTGCCCAGCGACCTTAGAAACAGCCTCCGCTTGATGTACAGTGTGGCCAAGTCCGTGAAACCCCACATCATCATCTCTGACTTCGAGATCTACGGCAACCTCCTGGCCAAGATCCTGCGCCTGCCCCTCATCAGCCTGGACAACATGCACATCATCACCCAAACCGAGATCGAGGTCTCATCCCAGTACCGTACCGAGCGTTTAGCAGCCGAGGGTGTGATCCGATCCTTCATCAACATGCCCCGCTGCTACCTCATCAACACCTACTTCTACCCACCCATCAAGAACCCCCAGAAGGCCAAACTCTTCCCACCTGTTCTCAGGGAGGAGATCATGAAGCTGAAATCCGAGGAAGGCCAGCATATCCTGGTTTATCAGACCAGCGACTCCAACCTGAAGCTACTGGACCTTTTAAAGGAGTTGGATGAGGAGTTCATCATATACGGCTTCCACAAGGATGAACAGGACACCAACTTAACCTTCAAATCCTTCAACGATAAGGAGTTCCTCCAGGATCTGGCCACCTGCCGGGCGGTCTTAACCAACGGGGGATTCACCCTCATCAGCGAGGCCCTGTACCTAAAAAAGCCGGTGTTGAGTGTGCCGGTGAAGAAGCAGTTCGAACAGATACTCAACGCCATCTACCTGGACCGGCTGGGCTACGGTGAGTACCACGAGGACCTGGAAAAAGGGGATGTTCTTAAGTTCTTAAAAAAACTGGAGATCTACCGGGACAACATTGAGAAGAACTTCCAACACGACCGTAACCAGGGCATAACCGAGGAACTGGATGAACTTATCCAGAAATATGGGCCCACAAGAAAATAATCTGCTCATTACTTCTCCAGTGCTCTCACCAAAGCCATTACCCTTCTAAAGTAGAACTAGGTAATATGGTTGCTAAAATAGGAACTGCCCACCTGCCCCTACATGGAGGCCGGGCCCCATGGTGGCTCTTTAAGAGAATGGTAAAACTGTCAGGAAATATCACCGAGGCACTTGTCTACGAGTACGGGGCTTCCGAATTTTTAAGGCGAATATCGGATCCCCACTGGTTCCAGGCCTTAAGCTGTGTCTTGGGCTTTGACTGGCACAGCTCCGGCACCACCACCACTACCTGCGGGGCCCTGAAATCATCCCTTAACCCGGAGGATCATGGTATCCTGGTGGCAGGTGGCAAAGGCCGGGCTTCCCGCCGAACTCCTGAAGAGATCGAAGCAGCCGGTGAATTGTTTTCATTATCAACCTCGTCAATAGAAGACCTGGTGCACTACAGCCGGATGGTGGCCAAGGTTGATAACACCTGCATCCAGGACGGCTACCAACTCTACCACCACGTGTTCTTCTTAACCGAGGGGGGTGAGTGGGCGGTGGTGCAGCAGGGCATGAACCAGGAATACAGCTACGCCCGACGCTACCACTGGCTCTCCAGCCAGGTTGAGGATCTGGTGGAAAACCCCCACCAGGGCATTTGCTGTGACTCCCGGGAAGAGGAGGCCCTGGACATGACCGCCCCAGAAAGCAAAGAGGCCCGGCAGATCAGCGTGGAACTGGTCCAGGACAACCCGGAACACCTCAAAAAGTACTTCCAGAGTAAGCCCAGATTGGAAGTTTCACAGAGCAGTCTCCATGACTATTGCCCAGAGTTGAACCTACCAGCCCATCACCCTGTCTTGAATACTGATCTGACAGATCGAGACCTGGAGGTTCTTAAACGGGCCTGGGAGATACAGCCCTCCAATTACGAGGAGTTACTGGGCCTGGAGGGTATGGGTCCCAAGAAGATCCGGGCCCTGGCACTGATATCCGACCTCGTCTATGGTTCCCAGCCCAGCTGGGATGATCCGGTCAAGTACACATTCACCCACGGAGGAAAGGATGGTTTCCCTTACCCAGTGGACCGGGAAGTCTACGACCACTCCATCAGCACCCTGCAGGATGCCTTGGAACAGGCCCGTCTGGATAAGAAGGACCGATACCAGGCCCTGAAGAGGCTGGAGGGGCTGGTCAGTGGGGAATAATAAAAAAAATTAAAAAAAATACAAATGTTTAGGTTAACACATTTTTAGTTCCCCAACGTGTTTCTTTACGATAAATCCAGCCATATTTCCATTTATATTTAGATTTTACAGCCCACTTATACTGCCATTTGTATCTCCATTTACCCCGGTACTTGTACCATGATTTGTACCATTTCTTGTAGGATACCTTGTACCAGTACTTGTACCATCCCTTCTTGTAAGGCACATCCACAGTATAGCTGTAACTAACCGTCTTGTAAATATGGTACTGTTCCATACACACTGGTGATTGATGCCCGGCTCCATCCACGGCATAGTAGTATAAAGTCTGGGAGGAGCTTACATTGATGGGTGCCACGTACTGTTTGCGGGTGCTGCTGCTCCGGGGGTCAGACCCATCTGTAGTGTGGTAAATGACGATATTACCATAAGAGCCATTTATTGCTTCTAAAACTACATTCTGGGGTGTATAATAGGTTCCCCCAGTCGTAGCAGTTGTTACTAGGGGTGATTCATTGAAAACTGAATACCAGTTACCATAGACATCAACCATGGATATTCTAAGGAGGTTGTTGATGTGGACTGATTGGGAACTTGTGTATTGGGTTCTGGTGGTGCTGAGTTCAGGATCAGAGCCATCGGTGGTGTAGTAAATGGTGAAAGAACCTGGGGTGTTGATGGTTAAACTAATGTACCAACCAGTGTAAGGATCTCCTGTGATTTTCACCTTTAATGGGGCGATATAGGGTGTGTTAACACCCTCTAAGGCATTTATAAGGGCATTTGCATCGGATGTTTTTTTAGAAACCGAGTCATAGAGGTAGGTTTCATATATCATGGTACAGATTCCCTTCTTGGCAATGGGGATGGTGACGTATGAGGGGCTGGTAGGGTTAGGCGGACTGTAAATGGCTAAAGAGGGCATCTGTCTGATTATCTGGTTAGCGTAGTTTGTGGTGTCGGCGTTATTTGAAATTAAATATAAAAACCGGTAGTATTGGTATCCGCTGTTGGCGCCCCGGTTTTCATGGTTATCCACCACCAGGAATGGGTTTTCCTTGGCGACATCCGGGACTATGAATGCCTGTGCTAAGAGCTGTCCATTCATCCTGCCATTATTGTAGTCATTGGCATCCTTAGTCACTGTAACTTGGTAGAGAACATATCTTTTAGTCAGATCCAGGGATTTACTGGTCAGGGTATTAAGAATAGCGTTGTGTATCCCATTTTCCAGGGGATGCACCCCAATTATTAGGGCAATGGTCTGGGGAGAACTCTGGTTCCCGAAAAATTTTTTTTCCACGTAACCGTAGCTGGTGCTGCCGATGACATCAGAGCTTAACACCGTGGTCCAGGGATTAACCGTGATGTAATCAGGTAAAACACCATTCATTCGGTAGGAGTTCAATATTCCCGAGTACATGTAGATTAGGGATTCATAACGGATATTTCCCGTGCTGGTGGATGCGTAGTTAGGTGCCCGTCCATTGGCGTCCATAAAATTCTTAACACGAGTGGTCAGTTCCAAATACTCGGCTTTACTGAAATTTCGGCTGGTAATGGTCTCTGAAGGTGAAATGGGAGTACCGTAACTTCCGATGGGGATGGATGCAGTGGAGCCGTCATTAATATTCAGCACTGCTTCGGTGGAAAGCTTCAAATATTGGGGCATGTCCACCTGGTTGCCCCCTATATTGGTGTTACCGGGAATGGTGTGGGAGGCGTTTATATAAGAATTCACATTTTCGGAAGCATCTGCTACCTGGTCTGGTGTAACATTCACTGCCGAAACACTGTTAACACCCAAAACCAGCACTACAAACATGACTAACAATATGGCCCCAACTCTTTTCTTCATAACTTACCACCTGGATGATATAATATCTTTATCCTAATTAACTATAAAGAATTCGAACAAATTACCTAATTTGCTTAAGAATAATTCCTGATATAAATAACTTATGATTACATTTGCATAAGTTATTATTACATTGTATGTTTTTTTTGGATTTTTTTGGAGGATATTGGGTTTAAAACAGCGGATAATCATAAATAAGGGTGTAAAAACTCCGAAAGTAAGAGCATGAGCAGGGTTAAAAAACCTCCTTAGCTGTACATATATTTATTAGAAATAATAATCCCTAATCCTATCCTGTTTTATCTAACAAGTATGCTAAAGCACCAATAAATTGTAAAACTCCTCCTAAAATACACAAAATAAAAAGTAAGCATGAAATGTCTCTTTTTTCTTCTTTTTTCCTTTTTAGAAAGGCAATACCAGAAATTAAAAAACACACACCTGCGATTAAGCGAATATAAAAAATTATGTCAAACACGCATATTACCCCTTATACGTTTTCTCTATCTCTAGTATTTGATAGCATGGCAAAACTTATTGTGTACTATTCAGATATGGACTAAAGGAATTCCTTCAACTTTCACTTCATAGTAAGGATCTTCAAATGCTTTCTGTAGCTCCCCACTCATTGCATTAGCTATTGTGACCACTACACTATATCTGAAAGCACTTGCACTACCTATACCCGTAACAGTTAAAATTTCAACAGCACCAGTAGCATAAAGACCCGGGCGCTCCAAAAGCTAAGCTGCCTAATATTGTTTTTACACTTAATTATTATAGTAACATGGTATCCAGTAGCTGTGTTCTATTTTGGCGATGTGTCAGAGGGCTTTGATGTTGTGCATCTCGTCATCGGTGAGTAGGGTGGCGTTGGCGGGTGCTTGTCCGTTGATTATTGGGAAAATCACTATTGCATAATATTTCAAGGATCTATTCTTTTTTTTATTGGAAATTTTTTAATTTTTTATAAATTTGGATAAAAAAAATAAGAAAGAAAATATACTAAGAGTAAACCACAAAAACCTAGACTGTATATAGTACATGAAAATATTCTAAAATGAATTGCAGTAAATATACTGATTTTTAGGATGATCAAAGGAGGAAGATCTAATGCTACACGGAACTAAAATCTTAAAAGAAGACTTCGCCAAGATGACCAGGGGCGGAGTGGTTATGGATGTGGTCAACGCTGATCAGGCAGTGATAGCCGAGGAAGCAGGGGCTGTTTCGGTTATGGCCCTGGAAAGGGTGCCGGCTGATATACGCGCCACCGGTGGTGTGGCCCGGATGGCTGACCCATTGAAGGTGGAGGAGATCATGGAGGCCGTGTCCATCCCAGTGATGGCCAAGATACGAATCGGCCACTTCGTGGAGGCCCAGGTCCTGGAGGCCCTGGGAGTGGACATGATCGACGAAAGCGAAGTTTTAACCCCAGCAGATGAGAAGTACCATGTGGATAAGAAGAAGTTCACCATACCCTTCGTCTGCGGAGCCCGGAACCTGGGAGAAGCCTTGCGGAGGATTGATGAGGGAGCTGCCATGATCCGGACCAAGGGTGAAGCTGGTACCGGTAACGTGGTGGAAGCAGTACGGCACATGCGCATGATCCAGGGTACCATCCGGGACCTGAAGGACAAGACCGAGGAGGAACTGTGGGGAGTAGCCCGGGAAATTGAGGCTCCACTGGAACTGGTTAAAGAAACCCAGAAACAGGGCCGACTACCCGTGGTTAACTTCGCTGCTGGTGGAGTGGCCACTCCAGCTGACGCCGCCCTGATGATGCAGCTAGGAGCTGACGGAGTTTTCGTGGGAAGTGGTATCTTCAAATCCGAAAAGCCGGAGTTAGTGGCCCAGGCCATTGTAGAGGCCACCACCCACTACAACAACGCCGAGGTCCTGGCCAACGTCTCCCGGGGATTGGGCAAGGCCATGCCCGGCTTGGAGATGAGCAGCATCCCTGCCGAAGAAAGATTACAGGACCGTGGATGGTAGATCCACCCACATTTTTCTCATTTTTCTAATCTAGAATCAAAATAGTAATTAAACCAACTAACCATGGAGTGTTGGTTCTGAAGTTATGTCTTTTTCCCATATTCCATGATCATTGAATTGAGGAAAATATTCAGGAGATGGAAAAGAAGCACCTACAACGATCACCAGGGTTATTCTGGTTAAAATAAATCTCACACACCTTTTTTTAGGAAACATACCAACACCATCACCCGGAGGGACATGGATCTAGTAAGTCCCTTAGAAAAATGAATAAATAGGCACCCCTAGGGTGCCCCGCCTGCTCCACCTATATTCTGGCCAGTGGTGGCATCGATCTCTATCTGGCCTACTGCCTTTCCCTTGTAAATGATGGGGACGATGTAGACCGGTTTACCATTTATGGAGGTGAGTTGGGGTGTTCCAGCACTGGCCCCTTCCTGTTCAATGTACTTCTTGGCCAGTTCCTGGGCCTGGGTGGCGGTGATGTTGGTGTGGCTGGTGGTGTTTTGATTCAGGTTGGAGTTGTTGTTTGTGGTGTTGTTCTTATTGCCGGTGTCCAGGCACCCGGAAACTGCAACCACTAGGATCGTTAAAATAATTAAACCAATCATGGCTTTTTTTATCAATTTATCACCTGATGATTTCCATTACTAACTACTCATGATAACTGCTACTATTCCCTTCAACCCTTTGGGTTAGTTATTAGTGGTGGTTTGATGAGGTTTGATGGTGGTTATCTGGTTCTGGGTGGTGGGTGGGGGTGCTTTGGCTTTGACCCTGGTCTGTTACTTTGCTGGGTTGCTGCTGGGTTTGTGTGGGGCTGGTGGTGTTTTGATTCAGGTTGGAGTTGTTGTTTGTGGTGTTGTTCTTATTGCCGGTGTCCAGGCACCCGGAAACTGCAACCACTAGGATCGTTAAAATAATTAAACCAATCATGGCTTTTTTTATCAATTTATCACCTACGGTGATTCATTTCTTAGTACATTTTTTATCACTATTACTATTAATTATTTTCTAAAATTCCGCATTCTAAATCCAGTTATAATAAAACCTCCCTAATCTTCAAAATACTACTTAAGAGGCTGTTTCTCGGGACAATAGTAGGTGGTGCGCCCTCCAACTTTGATCACCTCCAATGGGTCTCCTTCCGGACATCTTCCTCCCGGGTAACGGTGGGGTAAAAGGTAGGAATCAGGGAAGTCCCGGGGACTGTCCTGGCACTCTATGGCCTTCTCCAGCACCCTCCTCATCTGGTAGTAGAGGTCACCCACATCGCTTTTACTGAGCTGATGGGCAGGAGTTTCAGGGTGCAAGCCACATTGGTACAGGATCTCATCAGAGTAGAGGTTACCAATCCCGGCGACAAAGTTCTGATTCAGTAGTAAGGGTTTGATCAAACCCCTCCGATCCTTAATGGTCTTGTAAAAGGCTTTGAATGAGATGTCAAGGGCATCCTCACCCAAACCCTTCCCAGCGATGAAATCATCAGGATCAGGGGTCAATCCCAGCTTCCCAAACTTCCGGGCATCATCAAATGCCAAGTGGAAGCCGTTATGGAAACTGATGAGCATCCTGACATACTTGGAGCGGTTATGGTGGAAGTAATGGAGGTAGCCGGTCATCCCAAAGTGCATGACAAGGTACTGGTTCTCATCCAACTGGGCAAAGAGGTATTTACCATGCCTGCGGCTGGAGATGAATTCATGGCCTTCCAGGGACCCTTCAAATCTCCGGGGATCTGCGTACACAACCAGTTCTGGACTGACCACCTCCACCTTCTTTATCATCTGGTTGAGGGCGTGCTGATCTAAGTAGCGCTTGAAAATCTCCACACTGGGTAGTTCTGGCATGCTGGATACTCCGAGTAGGCTTAATTACTACTGGATAGGAGCAGCATAAAATAAATTCTTCTATCTTAAAAAAAATCTACTCAAAAAAAAGGTAAGGGTTTTCAGGGGATCATTATCCCCTGATGGGTGCTTCCACTCCCGTCATCTTAACCCCGGTCATGATGGATGATTCCACAGTAAGGGCCCGGAGGTCATCCTTTTCCAGTTTCAAAAGATCGGTGTTACCAGCCTGCTGGGTTAGCATCACAGCCTCCTCGGTCATGACATCTATGTAACGGGCTACCCGTTTACCACCCTCAATGTAATCCAGCCTGCGACGCAGGTTGGGGTTCTGGGTGGCGATACCCTTACGGCAGGTACCGGCGAAGCACATCTGACACACCCGGCAGCCAATACTTACCAGGGCACTGGTGGCAATGTAACAGGCATCGGCACCCAGGGCAATGGCCTTGGCCACGTCAGCACCATTCCGGATTCCGCCGGCTGCCACTAGGCTGACCTGGTCCCGGAGGTTGACATGTTTCAGGGCCTCGTCAGCCTGCACAATGGCGGCTATGGTGGGTACCCCGGAGTGCTCGGTGGCCACCTCGGGTGAGGCCCCGGTTCCTCCCTGCATACCATCCACCACTACGATATCTGCTCCGGCCTTGGCCGCGATTTTAACATCGTCACTGACCCTGCCACTGCCGAATTTAACCATGATAGGCACTTTCCAGTCAGATATCTCCCTTAACTGGGAGATCTTCATGTTCAGGTCCTCGGGGCCCACGATGTCCATGTGCCGGGCTGGGCTCAAGGCATCGGTACCTGGAGGGATCATGCGTATCTTGGAAACCTCGGCGGTGACCTTCTCTCCTAAAAGGTGACCTCCCATCCCTGACTTGGCTCCCTGGCCGATCTTGATCTCGATGGCCTCACAGTTGTTGAGGTACTGGGCTGAAACCCCGAATCGGCCTGATGCATATTGGGCGATGAGTTTAGAAGCATATTTACGCTCTTCAGGCAACATACCTCCCTCCCCGGTGTTGGCAGCTGTGCCTGCCAGGGTGGCACCCATGGCCAGGGCGATCTTGGTCTCCTTGGAAAGAGCACCGAATGACATGGCCCCAATCATGATGGGTGTATCCAGTATAAGGGGGTTTTCAGCGTAACGGTCACCTAGAACTACCCTGGTGTTGCAGGGCTCCCGGTACTTGTCGATGGGTGGCCGGGATGCCTGGGCTGGTACAATGACCAAGTCATCGAAGGTGGGTATCACCCGAGTAGCACCGCAGCCCCGGACTTTATAGGAGCCCTCAGTGGCCTTTCTGTTTATCTCGGCGAGATCCGTGAGGGACCACACATTTCTACGGTCCTCTGGCACAGAGTTAACTTCGATAGCATTGTTAGGACACATTTCCTCGCAGATACGGCACCCCACGCACTGTTCATGGTGTATGGGGTAGGGTTCATCATCGATTATCTCGTAAACTTCGTGGGGACAGTTATTGTAACAGGAGTAACAGTTACGACACAGGTTCTCATCCCGATCATCGCACATGTACCAGCAACAACCCGGCCGGTCGAAGTTTCTCCGGCAAAGTTCGTGGTTTCTTTCAACTTTAAATGGCAACTATAACTCCTCCTTTATGTTTTTACTCTTAAGCCCCTTGAACACTGGGCATGCAGCGTATTTAGTACCGGAGGCCCTGAGTACATCGTCAATGTTACTGGTGAGTTTAACTTTAGGCCTCCAGGGTTCGGCGCTACTTTTATCCACCACCAGGGCCTCGTCCACAATTCCATCCGAAAGTGCGTAGCTTAAAAGAGCGGTAACCACTCCACCATCCTGGCCCTTAACTAGTGAGGCCTTAGCTGACACGATCTTCATGTAATCCCCCAGTGGCTTCTGATCCAGGTCTGGACTGGCCACTTCCACCGGCAGATAGGTCCGGGGACAGGCCACGTAGCACAAGTTACAATCCGGGGGGCACTGGCCCTTTATCCGGGGTTTACGGTCCTCAATCTTTATTATATCATCGGGGCAGATGTATTCACAACTTCCGCAGAGGACACAGGTACCCACGTCGATGACATCGGCCTTGAGGTCTTCGAACTGGCAGTCAGCCACTTCCTCCCGGAACTGTTTATCAGTTATGAATCGGCGGTAAATAACTGGCCGGGCCACACTTTCCCGTTTTTTAATCTTTTTCTTGTTCTCTTCCTTTTTCTGACAGGCTAACTTCTTGATAAGTGCTATTCCAGAGTCAGTCATGGGCTTCGTTTCGATGTAGTTATCTTCCTCAGCTTTTTTGAGTAACTCCAGCCCCTTAACAGTCCGGGCGATTACGGTGGACCATCCATCCGGGGATCCCACCGAACCCACTGACAAGTCCGATAACTCGGAGGTGTAATCCATGCACACCTCACAGTTTTTGCGCATGCAGGTCTTAACTTCCTTCAGAGGGATCTTCTGGATCTGGCCGTCTGTGAGGTAGAACCACATGTGTCCCTTTTCCACCCGGCATTCGGAAACATCCTTTAATTGTATATTGCGCTCCTCTAAGAGCTGGTTCAAGTAGTGGTAGGAGAAGTTCTCCATACAGAAGAGTCCTACCTTGATGTCCACTGGGGACTCTCCCAAGTAGTCCTGGAAGTAACTCATATTCTCGGCGGCTATGATCTGGCAGGGCGTGCCTACCATGGCCACTACATTTTCCTGATTACTCATAAACTCATCCCTCTTCTGTTTCTTTTCCGTAGAAGGGTTCTTTACTCCAGGGTACTATCTTCCGGAATTTCTGGTACTGGGCCTCTTCCAGTTGGAATCCATAACTGGTTAGAAGTTCTCTAAGCTCATCCAGCTCCTGAGCTTCCAGTTCCTTTACCTTGGCGTTTTTACCCAGGCTTTCTATTTCTCCACCCACGTAGATGGTCCCTCCCATCATGGATTCACCGGCGTCCTTGGCTATATCTCCCAGGACGATGATGCGTCCACCCATCATGAACATTCCATTCATGAACCCGGAGTTACCACCTACAATGATGGTCCCGTTTTTCATTATCATTCCGGTACGGGATCCCACATTCTTTTTCACCACCACTGTACCATCGTATATTCCCTGGCCCACGCCGTCACCAGCGGATCCTTCAATTATAACTTCTCCTTCGGTCATGTTATCGGCGGGGAACCAGCCAGCATTGCCCTGGATGTGGACCCGCGCCCCATGGATCATGGTGGCTGCGAAATAACCAGCCGAACCAGCTATCTCCACGTCTATAGGTTCAGTGAGACCTGCCACCAGGTAATGGGCGGCGTTGGGGTTTTCAATGACGATCTTTTTATATTTGCTAGCCTTCTCTTTAAGGGTACGGTTAACTTCCCGGGGTGGCTGTCCCCCGGCATCAATTGTGAATTCCTGCATGATGATCACCTTTTATATGGTGTAGGCCCTCACTTCCCCTGGTGATATCTGGTCTATTTCCCGGGTGTCCACCACTTCCCTCAAGGACACCTCTTCCGAGGCTATGGCGAATACTTCATCGTTTTCAGCCATTACCCCGGGCCTCAGTCCCAACTGGTCCTTGGCGATTCCCACACCATGGGGGGTGCCCACGATGTAGGAGAAGGGTCCGTCCATGTCCTTCACCGACTGCTCCAGAGCCTCCTCTAAGGGGTAGTCCTGGGATAACTTGTCGGCGATGTAGTGCACTATGCACTCAGTGTCGTTGGTGGTTTCGAAGACATGTCCTTTACGCTCCAGGGGGTCTCTGATCTTCCAGTAGTTTGTTATTTGGCCGTTGTGTACTACGGTGATGTCGGGGATGATGTAACTCTGGAAGGGGTGGGCGTGGTAGCGGTCCACAATACTTTCGGTGGAGAATCGGATGTGTCCGATGCCATGTGTCCCCATTTTGGAGTAGGTGTCATAACGCTGGGCTATGTCCTTAACCAGACCCACATCCTTGATCATCTCGAAGGAATGAGCCCCACTGAGGACAACCACATCCTCAACAGCATCAATAGCCGTGATCATGGTTTTTAACTCGGAAAAAGAATTCAAAGTGACCCTGCACCGGAAAATCTTGTAGTTTTCCACTGAGGGAATGATCTCCTCGGTTTTTATGGGGCTGGCCTGGTTTACTGTTTCTTTCACCTTTTCCAACAGTCCAGGTTTCTCTTTAACCACTATATTCAAGAGGTACTCGTTTTCATCCAATCCCAAACCTCCATATAGGGCGAACCCTGCTGAGTCAGACCCCCGGTGCTGCAGAGCATCAAGCATCTTGGTCAGTGCATCGCCTACAGGGTGAAGTTTTTTATCCTTATAAACCACTCCCGCTATTCCACACAATTTGCTACCTCCTTAGGTAAATATTCATAAATTTCTGTATTTTCGTATATATTTAGGGTAATCCATAGGTTCCTCGGCCCTCACTTTTTCCCTGGAAGAGGTCTTCTGGCTTTGGGTAAACTTCACAATGGGAGGTGACAGATTCCCTGACAGTGAGCCACTTCAGAGCAGGATTTTCCTGTACCACCTCGGTACTCAGTTCGTATCTTCCAGAGCCTGGCTACCAATCCCCAATCTTTTGTAACATCGCCCTGCAAGTATAGAATCTCTTTATTAACCATTCAATTCCTTCCTAGGGGGGTGTTGGCTGGATATACTTGGAAATGTGTCCCTTATATACTTACCGGAAAATAATTTCCGACCAGGGCGTACCTTGAAATATAATACCTTATAATGAAAATTTTTGTACGAATGTTTAATTGAAATAGATTGTTGATAATATATTTGAACATTTATATAAATCTTTCCTTGGGGTGGTGGGCACAATCTTTATTTAGTTAATGGGTACAACCCATAAAGTAAGATAGATATAGGAGATTAACTAATGGAAAAGCTTACCATGGGTCTCATCGTTATGATCGTACTGTTGGGTGGGTTCCTGAGCTATCTGGGCATTACCATGGACACCAGTGACTTCAGTCTTAACTTGACCAACAACACCACTGACTACCCTACCGTTACTAAGATAAACAACACCCGCACCATCACCAGCCCCAACCAGACCACCAACAGAACCAGACCAGGGAATAACACCCGGCCAGGAAATGATACTAAACCTGGAAACGATACTGATCTGTAAATCTGTGAGTGATTAGATATGGAAAAGCTGACCATCGGACTATTTTTTATGATGTTACTCATGGTGGGATTCAACAGCTACCTGGTGGCCACCATGGATTCCAGTGATATCACCATGAACAGCACCAACCTCAGTACCAGCTACTTCAGCAGCAATCACTCCATCAATCACACCACCCGGGTGAACAACACTCGCATCGTGACCAAACCAAGCACTAACGAAAGCAACGCCACGGACCGTGCCCGGGTGAACTACTACAAAAAAAGTCTGGGCATAACCTAAAAAAAAGATTTAAAAAGTCATCTTTTATTCTAGAAAAAGCATCCAATCTCCCTTAAGAGAATTGGCAAAAAAAATCCAGGGGAGGAGAAGTTTACAACTTCAGCCGCCTCTTAAATGGCTTATTCCATGTATGAACACAGGAACTATCTTTTCTTCACCATCCCATCCTTGCCAACCCACGACACACACCTCCCAGTTATGGTAGGGAATGACGGTTATGACATCTCCCATAGCTCAAGATGGGGGATATTGAAAATAGATGGAATCAAGCCCCCACAACGGGGTAATCAGCCATCATCCCCGGCTTAAGTAGTTCTGGGCTACTTTTCGTACGTAACTGCTTTTATCATTGAGAGCTGCTTCCAAGGCTTCTTCAGCCTCTTCCCCACCTATCTGTCCTATGGCAAAGGCAGCTCCTCCCCTTACAAAGCCACTATCATCATTCATAGTCTTGATAAGGGGTTTCAGGGCTTTATTATCCCTTACATTTCCCAGGGCCCAGGCTGCTGCTCCCCGAACCCTCCAATCATCATCCTCCAGGATCCGGATCAGGGGATCCACAACCTCCTCACCCATCTTACTCAGGGCAGTGGAGGCCTCCCTACGGACCCACTTATTCTCATCACTGAGAGTATCGATTAGGGGTTCTATGGCTTTGGTATCGCCGATTTCTCCCAACGCCCGGGCTGCGCCCTTTCTAACGTTTTTATTCCCATCGTCCAGGGCACTTATAAGTTGTTCCACAGCTGGTTTTCCTATTTCTTCTAGTAGAGAAATGGACTGTATCTGCACCAGTTCATCTTCATCTTTTAAGGTTTGAATAAGTCTTTCCACATTCTTCTGTACTTCCATAATCCTACCTCCCATGCTTAAATAAACAGTATGGTTTAAAAGTAACTTGGTTGGAAGATTTATTATGTATTTTTTTCTAAATATAGTTTGTGCGAATGAAAATGAAGGAATCTACCATGCACCGTATATGCGTGATACCCGGGGACGGCATTGGACCTGAGGTGATGGAGGCGGCCTTAACAGTTTTAAAGGCTATGGAATTGGATATGGAGTATTATCCTGCCCTAGCTGGTAACGCCTGTTTCCAGAAATTGGGAACCACCATACCTTCTCAGACTGTTGACCAGGCCCAGCAGGCCCATGCCACCCTTTTCGGGGCGGTTACCACAGTACCTGGGCAGAATAGTGCTATTTTAACCCTTAGAAAAAAGTTAGGCCTTTACGCTAACTTGAGGCCCGTTAAATCTTATCCAGGTATTGATGCCATCTACCCGGACCTGGACTTTCTGATCGTACGGGAGAACACAGAGGGACTCTATGCCGGCTGGGAGGAGTACACCCCGGTGGGGGCGCAGGCCCTGCGGGTAGTGACTAGAAAAGCCTCCCAGAGGATATGTGAATTTGCATTCAATCAGGCCCTGGAAAATGGGTTTAAAAGAGTTACTGCAGTTCACAAGGCCAACATTTTAAAAAAAACCGACGGGATCTTCCGGGACACCTTCTACCAGGTAGCTGAGAACTACCCTGAACTGGAAGCTGAGGACCTTTACGTGGATGTCACGGCCAGGCTTCTGGTTAAAAATCCCCAGCACTTCCAGGTGCTGGTCACCACCAACCTCTTTGGGGACATACTCTCCGATGAGGGCGCGGGACTGGTGGGAGGCCTGGGCATGGTGCCATCTGCAAATATTGGTGATAGTAATGCTCTGTTTGAGCCGGTACATGGATCGGCTCCGGACATCGCTGGTCAGGGGGTGGCCAACCCCACTGCCATGTTACTCTCCGTGGTGATGATGCTTCACCACCTGAAAGAAGAGAAAGCAGCTAATAAACTTGAAAAAGCACTGTTAATAGTTTTAAAAGAGAGACGGTTCCTCACACCTGATCTGGGGGGAAATTCATCTACACTGAGGATGGCCAGGGAGGTACAGGATAACTTAGACGCTCTTTGACCATCTAGTATTGTGAGTAGTAAATTTTATATGCACCACACAATATAGTTCACCATACTAAAGGGTTAAAAAGCACAGCTAAAAGCTGCCTTTGGGTCATTTAACAAATTGAAGATCACTCCCACTTTAAAAAAACATAAAAAACAATTTCACAGAGTATAACTCTAATATGGCCACCCTTCAGCTTTTTAATGCTGTTTTAGAACTGTTACAGATTTATTTGGAGGTATTGTGCTATGAAAACTACTGTTAGTGTAATAAAAGCAGATGTTGGAAGTATCGCAGGGCATGGGCTGGCCCATCCTGCATTACTCGAAAAATGTAAAGAGATCCTGGGCAAAGCCAAGGAAGAAGGACTCCTGGAAGATTTTTATGTCACCAACTGTGGTGACGACACCGAACTCATCATGACCCACCGCAACGGTGAAGAAAACGAGGAAATACACGAACTAGCCTGGAACGCCTTTCTCGAAGCCACCGCTGTAGCTAAGGAACTTAAACTCTACGGAGCCGGACAGGACCTCCTTTCAGATACATTCTCAGGCAATATCAAGGGAATGGGGCCTGGTTGTGCCGAGATGGAATTCAAGGAACGACCCAGTGATCCGGTGGTCGTGTTCTGCTGTGACAAAACCGAACCCGGTGCCTTTAACATGCCATTGTTTAAAATGTTCGCCGACCCCTTCACCACCGCGGGACTGGTCATCGACCCCTCCCTACACGGAGGATTCGAATTCGAAGTATTTGATGTCATGGAGCACAAGAAGGTTAAAATGACCTGCCCCGACGAAATGTACGACCTGTTGGCTCTCCTGGGCACCACCAGCCGCTACGTCATCAAGCATATCCGGAGGAGGAGTGACAACGAAATAGCTGCTTCAGTAAGTACCGAGCGACTGAACCTAATGGCCGGCAAGTACGTGGGTAAAGACGACCCCGTGGCTATTGTAAGATCCCAGTCTGGATTCCCTGCTGCCGGTGAAGTGGTGGAACCCTTCGCCTTCCCCCACCTGGTTGGCGGCTGGATGAGGGGCTCTCACAACGGCCCACTGATGCCTGTAGCCCAGAAAAACGCTTACCCGGTACGTTTCGATGGACCGCCACGAGTTATGGCCCTGGGATTCCAGATAGCCGACTGTAAATTGGTGGGCCCTGCAGACATGTTTGACGACCCTGCCTATGACCGTTCACGGGACCTGGCCTCGGAAATCGCCGAGTACATGCGCCGCCACGGACCCTTCGAACCCCACAGACTACCTGCCGATGAGATGGAATACACCACATTGCCGGGTGTGATGGAAAAATTAAAAGACAGGATGGAGGATATGGAGTAAGATCCATACCCTGAATTCTTTTTTTTGAAAAATAGTTACTCACTTTTTTCTGGATGGAATTAGATTTTTTGATCTGATTAAACCAGGCAGATCCACCACCCTCTTGACTTTATCCATGAGGGGACCGTCACTGGTGGCAATTACTTTATCCCCACTATTTGCCAGTTTTCGGTCCACGTAGGGACTGGTAGCTGCATCTCCTGGTAGGCTGTGTTTTTTGAGCACAGCCCGGGTCAGCTTTGCCAGTTCTCCACTTCTGGTCACAGGACGATCGTAGAAGAAGTGCACCTTTTTTATCCCGGTCTTTTTTAAAAAAGTCACCAGAATATCCAGGACATGAAACGTATTTTCATGGGGTCGGTACTTGCCAAAAACCGCCTTGGTATCCCTCAGTACTCCATCATCACTCTCTAAGATGGTGTCTGGGTGAAAAAGGGCGCTTTCCAGGGTGATGAGAACGTTGTATCCATCCAATAGGATGATCTGATCTTCTAGGCCGTTAAAATCAAGGAGTTTAGACCTTCTCTCCCTAGCTTTCTGGTCTGAGGAGACCTTACGGGCCAGGTAGTTTCTCTGGTCCCTATCCAGGAGGTAGTGCCCGGCTACAAAGTTAAGGGCACCCCTCTGGGGGTAGCCCTGGTTGAGGAGGTACCTGAGATCAGCTTCGGCTGCCTCTAATTCTAGCCCCTCCTCTTGGCCACCATGATCAGGACTCGGTCCGAAGCATCCTCGGCCCGATCTGCGATTTCACCCAAACGGGTGGCGATGTTTTTAAGCTCGATGAGTTTGAGTATGCCGAAATCCCCTTTACGATAGGCATTGTAGAGTTTCTTGATAATCCTCCTCTCAATGCGGTCCACAGCCTCCTCATTGACCTCTACTTCATGGGCCTTGGCTATGGCTTGGGCCAGGTCCTCATCAAGCATTTCCAAGCTCTCCTTCAGTATACGGATGGTTTCGCACACAGCATCCACCATCTCCTGGTAATCCTCTTCGAACTGGACTGGAAACTGCACCTGGGATAGGCAGATGCCATAGGCAGTTTCCTGGGTCATGTCGGCTACACTGTCCACTAATTCAGCCAGGATGATACGGTCCTCCCGGTCAAAGGGCAGAAAGGCTCCCTTGAAAAATTCGATCTCCATGATCCGGCGGATTTCGTCGGCCTGATGTTCTAACAGGGACATTTCATGGACCTTGTCTTCTAAAGAATCAAAATCTCCCTGGTAGAAGAGGGGCATCAGCTCTTGCAGCTTCAGCACACATTCATAGACTAGGTGGGCGTGTTCTCTGAAGTGTTTCTCCACCCGGGATTCACGGCCAAATAAACTCATTACTTACTCCCTCCCCAGGATCATTAAACTAGATGAGGCCTTTTATCAATCGAACTGCATCCAAGAGCCCGTGGGCGTAGGTGATGCATCCGAAGGCAGTTAAATAATCCTTTTTTTCCAAGTAGTAGGTGGTGTCCTGGGCATAACTACGGGCCATGTCCACTATTCTTTCATCACTTACATCCATCTTTATGGACTCTAATTCTTTTATATTTTTTTCAAAAAGTTTAAGGTCCTTATCTATCCTTTCCAGGGCATCCATAATCGTCACTTATATAAAACTAGTTAAGCTGTCGGTAGCTGTGGTACAGCCTCTGTGCTACGGTGAAGTACCCCAAGATCAGAACCACCAGCACAGCCAGGGTCATGATTAAATCTGTCTTCAGGAAGTAGGCTAGGAAGGCCCCTAACACCAGGATCATGAGACGCTCTGCCCGTTCAGCTACTCCTACGTCGCACTTCACTCCATCTACTTCGGCTCTAGCCCGTACGTAGCTCACACTTAAAGATGCGTGGAGGGCTAGAACCCCCCAGATCCAGTTCACATATCCTCCTGCGATGACTCCGATGATGATAAAGGCATCTGCGAAGCGGTCGACGGTTGAGTCCAGGATTCCACCGAATTTGGTCCTCCGCCCATGATTCCGGGCTACCGCACCATCAACCACGTCAAAAAATCCACTTAAAAGTATCAGGAGGGCTCCACCTAGAAGATCCCCCTGGGAGAGTTGGTAAGCAGCTACTAGACTCACCAGCAAACCGATGATGGTGATGATGTTAGGGTTGATGGCTATCTTTTTAGCGGCTGGGTCGATGTACCGCTTCATGCGGGGGCGTAGTTTGTTGAGCATGATTTTTTTACCAAAGTTAGTTTACAGCAACACTATCTGATTAGAAATCTGAAGTTATTTAAACCTATCTTGGAATGGAGATTAAAAAATTGGTGTATAATTGTTTAAATTCTTTTAAGATGAATCTTAAAGCTATTCATAAATATTTACAGTAATTGATTGATTATTCTACTATTGTCTTCTGGAGGCCCAAGTACGATCTACTCCTAGAAAAAAGATACCATCAATATTTCCAGGGTATGGAATGAAGGAAAATAAGAGCCAGAACTTGGAAGTACTAGGGAACTGCACCTCAGGATACACTGACTCCAAGGTTTTACCTGTAATGAACAGTTTACTGTCAATACATAGTTAATTACAGTCAATTCTTGGGTTTCTTTAGGTCTGACTGATCTGACCCTGGATGGCAGCCTTCAGTATGGGTCCGGTGAAGGGCACGGTGTGCCTCCGGCCATTGGTGGTGAAGGTCAGGGTGGAGCGGTTGCTTCCGATGAAGTACTCTGTTTTTTGTTTATTCTCTCTCTGGGAGGCCACACCATCCTTGTAGGCCTCGATGGCGATGATCTTTCTTAGGTCGATGTTGATGGTCCGCTTGGAGCCTGTGAAGATCAGTCGCTTGTTGGTTAAGACCAGGGTGCCCTGATCTATCTTCCGGAGTTCCTCATGGGATTCACTGCGGGCTGCTACACTCCCCACCCGGAAGGAAACCCCCTTCGTCACCCGGATGGTTGGACCAGCATATCCCCCGTAGGTTTTCCGGACTGCCCGGGGCTCGTGGAAGCTGATGTTACCTAAAACTAGATGTGCTACTTCTTTCTTCTTCAGGATGATGGGAGGATTGGACAGAGGAGTTAAATTAACAGTTCCCTGGGCCAACTGGTTGACGAAGGTTACCAAGTCATTCTGGGCAGTCTGTTCTTCTATTAGTTGCTGTTTTTTCCTTTCCTTTTCTTCTATGATTCGCTGCTCCTCATTGGAGATTCCGCCCTTAGCAATGCGGGTCCACTCCTCCTCTGTTAAGATCTTTCCACGGTACCTTTGCCAGAACTGGCAACCTTTATCGTAGATATCCTTTAACTTGTATTTTGATCCCTTTTTTTCGAATACAGCCCCACAGTAGTCGCACTCTAAGAGTTCTTTAGTGCTGAGCATGCCCTTAACAGTTTTTGGTTCAAGGGGGCTGTAGTTGCACGCCGGGCAGAGATCCGTCCAGGCCGGGTTGGGTGGGGGAATGTACTCTTGCTCACTCTCTAGGCTTTGGCCACATTCCATGCAGAACTTGGCTTCCTCGGGGTTCTCGGTTTGACAGTGGGGGCATTGCATTTTTACAACCCTGGAGATCTTTTTTGACATTATATTTCCGAGATATGGATATCTCTTTGTATATAGTTAATCTTGACACTCCTATAAAAGTTGTGTACGCCTGATATAGTTGAACCGGGAATTCAGATACCTAAAAAGAAGATTTAATGAATTCCTTAATAGTACCTGGATTTATTTATTTCATCTCAGTCCATTTCTCATTAGATCAAGTCTTGAAAAGGCTTCATCCCCGGGGCTTTAGGGTTTGCATCAAGATTTCTTTTAAGAAATGCAAGTTCTAAAAAATCGAGTCAGTTTTTTGGGAAAACTTTAAGGAGAAGTTCCCATGAACCGCATCGGCTATGATTTGCACCGCCCTCCAGTACTAGGAGTTGAAGATGAAAATGGCTACTTAAGATCCTGGAGTGCGAATGTTTCATGATCTTACCAGGCTTATAACCACCCCCAGAGGGAGAAAGAATGGGGGTTGAGGACTTCAAATATTTTAAGATAACTTGTGATGATAAAGAAACAGTTAACCAAAGACTTGAAGTTTTAAAGGGGATGGTGGATGATGAACGCATTACCTCCTGATGGAGGGTATTCAAGCCGGCAGTGATTCTATTATAAAAGTATGATCCCCCAGAACAAAAACGAATACTATATTACTAATGACAACATTCCTATTAATGTGTCTTGTTGGTACTGGTTTACCATTGGAAAAAATTAACACCAAGCACTTCTAATTAAAACCACCTAAACCAACAATGACACACTCTTCACTATTTTTACCATTTAAAATGTTAGAAATGTAGTTCAGGGGTGAAATTTTCTTTTAAACTTTCCTCAATCCAATCCAGATCCTCATACTCCGCCCTTTCCTGGTAATAATTTTTTACTTCTCATCTGCTCTAGCACAAGGAGTGAATGGATGAACCCAATATATTGATCCATTCCCTTAAGGATGGTGAACCAGATGAGGATGCGTGTGATAAGAAACATGGAGAACCGGACCCAGTACTACCACACTGGCGTCTTTCGCAGGGATGAGGACCTGGTGATATTCCCTTTCTGGGAGTTCGAGGCCTTCTACCAGGACCTGAAGTACCTGCACCAGATGGTGAGAAACCTCTTGGAGTATGGACAGAACGGTGAGCGGGGATGCACCCCGGAGGATGTCATAGTCTATGCACAGAACTACCTGGAGCGGATGGAGGAACTCCTGGATAAACTGACCAGTTACCATGTGCAGACCGAGATTGAAAACTTTCCCGATAAACGAATAAAGGAGACCCCCCAGTGTCTCCTGGGACTTTAACATGATGGTCTTAACCGCCCGGGTCAGCGACGGATTCCCCGAGGGCCATCCCTTCCAGGCCGATCAGGAAGTGAAGGTCATGACCGTCAGTGACTTTGAAGAACTGCAGAAGAGTATAAAGGAGCTTATACGGGATAAAAAACTCCTAGAAAGAAGGTTGGAGGCTATGGAACACTCAAAAGTAATATTATAAGTAAGGAAGACTCCTGAAAAGGGTCAACAACCTTGGTTTACGAGGTGTTTTAGATTCGTGATTATGACATCGGCCAAATCTGGGAGATATTGAATAATCTCAATCACGATCAGGATAAAATTAGAGAATCTCGTCATTTGATGGATTCTTTTGAATTAAGAAGTGATTATCTTCATTGGACATGGTTTATGATAGTTTAATAATAAAAAACATGTACTAATAGGAAAAACAGGTTAGGATACGTTTAAAGTTTTATATGAGCATCCTAAAAGGCAGACTCAAGATATTTATGTTATACTGCATTTGGTTGATAATGTTTTAATCATCACCACCTATACTCACAGTGTGGAAAGGAGGATCCGGGTTAAATGAATTTTGAGTTGATTACAAGCACGATATGGAAGTGGATGGATTGTTTATCCACGTTATAAAAGATCATTCCTATGAAAACTTCGGTTGAATTAGATAACGATGTGATACTTGATTTTGACCATAACAGGGTTCCAGTGGTCCTTGAAATATTAAATGCTTTTCGTGTCTTTAAACTCCAAAATATAGCTTGAATAACATCCAAAAGGTTTGGATGACGGTGAAGGTTGATGAAAAATCGATAAACCTCAAATTAGCCATTAAGGTACTTATTCATAATAAGAAACAGATCCAATCCATGGGCGCCTTCACTTCTAATGATATTGGTATTCCCAGTATCGAAACTGGACTAGCTACAGCTTAAGTTCCTTTTTAGTCTCCGATTCCTAGCGGTATCACACCAACTTAGAACCAAAACCCCTTAAACTATCCACAAAATTAAATATCAAATCCCCAGCTCTTTCTATAATGGACCCATCCACCCAGGAGATCAGGACCAGGATAACCAGTATTACTCCCCCGGTTATAAGACAAACCGCCAGGAGGGGGCCCAGCCAGACCAGGACATCATCAAACATATAAGTTAAGATAGGTACTAATTCTATTTATCAATATTTTTTAATGAGGACACATGAAACGCGTAGAAATAGATCCCACCCAACCAGATTTCCCGGAGATACAGAAGGCGCAGATGGTCTTAAAAGAAGGGGGGCTGGTGGTCTACCCCACCGACACCCTGTACGGATTAGGGGCCAACATCTTCCAGGAAGAAGCAGTTAAAAGGGTGTACCACGTCAAGAAAAGGTCCCCGGAGAAACCCCTGTCCATCTGCATATCCCGGGTGCAGGACCTGCAGAGAGTGGCCCACATGGATCTTAAATCCTTCCAGCTGGCTAACAAGCTCCTGCCCGGGCCTTACACTCTGGTAGTAAAGAAAAATCCCCAGATACCATATTTAATAACTGCTGGCTCGGATAAGGTGGGAATCCGCATCCCGGATCACCCGATCTGCCGGGTGCTGTCCATGGAGTTTCCCATCACCACCACCAGCGCCAACATCTCGGGTGAAGAGGCACCGCTTGAGGTGGATGAACTCGTAAATCTCTTCCAGGACCAGGTGGACCTCTATCTGGACGCCGGCGACGCCCAACCGTTCCACTCCACGGTGATTGACCTGACCACCTCTCCCCCCACTATCCTGCGGGAGGGTGCAGGGATGGATCTTCTAAACCAGTTACTAGATGATTTATTCTGACTATTCCCTCATAATCAGATGGACTGGTTGAAATAGATGCCGTGGCCATAGTTTCGTAGGCAGGGTTAAATAATAAATAACCCTGTACTATATAATACTTAAGATACCATGTTGAAAGAACTAAGTCAGATCTTAAGCAACGACAAGATCCCCACTGCATCCCCCCTAGACAGACTCTTAGGGGGAGGGGTGGAAAAAGGATGCATCACCCAGTTCTACGGCCCCCCCGGCTCAGGTAAAACGAATATAGTCCTGAACCTGGCGGTAGAGTGTGCCCGGAATAATAGAAGAACCATCTTCGTGGATACCGAGGGTGGCTTGTCCATTGAACGGGTGAAGCAGATCTCCGGCCGGGACTTCGAAAAGGTGGCCAGCCAGATCCTGGTCTTTGAACCCTCCACCTTCTCGGAGCAGGATCAGGTTCTGAAAAGAATCGAGGAGATGTTCCAGTCTGGTGAAGAGGCTGATCTCTTGGTGGTGGACTCCGCGGTGGCTCTGTATCGGGTTAAGGATGGGGATTCTTTCAGTTTAAACCAGGAGTTGGGTAAGCAGATGGGTTTGCTTTTAAGGATCGCACGGCGCTTCAATGTGGCGGTGGTCATCACCAACCATGTTTACTCCCGTTTTGATGGGGATGGCTTGGTGGAACCAGTGGGAGGCACCATACTCAAGTACCGCAGCAAGATCATGGTGGAACTGGCCCGGGGAGATCTTAACGGGGAGAGGTTTGCAGTTTTGAAAAGGCACCGCAGCCGGCCAGAGGGCCTGCAGACCCGTTTCAGGATCGTGGACTCTGGGTTGCAATAGATAATTTTAAATGATTGTTCACTAAAAATAAGATAAAATTCTAACAACCTCAACCAGAGGAGGTTTCACAAGGGATAATACTACTTTTTTCCCTGGATCAAAATCTAATGTATGTGAGATTATGATTTCTCCAAAAAAATATGCTAAATCTGCCAAGGCACTGCCAAAGGGATTTCATTCTGCCAACGAGTTTTTCAATTACGTTTACAATGACCAGGACATGATCTGGATGGGTCAGAACACCAACCACCTCCATGATGAAGATGGCACTATGGAGGCCATGTTGGGAAGTATAAAGAAGAAGGATTACTGTAAATATCCTCCACCAGAAGGATTTCCAGAGTTGAAGAACCTGGTACAGGAGGATCTGGGACTCACCCACGGCTTCGATATACTCATCACCGCAGGGGGGACGGAATCACTGTACCTGTGCACCAACAACATCCTGGAGCCTGAGAACAACACCATCACCTGTGATCCAGGATACCTCATCATCGATAACTTCGCCAGTCGCTTCGGAGACCATGTGAAGTCCATCCCCATCTACAACCAGGAGTGCCACTACAAGCTCACACCCCAATTGGTACGGGAGAACATGGATAAAGACACCAAGTTAGTATCCCTGGTGGACCCCCTGAATCCATTGGGATCATCCTACACCAAGGAGGAGTTAAAAGACTTCGCGGATCTGGCCGAGGATAAGGACATCTACCTGTTACATGACATCACCTACCGCGATTTTGCCAGGGATCACTACCTCATGGCCAAGCACGCCCCGGAGCACACCATCACGGTGTACAGTTTTTCCAAGATCTACGGCATGGCTGGCCTGCGGGTAGGCGCGGTCCTAGGTACCCCGGAGATGATGGACTCCCTCCGTACCATCGTCATCAACGATCTGGGCACCAACATAGTGGCCCAGAAGGGTGCAATAGCTGCAGTTAACTCCAAATATGAATGGCTGAACCGGGTTAAGAACACCACCCGCTCAAACCAGGACATCATCAAGGAAGCAGTGGACCTGGTGGAGGGATGCTTCATCCCTGTCTACCCCTCCCAGGGGAACATGCTGGTAATTGACATGTACGAATCAGGGGTGAAACCCCATGAAATGGTGGATTACCTTCTGGAAAAGAAAATATTCACCAGGGAAGGCTCCTACACCAGCAAACTCTTCGGTCACCGTTACCTACGAGTGAGCTTCTCCATACCCAAACATGAGGTGGAGTACTTTGCCGACTGTTTCCTGGATGGAATGGATGAACTGGCCGGAAAAAATTAACTTTTATAGGGCAACGCCCCATTAAGTGCCATGTTTCATGCACCTGAGGATGACTCTCCATTTATCTAAGAATTCACCAACGAAAAAAAGGTAATATAATAATGGTAGCCGAGGAAGGATCCGGAGAAAGATTACCAGCCGGGGAGCTGGATGTATGGCTGATGAAACCAGACGATGAAAAAGGCCCCTGGTCGGTTATAACCATTCAAATAGAGCTAGAAAGCCCCTTAACGCCTGAAATGATTCTTAAATATTTAGGGACCTATCTGGAAGTGGATGGCATGGAATTTGAGGTGATGAAGGCCCCTAACGAACACCTGGTCATCGCCCCTGAGAAAGCATTGCAGGAGTTGATGAAAAGTTGTTTCAAACTTAACATAAAGTTAGATGAATTTAACGTTATACTCATGCCCTTAGAGAAATTTAAGGACAAAATAGAAGATATTTAGAGGGTTAACCAGGGATGAAATTCGGTTTTTCAATTATTATTCTGGGATTTTTAGTCTTGATGGCGGTTCTTTTTGGGGTGGGATTTATTTTAGCCCAGGAAGATACCACTTCAACTTCGGTGTGCCAGGACTCTGCAGGGTACAAAACCTTCCATGGTTCCTACCTATCCTTCCAGTACCCGCCCAGTTCCACTGTCACCGAACACCCGGCTGATAGGAGCGTTCAGATAAGCACCCTTAACCAGGTGGATGAAGAGAACTATGGCGTTTTCATCCAGGTTATGGGTCCATCGGAGTACCTCACCGCCAAGAGGGAAACAGTGGACAAATGGCAACTGGAATATGAATTGGATGAATCAGGGGGAGTGTCCTACTCCCAGTACAGCTATACCACTGGAAACATAACCCTCTACACTTACCTCTTCTCTAAAAATGGGAAGTACTACCAGATCTACGGTAATGTGGAGGATGATCATCTTATGGTGCAGTTAATGGACTCTGTAGAATAGTTAGCACAATTAAAAGGAGGGGGCTGATAATTGAAAAGTGGTTCTGGAAAGAAACTGAAACAATTAATTAAGGCCTTAGAAAGAGATCCTGAAGACATTCTCACTGTACTTAGCCTGGGTGAGATAGGCGATCCCCAGGCCATAGAACCCCTGAAAGAGATATTGGAGGGAGACCGCCGGGAGGATACCCGTGAATTGGCAGCCTATTCTTTGGGGAATGTCGGGGATCCCGGGGCGAACGAGGTATTGGGGAGGGTGGCACGGGATGAAAATGAATCATACGTTATCCGGGAAACTGCAGTCAGTGCCCTGGGAAAAATCGGTGACCCCCAAGCCATAAGGCTCCTTATAAAAGTATACGAAGAAAATGAATCTGATAAATTAGGTGAAATTGCAGCCACGATTTTAAGAGAACTAGGAGTTCACAGTTACTATGGACTCCAGGGATGAAGCCCATCGGTAGGTGCATGGTGTAATCCAATTTCTTAATAGCAACCTCTAACTCCATTTATCTTCTGTCCTTCTGGAGCACTACCCACTTCCAGGTGCTAAGATCCGTCAGAGAAGATAGAACCAGATGGCTCTACCAGAGTGGTCTACTAGGACAAGGATCACAGCAGTCAAACTACCACCCCCCTTAAAGCTAAGGATTGCTATCAAGCAGGGTCCTGGTCAGATCCCCTGGTCCCGGAGGATGGACAAAACAAGACCCGAAGCTAGGATGGCGCTGATTATGAACCCTGCCACCCCCAGGTAGGGAAATTTAAGGAGGAATATACCATTATCAGTGGTCATGATGAGGGAAGAACCAATGAGAAGGGCGGCCAGCACCAGTGATATTGATAACTTGTTGGTACTTCTTTCCAGGCCGGAGTGCACCACCTTTATCTGCATATCCCCTTTTTCCAGTCTATAAAGAGTTCTGGTAATACTGGTGGGCATGTTTTTCATGGTATGTTCCATCTCGAATATGTTCTTCTTCAAGTAATCCAGGAAGTTCAGGGGACTCAGTCTTTTACGGGCTATCTTCCTGACCAGGGGCTGGGCGATCTCCACGGCATTGAAGGTGGGATCCAGCTTTCTTCCCATCTCCTCCACCATGCCAATACCACGGGCCAGGAGCACCAGCTCCCGGGGAAGGGTTGCCTGGTACTTTCTCATGAGCCGTAGCAAGTCGTCCAGACCACCATGCACTTCGCTGAGTTCGGTGCCGTAGTACTTGAAGAGGAGGTCGATGAGGTCGTACTTCAAGGACCGGGTGTCCACGTGTTCATCTATGATTCCCATCTGCTGGAGTTTGCTGATGGTACCCTTAACATTGGTGTCCATTAAGTATATGAAAAGTTCCGCCAAATCCTGGCGGAAATCCTCATCCAGCACACCCATCATCCCGAAGTCCAGGTAACACAACACGTCTCCTTTTAAAATGTATATGTTAGAGGGGTGGGGGTCGGCGTGGAAGAAACCATCTTCCACCACCTGTTTAAAATAGGATAAAGCCCCTCTTTTGGCGATTAACTTCAGATGGTAGCCATCTGCCTCTGTGACCTCAGAGACTTTCCGGCCCTGGATGAGTTCCATGGTGATGACCTTAGGGGTGGAGTGTTGACTGTAGATCTGGGGGACGTACACGGTATGATCCATCTGGAAGTTCTGCCTGAACCGTTTCAGGTTCATGGCCTCATTTTGGTAGTCAATCTCCTTGAGGATGGAACGTTCAAATTCCTCCACGATACCCGGGAGGTTGTAGATCCGCAACTTGGGGATGTAACTGTTGATTCTCCGGGCCAGAAACAGCATGATGGCAATATCATTTTTGATAATCCCTTCCACGCCGGGTTTCTGGATCTTCACCGCCACTTCTTCCCCACTCTTAAGCACAGCCCGGTGCACCTGGCCAATGGAAGCAGAACCCAGGGGTTCAGGATCAAAACTTTCAAAAATGGTTTCCAAGGCCGATCCTAACTCTTCCTCCAGGGTTGTCTTTATGACATCAAATTCAAGGGGCGGATTATCCTCCTGGAGTTTGGTGAATTCCAGGGCCATCCTCTCCCCCACCAGGTCCGGCCGGGTGCTGAGGGTCTGGCCCAGTTTAATGAAGGTGGGGCCCAGCTCCTGTAAAACGAACCTGATCCTTTCTGGCGTGGATTCATCCAACTCCTCCAATGATTCGTACTTGTAGGAACGCCTGATAAATGGTATTTTATGTTTAAGCTTTATCTTCTCGATTATATAGCCAAACTCGTACTTGTACAGGATCCGAATTATTACATGCAGTCTTTTAAGATTGGATTGATATGCTGATGCCACAGCAATTCCTCCTAGATTTAAACTATTCCCTAGGTCTTTCTTTAAGTCCCCTAACTACACGTGGCACTGAATAATACCTGGAAAGCCAGTTGTAGATAATGGCATTTTCCTCTACTTAACTCTCCAGGTAATAATACTCCCCCTTCTCCTTCTGCTCCCGGTCTAGGTAACTGTCTTTTTTGTTCACCCGGGGACGTTTAGTCTCCTTATCCCGGCGGAAGGTGATGCCCACCTCGGATAGGAAGCGGTTCATGGCTGATCTCAGATCCATGGGACTGGAGGCACAGCCCTCCACTCCTGGTTTTCCAGAGAAGACCATGGCCCGCTGGCTGATGTAGTCGATGAACACGATGTCGTGGTCCACGATGATAGCCGCAGCATTCTTACCCTCGGTAACCCGACGGATGGCTTTGGCAGCCCGGATCCGCTGCTCCACGTCCAGGTGGGCGGTGGGCTCGTCGAAGAGGTACACCTCGGCCTCCTGGGATAGGGAGATGGCCAGGGACAGTCGTTGCAGTTCGCCCCCACTGAGTTCATCCATCTTCTTCTCCAGGAGCTCCTCCAAGAGGAAGGGCTTCATTATCTCGGTGCGGAAGATGTTGCTTCCGAAGCTAGGCACCGTGGTGTAGAGGAACTCCTTCACCGTGCCACTGTAATCAGAGACCAGGTACTGTGGTTTGTAGGATATCTTCACATTCTTCTGGATCTTACCTGCATCGGGCTTAATCACCCCGGCCAGCATCTTGGCGAAGGTGGTCTTCCCTATACCATTGGGGCCGAAGGCAGTGATGATCTCATCGTGCTGCACCTCACCCTCCTCCACATCCAGGGAAAAACCCTCAAAGGATTTTTCCAGGTGGGTGTAGGAGGCCAGCACCTCTTTTTCCACCCCTAAAGTAGGTGGCCTCACCTGGAATTCCAGGGGCTGCTTACGGAAGCGTACATTCTCCTCCTTGAGGAATCCGTTGATGTAGGCATTGATACCCACCCTAACACCCCGCAGATGGGAAACCACCCCATAGGCGCCGGGCTGACCATAGAGCAGGTGCACGTAGTCCGAGAGGGCATCCAGGGCAGCCAAGTCGTGTTCGATAACCAGGACAGACTTACCATCCTCGGCCAGCTGCCGCACTACCTGCACTGCGTTCAGGCGTTGCTGGACATCCAACCAACTGGTGGGCTCATCGAAGTAGTAAAAATCAGCTTCCCGGAGCACCGCAGCGGCAATGGCCACTCGTTGCAGTTCTCCCCCACTTAGGTTGATGATCTCCCGGTTCATAACTGACTCCAGCTGCAGAGCCTCCACCACCTCCTCCAGGCGCTGGCGCTGGTTCACACTCTCCAGTAACTGATGCACTTTACCCTCCACGAAGCGGGGTAGCATGTCAACCATCTGGGGCTTATGCACCACCCGGATCTTTTCCTGGGCCAGTTTCTGGAAGTAGTTCTGCATCTGACTGCCCTTGAAAAACTTCACAATATCCTCCCAGGAACTCTCCTCGTCGTAGTTTCCCAGGTTGGGTTTAAGCTCCCTGGAGAGGATGCGGAGTATGGTGGATTTGCCAATACCATTGGGGCCCAGCATACCCACCACCGAGCCCTCCTTCACCTGGGGCAGACCAAAGAGTTCAAACTGGTTGGCACCATAACGGTGGATGGGCTCTTCCAGGGCCTCAGGGAGGTTAATAATACTCACCGCCCTGAAGGGACAGCGGTTGGTGCAGATCCCACAACCCGAGCACAGTTCCTCGGATATAAGGGGTTTCTTGGACTTTTGATCAATGGTGATGGTGTCTTCTTCCATGCGAACCCCGGGGCAGTACTCCATGCAAGTGTAGTGGCACTTCTTGGGCTGGCAGCGATCCTGGTCTAGTATGGCTATACGGGTCATGAATTCAAAACCTCGAACTTATTAGGAAAGGCTTGTTTGCCTTTGGTAGAAATGGGATTATAATATTTAAATGTAGATTTAGATTGGAAGCTTCCATTTAATATTAGTTGGGGGATCGGGGTTTATGAAAAAAAATGGGGCATCGGATGAAGAACCTTATGGTTCATCCTCCGGTTTTTTTACCTGGGATTCAGATTGTAATCTGTGTTCCAGCTCTTCCACTCGGGCCTGACACTTTTTAAGTTCCCTCTTGGTGAAGAATATTCTGATCCAGAAGTAGATGGCCAGTATGACCACTGCCAATAGGAGTACCAGTAGGAACCCCACAGTTACCCCGGCGGCCATCCCCTGCCAGATGATGGTGAGACCGTAGGCCAGGTAGATCACGGCGGCCACTCCAGCCACCACCAGGGCAGCGATCAGCACTAACTTGATCTTCTCCTTGAACTCCACAGATACAACCCACCTAACTGTCAGATAAATACGCTTTAAAAGAATTAAAAACTAAAATAAAAAAAGAAGAAAGTTACATCAGGACTTTAAGAGCCATTTCAATGTCTGATGCTTTCACTGTTTTTCTACGAGCGTGCTTAGCCATTTTAACAGCTTCAAAAGCAATATCTTCACCGTAGGCTTCCAGTATTTTGGTTAATTCTTCTCTGGCTTCGTCACTGACTCTCTGTGCGCCAGCATTTTTTATTATTCTTCCTACAGGAGCAATTGGTATTTCGGTCATTAAAACCACCTCATTGTTCTATTAGGACCATCTAGTATTTAAGTATGTTGTTTTTTTGGTTATTAATCCGTGGTTAATCCAAACATGTCCATCTTGAAAATCACATTACACCATAGGGGTTGGTACTTATTTTTTCACTCCAATAGGGCCTCTGGCTACGTAACTTCTCCAGATCAATCCCCAAAGTATCTGACTTCCACCTCTTTATAAGTACCAAAAGCAACATAAGATGTACTATCCCTATTAAAAAATGGAATACGAGGAGATTTAGATGGTTGTAACCATAAAAAGCTCGGAATTTAATGAAGGGGAACCAATACCTCCCCGTTATACCTGTGATGATCTGGATATTTCACCACCCCTGGAATGGCATTCCCCCCACGAGGGTGGAAGCTGGGCCCTCATCTGTGACGACCCCGACGCCCCCAATGGCCTATGGACCCACTGGGTTCTTTTTAACCTTCCCCCCCAGACCCGGAGCCTAGCAGAACATGTGATTAACCAGGAGGAACTGGAAAACGGGGCACGACAGGGTGTTAATAGTTGGGGTAACATTGGATACCAGGGCCCCTGCCCTCCCCAGGGAGTGCACCACTACATCTTCAAAATCTACCTCCTGGACACCCGGCTGGATCTGCCATCCTCTGCCACCCGCCAACAAGTGCTGGAGGCCATGGAGGGCTGCCTGCTAGATGAGGGGCAGCTCATGGGGATCTACCATCGGGAGTAGGTGATCTGGTGGTGTGGACTTGAACACTGAAAGTAAGGATTACCCCAGGAAGTTAAAGGCCTTACCTGGCCAGTACAGTTTCTGGCTGGTGATACTGACCATGGTGGTTACCTTCTACATTTTAGTGGTTCAGGTGCGTATCGGGGTGCCCTACTGGGACGTGTTCAACTACTTAAACAACGCCCTGTACATGGCTGGCCTGGAGGGACCCGGTGCTGGCACCATCTCCCTTTCACCCCTAGTACCCTTCTTAACCTCCATCTTCTTCCGACTGGGACTGGTGTCTTCCATGGTGATCATGACCCTGGACGCCATTCTATTTATAATCGGAGTTGTAGGACTCTTCTACCTCTATAAAACCAGGTTCAGTGAACTTTTGAGCTTCATGGGCTGTGTGCTGTACCTCTCCCTGGCGGTGCTTTTACCCTGGACTGCCTCCGGGGGTATTGATGTCCCGGCGGTTTCCCTATCCATCTGGACAGTGTACTTCCTGGTGAGGGGAAGCACTGGAAAACCACATCTTTTGTACCTGGTGGCTCCCACCCTGATCCTGGCTATTTTAACTCGCTACACTGCCGGGCTCTTGGTGGTACCTCTTCTCCTCTACTACCTCCTCCGGAACCAGCACCTCCCGAAGCTGAAGGCGCTATCCATAGGGCTGCTGGTAACCCTAATCCTCGCTTCTCCCCTGTTATGGTATTTTTACACCCGCATAGGCAGTTTGGACGTGATTTGGAATCTTCTGGTCTCCACCGCCACCACATCCCCGGCGGCGGCAGATGATGTGGCCTACAACCCCAACCCCTGGTTCTACCTGCAGAATCTGCCCAACTACATCTCCCTGGCACCAATCCAGGGCAGTTACTCCACGCTCCTGAACCCCAGCCGGGGCCAGCCCTCCCTCCTAGCCTACCTATCCCTATTTTTAGGGGGATCAGGCCTATTCTTGTATCTCCACCGGATCCTGAAGTCCAGTGTCACTGGTCTTTCATTTTCCAGGACCCTAGTCTTGAGATCCCTGATCTTCACCATCCTCCTGGCCATCCTGGCATTGACCCTCAACCAGACCAGCTACCTTGTCAGTGTGGTCCTGGTCTTTATCCTGTGCTACCTGGCTGGCACCTCCCTAAGAGGAGAAAATGAGCAACAGTCCCTGGACTTAATGTTTTTAGCCTGGTTTCTATCCTACCTAATATTCCACAGCATCCTACCCATTAAGGTGGACCGTTACTTCATCACCATGGCCCCGGCCCTGGTCTACTTCCTCATCCTGGGATTCGACGAACTTTTAAACATCATCCGCGCCAGGAAACCAGGGTTTAATGGGAAGTGGATTGGTTTGACTCTGGTACTGATTTTATTGACCTCCACCACCATCACCTACGCTGGACACACCCCCCAGAAGGTTTTTGTAGTTTACCTGGAGGATGCGGGTGTATGGATAACCCAGCAGGACCCCCAGTACCAGGACAGGATCATAGCCTCGGATTACTCCACTGCCCTCTCCTGGTACCTTAAAAAAGATGTTCAGGGCGCTTTTCCACGCCTGTATAGTAGATCTGGAGATTTTGCCAGTTACCTCCACTCCCAGAGGGTGGATTACTACGTGGACAGCCTCAGCAACCCCAAACCAGACCTGCCAGGCTACCGGCAGGTGGCCAGCTTCCAGATGGTAACCATCTACCGCAGAACATGAATACTTATACTTAGCTTATCAGAACAATTCAAGGAAATAATATGAACATGGATCACAACCTAGACCAGGATCGCATCGAACAACTAATCCACGGCATCAGACGAGACATTGGCCACAAGGATCTTGAGCCAGATATCCAGGAAGTGGTGTGGAATAGGAACATCCAGGAGCTGGTGATAATAACCAGGGACAGGCCAGGTAAGTCCACTGTCATTGGGAAGGGAGGCTGGGTGGCTGGCCGCCTTAAAGAAGAATTAGGAGTTAAAAGTGTCCATGTAGAGGCTTACACTGATCTTTTAGTACGCCGGCACCGTATGGAACTGGCCCAGCACCGGCTGGATCAGATAAGATCCCACCACCACTTCCCAGCCCTTAACAACCTATCCCATCTACTGGAGAAGAGGATAGAAAGACCTTACTACCTGAAAACCCTCCTAGGAGATGTGGAGAAACCCGATGCATCTTCACTGTCGGTGGTGGCCCTATCCGGGGGTGTGGACAGCAGCTTCTCCCTAATCCTCAGCCATATCCTGGGGTTCCAGATCCAGGCGGTTACCGTGGATCCAGGGAGCGTAATCCTCCCTGGATACTTTAAACAGAATGTGGAGCACCTCACCCAGAAACTTCAGGTGCCCCACGAGTATCTAACCCTAGACTTGAGTGAGGTGATACAGGAGTCCCTGGAGGGACGTTATCATCCCTGCGGGCGGTGCTCCAAGTTAATCCAAGAAAAAGTTTTAAAACAGGCCCAGAGATTAGGGGCCCAGTTCATATTCTACGGGGACTTACTATCAACTGGGGCTAACTCCCTTCACTGGATGGATGATATTCTAGGAATAAACCTCCCCGCCCTATTATCAGCCACTAAAGGTGAGGTTAAAGGAATAACCCATAGTTGGGGGGTGGATAGGCAAGCTGGTTATGGCTGTCCATTGCTGAAGGAAGTGCACAAAAAACATCCCTCCATGCGCCGCTACTCCATCCAGCGCATTGAAAGAGAAACCCGGGCTGGAGTTCTAGAGCCGGGGGAGGCCATGGATATGATCATGCGACTTATTTAATTAATTCTACTATACCGTAGGCCAGGAGGAACACTCCCACCAAGTAACCCACCATTTGGGGATATATGAATAGGAGGATCCCGATAATAATAGCCGCGATTCCGATTATCTGGCGAATATATTCTTTTTCCATACCTATACTTTTGTAAAAGGAGCACTATATAGGTTGTCAAGAGGGACTAGGTGGATCTTACCAGTTCAACACTGGATAAATACTCATACAAGGAAGTGATAATCTGACCAAACATGGGAAATACTGCCCCCGATGTGGATCTAACAATATAAAATGGCTGATACCCCAGATGGGATCCATCTGGGACTGCATGGACTGCGGCTACCACGGGGCGGTGATTATTGAAGATGAGGAACTGGCCTGTGAAATACGGAAGGAATTCCAGAAGAAAAAAGTCTGGGAAGATGTATGGTAAAGAAGGTCCCTGCCCCCCACCGCACCCGGAGTAGGAAAGTATGATGACAGTTCTTCGAATGACGGTGGATGGTGACCGGGAAACAGGCAAAAAAAACTCATGAGCGTATCTGTTTTTCCATCCAGTTTTTCAGGTTCAGGATGCCCTCCCGAACCATGGTAGGTGCTGGTCCCCCAGGCACTTCCCGGCTTTTAACAACTTCCAGGGGGTTCAAAGCTTTTTCAACCAATTCTTCTTTTATATGCAATGCTTCTCCAGTGACCTCCTGGGAGATCTGGTCTATGAACTGGGAATCAATCAGGTCCGGATTCAAACCTTCCTCTAGGGCGGTGCTAACCAACCTGCCCACGATCTGATGGGCTACCCTGAAGGGTAGTTGAT
>Ga0209509_1000371_pt1 | contig 43488 bp, 26 predicted proteins | sample BioC13SIPDNA_FD_185743 | JGI IMG/M metagenome (GOLD analysis project Ga0209509, IMG submission 185743) | Anaerobic biogas reactor microbial communites from Washington, USA - Biogas_R1_A C13 SIP DNA (SPAdes) (version 2) | ecosystem: Engineered > Bioreactor > Anaerobic > Unclassified | place...
TTTATACTTGCCAAACACACCAGTGTGGTATTAGAACACCCCGGGATAGAATACTTTGAAACCGCGGTCAAATATGCATTCAGTAGTGGAAAGAATCTAACGCCAGCGGATATTGATATAATAATAAAAAGGATTGAAAACGTTTATCCGGAAGGGAGTGAAAAGCTGATGACCATAGCCGAGATGTTGCGAGAAGAAGGCATAGAAAAAGGCATAGAAAAGGGTATAGAAAAAGGTATAGAAAAAGGGGAAACAAAAGCCCTTGTGAGAACGGCGATAAAACTGCTTACTAGAAAATTCGGTTCTGTGCCGGAGGAACTTAGGGTTGGGATATCAAAACTAGATGCTCCGACACTGGATGCTATGATTGACGGCATCCTGGATTATGAAAGCCTGGAAGAGGTAAAAAGGTATCTCCAGTAAGTACAGTACTATTAAAACGGATCATACTCCAGCGACCTACGGGCCTGGGGTTTTTCTTTAATATGTTGCAAAGCCACAAAAACATAAGAAAACCTTTATGAATAATAAGCTTATATTTTCTAACCTTACGAAACATGTAGGTAATAATATATATTAGAACAACAAAGGAAAATTAAGAGACCGCTAAACCCCTAGGCCCTTGTGGGGTGGGCGGTTTCGCGGTAGGTGTTAAACAATTAGTTGATGCAAACGGAGTACTCTGTGACACCACACCAGTCAAGATAACAAAAGTAGGTTGGTAATCACAGGTGCCAGGCACTTAAGTTGTTAAGTTAGTTAGTTGTTAAGTTATTGTCGGAGAATAGGGACCTAGCCCCAACAGACAACACAGGGTCAACTGCCATAGCGGTGGTTGGCCCTGTTTGCTATTTTCTATTAACCTGTTTCCAGTCACCCTGCCATCGGCCTACCCAGACAACTAAAACTAGCTGCAAAACAAAGCCAACCAGCACCCAGTCCCCAAAACCAAGCAACATGACAAATTTACCGACCACCAAGAGCACTTATATGTCAGACCTCCTTATAGGGTTTGGTTTTATGCTACAATAATTAAGCCGCATGGTATAATAAAACTATGCAGGGTGCGCCAGTTCGGTGCATGTAATATAGCGAGGTGGGAGTCCTCGCCTGGTAAAGTCTAGCAAACAGCCGGTACCGAGTCCTTGGAGCCGAAGCCGTGAGGTGAGGTTTAAGCGTAGGATAGGGAGTATGAGAGCCGCAATGGGAAACCGTGAAGCGATTCAGCCCCGTAATATATATAGAGCGGAAGTCGATGTGTTCCTCTTCACCGCAGACAGCAAGAACTAACCGATAGTGCGAGGTTAGGGAGATTCCGCCGGGGTCAATAGAGCGTGGCGAGCATACAAAGATAGTACACGCATACCTGGGAGGTCTGACAGGCTCCGCTAAGTTGCGGTAGGCTCAAACAAGGTCTTGTAAACTAAGTGAGAGACGAAGGTCTGCCAGAAGTCGGATTACCTCATAGTAGTGATGAAGCCGGTGAAAGCCGGTGGAGCGAAGGGGGTAACAAATCAGCGTTTTCCAAGGAGAAGCACGTGTAGCACAGGAGGTTACAGGAACGTGGAACAGGAACTGAAGGAAATTAGGTATCAATCCAGAACCTATGCGAGGCTGGAAACCCTGATGAATCGGGTAAACGAGAGAAGCCTTAAGGAAGAACATCGGAAGCAGGTACAGAAAAAGGCAGTCGGCATAGACGGGGTTATGCACAAGCCGATTGCTAAAACCATGGATCGTATACAGTTATCGCTACAGGGACATTTCAACTATTATGGAGTAAGCGGCAATCTGGTACAGATATATAAATTCTGGAAATATGTAAGGTATGAATACTACAGGGTGTTAAATAAAAGACACCAGAAACGGAGTATGAAATACTTAGATTACCTAAGAATTTGGAACTATTACGTTAGGGAACCGCACCTGACGAAAGACATCTGGGATTGGCAACCGAAGCTGGTTTGAAGAGCCGTATGCGGGAAAACCGCACGTGCGGTTCTGTGAGGGGCAGTAGGCAATCCCTTCACGATGAAATAACTCGGAAGGAGTGTCGAGATTTTGTCTACTCGACTGATGAAATGAAAATCCATAATCCCAATCATAAATTCTTAAACGAAACCTTCGGCTAAGGTTGTACTTAGAATATAGAGAGGAGGTGTGCCAACTAATAGGTTGATAAGTAGTTGTTAGCTTTTGTTACATATTAAACTCGGTAACAGATAGTTAACCAGGACAAGGACAAATTCTCATGATTTTTATGACAAAGGAGGCAAATATAAGAGTGATAAGGCATAAGAAAGTAAAAATGCTGGCTTTGGTTCTTGCCTTTATAATGCTGTTTACAACGGTAGCCTCTGCTGCCAGTATTCCCAATGACAGCGTTATCATAGGAGACAAAGGGTTCAGTATTGGATTCCTAACCAATCCTGCCAAAGCAGCAGAAATCCAGACCGCTCTTGATAACTTGGGTGCAGGTCCCCTGGTCTATCAAATAGAAGGTCTGACAACTGGTTGGACTTCAATAATGACCGGTATTCCGTTAACCGCAGTTGAGGTAGCAGCTTTTCCGGCCATTACCTATAAGGATGATAACGGTGTAATAACCAACTACCCGGCTGGTGGTGGTGGAGCTACTCCCACTTTTACCATGACCGTAAATTCTGGGTTAGTTCCCGGCAAATCAATAGTAATAGTAACTCTAGACACTACTAATCCTGAAAACTACAATGTAGCAGTAGCTGGAACTCCATTAACCTATAATACTAAAGCGAAGAAGTTTGCTGGTGAAGTAGATACCACCGATGCAGTACAATCCAAGGTTGTTGTAACTTCCAAATAGCAAGTGTATATGGTGCCAGGCACTTAAGTTGTTAAGTTATTGCAAAACAGGGGGACGTTGTTTAACGTTCCCCTGTTTGAATGGGGCTAAGTGGGGAATAGATGCCAGGCACTTAAGTTATTGAACCGGTTCGGGTTGATAGTTCTATATATTTCGTGTACAGGATAATTTATTGAAAGAATGTTCTTATTTTAGTACAATTGTAGTATAGATGAAGGATATGGGAGAAAAATATGCGTTACCATGTTTTTTCATTTATTTCATTTTTTATCTATACATAGAGGGAGGAAGATCATGAAAAAAGTTATTACTCCAATTATAACAGTAATGGTTTTGTTTAGCCTTTTAGCATTCCCTGTTTTGGCAGCGGATAAAACTATTACTATACTGGTTGATGGTCAGGTGCTAAGCCCTGATGTTCCGCCACAGATTGATAATGGTCGTACGCTTGTTCCTGTGCGATTTGTAGCTGAAGCACTTGGAGCCGAAGTAAACTGGGACGGGAAAGTTCGGATGGTAACCATAAACAAAGAGCAAACTAATATCAAATTATTTATTGGTAATAAAGTAGCGGTGAAGGATGGTCTAGAGGTTCAATTAGACGTACCGGCAGGTATTATTGAAGGCAGGACAATGGTACCGATAAGGTTTATCTCAGAAAATCTTGGTTGTGAAGTATCATGGGAAGCATCCAGCCGAACCGTGATGATAAAATCAAGTACTGTAAGATCATCAACACCACCAACTATAGAACAACCTACTTCTCCTACTACCCCGACGGTGGATTTGATCGGGACTAAGACCAGCTCAACAATGCCATCTTTTTCTATGACTAAAAACACCGGATTATTACCGGGAAAGACTGTGGTAATAGTTACTCTTAATACTGACGAACCCCAGCAGTACAATGTTGTGGTCGGAGGAGTAAAGCTAAATTATAATGAAAATGCCAAAAAATTCGCAGGAGAAGTCGATGCTCCTTTGGCAGTTGATGAAAAAGTGGTAATTCAAACGGTACTAGGCATTTAAGTTGTTAAGTTATTATAGGAGAATGTAGGAGAATGGCAGTGACGAATAGATAATAGCGCTTATAGACAGGCCAGTTGACCCGGAGAGCTATGAATTCGACCCTATTCCAGTCTGGGCCTGGCGATATCCTTGATAGGTGTAATAGCCGGGGTGGGATTATTGGTTGCCGGGATTGTTATTAGGTTTGGGTAGGGAGCCAGGTGATGGATAAAGCTAGCCCGGCAGGTAGGCCTGACAGGGGTTATCTGGTTACCTGGTTGGCGGGTTATTTTTCCAATTTAGGGCGTTTACGGTGCTATGGAAGCTGGGTTATATATTTCTGCTTGTGGTAGGCCACCTGAAACACATATCAAGTTTTCCAGCAAAAGGCTAGACCCTTCACGACCCACTGCCATTGTGGTAAAATAAAGCAGAGGGGTGGGGACAGTGGATGACGTTGGCTTACTTGCTTTAGAAACTTCCAAAGATTTATACGGTAAGCTGAAACATGATTTTCAGGCATTAACTAAGGAAGAAAATAGTTATAATTATTTTAACTTTGTTGTGACCGCAAATCACCTAGTTGAGTGGATTAGCAAAGATGATAAATTGCCTATAAGTTTTAGGCAAAGGGCAGAGGAAATTCGAAGCGTGTGGCAACATGAACTAATTCAGGATATGGCCAATAGGGGAAAGCATTTTATTAGAAAGGATTACATCAGGGAAAAGCAAATTTCAAAGGATAAATACATTCCCGGCTTTAGTTACGAAGATTTTAGCTATAAGGATTTTAATTACGGTGGCCCGGTTTTCGTTGTTCAATACAAAGGTAAGGGTGTGGACTTATACAAGGCATGCGGGCATGTATTCAACTTTTACACGGGGCTATTTGAGGGCGAAGACCAAGCACAGGGCTGGAAACAAAATAATAAGGTATGAAAATACCCCCTTGACAATGGGTAAATGTGGTGATAGAATGCAATTATGAGGGTGTATTTTTTTGACCCAAAATAAAAGGTATGAACATACCTGCCACAACACCCATACCGAAGGAGGTGAAAAAGTGAACAATAAAATGGATATTCTCATCAACCATTGTTTTGATTACTTGCGGGGGGTATTTAGTAGGCAGCAAGCTTTCTTTATTACGCTGGGAGTAGCCCTAATCAAATGGATGGAGCAAACCGAAAAATACGCTATCTCAGCAAAATCTATCAGCAAAGCCTTAACGGATGCTGACCACTTGGGACAAGAAATAAAAAGACATGAGGATGAGTTTCCAGAGTTCAAGGGAATCCTCAGCACCCTACTCAGCAGGCTATTCGAAAATCCGGGGGATTACCTAAAGGAACTCTACTGGCAAATGAACAGCAAAGAGGCCCGAACCAAGGAGGACTTCCAAGAACTTATAAATCAAATAGTCCAAATTGGCCCACGGGAGAGCGGTTTTACCAAAACGCCAAGTAGTATCGCCAGGCTTATAGCAAAATTTCAGGACATAAATAGCATAGGATCCTTTGCGGATTTCAGTGCTGGGACTTCCAGTATTGCCCTAGAGATTTTCAGACAATCATATCACCAACCATATTACTATGCGGAGGAAATAAACACAACGGCATATTTAATCTCCAAGCTTTTGATGATTGCCAACGAAGTAAGGGATTACAGGATTGTAAACAAGGATGCCTTTAGTGAGGGGAAGCTAGATGGCATTCAACAGTTTGACTTGGTTGTAAGTGATATTCCCCGCAACTTGAGATACCATAAAGCATTAAATCTCAATGACCCAAGGTTTCGCTACGGGCCACCCGCTAAGGCTAATCTGGAGTGGGCTTTTATACAAAATATAATCTATCGCTTGAATAGCCGGGGAAAAGGAATAGTGGTTGGGTCGAAGGGGATGTTGGTGAGAGGATTTGAGGATAGGATCAGGGCCGCAATTGTCCAAGAAGACCTGGTTGAATGCGTTATAACCCTACCGGATAATTTATACGAGGATACGAACATCGGCACAGAAGTGCTGATCCTTAATCGCAATAAGCCAATGGAGAGAAGAGGAGGGGTACTCTTTATTAACGCTAGCAAATACAGGGAAAGGCTTAATCCCTACCAGCATACACTTACTGAACTAGGCGTTGATAAAATATTAACAGCCTATCATTCAAACTTCCAAGAAGAGGGCTTTAGCAAGTTTGTTCCGATTACAGATATGGAGGAGTATGATTACCGTTTAAACCCCGTTGAGTATATAGATTTTGAAAGCCTCAAGAACCAATTTGACAAAACGATACCCCTAAGTAAGATTGCCCAGATTACAAGAGGGGTTAACATATCCAAAAAAGAGCTGGAAGAATTAGAGTCGGGCGGGGAGTACCATTATATCAGTATTCGGAACATTGATGATGGCGGCGTTAACTACGAAGATACACTCATGATACGGCCAAGGAACCGGGGCTGGGAGGAAAAATACACAATCGGAACTGACGATATAATTATCACAGCAAAAGGCTGGGAGACGAAAGTAGCCTTAGTGGATAGTAATTTTAAGGATTCTATTATTAGCAGTAACTTGACAAGAATTAGGGTAGATCGCTGGAGATATAATCCCTACATCCTAGTTGAATTTTTACAAAGTGATACCGGGAAAAAAATGCTCGAAAGCCTTCAAACGGGAACCACAGTAACACTGATTAATAATAAGCAGCTAGGCCGATTGGAGGTACCAGTGTACCCAAGGGATATGATGGATGAAATAGGGCGGCAACTGGAAATAAACCAGAAAACATATCAAGAACGGGTAAAAGAAGCAGAAAGGGAATACGAGGATAATAGAGCCAGGTTGTTGATGAAACTGGAGTTAGGCAATGGCTCATAATATATAAAATGAGAGGAGGGCGTCAATGGAGAGTGCAAGAAATATTGAACGGGTGGCTTGTCCTACATGTAATAGTAGGCTTTTTGATAAAGAAGATGGAACCATAGGATTTACAAGGGTAAAATGCCGGGTGTGTAAGAGTACGTGGAGAATTGATTTAAAGCGTAATAGATTTACTTTAATAGCGAGAAAAGCTAAACCGAAAAAATAAGTACAAAACAGTTATATTTAGTTAAGTAGCTACTTAAAACTAAATTATTATCTATGTACCGAGCAGAGGGGTCTATTGAGAACCACCAAATAGCCGGACAGCAACTGATTAATTTCAGTCGTTGTCCGGCTATTTTTGTTTTTCCAGATATACCCACTAATTCGATTCCAGTTTTAAACACATAAATCCCATTTTTAAGGTAATACAGTCAATCCCATTGCTAAAAAGATGATTTCCACATCCTGTCCCCTTCAGAAATTCCATCCCGATACAACGATACAAGATACAATAAATGTAGAAAGGCGCAAAAAACAAACCTCTCTAGATTAAAATGGCAAATAATAAAAATGTAAGTGCCAATAAAAAGGTTTTGTTTGAAGGATAAAGAATAAGACCTTGGGACTGTGCTGTTCTCATATGAATAAATCAAAATTTATGCAGGAAATTTGCGAAATGATAGAGAAGTGCTATTAAAAGTCTTCCAGAAAGAGGGGAAATATATTACATATGGGATATTTAAATTGAAAATTGGCAATAAAGGTTATCTTTCCAATATTACTTGTTCCGGTTCTGCTAATAAGCGGAATAGCATTAGGAATCAGTTCAGGAGAATTAGATGTGGCGGCGGCAGGAGATGTACTGCAGTTTTATTATTATGCATTATGGGGGTACTGCTTATAAGCTGCCCGGCTGGCGACATCCTGGCCGCCAATGAATCAACATATAATAAAGATGGACTAATCGTTCAATACCGGGATAATGATGCCGCAGCTGATATGCTTAAAACCATGGACTTTCAGGTATACGGGAAGCAGAAACTGGCAGCGAATGTAGAGCTGCTGAAGTTGACTCCGGGAACTAATCGCCAGGAAATGATGGCCCGTTTTAAAAAAACCGGCCGGGTCAAATATGTGGAAGAAAACAAGCGCATTCGTCTGCACCGTGCTCCCAATGATCCCTATTATTCAGAGCAATGGGCCTTACCGGTGATTCGGGCGGAAGCCGCCTGGGAAGTAGTTGGAACAGCAGCCAGACCTGTAGTGGTGGCAGTAGTGGATTCCGGCATAGATAATAAGCATGATGACTTAATCGATCGTATCGACAGACGGGGGTATAATTTCGTGGAGGACAACCAGGATATTTTTGACTGGGATGGGCATGGTACTGCGGTATCCAGTATAATTGCCGCCCAAACTGATAATAGCCTAGGTATAGCAGGGGTTAACGGGCAGACCCCAGTTAAAATTCTCCCACTTAAAACAATAGATATAGACGGATATGGCTATGTATCTGATGTTATAAAGGCCATAGATTATGCCATTGAAGCTGAGGTCGATGTTATTAATCTTAGCATGGGTAGTGACCGTTATTCGGATATAGAAAATGAAGTCATTCAGAAGGCTATCAGCCGCGGTATAAGCGTGATCGCTTCCGCTGGCAACGAAGGCGACTCCCGGTATTACTACCCTGCCTCCTATTCAGGAGTAATTTCCGTGGGAGCCATTGACCGCCAGGGAAATCCCGCCAAATTTTCTAATCACAACGACCAGGTGGATGTAGTCGCTCCGGGAGTGGAAATAAAAACCTGCCGACCAGGAAATAGTTATGACTGCCTGAACGGTACCTCTTTTTCAGCCCCCATGGTGGCAGGGACAGCTGCCATGCTAAAATCACTGGACCAATCTCTGCAGCCGGGCGCTATTTATAAAATCATTCAGGAAACATCCTGCGACCTGGGTAGTCCGGGGAGGGACAATTACTACGGCTACGGGGTAGTCGATATGGGCCGGGCCGTATTGCAAGTGCAGCCGGTGCGAGTAAAAGCCATACAACTGGAACCGTCACAGACACAAATAACCATGGGAGAAACCTTTCAGTTAAAAGCCACCTTCGACCCGGTAAACTCCAGCAACCGCAATCTAGCCTGGAGCAGCGACAACGACCAAATAGCCGTAGTCAATAATCAGGGCATGGTACGAGCCGTAGGAGTTGGTCAGGTTAGCATTACTGCTGTAAGTGAGGATGTTGGCCGAGCAGCAACTTGTTTGATAACTGTAGTGGCACCGCTTCCCCCTCAGGAATTCATCACCTGGAAAACCTGGGAAGATGTGGCCTCGAACCGGTGCTGGCATATACGTTTCAGCCTGCCGGTGGACATCTCCCGTATAAACTTGGACACTATTTATATTACCGACCGGCAGGGAAACCTGCTGCCGGTGCAATATCTTATCAATCCTGAGCAGCAGGATGCAAGCGTAGTTACCATTGCACCCGTTTCAAATTATGCCCCTGGCGAACGCTGTACCCTGTGGATTAAAAATGTAGCGGCTGGCGATGGTCGGATATTGCAGCACGGTATTAAAATGGACTTTACAGTAGAACAGGTGCCAGGCACTTAAGTTGTTAAGTTATTGTAGGAGAGAGAATAGGGGGCTGTGGCCCCAATAGACAACACAGGGTCAACTGCCATACCGGTGGTTGGCCCTGTTTACTCGATTCTCGCTGCTATCCTGGCCAGGGGGGCTGTTTTTTTAAAAAAAAATATATACAAACACCGAGCTTGTGTTGTATAAAGATATTAAGAGAACAAATGAATTTATTTCCTAAAGAGGTGGTGAAATGAAAATTGTATTGGAACCCTAAGGTGTTTGACTGCAGCATATTTAAGCAAAGGGGAATGCGGATGAGTGGAAAGAAAATTTTAAAAAAAGCAAGTGTACTTACCCTGGTCTTAGTTTTCATTGGAGTAGTAGCTTTTCCAACCATGGCGAAAGAATGGAACCAGTATCTAAATGGACCGCAACACCGCAGTTATATTAATATTACCGGTTTGCAGAACGAACCGGAACTTAAGTGGCAGTATGAGATTATCGGTGAGCCGGGTAATCCTGTAATCGCCGATGATGGTACCGTATACGTTAGTTCAGCCAGGAATTATTTCGGTGAAGAAAATACTGCGGCCAAAAACATATCAGATTTGCACCTTTATGCCTTTGACAAAAACGGCACTTTAAAATTTGACAAGGTTTTATTAACCATGACCTCTAATACTGACGTTTTTTCTACCGCGGCACCTTTTAAATTGGCAATAGGAAACAATGGGGCGATATTTGCAGTTTCCTATGACCCTAATAATAATAAGGGTTATATCTATTCTTTTGATGCTTCCGGTCACATAAATTGGGAAAAGACTTATGACAATATCAGCCTGAGCGGCGAGCCGGTTATTAGTACAAATAATACTGTTTATATTACCGCTGGAATTAACATGATCTATGCGTTTAACGGCAATAATGGAGCGGAGTGCTGGAATACGGATATCGGCGGCGGTTATTTGCATGGCTGTACCCTTTCCAACGATGAGACCGTACTCTACGCGGGAAATGAGTGGGGGACGGTAAAAGCAATCGATGCGGCCAGCGGAAATATCATCTGGTCCAATGATAATATGCATACAGATAAGACCCCGGTTGTTGCCCGTGATGGGTCACTGTTGATTGCCAATAATTATTACAATGTATTGTGCATGCTGAACCCGGCAACGGGAGTAATGCTTTCGCCAGCGGAACTTAAGCAAGGGGCGGGCTTGGGTGGTGAACCGGCTGTAAACCAGAACAACCAGGCTATTGCGCTGGAATGGAAGGATGGCAAGGTATCCTGCTACAATATACCGGATGGTCAACAGAATTGGACAGTAAGTGATATTGGTACCCCATATCGCAGCCCCATTGTTGACGCCAATAGTAATGTTTATTTTGGGGCGCAATCCAATATTTACGCATTAAATGCAGCTGGGCAGCTGCTCTGGCAAAAGTCCATTATTCCGAATAATGATGGTTATCGTTACATGGCATCAAACATGATTATGGATCAAAGTGGTAGTATTTACTTTGCTGCCTGCGATAGTTACAACGGGAAGAATTATTTTGTCTGTTATGGGGCCAGCGGGGCGACCCCTCCGGTAGAAAGCGTTGAAGCTCCGGTTTTTAGCCCGTCTGGAGGTACATATACTGCGACCCAGCAGGTAAGTATCAGCTCAGCTACCAGCGGGGCTACCATTCGTTACACCACCGATGGTACTGAACCGAGCGGTAATTCGACTATCTATACAGTGCCTATCCAGGTTGGCCATAGCCTGACCATCAAAGCCAAAGCCAGCAAAGCCGGGATGAATGACAGCATAACTACCAGCGCCAGCTTTAGCATTAATATCCCTGTAGATCCTGACGCCATTGTTCTGGCCAACCACTGGATCAGTGGTGCAGCTTTTGACTTTACCAGAGGCAAGGCTTTCAGCTTCTGGGAAGGAAACCCGGAGCAGTACAGTGATGATCTGGAAATAGTCGGTAAACCGGCAGCTGTAATGTTAAGAGGAAATCTTATTGACATGGGCAGTACTACCTTGGATCAATTAATTTCGCCTCCCGCTTCTGGATATGAAGGTGAAATTCCTGCTGTTTCCGGCCATGCCTACTGGGCTAAGGTGGGTGATAATTATTACAAATTCGTAATTACCAATATCGATTTGACTACTGATGCGAATGGTAATGTCTCTTCTATGACCTTTAAGTATCAAAAATATTCTGCCGTGCCCGAGGTAAAAGCTCCGGAATTAAAGTTAGCGGAAATAACTACCAAAGGCGACTTGAGCCTGACTTTTGATCTGGAGATGGCTAATCCATCGGGAACTCATAATCAGTTTGCAGTAGAAGTGGATGGCAGCAAGGTTCCAGTTACGGCAGTAGAAAATACCAACACTCCGACCAAGATAAAACTGGTTCTTCAAAACAAAGTTATTGGGGCCAAGAAAATTTCCATCAAATATACCCGGGGCGAGGCTGCGGGTGAGCAGCTCAAATCACTTGATGGGAGAATAGTGGATAGTTTCTTAGAAACCTGGGAGGAATGGACTAGTCCTGGTAGTAAACCCAGTTATCAACCCTGGACCATTAAATTCAGTCTAGATGTTGATCCTTCATCGGTAATTGATAATAACATATACATTCTGGATAAAAACGGTATAAAACTCGCTGCCAGTTTATCCATGCCAGACAATAAAACCGTTTCGCTAACACCCAAAACCCTCTATACCTCAGGAGAAAGATACATTCTTTACATCAGCAAAGCCGTACGTTCTGCAGTAGGAGGAAGAACATACCTCAAGGACAACATCCACATGAAATTTACTGCGGTGCCAGGCACTTAAGTTGTTAAGTTATTGTTGCGATAGAAACCACCTCTGGTTATAATTGTAATAGGAGGTGGTTTTTTCATGGGGCGTAGGTTACGTGTGGAGTATCCGGGGGCCATATATCATGTAGTGCAAAGGGGCAATAATCGGGAGTTTATCTTCGGGCGTCCGGATGAGCGTAATTATTTAATAGAGCAGGTTAGTAATGCCGTTGAGGTGGACGGTGTGACCGTATTTGCCTATGTGGTGATGAGTAATCATTATCATTTACTGTTGCGAACGGATGGAGAATTCCTGAGCAAGGTCATGCACCGTATTAATACGAAGTATAGTAGATATTTTAATCATGACAGTGGAAGGGATAGAACGGGAGTAGTTTTTGAAGGGAGATATAAGGCTATACTGGTACAAAATGATGATTACCTGCTGTCCCTGGTCAGATATATCCACCGCAATCCGGTTAGGGCTGGTATTGCGTCAAAGCTTTGCGATTACCGGTGGAGCAGTGATGCTTGTTATAGACAGCAAGGTAACAGACCAGGAGGAGACGATTTCGTAAACTGTGATTTCATATTGAGGATGTTTTCAGATAAGAAACAGATAGCGCTTAGGGAGTATGAGCGTTTCATGGAAAATGACGATGGGAAAGACTGGGAGAACATACCTTATGTAGGAGACGATTCGTTTGCTCAGCTGATTGAGCCAAGAAAGCAAAAAGCGGTTCGGGTTAGTCTGGATGAAATCCTCATAAACACTGGGGTTGATGCGGAAGAATTGCAACAAATTAAACAAGGCTCGCGTAAAAGGTCATTGCAGGAATATAAAATTGCTTTCACCGGGGAAGCAATAAGGCAAGGATATACGATGCGGGAAATAGGCCAGCATATTAAATTATCCCATGTTGCTATTAGCCATTTATTAAATTATAAACTGAATTCAAAATAGAAAGTGTAAGGGTGCCAAGCTCGTAGGGGTAAACAAAGGGGGTGTTCTTTTTGTTCAATTATCTTTTGCTTTAGGGCCTTTCGCGTTCTTTTCTGTTTCCGAATTACTACATCACTACATCAAGGTGCAACCAAACAAAACAACGTCAGACTCTTTACCTTCAACCATCCAGAACAATAACTTAACAACTTAAGTGCCTGGCACCATTATTATAGTTATATATCCGGTTGATAGGGGAATTTGCAGGTCATGGGAGCGGAGTCCGTTGGCTCCCGGGTGGACTATCAGCCAGTATTCCTGGCCGGGCTGCAGAGGGCTTTGGGGAGTAAGCTGCAGCTCTTTTTCATTATTTAGATGGAAATCCAGGTCTATACTTTTGCCACTCTCTTTTTCCCGTAGTTCAATGGCTTGGCTGACTATGGATGTGGGGTCAACCGCGAGGGAAAAAGATATGGTGATGGATTCACCGGGATGCTTATTGATGGTTGAAACCTGGTGATATCCTGGATAATAAAGGGGCCATTTGGCCTGTAACTGTTTGGGGCTGGCCTGGGTCCAAGCGCTGGAGTCAGGCAGCATAAGTCGTGTAGAACCGGCATGGTCGATTATTTCGTTGTAAACCGGCCAGTATTCTTGCTGTCGTACCCGGTTAATATCTATTCGATATTCCTGATTTCCGTTGATTAGCTTTACCATCCTGGAATCACTGTCGCTGCCGCTCGGGACTGTTGCTGATAGCAGGAGGCGGGCCGCCAGCAGGGGATCGGATTGATTTATGGTAATATCCGGGTTTATTCCGGCCTGGTCAACAACATGGCCCAGGGGGGTATAATAACGGGCGGTAGTCATTTTCAGGTAGCCGTACAGCTCTCCCTGGTTATATATTGGATAGGCACTCTGCATGCATCCCTTGCCATAAGAGCTTTGGCCCAGGAAAAGGGCGCAATTGTAATCTTTGAGAGCACCGGACAGGATTTCTGAGGCGCTGGCCGTGTTCTGGTTGATGAGGACAACTAGCGGTTTAGTAATTAAAAGCTCGTGCTTTACAGCTTTTTCGGAGGTTACCAGAGGCCTGACCTGCATGGCCGGTTTATCTCCAATGAAAAAACCTGCTATATCCAGAGCGATGTACACATAACCACCGCCATTGTCGCGTAAATCCAGAATATAGCCTTGAGCCCCCTGAGACTCCAGGTCTTGCAGGGCTTCAGCGAACAGGCTGGCAGTGGAGGGCTGGCTTTCACTATTTAAAAACGTATTAAGGTCTATATAGGCCGTAGTCGGATCGGGCAGTGAGGAAATCACCGGAGGAACTTCCACCTTTTTTCTAGTAAGGGTAAACTGCAGCAGCTGCTCCCCGCGCAGGATTATTAAATCCACCTGGCTGTCGACAGGGCCACGGATGAGACTGCCCCCCTGCTCAGTCGAAAGCCCGGCCAGCGAGATCCAATTTTCCTCTTGATGTTCTTTTACTTGGGTTATAATGTCGCCGGCTTGCAATCCACCTTCTTCGGCAGGCGAACCGGGTAATAAGGATTTAACCAGTATCCCCTGTGGAACGCTTTCTATGTATATACCTATACCGATCACCCCGGGAGAGATGAAGGAGTTATATTGCTCAAGGGTCATAAAGGAGGTGTAAGGGTCGTTTAACGCACTTATCATCTCATCAATACTACCTGCGTAAAGAACCCTTTCCGGCACCGGGTCCACATAAGCATGTTGCAGCCAGTAGCGTACTTGTTCCTCCGGGGTACTGTCACTGTTATAAGCAGCCAGACGGTGTGAGGGCAGCTCAATAATGGCAGCAGGTTTGAATCCGTCCTCGGGGCTAGCCGCCCCCACAGACCCGGCCGTCAGCAACAGGCTTAATATTAGAATTATTGATACTGAAACTGATTTAACGATCCTTTTGATATCGCTTACTCCTCTCCGTGGTGCCAGGCACTTAAGTTGTTAAGTTATTTGTCCTACTTTATAAGGCGCTTGCCACTTATTGGACGGTAAACTTCATGCGTATACCCTGTCCCAGGGTTTTGTTGCTGGTTGACTTCACATCAGGTCTGATGAAAAGATAGTAAGTACCCGGACTCCAGTGTTCTGATCCTGACGGAGGAGAGAGCCTGATCTGTTTGGCTGTAAGCAACTGGGGAACAGATACCCCGGTTAAAGGGGTTGTTCCCTCGGGGTCGTTGCCAACGAAAATGTTCTGGCTGTTTACGGTACTGTCGTTCACATCCTGGGAGAAGGTGATAGTCCAGTAAGGGTGGTTCGGGCTTACGGTTTTTTCTTCTTTCCAGGGGGTCCATACTACTGAGGGCAAGGGCAAAGCCCGGTTTATGGTGATGGTGTAGGTTCTGGCGGCAGCATTTTGGGCGGTAACCAGAATGATGATGGTGTTATTGCCCGGGTTTAGAGCAGTAGCTTGTGAAAGGCTTCCACTGCTGACTGGGCTTCCGTTAACCTTTATGGCAGCCTGGGCAGCTGCTGCTGTTGGGGTAATGCTTATGCTGCTAACGGCATTATCCACGTTTACGGTGTAGCTGGTGATTCCTGGGTCAAAAGCCGGACCCAGGGTACCGCTGCTCAGGGTAAGACTGCTTAAATTAGCATTTCCGGTATTGTTATGATAGGTAAAGGTAAATTCCAGGAGATAATAGCCGGTTTGTCCCCCTCTGATATAGTGTGCATATTGGCAGTTGTAGTATGAACATTCTGTACCAGCAGTGGCAGAACTTAGAACAGATTGGAGTAAACTGCCCGGGTCGGCACCGGCACTGTTAAAACGCAGTTTCAAAGCCGGTTCATAAAGCAGCATACTATTATGTATCTTTTCCTCCAGCGCAGTAGCATTTTCAGCCGTTTTTTCCGGTGATAAGAGATATAGTTCAGTTTCAATCAGTAATGATTGCCATAGGGCCTGGTTGTTAGTATCGCTTCCCAACTTATTATTCAATTCATGGTAATATGAGCTGCTACAGGCAGGATAGTCGCCGGCGGTCCAGATGTGATCAGCTGCCATCTCCTGGTCGCTGAGGTTATAGTAGTTGTATCTTATCTTACTAGGCGTATCCGGGGCAGGATCATCCCAGGTACAATCCAGGTGGTACCATTTATCATCCAGGCATACCAGGTTCCACAGGTGGTTTTCACCGTGGCCTGTCCCAACGACACAGCGAACAGATACCCCGGCCTCGCTTAGCATTTTGTGGGCCAGCAGAGCATAACCCTGGCAGACGGCTTTTTTGTTATAAAGCGCCGCATAAGCGGAATGGGAAGAGGGACTATAGCTTTCATCATAAGCTACATTCTTAATGATATAGTCATGGATGGCTTTTTCTTTTTGGTGTTCGTTCACACCGGGTATGATTATAGTGGATAATATCGCTGCTACTTGCTCGTTGACATAGTTCTCCTGCTCCAGGGTACTCTGATAGACCATAGTAAAGGAGACATTAAACGGGCCCACATCAAGTCCCTCGTAGCCGTACTTGGCGGATTTAATGTTGTACTTTAAATAATCATCCTCGGCCAGCTGCGACTCATAAATTTCTGTCAGCCCGGCTGCACCCGTGTCTAAACCTTTAGTTAAATCCGATTTGCTGCCTGTATACAGGATATTAATAGGGGTCTGCCGGTTTTCTAAACCGTTTCGCAAAATGGATTTAAGTTCTTGGACATTGCTGGCAGTGGAACTACTGGTGGCAGCAAATGTACGAATCGTAGTTGGGTGGTCAATGTTCTCTCCCACATTCAAGGGGTTAACCCAGACCCAACTTTGCGCCACCGGCCTGCTCCCTTCAGCCTGAGCCGGCAGCAGGTTTCCCAATAAGAACAGGGTTAGCAAACTTATTATTATCCCGGCTCGCAGGTATGATTTTGTCATTATGAATTACCCCTCACTTTTCTTTAAATTGGCTAAAATAACCTCAGATTATCAATTCGCCGTTAATAGGAAAAAACCTTTCCCCAAAACGGATCATCACCATCATCTCTAACGGTTTTTTTACTGGTTGGTATTGTTGGAAAAACATCGCTTTTGTATTATAGAATTGGAACATGGTTTCAGGGTATCTATAGCAACCATGGCATATTCTAAATGTGGGAGGGGGATTTCCGGAAGGATAAAGAGGCAAAACAGAAGAACCGTTTCTAAACTCTAATTTAAGAGGAGATGAATGGATGCTTAATTGCATGAAAAAAGTGGTTCTATTAATCTGTTGCTTGTTTTTGCTGGGCAGTGTTTTCTGTGTTAATCAAGTTGTTTATGGGATTGGTGGCGCCCCAGCTGCTGGAGCAGGGCTTCAGTTGGAACTGACCCCTTCCACTCTGACGGCTGGCTACAGTCCGACTTCAATGCTTATTACCAATAACACGGGAACAGCTTTATGGCAGGCGGGGGACCGATTGGGTCTACAGGTGATGAAGATGACTCAATCAGGTCAGCCCACAGTAGCTATCCCGAATATTAGACCCGAAGAGGTTCTGGATAAAACGATGCAATTTACCCTGGCAGGAGGCCTGGAAGCGGGAGACTATATCGTTGGAATAGGTACTCAGGATGGTATGCAGCTTGGCTATGTGATGCTTAGTATAAAAGGGGCAGGGAGTGAGGATTTTGCTATAAAGACGGTATCCCCCGGTCAGGGTGCTGCCCAGGTCTCGCGCTATACGACTGTAGAGATTGAGTTCTCTGCTCCGGCAGACGATAATACCTTAAACAACAGTAGCATAACGATTACGAATCAGAATACAGGCAGCACAGTCAGTGACTTCAGCGTCAATTATGATGCTGGCAACTATAAGGCGATTATTTTCTTGGCGACTCCTCTGGATATGAACAGCAGTTATACGGTGCAGGCTGGAACGGGAGTGAAATCCTTGGATGGCATAGCACTAAAAACACCGTTTACCTGGAGTTTCACCATTTCCAGTGAAGACCTGCCTCCGGGGTTGTTTACCATTGAAGTGAAGAATGGTCACGGAAACTGGATTCCCGCTTCGAATTTGGCCGAGAGTAGTTTAGGAGTGTATTATTATTTTCCCGGCCAGTCAATTGATCTCAGGTTGAAAGCAAAAGCGAATGCCACCCTGCCCCCGGATTATAGTCTTAGCGCTGATTTGAGTTCTATTATCCCGAGTCTGAGCCAGCCGTTAAATTACGATGAGGCTTCGGGTTACTGGCAACTCAGCTACCGGATTCCGGCCAATGTTAGTATTTCAGGTCCGTGTGAGATAATTATTTCTACCCAGTGGCAGGGAGAGCCTTTTCCGGCAGCGATTATGATGGCTATTATGAATATCAATCCTAAGGACTTCAATATGGGTCTGGCGGGGGATACTACAGACTGGAGTACGATTAAGGATTTTACCTGTATTCCCGGTCTGGTTTTTGAACGTTGGGATAATGGCATGCGCATTGCCCGCCTGGAATTGGGTGATGCCCAGCACCCAATTAATCTCTGTGGGATTGATGACAAAGGTAATCCTACTACTGCCGCAGCGACGCAGGAATTGGGCAAAAACATGGAACTGGCTTATGGCAAAATGTCAATGGATATGGCCGTAGAAGGAATGGCAGCCATGAACCTGCCAGCTACTATTACTATGCATAATATCCAGAGCAAAGGGGCTCCAGGCGTAAAATATACTGACAGTGACGGTTTATCCCAGGTTGCTATTCGCCCAGGAGATTCGAATCCTAGTGATTTGAGTGGGAAGATCTCTGATTATAACTGGGATAGTGCCAATGGAACATTAACTATCAAGGTAAACGGCTGGAGTGCTTATGAGATTATTCCGGTACTAGATCCTCCCTCCGGCAGTTTCAAAAGCCGGTATGATACACCCAAAACGGCACCCAATCGCAATCATTCCTGGACCGTTAAATTCAGTGCTCCGGTGGACTTTACATCGCTCAATGCTCTAAGCGCAGATGCCGGCATACTGGTATTAAATGAGGCCAACCAGCAGCAGATGGTTTCTTTCGCTCCTGCGGGCCCGGACTGTATTAAAATTATTGCTCCCAACGGTGGTTACAGCCCCGGTACCTACACCATCTATATCCGCGACACCCTGCGCTCCGCCGCAAAACCTGCTAAGGCGCTTAAAGAACCAATAAAATTTACCTTCACCGTATCGTAAGGTTTTAAGTGTTAAATATAAATACAAAAAATAACCACGGTGCCAAGCATCGTGGTTATTTTATTTTTATGGGTTGCGGTTTCTGTCCCCGCGTTAAGCAATTTTTGAACAATAACTTAACAACTTAAGTGCCTGGCACCGTTACAAGACTACATATTGCTGGGTTTCCAGGAGGCTGCCCTGATTGTCATAGGCTTTCACAAAAACTGTGTTTCCGGTGACCAAACCTGCCACATAACACTCGTATTTGTTCCCACCTCGATAATGAGCATTGGTTTCATTGATCTTGACACTGTAAACACCGGTACTGCATGTAATATTAAATGTGGTAGTAAAGGTCGATTGCTGATGCGTAATGTTCGTAACATAATTTTGGGGTTCATTAACTGAAAATGGCATGACCACCGCCTGATTCAGGAAAACCCCGCCGGCTGATTGCAGGGTCCCATCGACATAGACCCGGTACTCTTTGCCCCAGGTATAAGGGGACAGAGGAGTCAATGTCACCTCGGTCTGGTCATCAGACCAGGTCACCCGGGTGGGTATGTTCTGGTTGTTGTCATCAGTAATACGCAAGTAGCGGTCGAGCTCCTTTACCTGCACTGGGCTGCTGAACTTGATTGTCCATGGTTTGAGGTTATAATCGCGGTCTTTACTCTCCATTACCTGGTATCCGCTTAGAAGCGGTGAGGCCCAAGCTGTGGGAATAAATAAACAAACTAACAAAACTGCAACTAAAACACTTGTCAGTATTCCTCCAGTACTTCTCATAGCTGCCAACCTCCTATTCAGTAATGGTTGATATAATCAATTCATTAAGCTCATAGGCTCCCAGAATACTATTAAACAGGGTATTATTTAAACTTAACTCGTAAAGCGTGTAAGTGCCCCTTAGATCACTGGCCGGGGGCTGAACCGGATTACTCAGCCCTTCGACATATTGAACGGTTATCGGAGCCTGGGGCTGGGCGCCATAGGAATCATATATTGTCAGGCTGATGTCCCCGGGAGCGGTAAGTCCAGAGAATCCGATATTAAACAACCTCTTGCCTGAAGATAATATATAACTGGTGGTTTCATGGGTTACCGGACCGGCTGTTGTGGCTGTAACCCGGGCTACGTTTGACTCGCACAGTATATCTATGCTGGTAATATATTTGGTGTCAATGGGGAAATGATTTACCTGCACTTTATTAATGTACTTGGGAGGCACTGTTACTTGTATCTGGCGCAGTGAGTAGTTGCTCAGTAATTGAGCCAGTTTGGCATCATTAGCCAGCAGGTCGCCCATTTGGACCCGGATGGATAGGCTTGGTGCGGCTTGCACGTCAGCCTTGGTCAATGTCAGCGCGCTTTTCGGGATGGTGAGCGTGATGATCTGCTGATCGGTAATAGAATACCCGGCCACCGCTGGCAAAGTTATGGTAACCACGGTATCACTGGTTCGGGTTATGGCTGTAGCCCCGGCAGTCTGCAAAGCAGTCACGACTTTTGCCCACTCTGAGGTCTGGTTGCTAGCGATCAAACCGGCAAACAAAGCGTTGCGCTTGGTTATATCGGAAGATATGTCTGCCACCCAAGTATCATTGTTGAGGGTAACCGTCAAGGTCTTGCCTCCGGCGAGGATATTAGCCTCGGTAGGAGGAACGCTGATCATGGTGCCCCCGAGCACAGCTGTACCGCCAGGTTTTATGGTCAGTTTGGGGTTTCCCGCCAGGTTACTGGTATTGATGCCAAGCAGGTTTTTGGGAATAGTAAGTCTTACTATCTCATCAGAGCTGATTACATAACCAGGGGTAGGTGGCAGGGTGATGATTACTTCATTTTTGCTGACTCTATTAACATTATTAGGATTGTTTTTTAAAGCTGTTATCACCTTTGCCCACTGGCCGCTGTCAGTAGAAGCAGTTACCAAACCATTTATCAAGGCATCTCTTTTGGTCTTCGTCGAGGCTACATCACTCACCCAGGTATTATTGGTAAGGGTGATCTCAATGGTCTTGCCACCTTTTACAATGTCAGCTGCGGTAATTGTTTCCGTAGTCATCGTTCCGCTTAAAGAAGCACCGGCACTTTCCTCGCTAATTGTCAGGCTCGGTACCGCTACTACAGTAGAACTGCCTAGAGTTAATGCAGAAGCGGGAATGGAAAGGGTAAGCGTCTGGTCTGCAGTTATATTGTAGGTATTTACCGCTGGCAGGGTAATAGTAATTATGGTATCACTGGTACGCTCTACTGCTGACGGAGCAGCCTTTAAAGCAGTTATTACCTTCTTCCATTCCTTATCTTCGGTGGAGGCAACCATTCCGCTGAGCAAGGCATTGCGCTTGGTAGCGTTGCTTGTGACGTCACTGGCCCAGGTGTCGTCGGTCAGGGTTATTATGATAGTACTTCCGCCTTCGAAAATGTCGGTCTCGGTTGCTGTGGTAATCGTGCCGGTAATAGCGGCAGTCGGATTGACAGGGGAAATTGTAAAGGTGTTGGAAGCAATAACATTGGCAGTGGCCTTTGTCAGTACCGTCCTGGGGATAGTCAGTGACACTACCTGATCGGCCGCAATGTTGTAGTCGCTGCAGGTCGGAAGGGTAATGGTCACCACTGTGTCGCTGGTTCGCAGCAGTGCTATGGGACTCGCTTTTAAAGCTGTAACTACTTTTTTCCATTCCTTAGATTCGCTGGCACTGGTCAGAGCATTCAACAAGGCAGTGCGTTTGCTGGTGTTTGAAGCTACATCCGTAGCCCAGGTATCATTGGTCAGGGTTATTATAATTGTCCTGCCCCCGGCAATAATATCAGCCTCAGTAGGAAGAGGAGCGGAGGTAACTGTACCAGAAATCGCGGCGGTTACCGCTGTGGACAGCTGAATAGTAAAAGTAGGGCTGGCGGTTACCAGACCACCCCCAGAACTCAAGGCTGTTGAAGGAACGGTTAAGGTAATGGTCTGATCCGCAGTAATGTTATATTCCGGAGTTACCGGGAGGGTAATCCTTACCACGTTATTGCTGGTCCGCACTACGCTGGTAGAACTGTTCTTTAAGGCCGTTATTACTTTGCCCCATTCAGCTCCTGCAGTCCCTGCAGCCAGGCCATCTATTAAGCCATCCCGTTTGGTGATATTGGAAACAATATCGCTCACCCAGGTGTCGTTGATCAGGGTGATGATAATCGTCTTGCCCCCGGTGATGATATCATTCTTGCCGACCGGTGAAGTTATTGCGGTTCCGGTTAATACGGCTGTAATCGGAGCAATAGTGATGGTTGGGGAGGCTATTACCGCCGCGCTGGCCGAGACCAGCACGGAAGTAGGTGCAACAGGTATAGTCAAAGTAATGACCTGGTCAGCAATTATGTTGTAGTTAGTAGTGGCGGGCAGGGTAATCGTAACTACATTATCGCTGGTGCGGGCTATTACTTTGGCGGGATTGCTGTCTGCCGTTGCCTTTAATTCAGCTATCACCTTGGCCCATTCACTTTGTTCAGTTCCCGCCGCTAGGTTATCAAACAGTGCTTCGCGTTTGGCCTTAGTTGTAACTATATCGGAGACCCAGATATCATCGGTCAGGGTTATGATGATTGTTTTTCCGCCCGCCAGAATATTGGGTTCAGTTGCGGCGGTCAGGAGTGACCCGGTGAGCGTCGCAGTGGGGGTGACTGCAGTTACGGTAAAATTAGGCAATGCAGTAACCACATCGTTGGCTACAGTCAATATGGTATTTGAAACAGTCAAGCTAATAATCTGATTGGCAATAATATTGTAATCGGCAACCGCTGGCAGGGTAATGGTAACCACCGTATCGCTGTCACGGCTGAGTACACTAGCCGGGTTGCTGTCTGCCGCCCCCTTTAAAGCAGCTATCACCTTGTCCCATTCATTTACTTCAGTTCCTGCTCTCAGGCCATTAAAAAGCGCATCGCGTTTGACTTTGTCCGTTACTACATCGGAGGCCCAGATATCATCAGTCAGGGTGATAATGATGGTTTTGCCCCCGCTGAATATGGACTGTTCCGAAGTCGCCTCAGTGACCGTTCCCCCCAGAGTAGCGGTCGGGGTGGCATGGGTAATGGTAAACTTCGGGTTTGCCACCAGATCAGCCCCCAGATTGACTGTCAGAGCTGCTGCTATAGTTAGCTCGACCTCCTGAACAGAGGATATATTATAACCGTAGGAAACGGGCAAGGTAATGGTTACCACCGTATCACTGTTGCGGGTAATGACTGAGCCCAGGTCAGGTACGGCTTTCAAAGCATTGACCACATTGGTCCATTGCGCCATTTCGCCTCCCGCCGCAACCAAACCATCAAGTAATGCATCGCGCTTACTGGTATTGGAAACCACATCAGGAACCCAGGTATCATTTGTCAGGGTGATTATTATGGTTTTGCCGCCAGCTACTATATCCGCTTCACTGGTGTTATCAAGAATCGTGCCGCTGATGGTCGCAGCAATACCAGCACTGATCGTAAAGCTCAAGGTTGAGGTAATGGGTGAATTGGCGTCCAATAAGAGGGTACTGGGGATATTTAGCGTTATCTTTTGATCAGCAGTTATATTATAGGTAGCCACAGCCGGCAGAGTGATAGTGATCACCGTATTGCTGGTTCGAGCAAGCGATCCGGCGTTCTTTAAAGCCGTAACCACCTTGGCCCATTCGCTGCTCTCGCTGCCCGCAATCAGGCTATCGAATAAGAGATCACGTTTCGACTTCAGTGATGCTACATCATCCGCCCACTGGTTGCCGCCCAGGGTGATTATGATGGTCCTGGTACCAGCTTGGACATTCGCTTCTGTCGGGGCAGTTATAAATGTTCCGCTCAGTACGGCCGTGGTCCGGTCCGGGCTTATGGTAAAACTGGGGGCAGGTTCAACCAGGGGATCACCCGAAGCAAGAAGCTCTACCGGCAGATTGGCAGTTATAGTTTGAGTGTTCGTAATATCATAGCTGCTAGTTACCGGTAGAGTAATGGTTACTACCGTATTGCTGGTCCGGGTGACAACAGTGGCCGGGTTGGCCTGCGCCTTCATAGCATCGATTACTTTAGCCCACTCTAATATTTCAGTTCCGGCCTCCAGGGCATTAAACAGCTGGTCTCGCCGGGTGGTGTTGGATGCCACATCGGACACCCAGGTATCATTGGTCAGGGTTATTATTATGGTTTTGCCGCCGGTCGCTATATCACTCTCAGTTGTAGCCTTAGTAATGGTCCCGGTAATGGCTGCTGCCCGGTTGGCTTTGATGGTAAAGCTGCCGGGAGCAGTAACGGGATTAGCTGAATCCTGCAGCAAGGAAGCCGGGACATTAACCGTTATAGTCTGGTCAGCGGTTATACTATAGTCGGCAGTTGCCGGGAGGGTAATAGTGACTTCGATGTTATTGGCGTTTCTAACGATGGCGCCTGCCCCGGTTGTTTTTAAAGCCGTAATCACCTTGGCCCACTCACTGGCTTCGCTTCCGGCAGTCAGGCTATCAAACAGCAGGTTGCGTTTTGTTTCCAGTGAAGCAACATCATCCGCCCACTCATTGCCACCCAGGGTAATTACGATGGTATTGCCTCCAACTGGCGATACCTTTATGTCAGCTTCGGTTCTCGGGCCAGTCACAACCGTCCCTCCCACCGTTACCGTTGCAGCCATGGATAGAGCCGGGACGACGAGCAGCCATAAGATGACGAAAAACAAGCCCAGGCAAAGCTTGCCGGCCGTACCTATCCTGAACAAAACTACTCCAAGATTAGATTTAACAGATGGATTACTCATACATACTCTCCTTTCCTATTTGTTTGGCTTATCCGGTTCTTATATATAAACTTCATGTAATTGCAACGAATTGGAAATATATTTTAATTATCGATAAAACGCCAATAATTCTTAAATAACAGGGGAAGGTTCTTTTGTGTTGCAACACAAAAGAACCTTCCCCCTTTGTCCCCCCCTACCCCTACAGCCAGTGCCGACTAAGGGTTCCGCCGCCTCCGCCAGTTGTATTTACATTTAAGGTGTTGGGATTAGGGTTGGGAATATTAGGCCAATGAGTACCTGCACCAGTTGTATTGGCAATCCCGTCTATTATGATATTGCTCATTTCCACATGTGTGTTGGGCCCGCCGCCCAGATCCAATCTTCCCACCTTTATTGTGGGCCGCGTGTTTGCATCCGCTCCCCCATCCAGGATCAAGGAGCAGGTGGTCGTGGGATTTACAGCAGGGTATTCGGGTGTAGTATTGGTTGCGGGAATATGGGTAAAGTCAATATCATTTTTAATCTGCAAGAAAACAAAGGGGGTGATTTGACTGGCGATCGCCTCGGCAAACTCATTGCGATCCGTGATGGTGAAATAATTGGGCTTTTGAGGATAGGAGATCTTCAGCCGATCCAGCTCACCGGCTGGAATACGGGCCAGGATATTGCTGGCCTTCACCGGATCCTGCATCAGCTCATGTAGGGTATAGACCGGTTTTAAAGAACCGGTGCTGGTGATATAGTTGTCAACTACAAAGTCAGTTGAGTTATTGCTGCGCAGGGCGCCCACCCTGACCTTAAAATCCCGTTCTTCCAGCAAGCGGCCATAAGCATCATAAGCCTTGATGGTCATTACATCGCCATTCTCCCCATTGAACAGGTCGGCATTGACCCCGGCAAATCCGGTTGTAAAGCATTTGTTTTTCTCATCATAGGACAAACGGCGTTCTCCGATATTAGCTACTGCCAGGAAGACCTGGGTGACATCTTTGGCACAGTTTATATCCACATTAAACAGCTGCGGCGGGGTAAGGTCGTTATCAGGAAAAACCCCTTCATAGCGATGAATGGTTGTGACCTTGGTAATATATGAAGACGGTACATAGACATCTATGGTACGCGGCGCATTCTTCTGGAATATCCGGTCATTTATGTCCTCCTCGCTGGCAGTCATAAAGGCCGATCTGAAGCCTGGCTGCACCTCCCTGGTCGTGAAAGGAATGATGAAGTCATCTAGCTGCTTGTAAATGGAATTAGCGGTATAAACTAAGGCGGGCTGTTTTATTATATTATGTTGATCGTTGTAGACCGCACAGGGAATGTACACCTCCCAATTATTGTTATCCGGGTCCGGGTACTTGCAGGCAATCCTGATAAGATCCAGGCTGGGTCTGTCGGGGACTTGGACGGCGATAGCCGGGAAGCTGATTATGATCACATTACTGCCCCGGTTATGGTGCAGTATATAATCCACATTTTCCCTGAGCTTCTCACGATAGGGGCTATGCGGGATCGCTGGGGTAGCCGGTGGCCTGATTTCAATTAAACTAATGCCGTTATATGTATTTATATGGTCTATGTCATAGTCAAAAACGATTTTTAGTTGATTAATTCCGGTACCCTTAGTAGGATCATTCTCCCACTGGTAGGTGTATGGAACCCGTGCTTCCGCCGGAGAGGGAGGTACGATGGCTATTAATAACGCAAGAATGAATATTCTGGTAATCCAGGAAAAGAACCAGCCTTTTTTTTCTATGATAACTTGATGGTCAAACACAATCCTTCCTCCTATCACTTAAACTTTGACTTTATAAATAACGGCTCCAGCCAAGGTTACGGAATTAATCGACCAGCATATCACGTTTCTCTAAAAGATTGCCAAACGCATCATAAAAACGGAAGGTAACCGTACTTCCTGTATCAAGTGCATTGGTATTTACGCCAAATACGTTGCATCCCCGCTGTTCCGAGAGCTCCTTCATAAAATCCATCTTGCGAATCTTGCTGCGGTCGGGATAGCTGGCATCCATATAGGCGTCCCGCACCTTACCATCCAGATCCACAGTCACCGTACGCCAGTTTATAGTAGCCCAGTAGTAGTACTTATAGTCTACATGCTGGAGATAACTAATTATTCCCGGGATCTCCACCTGGTAATCAGAGCCTCCTAGTTGACCCCGAAGGGTAATATTCCCCCCTTGCTGGCTGTTAACTGGTTCCCAGTATATATCTATAGCCTTTTTAGAACCATTAGGATACCGTAACTGGGCTGAACCTGTCTCAGGTTGTTGCCCCTGGCTTATACTGGGGGAAATCAGGGGGCTTAAGGTAAAATTACCGGGCAATATATCCAAAGACAGAGCCTTCTCTTCACTACCTTTTGCGCTTGTCTTTTTAATGGAAAAGCTGAAGCTTCCGGCTGCTTCCGGCTTCCCTTTGATCTCTCCGCTGCCTGGGTCGAGCGTGAGGCCAGCCGGCAGACTGCCCTGGCTTATTGCCCAGCTCGTTCCAGTCGATCGATTACCCTCTAAGTATATGGAGTAGCCTTTTCCGGCCAGACCGGTGGGCAGAACATTGTTAAGAAAAGTAAAATAGGTAGGCCCCAGGACGGTAAAAGGTTTGATTACTTCCTCCGTAGTGTCCTTTCCGGTTGTCGATTCAATCCCTGGGGCGACGACTAGGCGGTAATCCCCTTGGGGATATGAATAACCTTCGGCCAAGCCTACGCTTACGATGTCTTTACTAACCTGTAAGCTGACTTGCGTTATCCGCTGGCCCTGGCTGTCAAGCACATAGACGGTTTCCGGGGTGATACTGTCCGGGTTCAATTCCTGGCTGAATCTAACCGTCCAGGCCTTTTCCGGCCAGACCTCGCTGCTGGCCATCGTTCTGGCTTCAGCCTTTTCCAGACCTGAACCGGCCATCCCGCTTAATGAAAAATAAAGCAACCCCAAACAAAACAAGCCTGTTCTCATCCATTTTTTTAGCATCTTATTATCCCTTCCCTTAGCGATCTTTTAGTATAAGCAACAAGCACAAAGCTATTTATCTTTGATGGTAAACTGCATTCTGACCGGCTTATTGATAAATGGTCCTGCCTTTTCTTTCAAGCGGGAGCCGACATATAACCAATAAATCTCACCGGGCTGGTAACCGCTGCCCGGATGCGTGATGATGACTTCTTTATCTCCGCTGCCGGGCTTAATGACCACGTTAACCGCCTGGTCCTGCCCCCGGGTGTTTCTAACAAAAATATTGCCTGCCAGGGAAGTAGGCTCAACGGCCTGGCTGAATCTAACCGTAAAGTCTATTTGCGCGGGCTGATCTGTTTTACTGGGCCATTCTTTGCCGGAAAAATCCTCCACTCTCATGACACTCAGGGTATAAGTGCCGGTAGATTTGCCCCAGGAGCAGATATCCAAACCATATTTTGTATTGGCCGGCAGCTGTCTTATAAAACGGAAATTACGCAGGCTGCCGCTATCATCATCACTGTAAGACTGGTGGGCATTGAATAATTCTCCCTTGGTGTCTACATTACCCAGGGTTTCTATGATATAGGTACCGGCCTTCCCGGTCGTAAAAAAATAATGTTGTATTTCTTCGCCGGTTTTAAAAACGCCGTTTACTGTCTTCCCGGGGGAAACCTCAATCCCCCCGATCAGCGGGGGAGGAGATGCCTCGGTAGTGAAACTAAACTGGTATTCTCCCGTGATATTGCCCAAATGGTCCTTTACCAGCCCGGCTGGCAATTTCACAACATAGGTGGTGTTATAGTCTAGCCTTTGCTGGGGATGTATCTGGGCACTCTGGTCGGACAAAACCATTTCGGCATTGACGATTGTGCCATCATCCTTGGTTATAGTAATCCTTTTGCTGCTGTCGATTATTTTGGTGTCAAAAAATGAAAAAGTGATGCTAATATTCTGGTTAATTGAAACACCCTTGGCCCCGTTGGCAGGATCTGTTCTCCAAGGCGGTACAAAGCCAATCGTAAAGTTATAATCAATATCACTAAACGAATAAGTAATGGTCTGAGCACCGGGCGTTGTCGTGTCGGAGGCGTTACCTGCCGGAACTTCTTCTGGGTCAGGATGAAATACCTTCAGGTAGTACTGACCAGCAGCCAGGTTCAGATAATCCGATTTCTTTTGCGTATCCTTCTCTCCGGACAGGAAAGAGGTGAGGATATGATCATCATCCCATAACTGAATCCGCCAGTTGCCTGTCTTGGTGGCCGCATGGTTGAAGTCAATCTGCAGGTTGCCTGATGAGGATAGCTTGAAACGATACCAATCTTGATCACTATAACCCTGCAAATTGCCGGTCCAGAGCTGGTTAAAACCCACCCCGCAGGCGCTTTCTACAGTATCATTGAATTCCTGTTCATAGGCCCCGTTTTCTTCATTAAAGCCCATATTCAGGCTGTAATCCACTTTGTTAAATATGCTGCTGCTGATTCTAATAAAGTAGTCTCCGCACGGCAGGCGCAGGCGGTAGGATTTTTTACTGGTATCACGAGCTTCTGACCAAAAGCCGGTAATCTGTTTGTTATTGGCATCCCTGATTTCCACATCCCAAACCCCGGCATTCACGCTGGCATGCGAAAAAGTCAACTGGGAGACCCCCTGGGTGGGTATATTAAAAGAATAATAATCAACATCCCGGCTACCCTGCAGATTTCCGGTATAGGTCTTATTTAAGCTGATTGCCCGGGCCGTATCCCTCGTATCATTCGGTTCAGTCTCCAGCGAGCCCATAGCCTGCAGATTACTGCCCAGGCAAAAGATACAGATCATTATAATTGTCCAGGCTAGATGTCTGAGCCGGGAGATAGCCGAATTGCTATCCGGGATGCACTTAATCATTCCCTTTCTCAAAAAACCTCTCCCCTTCTTAACCTTACTGGCAGTTTCATTGCTCTATTATTCTTATTTATTCTTATTTTACATTATTTGAGGGCATTTACCATAATAACATATCGTACCGTAATTTATAGCATAATGGCGAAAGCGTTGCTTCTTTTGCGTAACCCTTAATTATAGCTTTTTTCCAGTGTATATCGTGGGAACGTTGTGCTGATATTCTGCTGATATATAATAAGGATTTAGTAAAAAAAGTCGTAACTATTGTTTAACCATTGTTTTAGTAAAGTGAGGGGTTTAATTTATTTCCTACTACGTATTACTATTCAAGCGCCTACTAAATCACTTTTCATCGGTGCTTGTAGCCTCTGGCATGGCATGGGGGTTAGTTATGATATTGACAGTCCGAAAGATCTTTCGAAACAAGAAAGCAGCTGGGCTCAAAAAATCCTCTCATAGAGGGATTTTATTTCAGCTGAGGGTTCTAGTCCATATTCTTGAGCTAAACCCTGGGCAAAGTCTTTGTAGAGCTGCAGGGCCTTGTGCCATTGACCATTGGAAATTAGTAGCTCCATGGAGATTTTGACTATTCGCTCATCCATAGGATCAATGGCCAGGCAGCTTTGGTAGATTTCCAAAGCTCGGGATGGTTGAGCGGATTGAATATATGCTTCTATTCGCTTTAGTTGAATTTGGATATATAAATCGTGCAATTCATGGCGCTGGCTTGAGGTCCAATCTTCATAAATATTGTCGGGCAATAATTCACCCTGATACAGATGTGCCGCATTTTCCATAAGATGCAGTTGCTCGAGACTATTCGCGTCTCTTCCGATAGGGTATAGTATTTTTTTGCTCAAGGAAACAAATAGTTCATAATCAGTAAATACTTTTATCTCCGGGTTAAGGTAAACCATACCGCGCCGGAGCACTATGCTATCGTTGCTGTTCGGGGAGAGAATCAGGGCCTGGCGTATATGAGTCAGAGCCATTCTAAGATTGGCATCACTTGCGGGGTCATCGGTTTTTGGCCATATGAGGGATAAGATTTTTTCTTTGCTCTGGGGGCGTCTATCGAGAATTAAATATTTGAACAGATTCTCTGCTTTTTTGGTCTTCCAATGTGTAGCAGGAATAATTACCCCATTCACGAAAACTTGGAATCCGCCCATAAAATTCGCATGAATAATGGGGACACCCTTAAATTGAGCATAGTTTTGAACGAGGGTGGTGATAGCATTATGGGTATTTTCATCATTATTAACCAAAAACAGATTGGCTTCTTCACATATACGTTCAGAAAACCAGCGTTGTAAAATGTGTAAAGCCCATTGTGGATAAATGTTTTTTAATAAAGCACGGTGGCACATTTTATATACTGTTTCCGGATCCCAATCCCAGAAGGTATCTATTTTGTTTGCCTGGGCAAGGCCCAGCGCTTTATGTAGTTTATGGTCAGCTTTGCTTTCATCACCCAGCAGGAGATATAAACTGGCTAGATTGAGCAAAGTACCGGCCAATAATTGCTTGGCCCCTTTTTTTTCGCTGCTGGCAGCCGATTCTTCCAACCACTGCCTAGCCTGTTCCATTTGCCCTGCTTCTCTGGCTATTACTCCGGCGATGGATAAGGAATAATCCTTAGAGCCGTAGCCGCTTTGCTTGTTTAGAATGATTTTAATAAAATCCTGCTTTTCCTGGAAGCTGTTTTTCGCATTTTCCCCAGTTATAATACGGAAGAAGATAGTCTCCAAATCAGCATGACGGGCCATGGCCCCGTTGTTGGCTTCAAGCCACAATTCGCTGCAAAGTTCGGATTCATAACGGGCTTCGACCAGCTTACCCTGGAGAAGATATACCTGGGCTAAACGACGATGACTGTAGGCTATTTGATGGGGGATATTATATTTATGTCCCAGCTGAATTAGTTGCCGGCTTATTTCAATAGCCGGTCTAATTTCACCCTTAGCACAATAAATGCCCGAGAGCAGAACATAAGCAACGCCAAGCCAGCGATCACTTTTTTGCACCAAAGGCAGAGCCAGGGCTTTTTCAGCCAGTTGCCGGGCTGTATCCAGGTTACCCAGGCGATAGTGTACGACCCCGCTCAAAAGGAGGTAATACAACTGCCATTCTGGCTCCAGAGGAGTTTTGGCTACCAGACGGCTTAAGTATAATCCCTGTTTCAAGTCATCTTCTGAGACAGCCTTACCCAGTGCAGCTACCAGCGCAAATCCCTGGGCCCAGCTATCTTTCAGGCTGGAGGCTATCACAGGAATACGTCCTGCCACCGCTTCGCTTCGGGTGGAGTCATTACCAAAAATATGTACAGCCAGGATAGCCATAAGGGAGCGGATTTCTCCCTTGACATCCCCTTTATCTCGGGCCCGGGCGGCTGCTCGGGAAAGGATTTCTTGGGCCTTCTGTGGGTGGTTGTCTCTAAGGCAGATTCCTTTATAATAGAGTAGCTGATGATGGGAGTTTAAGTAATCGACGGGCAGAGTCTTAATCCAGGAATATAAAGCATTATGGCAACCGTTTTCCAGGAAATAGGGCTCTGCATAAGCCAGGATTAAATCTGCGGCTTTAGACCAATCAGCACATGCAGCTAATTGTTCTAAAGCTTGGTCTATATGACCGTTTTTCTCGAGATGGACGGCGGCACGGCGCCGCAAAGATACTATATATTCCGGGCTGCGTATATTTAGCGCTCTTTCCAGCAGAAATTCCCTTATAAGATGATGAAAGCGCCAGATGGTAGTATTGCTTTCCACCTGGCTGAGGAGGCCCATGAGATGAAGTTCATGGATCTTTTCTTCGCTCCGGGTATCGCCCAATACCTCCTGGCATAAAATTGGCTCCAGGTAAGGCAAGATTGCAGTATCCAGGAGAAAATCCTGCAATTCCCGGGTAAGATAATTAAATAATTCATGGCTCAAATAAATATATAAAGCGGTATGTTTTCCGGTTAAGGAGGAAAGATTATTTCTCCAATTACCACCAAATTGTTTAAGGGAAAGGCCCAGTAAGCGAACCCCGGCGGCCCATCCTTCTGTACAATGATGGATATAGGTACAGTCTTCGGTGGAGAGTACTAAACCTTCAAGGGAGAGGAGTTCTCTTATTTCTTCCGGAGTAAACAGCAGGGCCTGACTGCTTATTTCCAACAGCTCCCCCTTTAGTAGTTCCTGGTGAAGATTCAGCTTAGGAGGCGTCCTGCTTATTACAATGATATGAGTGCGAAGCGGAAGACGCCGAATTAAATATTCCGTAATCTTTGGCAGTAGTTGGTTTTGGTCAATTAAATGATAATCGTCCAGTACCAGCACCATTTCCTGATCCTGAGGCAATTCCTGTATTATAGCTGAAGCTGCGATAAAATAGTCCTGTTTTAAGTTTCTTAAGCTGTTTAAAGTACGAAGTGATTGACTGCCGTATTCCGGATTGATTTTTTTAAAAGCATGGATTAAATGATAAAGGAAAAAAGAAGGCTCACCGTTGTATTTTTCCAGGCTCAACCAAGCCGTGGGTGGCCATTCCTCTTCTTGCAACAGGGAAGCCACCCAGACGCTTTTCCCATAACCAGCCGGGGCAGTTATAGTAGTAACCCGGTGGGAGAGTATAGAAAGTCCCAATTCCTGAAGCCGGTCGCGTTTGATGGAATTCTTGATATGAGGCGGAGTTAACTGGCTATTAACCAGAGATACCATGGCCATGTGCATATCCTTCCTGTTAAGCAATCCTTGTATCTGCCAATTTTGTATTAATTCTCTTTTGATTAAGCTATTTCCTGCTGTATTTTGACGAATATTTTACATTATTAATTTAAAATTAATTAGGAATCTATGCAAAATGTGGAGGAGGTGCCAATCAATAATTATTAAGATCTGTTGTTAGGATAAAAAACCTCTGCTTATACAGGTCCATGCAAAATATGAGATTTTGGGCCGGCCTGGCCGGGAGAAAGGAGATGCACATGAAATTAGTATATAAGAAGAAATCAGTAAGGAGTTGGACTAAGACTGTTTGTAAATCGGTGGCCCTGCTGGTAACACTTTTGATGCTTTTTAGTCTGGCGGTGGCTTTGCCTGCTTATGCTCGGGATGACCTGCTTGTACGAGAATCTCAGCAGGACAACATTAGCAACATTAATGATGAGGGTGATTGGAACCAATATCCTGACTATCCCGAATACCCTGAGTATCCTGAAGATCCTGACTATCCCGATTATGATGACGATTGGGGCCAATATCCTGAAAAAGGCTCCCAATACATTATTACAAAGGATCTGTCCGAGCAGACAGCAGAGCAATTAGCACAACAAATAATGGGTGAGGGTGTTCAAATATCAAATGTAAAATATACCGGCACAAATGTTTCAGCAGGTACTTTTACAGCAACCGATAGTAGTATTATTGGTTTTAACGAGGGCGTTATATTAAGTTCCGGCAATATAAGGCTTGTCGATGGCCCCAATGTTGCTCCCGGCATAACCCATGTAAACGGTCTTGACGGTGATGAACATTTGAACCTGCTAATTCCTGGATATGAAACCGAAGATGCTACAATTCTCGAATTCGACTTTATTCCCTCCAAGAATACTTTCTCATTCGATTATGTATTTTCTTCCGATGAATACAATGAGTATGTTAATTCCCGATATAATGATGTATTTGGCTTTTTCCTCAATGGTAAAAACATAGCCTTAATTCCTAATACTGACATCCCAGTAGCCATCAATAATGTAAACAATGGCATGAACAGTCAGTATTATAGAGATAACGAATACGATTATGTTAACGATCCTCAAATAATGACTGAAATGGACGGCTTGACTACAGTGCTTACTGTAACTGCTGCTGTTCAGGTGGGTCAGAAACATACTATCAGGATGTCAATAGCCGATGCAGGTGATAAGGTTTTAGATTCTAACGTATTTATAAAAGGCTCCAGTTTTACATCGGTCGAATCAGATGTTATTCAGTTTTCCCAGGCTACTCAGCAGGTAAATGAAAATGATGGTACTGCAACGATAACAGTTACCCGCAGCGGGAATGCGCAGGAAAGTGTAAGTGTGGAGTACTATACAAAGGATGGCAGCGCCAAAGCGCCTAATGAATACCTCGCAAGTAACGGTACATTGGTTTTCGAGCCCGGGGTTAAATCAAAAACTATACCGGTAACTATAGTGGACAATAATCTAGCAAGCGATATTAAATACTTTTATGTATATCTTAAGAATGTAACGGGCAATGCCATTATCGGTGATAATATCCGCAGCAGGATCTTAATTAATGAAGATGATAGCATTGCTGGCCAGGCACAGACTATTTTATGGGAAGAAAAAACAGAAAAGCAGACCGATAAAAATTACATTATTAACTTTAGTGCAGAACTCGACCCTCAGTCAGTGACCTCTGAAAACTTCTATATCAAAGATGGGGCAGGCCAGATAATTAAAGAAATAATACCGGAACTAACATTTAATAAACGCTCTGTAATCATGAAGGCTAGTGGAGGAGTTTATAGTTATCAACCCGGGCAGACCTATACCCTGTTCATTAGTCCGAATGTCAAAAGCTTGACTGGAAAACCCCTGGGTAAGCAAATAATAATGCCTTTTACTATTAACGATTTACAGTAAAGTAAAATAAAAACGGTGCCAGGCACTTAAGTTGTTAAGTTATGAGAAATAACTTAACAACTTAAGTGCCTGGCACCGTATTGACGCTTTTTACCCTTAGGGCTATACTTTCAATATAACCGACCGACCGGTCGGTCGGTAAGTTATGATTATGGGGAGGGGAACCCGTGAAGGGAAAAGGCAAAGGGCAATATTTTTTACTAATTTTTTTGATTTTAATTTCGATGCTGGCGACAGGTTGTGGTAAGGAAAAGGAGCTGGTCAAAGAGAGTGCGTTAACGGTAAACACGGCTCCGGCGGTAGAACGTGATATAGCCAAGAGTATGCGTTATTCGGGAATGGTACGGGGTCACAACGAAGTATACATAATGCCCAAGATGCCGGCTCGGGTAACGGCCATTCATGTACAGCCGGGGCAGAGGGTGAGGGCCGGGCAGCTTTTGCTTAGCCTGGACAGCAAAGATTTAAATGTGGCGGTGAAGCAGGCGGAGGCGGCTCTGGCCGGAGCACGTGCGGCGCAGGCAGCCAATGAGCTGAACCTGGAAAAAGCGCGCAAGAACTTTGAACGCAATGAAGAACTGCATAAAGCGGGAGCTATCTCCGACAGCCAGTATGAAGAAGAAAAGCTTAAGTATGAATCCCTGAATTCGGGGGCGGTGGCCGCTAGTGTAGCCCAGGCAGAGGCGGCTCTGGCCAGCCTGCAGAACCAGATGGAAAACTGCAACCTGACTTCTCCTATAGAGGGGATAGTGGGCAGTATCAACCTTTCCCTGGGGGAAACGGCCAACCCGCAGATGCCGGCGGCGATAGTGACGGATACCGGGGAATTGGAAATTGAACTGCTGGTGAGCGAAGCGGAAGTAAGCTATATAAAAGTGGGCAGTGCGGTTGATGTTGCTATAGAGGCTGCAGGTGAGAAGCCTTTTGCAGGCCGGGTGAAAAGTGTATCCGTGGTGCCGGATCCGGTTAAGCGCAGCTATGCGGTGAAGGTAAGCCTGCCCAACCCGGAGGGCCTTATTAAGTCCGGGATGTTTGCCGAAGCCCGGGTGGATACCCAGAGTAAAAAAGATGTTTTGGCCATACCGGTTAATGCGGTAGTTCCCAAGTCCGGGCGCCAGGTAGTTTATGTGCTGGAAATGAAGGATAAGGAGAACCGGGCCCGGGAAGTAGAGGTCGAAACCGGTATCAAAAATGAAAACTATATCGAGATAAGCAAGGGCCTCAAACCGGGACAGGAGATAATTACCCGGGGGAATACGCTGGTCAGTGACGGAACCCTGGTAAGGGTTGTTGCCGGGGGGTCAAAATAATGAAAATAGTAGAGTTTGCGGTTAAACGACCGGTTACTATGAGCATACTGGTTGCGGTAGTGATTATATTCGGCTTTTTTACCCTTTCTAAAATTCCCCTGGATCTATATCCGGAGATGAAATTCCCCTATGCGGCGGTTATGACTTCATATCCGGGCGCTGGTCCGGAAGAGGTGGAATCGCAGGTTAGCGAGCCCCTGGAAGGTATTTTGAATACCCTGAGCGGGGTGAAAGAGATTCAATCTCAATCTACTTCGGGTAATTCCCTTATCCTCATCAAGTACGACTGGGGAACGAATATCGAGAGTGCTCTCATGGATATCCGTGAGAAAATAGGTTTAATTGAGAAATCGCTGCCCAGTGGAGTGGAAAAGCCCATGGTTCTGAAGATGGACCCTACCATGATGCCTATTATACAGATGGGTATCCGCGGGGGGGATAAAATATCCCTGGGGCAGCTGCAGTCTATTGCCGAGGATGTCATTGAGCCTCGCCTCAGCCGTATCCCGGAGGTAGCTTCGGTAGTAATTACCGGGGGACTGGAACGGGAGATAAAGGTGGAAGTAGATCCGGTAAAACTGGAGGATTACGGTCTCACCTTGACCCAGGTCAACCAGGTTTTGCAGCTGGAAAACTTCAATCTCTCCGGCGGCAAGGCCCGAGAAGGCGAGCGGGAGTACTATGTCCGCAGCCTGCAGCAGTTTGAAAACCTGGACGATATCCGGAATGTGGCTATCCTCACCCCCAGCGGCAATAGCGTGTATTTGAACGATATTGCCATGATCGAAGATGCCTACAAGGATGACACCCAGATTACCCGGGTAAATGGAAGCAAAGCCGTGGGTATTCACTGCTTGAAGCAAAGCGATGCTAATACGGTCAAGGCTTGTGCGGCGGTAAGAGAAGAAATGGAAGAAATAATGACGGAGCTGGATCTGGACCTCGATTATCAAGTGGTCATGGACCAGTCGTCTTTTATCAACCAGTCCCTGGATATAACCAAGCGCATGATGGTGGAGGGGGCACTACTCGCCATACTGGTTCTCTTTCTTTTCCTGCGCAATGGCCGCAGTACCTTAATAGTCTTTACGGCTATTCCTCTATCGATTATCGCCACATTTATTCTTATGTATGTCAACAACAGCACCTTGAACCTTATTACCATGGGGGGCCTGGCCCTGGGAATAGGGCGTATGGTGGATGACTCCATAGTGGTTTTTGAAAATATTTACCGGCACCGCAGCCTGGGCCTGCCGCCTATGGAAGCTGCCCTCACCGGGGCCTCAGAGGTGGGCAATGCGATTATCGCTTCTACCACTACCATTATTGCGGTTTTCTTCCCCATAATGTTTGCCGAGGGTCTGGCGTCTGTCTTGTTTAAACCGCTGGCTATAACCGTCAGTTTCGCCATCTTTTGTTCCCTTATGGTAGCTTTAACCATTGTGCCTCTCCTGGCTTCGCGGATGCTCAGTGATAAAGCCATGCAGCCGCTGGATCCGGAAAAAGGGAGGGTATCCCGGGTGGTCTTTAACTTCGGCAACTGGCTGGATAATCTGGGGGAGAGGTATAAAATAATACTGCGCTGGTCCCTGGGGCACCGGCGTCATGTGGTGGCTTTAGTTACATTGTTGATGGTTGGCGCCCTGGCCCTGGTTCCTTTTATCGGGGCGGAGTTCCTGCCCGCGATGGATGCGGGGGAAATTTCCATCACCATTGAAAACGATAAGGGTACGCTGCTGAAAGATACGGAACAGGTAGTGGAAAAAGTGGAAGCCCAGTTGCGGGAGGTTCCCGAGGTATTTACCATATTTTCCAGTGTGGGCAGCTCGGCCAGCATGTTTTTCGATTCCGGAACCAAAGCGGATCAGGCTACCATTTATATTAAATTAGTCCCGAAAAACGAACGTAAGCGCAGCGGGGATGAGGTGGCCGAAGATATCCGCAGTAGGCTGGGCGAGATAGCCGGTTCTAAAATCAAAGTCAGCATGATGGATCTAACTTCCACCGGTCCCAGCGGCGGCGGGCCGGTTAGTGTACAGGTGCGGGGAGACGATATGCAGGTTCTGCGGGAAATATCGGAAGAGGTTGCGGAGATAGTTAGAAAAGTTCCCGGTACCCGCGAAGTCATTTCGTCATTGAGTGACGGCATTCCGGAAATTCAGGTCAAGATTGACCGTAAACGGGCGGCTGCTTATGGTTTAACCCCGATGCAGGTAGCGTCAGATATAAAGAACGCCATGCAGGGAAATGTCGCAACTCGATACCGGGTTGGGGGTGATGAGGTGGATGTCCGGGTGCGTTATTCTCCGCAAAATCATAAAGAACTCGAATACCTGGAAAACCTGGCTATCAGCACCTCCCGGGGAGGGGTTTTGCGCCTGTCGCAAATCGCCAGCTTCGAAATGGCCCCCGGACCTATTCAGATTACGCGGGTGGACCGGGTGCGCCGAGCGGAGATAAACGCCTACCTCTTAAACCGCGATCTCTCCGTGGTAATGAAGGATATACAAAACGAGGTAGATAAGATTAACCTGCCTTCAGGTTATAGTATTGAATATGGCGGGCAGAACAAAGATATGATGGAGAGCTTCACAAGTCTGGGTATCGCCTTGATTTTGGCTATTATCCTGGTTTATGCGGTAATGGCTATACAATATGAATCTTTCTTCAACCCCTTTGTTATAATGTTCTCGGTGCCCACCGCCTTTATAGGTGTGGTCTTGGGCTTGCTCCTGACCAACAAAGCTTTTAGCGTATCGGCTTTCATCGGGGTAATAATGCTGGTGGGAATCGTGGTGGCCAATGCCATTGTCCTGGTGGATTACCTGAAACAGCTGCGCGAGCGCGGCATGGAGCGGGATGAAGCTATAGTTGAAGCCGGGCGGGTAAGGCTGCGCCCCATACTTATGACCGCCTTTGCCACCATACTGGCCATGTTCCCGCTATCCCTGGGCATAGGGGAAGGAGCCGAAGCCGATGCTCCCCTGGCCATAGTGATAATCTTCGGTTTGCTGGTTTCCACCTTTATCACTCTGGTACTGGTGCCGGTGGTTTACAGCATATTTGACGACTGGGGGCAAAAGTTTAAGCTTCGCAGAGGAGAGTAGGGGGGAAGCAAAAAGAAGAACGTCCCCTTGTTTCCCCTTGCTTCAGGCTATAGTATCCTGCAGAGGAGAGTAGATATGAAAAAAGGTAAAAGAGAGTTGATTCTGGAGGCGGCGGTACATGTCTTTTCCTCCAAGGGTTATCATAATGCCCGTATGGAGGAGATTGCTGCCGTGGCGGGGATAGGGAAGGGAACCATATATGAATATTTCCCCAGCAAGCTGCAGCTATTTCAGGATATGCTCAATAAAAGCCTGCAGGTCTACTACCAAAATGTCAACCCGGAAGAGATGAAGCAATTACCCGTAGAGCAAAGGCTTCGTATCATTTTTGAGACCCACATTAAATTTTGCCGGGATAATAAAGAACTGACCCGCCTGGTATTTTGGGATAGTGATGTTTTTGACCAGGAACTGAGGGAATGGATCTACACTCAGCGCCAGGAAAAAGAAGAGCGGGTGGTGGAAATCATAGAAGAGGGAATGGCCCGGGGAGAGCTGCGCGAGCTTGACCCCATGCTGGTGAAGGTATTATTAACCGGCTCCGTAGCAGCTATGTGGGCTCCCATCACCCTGGACGGCTGGGAAATTGCACCGGAGGTGCTGGCCCGCGATGTTACCGACATACTCATGAACGGCTTGAAAAAATAAATTTCAAAACTAACCCCCCATGGCCCGGGGGCCACAACCATTGATGATAAGTGGGTTAGTTTATTTTCATTATTAACACCTTGGTACCAGGTACTGGTTGTTTTAATTAATGTTTAATTACTTAACAACTGCTGCCTGGTACTATTTTATTCTTTGACAAAATTTACTGGTAGGGGTAAAATGAGGCTATAAAACTGAGCGGTCAGTTTCAGAACTGATTGGACAGGGAGGTGAAATTTCTTATTGAAAGAGAGGGAAAAGGAGCTTAAAAAGCAGGTTATTATGGAAACGGCCTTCCAGCTTTTCTCCAACCGGCCTTTTGAGGCGGTGACGGTAGATGAGATAGCGCGGGAGGTAGGTTGTGGCAAGGGTACCATCTATCTCTACTTTAAGAACAAGGATCACCTGCTGACCTGCCTTATATCCCAGGAACTGGGTCAGCTCTGCCAGGATATTGAAGAACAGTGCCTGAATAATGATGATTTACTGTCCGCCATAAACAACTATCTGGTTCTGCAATTTCAATTCTTCCGGGGATATAACCATATTCTATCTTCCTGGGTCCGGCGCCGCCTGCAAAACAAGGTACGGGAGGAATGGATGGAGGATATCCTTAATAAGCTTAGAAGGAAGTTGGAAATGGCAGTGGCGGTATTTGAACGGGGGCAGGAAGAGAAACAGTTGATTCCGGTGGACAGCTACGAGCTGGCTCGTTTGCTGGAAACCATCTTTCAGGACGCCACCTTTCCTTTTGTGGGTGAAAAAAACTGGGATTTTGCTCCGGAGCGGATTACCAGTCTGATGAAGCTGGTTTTGACGCGGGGGATTTTGGCCTAGTTGGCATGGTATAGCGGTTTAGCAGCTAGCTGCCCGACAGATAAAATTGCAATAACTTATCTGCCGGGTACTGGAATAAAAAAAGAGGAGAAAAAGGGGGAAGAGGAATAATGCAATCCAAGGTGTCAGGGTTACTTCAAACCAAGCGTAATGCTGTATTCATTCTTTTATTGCTGTTGTTCGTGGCTGCCATAGCTATTCTGCTTGGGTATTTTCAGAGACAGCAAACGGTGGTTACCCAGGCCCACGAAAGCCTTGGCGCTACCGGAACCATTGAGGCGACAACAGTTAATGCGGCTTTCAAGGTTCCTGGTAGAATTGCTAGCATCTATGTGGATGAAGGTATGGAAGTAAAAAAGGGGCAGTTGCTGGCGGAGCTGGATAATCGTGAAATCGAGGCGAAACTGGCGCAGGTCCAGGGGGCACTGGCTGCGGCCCAGGGCCGGGCCCGGCAAGCGGAGAGCGGGGTAGTTGCCACCAGCCAGACAGTTGAGGCGCTGATAACCAAGGCGGAAGCCAACCTGACCAACTACCAGCAGAAATACGATCGGGCCCAAAGCCTGCATGAAAGCGGAGCCATTGCCGACAGCCAGTTTGATGAAGCCAGCAATGCGCTGAAAGCGGCTCAGGGTCAACTGAATGAAGCTCTGGCCGGGCGGGAAAAGGTGGAAGTAGCGCGGCATGAATGCGAGGCAGCCCGGGGGGTGGCTGAGCAGGCTCAGGGGGCGGTACAGGAGGCAGAAGCTTACCTGGCTAACACTAAATTGCATTCTCCTATTGATGGCTTTATTACTATAAAATATCTGGAAACCGGGGAAATGCTTAATGCAGGTACTCCTGTTTTTGAAATAAGTGACCTGCGGCAGAGTTATGTCAAGGTCTATATTGATGAAAGCAAGATTGGCCGGGTTAAACTGGGCCAATTAGCTGAGGTAAGGGTTCCGGCTCATCCGGATGAGGTTTTCCCGGGTAAGGTCATCAAAGTAAGTGATGCCGGGGAATTTGCCGTACATAAGGCGGTTAATGAAATGTACAGTCATGATATTCGCTCTTTCGAGCTGCGGGTGGATATTCCCAATAATGATTTACGCCTGAAAACCGGAATGACGGCATCAGTACGTATTTTAGAGAAGGAGTAGGAGCCTATGAAAAACACCGGCGACAAGGAAGTAGTTATTTCTATCAGGGGCCTGGTGCAGAAAGTAGGCAAGCGTACGGTGCTTAAAGGCGTTGACCTGGATCTATACCGGGGAGAGTGTTTGGGGGTGTTCGGATTGCGCGGTACGGGCAAGACTACGCTTCTGCACGCAGCCCTGGGGGTTGATCGAATCAAATCCGGGACTATAGAAATACTGGGACAGAATATCGCCAAAAACCAGGCCTACAAGAAAAAGATGGGTTTGGTAACCCAGCAACCCAGTCTCTTTGCTGACTTGAATGTAGCCGAAAACCTGGATTTATTCAGGGTAATCAAAAAAGCCCCTTTCGAGCGGTTGGAGGACGTTATTCAACGCTTGCAATTAGAAGATTACCTGCGCGAAACTCTACCCAGCCTGCAGGTTGGTGTTTACCAGCGTGTAGCTCTGGCGTGCGCCCTCTTGAATCGTCCTGAAATCTTGATTATTGATGAAATTATCCGTGATATCGACCTGGAGTCGCGCAGCGTCATTTTGCAGGTCTTGGAAGCATATCTTGAGGAGGGCAATAGCTGTTTATGCGGCTTTAGCAATATGGAACATGTTCATTACCTGGATCGTGTAGCCTGGCTGGATGACGGTATGGTTAAGATTTATAGCCCGGATGAGGCGGAGAATATATGGAAAGAGCTAAATGCTGTGATTCCCAAAAAGCGTGGTGAACAGGATGCTTAGGCTTTTTTATGCTTTTTTCCGGCGGGAGTTTACATATATATGGCGTGATCGCGGCCTGCGGGTCGTGCTTTTGGTGATGCCGCTTCTTTCCTTGCTTCTTTTTGGCTTGGCTTACCGAGCGCAGGTTTTGACCGATATACCGACCGCTATTGCCGACCTGGATCGCAGCGCGCAAAGCCGGGCCCTGGCTTCTGATATAAAGCAGGCGGAAAACCTTGATGTAGTTGCTTATTATAATAGCTACGAGGAAATAAAA
>Ga0209509_1000374_pt1 | contig 43330 bp, 38 predicted proteins | sample BioC13SIPDNA_FD_185743 | JGI IMG/M metagenome (GOLD analysis project Ga0209509, IMG submission 185743) | Anaerobic biogas reactor microbial communites from Washington, USA - Biogas_R1_A C13 SIP DNA (SPAdes) (version 2) | ecosystem: Engineered > Bioreactor > Anaerobic > Unclassified | place...
CTATTTTATCCATCGCACAGGCCACGGTCTGGGCATGGAAGCCCACGAACCTCCTTACATTTTTGCGGATAATGATCAGATCCTTGAAAAAGGCATGGTTTTTACGGTTGAACCAGGCATTTATTTGCCCGGAGAAGGCGGTGTGCGCATCGAAGACGATGTCGTTGTCGGCGAGGATGAACTGATGAGCTTGACCTCGCTGCCCAGGGAAGTAATGACGATCGAACGCTATTTGGAACTAATGGATCTGTTTGCCAACCTATGATGAACGTAAGCTATGAAACCTTGACCATCGGCCCGATGGGTAATAACATCTACTTCCTAATTGATGAGGACAGCAAAGATTGTGTCATCATTGACCCGGGCTTTCGTCCCAAAACCCAGTTGGATTTTATTCGTGAACACGGCTGGAATTTACGTCAGATCTGGATCACCCACGGACATTATGACCACACCGCTGGGGTCAAGACCATCAGCGAAGCTTTTGAGCCCAACATCCCCATTGCCATGCACCCCGTAAGTTTTAATTGGGCTAAAGAGAACCCTTCAGATCTGGAATTTGGCGTTTCGGTCGATGATGTCCCCAGGGTGGACATCCCTCTCCTGCAAGGTAAATGGTTGAGCATCGATCCGGATAGCTCTGAAAAAGTGGTCGAGGTCAGGGACATTTCCGGGCACAACCCTGGTTCAGTCTTGTTTTATTGCCCCTGTTTGAAAATTGCCGTGGTAGGGGACGCAATCTTCAAAGAAAGTATCGGGCGGACCGATTTTCCAGGCAGTGACCACGCCTTGTTGCTCAAGAATATTCGCGAACAAGTTTACACCCTGCCTGATGATACAGTTTTGTTACCAGGGCACCTGGGACCAACCACAGTCGGGCACGAGAAGCGCTTCAATCCATTTGTAAGAGCCTAACCTAATTTCTTTTTGACACCGCAAGCCTGATGGTTGCGCCTGTTTATTCAGGCATTTCCAAGCCGCCGCTTGCAGCCATCCAATCCACAATACTTTCAACAGCCTTGGGGATATCATTGTCGCTCACATCCACCCGCAAAACCGGCAGGAGCGAACGACTGACAAATTCTTCAAATACATCCTGTTCGCGTTTGAACTGCTCCAGGTCGTCATATTGTTTGGGATTTCCGGAAACTTTCAGGCGTTCTTCACGGGCGGCGGCAAATGACTCGGTTGAGCGGGTGCAGAAAATCAGGCGAAAATTGAGCGGAAGCAGCCGTTCTTCCAGCCAGGTAAAGTCAAAGTCTTTTCCGTAACTTAGATGCTGCACTACTTGGGTGGAAATATGAAAACGATCTATCACCCAGGAATAATAGCGATTGAGCTCAAACAGCTTTACCCAGGTCTGGTAGCTTTCCATTGCCTGGGCTTCTTCTTCGGGGGCAAAATTGATCAAACCTCGCCCCCAGGGGTAATTGGTGAAAGTGCACCATTCAGCCGAAATCAAGGGTGAATGATAGCGATATTTGCGCGGACCGGTGAACCGGGGGTGCTCGTTCAGTTCGAAGGCGATCTCCGTTTTGAAGGTCAACCTGGTTCCTTCCAGGATCACTTTTGGGGTTAGTTTGGACATTTTATACCTCTTGACTGCGATGATCACCCTGCTTGGCTTATTGCTTGACTATGCTCATTAGTCAATTTTAATCTTTTCTAAATTTTCTGGGAGTAGCAATGATGATGTTTCACTAAAATTTTGCCTCTATCCCAATGACCATGCAAAACCTCAAAGCAATTCGTAATTTGAGTTTTCAAAAGACCTCACCGTAAAATCAAGCTGGGAATATAATAAGCAGATTCGTTTTAAACATACCCACAATCGGAGTATCTCATGGATAGTATTGAAGTGAAAGATCTGACCAAGTATTATGGAAAATCCCGCGGGATAGAAGAGCTCAGCTTTTCAGTCCGGGAGGGCGAGATTTTTGGCTTTATCGGCCCCAACGGAGCAGGCAAATCAACCACCATCCGGCTCTTACTTTCTCTGATCCATCCCACGGCGGGGGAAGCCTTCATTTTTGGTAAAGACGTCACCAAAGATGGTCCGGATATTCGCAAGGATATCGGATATTTGCCCTCAGAGGTCTTTTACTATGACAATATGCGGGTGGCTGACCTGCTGAATTATTCAGCCAGCTTTTATCCAGGCGATCACAAAAAACGCATTGATTATCTGGCTGGGGTGATGGAGCTGGATATGAAGCGCAAGATCCACGACCTCTCTTATGGCAACAAGAAGAAAGTGGGCATTGTGCAAGGGCTGCTGCACAACCCTAAATTGCTTTTCCTGGATGAACCCACCAGTGGGCTTGACCCTTTGATGCAGCGGAAATTCTTTGAATTGATCCGGGAAGAAAATAAAAAGGGAGTGACCGTATTCTTCTCTTCACATTTTTTGGGAGAGGTCCAGCGCCTGTGTGACCGGGTCGGGATTATCCGTGAAGGCCGCATGGTTGAGATCTCCGACATTAAAACGCTGCAAAAGAATAATTACAAAAAAGTCCGTTTTATTTCCAATGGCAATGAAATCAAGTTCGATCTGCCTGGGGTCAGCAATCTCCAGAAAGAGGACAGCTGGACCGAGTTTTTCTACTCAGGCGATATTAATCAAGTCCTGAGAAAATTGAGTGATTTATCGGTTGAAGATCTGATCATCGAAGAACCTACGCTTGAAGAGATCTTCATGCATTATTACGAGTAGGCGACCCATGAACAAAGCCATCTACCGTTACGAACTACGCCAACGCTGGCCATCCGTTGCTATTTGGGTTGGATCCCTGACCGGATTACTCCTGGTTTTCATGTCGCTCTTCTCCAGCTTCACCAGTGATATGGCGGCCATGAACCAGATGCTTGAAAATTTCCCTCCTGAATTTAAAGCGGTCTTCAGCCTGAACGCGCTTGATCTGGCCACGCTGGAAGGTTACTTTGGCTTTTGCTTCATCTTCTGCCAACTTTGCCTGGCAATTCAGGCCGCTAATTATGGGCTCAGCCTGATATCGGTGGAGGAAGCTGAACTGACGGCAGATTTTTTGCTCACCAGACCGGTCAGCCGTCCCACCATCCTCACCAGCAAGCTTATGGCTGCCTTGAGCAGCTTGTTGATCACCCAAATTCTTTTTTGGATCGCCAGCCTGGCCAGTATTAGCTTATTTAAGGGCGACGCGGACTATGATCTGAGGGCGATTGCTCTCCTGCTGGGAAGCACTGTGATTTTTCAGCTGGTCTTTTTCAGCGTGGGTTTGCTCCTTTCGCTGCTGGTGCGGCGCATGAATAGCGTCACACCCTGGAGTCTGGGTCTGGCTTTTGGAACCTATGTGATCAGTGCCTTCAGCGGCGTCCTAGGGGATGTGACGCTTGAATACCTGAGCCCTTTCAAGCATTTTGACGCCGGGAGGATCATCCGGGAATTGCAGTACGACCTGCCCCTGGTTCTCCTGGATGTGGTGCTCATCCTTGTGGCTGTCGGCTTGTCTTACTGGCTTTATCAAAAACGCGACATTGCTTCGCCCTCTTAGGAGCAGGATATGAGAATGTATTTTCGAGAATTGAAAGCTGGAATAAAGTCGCTCCTGATTTGGACAGTAGTGATTGCTTTTCTAATCATCGTGGCAGTTGGCAAGTTTGCTGCTTTTGAGGGTAATCCTGAAAGTCTGGCTATCCTGGACACTATCCCGCCGCAGCTTCTGGACGCGCTAAGCATGCGCGCTTTCAACCTGACCACGCTGGAGGGTTTTTTTGGGGTCATGTTTGTCTACTTTACCCTGATGGGCGCGATGGCCGCGGCGCTTTGGGGTAGTGAGGCAATCGCAAAAGAAGAACGTGATCGCACGGTGGAATTTACGCTTGTGCTTCCGGTCCAGCGCAAACAGATCGTCACCGCCAAACTGCTGGCTGCCCTGACCAACTGTGCCTTGTTTGTTCTCTTCACCTTGCTGATCTCAGTGCTGGCTGTGCGCGCCTACGCCCCCGCAAAATCCATGTTTGATTTTCTGCGTCTGGAGATGCTGGCAATGTTCCTGATCGAATTGGTCTTCCTAAGCATGGGAACCATGCTGGCTTGTGCCTCAAAAAACCCCCGCAGGGTGGGTTCCGTGGGCATCGGGCTGATTCTGGTGTTCTACTTTATCAGTATTCTCGCCGGGATGCATGAGAAATTGACCTGGTTGAAATACCTGACCCCCTTCGGCTGGTTCAACGCCAGCGATTTTTACCGCAGTGGAAGCTTTGAACCTTACGCTTTGGTGCTAACGGGAATCACGGTTGTGGTTTTCCTGTTTGTGGCATACGCTTCTTACGACCGTCGGGATTTATACATTTAGGCCATAACAAAACTTAAAGAAAAAAGCTTCCTGATTTTCTCAGGAAGCTTTTTTGTTGACAAATCGAATAGCTTACTTTGCGTAACTGACCGAGCGTGTTTCCCGGATGACCGTTACCTGGATCTGACCCGGATACTGCATGGTTTGTTCAATTTCGTTGGCAATGTCCTTGGCAATCACGTGAGCCTGGTAATCATCGATTTCTTCAGGTTTGACGATGATGCGCACTTCACGCCCAGCCTGGATGGCATAACTCTGCTCCACGCCTTCATGGCTGTTGGCGATGGTTTCAAGCGCTTTGAGGCGCTTGATGTACTGCTCCAGATCTTCTCGGCGGGCACCGGGGCGAGCCCCGGAAATGGCGTCTGAAGCCTCAACCAGGATGGCCTCAACCGATTCCTGTTCAGTTTCATGGTGATGGGAGGCGATGGCGTTGACAACCTTGGGGTTGACACCGTGCCGGCGGGCAAATTCTGCTCCCAGCAGGGCGTGCGTGCCTTCAGAGTTGTGGTCCATGGCTTTTCCGAGGTCGTGCAAGAGGGCTGCAGCGCGGGCAACTTCAACATCAGCCCCTAGTTCCGCTGCCAGAATACTGGCGATTTTGGAGGTTTCAACCGCATGGGCTAATTGGTTCTGGCCGTAAGAGGTACGGTATTTCAGGCGGCCAAGTTTTTTGACAACCTCTGGATGCAGCCCGTGGACCCCTGCTTCGTAGACTGCTTCTTTACCGGCTTTGATAATGTCCTCATCCATTTCTTTGCGTTCTTCTTCCAGGATCTTTTCGATATAAGCTGGATGGATGCGGCCGTCATTGACCAGGCGGGTCAGCGTGCGGCGGGCAATTTCCCGGCGGACGGAATCGAAACAGGAAACGGTAACAGCTTCGGGCGTGTCATCCACGATCACGTCCACACCGGTGGCTTGTTCAAAAGCGCGGATATTGCGCCCGTTGCGGCCGACGATACGGCCTTTCATTTCTTCGTTGGGTAATGTCACCAGGGAAGTGGTCACTTCGGCAACCTTGTCGGAAGCGACTCTTTGGATGGCGTCCGCGATCAGTTCGCGGGCTTTTTCCATGCCAGTTTCGCGTGCTTCAGTTTCAATCTGGCGTATGATACGGGCCATGTCAGCGTGAGATTCTTTTTCAACTTCTTCCAAAAGGATGCCGCGGGCTTCATCAACCGTCATTTCGCTGACCCTCTGTAATTCTGCGGCGCGTTCTTCATATAGCATGTCAATTTCGTTGGCGCGCTTGTCGACCCGGCTTTGGCGTTTATTGAGATTGTTCTCCCGCTGCTGCATTTGGTCAAAGCGATAGTCAAGTTCTTCCCGGCGTTTGATCAGTCTTTCGTCTTCTTTGTTTAGATCATTGCGGCGGTTTTGGATCTCGCTTTCAGCGTCTCTGATAATTTTGAGCGCCGAATCTTTGGCTTCCAACTCGGTTTGGCGGGCTTTTTCACGAGCCTCAGAGAGGATGTCGTTACTGCTTTGTTTTAGTTTTTCTTCTTTGCTTTTACGGATCATCGAAAAAATCAGATAACCGATGACAATACCCAGAACCAAGGCAATGGCAGCCCAAACTAGAGCCATGCTCTGTCCTGGTGGACCTGCTTGTAATAATGTTTTCATTGTGTCAATTGCTCCATTTTCTATGTTCCAAACCCTCTGGTTCTTTGTTTTCTTGCCATAGCTGGGGCAGGCATTCCTTTACTGTGGAATAGGAGAAACCCCTCCGCTGCAAAGCGGCTCCAAGTTTTTGGAAATACTCCTGCTTTTCTAATTTTTGGTAACGTTTGTTGAGTTTTCGGCCGGCTGCCAGCGCGAGCTCAAGATCGTCCAGCTCAGCAGCTTCAAAAACCTCCAGGATGGCCTCATCGTCCACCCCTTTTTGCCGCAGTTCCATCTTCATCATGCGTTGACTGCGAGGGCGAAAGGTCTGTCGGTTTTCAATCCAGTCACTGGCGAACTTGGCGTCATCGATCAGCTTTTCAGCTTGAAGATACGCAAGTATCCTTTCAATCAGTGACTCTTGATAGCCTTTTTTCTGCAAATAGCGCAGCATTTCCTGCCTGGATCGACTCCGATAGCTCAAATAGCGCAAAGCCTTGCCCAGGGCGCTCTCATACTCGTCCTTGGACAACAAGCGATCGATATCGTTTTCTGTGAGTTTCTGCCCAACAGAAAGCCAGGCTGCAGCTACCCGGTCAAGCGAAAACGCGTATTCGCCATCCAGGTGTATATTGACCCGGTTTCGATTGCGCTGTTGCGCTTGAATGCTTGTGATTTGCTTTTCCATCGTTACCAAAAAGCCATGGCTTGCGACCATGGCTTTGATGTTCACGATAAGACGGTGGTTAGCGTTTTGGAACCTTTTCAGTTATAAACGAAACCACAAAAACAGTTGATAGGGTTTAAACTTTGTCCGATTACTGTTCCTGTGTGTCCATTTGCCTAAATTGTTTGTGCTCCATAGCTTTTCGGAGCGATTTTTTCCAAAAGTCGGCAGACGCTGCTCCGCCGTTTCATTAGCTAACCTATCTTTTTGTTCTCAAAATCCATGATTCGCAAAAAGAACCATGAGTGTGTGTTTGTTGTTACATAGATTATACAATAAATATCTGAAACTCGAAACGTCAATTTTAGTTAACATCCTACATTCTTCTTTAATACAATTTATGCAAACTGATTCGCTACATCTATAGGTTGAGACTTATTCTCGTGCTAAAATATGAGAATGGAACAGAAACAAGAACAAGAGGATTTTATGACACCAGCTGTTAAGTCGCATCAAAAGCAGCGCTTTTGGCAGATCATTGTGCCTGTGGTTCTGATCAGCTTGTTGCTGCTTGCCGGCCTGGTTTGGCTGATCCTTACTGGTGGCACTCAGACCCTCAGCCTGAGCAACTTGAGCGGCGCCGCGTTGGTCCTGCTTGCTCTGCCTTTCTTTTTGATCACCCTGGTCACCCTGGTCATTTTGGCTGGAATAATTTTTGGGCTCTCAAAATTGAAAGCGGTTATTCCCCAGGCGGGGCTGACAGTGCTGCAAATTTTTGAAAAAATACGCTGGTACATGCGCAAGGGGGCGGATATCAGCGTTCAACCTTTGTTGATCTTTAACCAAAATTCTGAAAAATTTAAACAGGCTTTTCGCAGTCTGAATACAAGGCTTCTTGATAAAGGAAAATAATCATGAATCAATCGATGAAAACCGTTACACTGATTGTCGGAACTTTGCTGGGCGCTTTTCTGGGCTACCGGACTGCTCTTAATTTCATTGATGCGGCAGAAGAAAGTACGGACAAACTTCCAATCACAGCCTCTCAAGGCTTGCAGGTGGGTCTGACAGCTGTCAACGCTTTAAAACAAATCTCAAAAATCAGTCATACGCACTCATAGACAAGGATTTTTTTGTTCGAACTTACTTTTTTAGGAACGTCCGCCTCTGCGCCTTCGATTAAACGCGGTCTTTCCTCTCTTGTTGTGCAACATGATGGCTTCCGTTTCATGGTCGATTGTGGTGAAGGCACCCAGCGCCAAATTCTGAAAAGTGGAATAGGCTTTAAACGGCTGAATCATATCCTCCTGACACACGGACATTTGGATCATATCTTGGGCTTGGCAGGGTTGCTCTCAACCTTTTTGCGTTGGGAAGCCATTGAAGAAGTCAATATTTACGGCAGCCGCCACACCATGGAAAGGGTTGACGACCTGATCAATGGTGTCGTTCTGCGCAATCAACAACCTCCCATTCCGGTAAATCTGCTTGACATCAAACCGGGTCTGATTTTCAGCTCAGACAAGTTTGAAATCACAGCTTTCCCTGTCTCTCACCGCGGGTCTGCTTCGCTTGGATTTCGCTTTGACGAGTTCGGGCACAGGCCTTTTATCCCGGAAGCCGCTGAAGCGCTGGGGATCCCCCCCGGACCCTGGCGAAAAGACCTGGTTGAAGGCAAGCCCATCACTCTTCAGGACGAGCGCGTGATCGATCCGGATCAGGTGCTGGGTCCTGAGCAGCCTGGCACAAGCCTGGTTGTGGTTGGTGACGTTGGCAAACCGGAAAAATTGGCGGAGTATGTCAGCGGCGCGGATGGCCTGGTGATGGAAGCGACTTATCTGAATGATGAGGTCGAAATGGCGGATGTCTACGGACATACCACCGCTGAAAAGTCCGCTTTGCTTGCCAAAGAGAATGGCGTGAAACAATTGATCCTGACCCATGTCTCCCGACGTTACAGAGACGAAGACATACTCAACGAAGCCAGAGCCGTTTTTCCGAACACTTTTTTGGCACGGGATTTTGACAACTACCAAATCAAACGTGAAAGTTAATAGTTGGAAACTGATTGATCTGTCCCTATGGAAGACTCCTTTTTTATGATGGAAGAAAAACAACTCATTCTTGCCTCCGCTTCTCCCCGCAGAACCGAGTTGCTGCGTCTGCTGGGGCTGCCTTTTTGCACCCGCCCCACCCATATCGAAGAAAGCAAACTCCCAGACGAAAGCCCACAGGACTATGTCAGGCGCATGGCATTTGAAAAAGGTAAAGCGCATTCAGCCGCTCCCAATGAGTTTGTGCTTTCCGCGGATACCATCGTCGAGTTGGACGGCGTGGTTTTGGGCAAACCGCTGGATTTGGCCGATGGTGAGCGGATCCTGAAACAACTCCGCGCACGAACCCATAAGGTTCATACCGCCCTGACTCTTCAAAACGCCAGCGATTACTCTAGTTTTTCTGATAGCTGTGAAACCCTCGTGCCCATGCGCGACTATTCTGATGATGAGATCCACCAATACCTGGCCCGGGATGAATATCTTGACAAGGCTGGCAGTTACGCCATCCAGGACAGCCAGTTTCATCCGGTCACAAAGGTGGAAGGCTGTTACGCCAATGTGATGGGTCTGCCGCTTTGCCATGTCTACCGGCTGCTGAAAAAGGCTGGACTTGGATTGGACGTGGATATCGCCAGCGCCTGTCAGCGGTATAATCACATCACTTGCGAGGTATTTCCTTTAATACTTCAGGATATTGATGATGAAAAGACTGAATAAAGTCCTGATCCTTTTTGTGTGTTTGGGCATCGCTTTGAGTGCCTGTAAACCTGTTGCGACAGTTGAACCAACTGAGGTTCCAACCATTCCTACTTCCTTGCCGACACCAAGCGTCAACATTGAAACCGTCCCGGATGTTGAAGAAGCCGCCAAAGCCTATCTTGAACTTTGGAAAGCGGAAGATTACGCGGCTATGTATGCCCAGCTCAGCCGGCTTAGCAAAGACGCCTTCACCCAGGAGGACTTTGAAGCCAGCCTCAAGGATACGGCTGTAAAACTGACCATGCAAGGCATGGATTACCAGATTCTCTCCAGTATGCTCAATCTGACCACATCCCAGGTCAGTTATCAGCTCGATTATGAAACAGCCCTGCTCGGCAATATCAGCCGGCAAACGATCATGAATTTAATTTTGGAAGAAAACCAGTGGCATATACAATGGGATGCCAGCATGATGCTTCCGGAGTTAGCCAATGGAAATTACCTTGAATTGGTGATTGAAGTCCCGGCCAGAGGCAATATCTACGCTTCAGACGCCTCTGACAATTATCCTTTGGTCTCTTTTGAAGATGCTGTGACCCTGATGGTCACTCCGGGCAATATCGAAGAAGGCACTGAGAATGGCATGGTTTCCCTGCTTGCCCGGGTTCTTTCCCGCTCTGAGGACAGCATCCGGGAAGAATATGATGACATTTCTGACTATCAATACGCAATTATTGGCGATATTACCGCTGAAACAGCCAACGAGTACTATGACCGCCTCAGCAATTATGCAGGGATCAGCATGACAAATTTCAGGTCGCGTTTTTATCATGACGGTGGCATCGCCCCGCACGTGACTGGCTATGTGCTCAATGTTCCCGTTGAAGAATTGGAATACTATCAGCGCCTGGGCTATACCGGCGATGAAAAGATCGGCGCTTCTGGCTTGGAAGCCTGGGGCGAGGAGTATCTGGGTGGAACGCACGGCGCGGATTTATACGTCAAGGATCTGCAAGGGCAGGTGTTGACGAAAATCGCGGAAGCGGATGCCAAGCCCGCCCAATCCATCTACACCACCATCAACAGCCAGCTGCAATACTGGCTGCAGCAAAGTTTGGGCGACCAGGTTGGGGCAATTGTTGTGATGGAACGGGACACGGGCAAGGTCATTGCCATGGTTTCAAACCCTGGGTTTGACCCCAACGTCTTTGTTGGTCCGTCCTATACCTACTATTCCATCGCGGAAGTTACCCAAAATCCCTTCAATCCCATGTATAACCGGGCAGCTCAGGGTGTTTATCCCCCGGGCTCTGTTTTCAAAATTGTCACTATGGCTGCCGCGCTTGAAACCGGCGTCTTCACCAAGGATTATCCATATTTCTGTGACAGCCTCTGGTATGAGCTGGATGGTTGGGTAGGCAAAGACTGGACCTACGATAAGGGCTTTGGAGCTTCAGGATTACTGACCCTGCAGCAAGGCTTGATGCGCTCCTGTAACCCCTGGTTCTGGCATATCGCCTATACCCTCTGGAACGATGGCTATCGAACCGCTCTCCCGGACGTTGCTTACGGCTTCGGCTTGGGTGAGAATACCGGTATCGAAATTCCTGAATTTCAAGGTAACCTTAACCGCGAGCCAACAGACATAAACGAATATGTCCAGATGGCGATCGGACAGAGTACCTTGCAGAATAGCCCCTTGCAGATCGCCAATTTTGTCGCCGCGATTGGTAACGGCGGCACACTGCACCAACCAACCGTAGTGGAGCGCATCGGCATGACAGGGCAGGACCCGGTCTATGAGTTTGAGCCCAAAATTTTGGGTCAGCTGCCAGTCACCACCGAAAATATTGAATCCATCCAGGAAGCCATGATCATGGTCATCCGCAATCCAAGCGGAACGGCTAACTTCCAATTTAGAAATTATCCCTACAACATTGCCGGCAAAACCGGCACAGCTGAAAATCCAATGGGCACATCGCACGCCTGGTTTGCTGGCTATACCTATGAGAACGACCCGGAAAAACCGGATATCGCCATTGCCGTCATCCTCGAAAATGCTGGCGAAGGCTCAGAAATGGCCGCGCCCCTTTTCCGTCGGGCAGTTTCCCTCTACTTCACTGACAACGAGAGCAGTGGTGGCACCATGCCCTGGGAGGAAAGCCCCTACATCCCCGCGCAACCGGAAGAAGAGGAATAGCTTGCAATTCAATCAAAGGCTGCATGACTGATCTGCTCCAGGGTTTGGTAATTCGCACTCAGGCTGGGTACCAGTACGTCCGCACAGAGCGCGGTGACTATCGCTGCCGCTTGCGGGGGCGTCTGCGCCAGGGCAGAGCTGAGGGAGACCTGGTGGCTGTGGGGGATCAGGTGCTGATCCAGCCCCAGGAAGATATGACCGGCAGCATTGAAAAAGTGCTGCCCCGCAAGAGTGTTTTTTCCAGGCAGCTTTCCGGCATCAATTACGAGTATCGGCAAATTATTTTGGCTAATGCTGATCTGGCAATGTTGGTTTTTGCCTGCGCCGATCCCGAGCCAAAACTACGCATGCTCGACCGCTTCCTGGTCATCACTGAAAGAGCGCATATCCCCGCCGTGATCATCGTCAACAAAATAGATTTATGCGGTCTCGAGCAAGCCAAAGAGATTTTTTCACTGTATGATAAAATTGGTTACGAAGTCTTGTACGTTTCCGCTTCAACCGGCGAAGGCGTCGAAGAGATAAAAAAGCATCTCAAAGGCAAATTAACCACCCTGGCCGGTCCTTCCGGCGTCGGTAAATCAAGCCTGATCAACCAGATCCTGCCTGGCGTCAAACTGGAAACCAAGGAAGTCAGCCAGGGCTTGGGCAAAGGCAAAGGCCGGCATACCACCCAGGTCAGGCAGCTTTTTGAGGTGTCAGAAAATGGCTACATCGCGGATGTGCCCGGTCTGCGCACTTTGGCATTATGGGATATCGAAGCGGAAGAACTGGACGCTTATTTCAAGGAGATCGCTCCGCTTGTGCCTGAATGTCAGTTCAATGACTGCAGCCACTCGCATGAGCCGGGCTGCGCGGTGCAAAAAGCCGTCGCGGAAGGGAAAATCCACCCGAGCCGCTATGACTCTTACTTGCGCTTGCGTTTTCCTGATGGCGATTTGGAGGAAGAAGAATGAAAAAATCAAGGATGATTATGGTCCTTTTGGTAATAAGTCTTTTGTTGGCGGCTTGTGCTGAAACAAGCCCAACGGCTAGCCCCACCCAACCGGAAGCGACTGCGACAGCGACGCTTGCGCCAACTCCAACCCCAACAGAAATCCCCCCTTTAGTCCTGAATGTCTGCATGGCAGTGGAACCGCAAGGGCTTTATCGCTATAACGGTCAGGAGAGCCTTGCCAAAGCAAGCCTCTTCAGCGCGATCTACTTTGACCTGCTTGCCAAAAATCTGGCTGACGGCAGTCCGCTCTATTTTGAACAGGAGATTAGCCAGGAAAGTGGCGCGATCCAGCTTGATGTCGTCCCGGTTACATCCGGTCAGCCTGTACTTGACGCCAAAGGCAACCTGGTCTATCTCTCAGAAGGTACCTTAATTGAAGCACCTTTCAACCAGTCTAGCGCCGATCCGATAGTATGGGATCAAAGTCAGGAATATTTTATGAATCAATTCCGGGTCAGCTTCCACTTGAAACCGGATTTAAAGTGGTCAGATGGCCAACCCTTGACCGCGGAAGATTTTGTTTTTTCCTACCACCTGGAAGAAAGAGCCAACCTGGGACACAACAAATGGTTTTTGGACCGCACCGCCAGTTTGATCGCGGAAGACGAACACACCCTGGTTTGGACCGGCATCCCCGGTTTTGTGCCCAATGAGCATTTGGACTTGATCCCGCAGCCGCTGCCGGAACACCAGTTAGCTGAACTTTCGGATTCTGATTTATTGACTGCGGAGGTTTCCTCTCAACTCCCGGCAGGTTGGGGTGCCTATCGTTTGGTCAGTTGGGAGCCGGGCAAACAGATCAGCCTGGAGAAAAACCCATTTTTCGTCCTGAATGCTCAAAACCTGCCCGCTTTTGATCAGCTGAACTTCCTGATCGAACCCGACCTGGAGACCGCGCTGCAAAAGCTTGAAAATGGCAGCTGCGATGTTTTGGACCCCACCTACGGTTTGGAAGCTTTGGATAAAGCGCAATTGGAAACAATCTCAACAGGAAAAAAATTAGTTGCTGAAAACTGGCAGCCAGTACAGCACCTGGTATTTGGCATCCAACCGGCGCTTTATGATCAGGGAGACTACAACCCCTGGAACACGAGCCGCCAGGATATTTTGGGCAACCTGGAGACCCGCAAAATTTTGAGCGCCTGCATCGATCCGGGCAGCCTGGTCAACCAGGTTTTGAGCTCGCGCCTGCCCGCGGAGGTCTCTTTTCCGCTTCGGGAAGAAATCAATGACGGCACTGACCTGGGTCAGGCCTTGGAAGAGCTGGGTTGGATCATGACCATTGGCTTGCAGGGCGACGTGCGCATAGCCCGAAGTGTGCCCAACGTGCTTGACGACACCGAATTACGCCTCAGTCTGCTCACCGGGCAGAGCGCCCTGGACCTGAGCGTGGCAGAACTGATCGCTGAAAGGCTGGCTGCTTGTGGCGTGGCTGTTGACATTAGCTCGCTGCCAATCAATGAGCTTTACCGCCCCGGACCCGATGGTCCACTTTTCGGCCGTAATTTTGAATTGGCTTTGCTTTCCTGGCAGCAGGAGCATCTCAAAACCTGTCAGCTCTACACTTCAGACCAGATCCCCAACGCCAACAACAGTTGGATCGGAACCAATCTGGCGGGACTGAACAACGCTGCCTTTGATGAGGCTTGTTGGCAAGCTTCAACCCGCTTCCCGGGCGACCTGAGCGATCAAGCCGATGCTCTCATGGCTGAATATTTGCCCGCCCTAAGCTTGATGCCTCATTACCGCTTGTGGCTCTATTCTGAGCGGGTCAGTTTTGGTGATGGAAGCCAATTCGCGGACATCTGGAAGTTTATTCCAATACAACCCTAAACCTTTTAAGGCTTGTTTTCAGCCTTGTGGAACTGATACAATTCAGCGACTCGTGATAAAAGCGTAAAGTGGTGTGAAACCTTTATTGCGGCACCTTTAACAAAATGACCACGAAAATCGACTTGAATTCGATCGATTTTTGACTTGATTTTTATGAGAAATAAGAAATTATCCTTTCTGCTCTTTTGCCTGATTTTGGTAGCTTGCAATCCGGTTATTGACTCACCCGTCTCAACAAGCATGCCTGAAACAGCCCTGCCAAGCGCTACGCCTGCTCCCACAGCAACCAGCATTCCTTCAACAACTGCCACCACAGTGCCTGAGAACGCGCTCAAGGTTTGCCTTGCTGAAGAACCATCTGCCTATTTGTATGATCCCAGCAACTCTGATCTGGCAACCCAAAGCCTGTTCGATCTGATTTATGTAGATATGTTTGCTGCTCAGGATGACAAAGGAAAACCGGCTTACCTAAGCAGTCTCCCCAGCTTGGAGAATGGCGATATTGAAATTTCGAATGTTCCGGTTGACATCGGTCAGAAGATCATGCTCAACAATGGGCACATTCTGGAGCTCAGTGAAGACGAACTGCCCAACTACTTGAATTACGGCCTGGTTGAGGTGGATGATGAAGGTGAGTATCAAACCGTCCAAACGCAAATCATTTATAAATTAAAGGCTGACTTGAAATGGTCAGATAACCAGGACCTGACGTCAGCAGATTTCGTCTTTGCCTATCAGTCCGCTAAAGCCAGTTCCAAGCTAGAGTACCAGTGGCTCTTGGAAAGAACCGCCAGCTTTGAAGCGCAAGACCAGCATACTCTGATTTGGAAGGGCATCCCGGGTTTTGTCCCGGCGGATAGCAGCGCCTTCCTTTGGCTGCCGCTTCCTGAACATAGATATGGCACTCTTTCAGCGCAAGAAATTTATGCTATTGATGCGAGCGCGCAGCTCCCTGTGAGTTGGGGACCTTACCAAATCGTCTCCTGGGAAGATGGGAAACAAATCAATTTGCAGCCCAATTCAAATTTCGTGCTGCAGACGGCTGAGTTCCCCGCATTCGAAAACCTGACCTTCATCATTCAACCAGAGCTTGAGGCTGCCATCAGCATGTTGGAAACTGGAGAATGCGATGTGCTTGACCCTTCTTACCGGTTTGACTTCTTGGACAAAGAACAACTTGAGGAGTTGGCAGAAACACACAACCTGGTGTTTGAGAACGGGCAGGGAAGCCTTGACCTGGTTTTTGGCATCATGCCCGCCAGCTATGATGTGGACTATTACAGCCCCTGGATCAGCGAGAGGCAGGATTTCTTTGGTAGCCTTGAGACACGCAAAGCCATCAGCGCCTGCGTCAACGCGCCTGAACTGGTCGCTGAAATCTTCCATGCTGCTTTACCCGATTTTGTCTCCCTTCCAGACTTAAAGGAAGAGACAGAGGAAATTGACCCCCTGCAATTGCTTGAGGAAGTAGGCTGGCTGCTGCCGGAGGATGATCCTGAAGGCATCCGAGTGGCTGATGATGTGCCCAACGTGATGGATGGCACCCGATTCAGCTTAAGGCTCTTGTTCGGTGATAAAGAAATAGAAAAATTACTGGCTGAAGCTCTAAAGAAAAACCTGGGCCAGTGTGGAATAGGCCTTGACTTGATTCCGGTAACTGAAAATGAGCTTTTTGAACCAGGTCCGCAGGGCTCGCTCTATGGACGCGCTTTTGACCTGGCTCTGGTCAGCTGGCCTGAGACAGAAGCAAAAGCCTGTGAACGTTATCTCTCTGACCGCATTCCGAGCCCGCTGAACAACTGGGATGGCATAAACGTGGCTGGCTTGATCAGCCCTGGCTTTGACGAGCTTTGCACCAGTGTTGGAGTAAAAACGGATGAAGATGATAAAGAAATCAAGGAAGATGATTTGATACAAGAGTACTTGCCTTCCATATCACTGCTTCCGGATTATCGGATTTGGGCTTATAGCCAGCGTTTGACCCTCCCTGATGATTCTGGTTTTTCTGACTTGTGGAAATTTGAGTTAAGTGACTAAAGCCTCAGGCTTGGTATACTATAGGTAATAATGGCATCAAAAAAATATTTAAAAGAATACGACCTGGTTGAATCTGAAGACGAAAAGGGTCGGCTCAAAAAAATCGTAGTCTATCGTGGTGATTACTTCACCCTTAATTTAGACGAAAATCAAATCCGGGCGATGAAGTGGAACTTCATCCTGATCTTTTTTGTGTTGCTCGGCCTGCACGTCGGGGGCGGCTTTGTCAGCAACCTGAGTATGTACAAAATCTATGTGGCCCTGCCCTATACAGCAGCGTTCTTTCCGCTTTTATACCTGGCAACAGGGGTTTTTCGCCTGCCATCGCAGAAAAGACCCTACCGCAGAGAAGAAATCGGTCTTTCTTATGACCGCATCATCTCAACCAGCCGCCTTTACCTGATTTTTATGGCAATTGGATTGCTGGGCGGGATAATTTACCTAATATTTTTCAGTAATGGACAAGATCTGGGACGGGAAGCAATCTTCTTTTTGCTCATAGCCGCAGCTATGCTTTCTGCCTTGATGATTTATCAAAAAGCCAGTAAGATTGAGATTAACTTGCAGCAAGAAGCTGCGAGTATTGAATAATGAGATAAGGACTTGGTGAAAATTGCCTTTGTTGACACCATTTTCTTATTAAATTATAATGACCCTAAATTCTAGAAGGAGAAATAGGAGAATAAATGAATAAACTTTCAAGAACCCTTTCAATTCTGATTGTGCTCGTCATGTTTGGCGTAGCACTCGCCGCTTGCGGCACTCCTACAGAAGTTGTCGAAACAGAACCCCCTGTAGTAGAACAACCCACTGAGGAACCCACTGAGGAACCTACTGAGGAACCCACCGAAGAAGTGGTAGAACCCACTGAAGAACCTGAGCCGGTTTTTGTCGAACAACCTTTCGGCGAGAATCTGCCCACCGAGCCCACTATCGATACCCCCTTAGTGGTCGCTTATCAGGATTTCTCTCAGAAATTCAGCCCATTCTTTGCTGACACCGCCTATGACGTAGACGTTGCTGGCATGACCCAAATCAGCATTATGACAACCGACCGTGTTGGTGGTATTGTCTACAATGGTATCGAGGGTGAAACCCGCAGCTACAACGGCGTTGATTACCTGTACAAAGGCGCAGCCGATATCGCTGTTGATTACGACGAAGCATCTGACACAACCAAATACACCGCCAAACTGCGCGTTGGTATGAAGTTCTCTGATGGCGAGCCTGTAACTGCAGATGATGTCATCTTCACTTACTACACGTATCTTGATCCTTCCTACGTCGGTTCAACCACGCTGTCTTCCTATCCAATCATTGGTTTGAAAGACTACCGGACCCAGACCACCACGGAAGTCTTTGATAAATACTCCGCGATGGCTGGTGAGATCTATGCCGCTGGAGTTGACCATGAGTGGTCTGACGCTGATGGTTGGACCCAGGAACAACAGGATGACTTTTGGGCTCGCTTGAAAGAAGCCTGGATGGCTGATGTAGCGTCCATTGTTAGCTATGTTGACCAAAACTACCGTGACGCTTATGCTGAAGATTACATCGGCATACCTGCTGCTGAGGTTGCTGAGAGTGATGACCTGAAAATCGTCCTTGGTATGGTCCTTTGGGGCTTTGGCGAAGTTGTTGATGGCAAACTAACCACCGCGGTCTCAGGTACTGAATTCGACCTGGTCGAATCATTCCCAACCATTGAAGATTATTACAACGAGACCTACCTGGCCTACGAAGGCGATCCCGTGGCTTATGCTTCAGTTGAATCACCCAATGGTGTTGACGTATTAGGCAATGTCAATAATGCTTTTATCGGCTACTGGGGTCCTCTGGACGAATCCATGGGCGGCGAAGGTGTTCCTAACATCGCTGGTATCAAGAAGATCGATGATTACACCATCGAAGTTACTACCTCCGGTTACGAAGCACCTGCTGTTTATGCCATCCTTGGCCAACAAATCACTCCTTTGCACTATTATGGTGATCCTGCCAAATACGATTACGAAAACAACATGTTCGGTTTTGACTTTGGTGATCTTTCCAAACAGGAAAGCCTGACCGCTACCCCCATGGGTGCTGGTGCTTACAAGTTCATCCAATATGACAACCGTGTTGTTTACTTTGAAGCCAACCCATACTACTATCGTGGTTGCCCCAAGATTCGCGAAGTCCAATTCCGTGAAACTGCTTCCGCCGAAGTTGTTACCGCTGTCCAATCTGGTGTAGCGGATGCTGGCGAAATGAGCTACAACGCTACTCGCTTTGACGAAGTTATGTCTGCCAACGCTAATGGCGAAATGACCGGCCCCGTGATCACAACCAGTCTGGTTGACAACCTGGGTTACGGTTATGCTGGTATCAATGCCTCCACCGTCAAAGTCGGCGAAGATCCGGGCTCTGAAGAATCCAAGAATCTCCGCAAGGCTTTAGCCACCGTTCTGGCTGTATATCGCGATGTCGCAATTGACAGCTACTATGGTGAAGGCGCCGCTGTAATTCACTATCCAATTTCCAACACTTCTTGGGCTGCTCCTCAGCCGACCGATGAAGGTTATCAGGTCGCTTTCTCTGTGGACGTTGAAGGCAATCCTCTTTATACTGCCGAAATGACTCAGGAAGAAAAATACGCTGCTGCAGAACAAGCCGCTTTAGGTTTCTTCGAAGCAGCTGGCTACACCGTTGAAGGTGGCTTAGTCACAGCCGCTCCTGAAGGCGCTAAGATGTCCTACGAAGTCATCGTTCCTGGTGACGGTACTGGCGACCATCCTGCCTTCGCTATTCTGACCGGCGCCCGTGACTCTCTGGAAAAAATTGGTTTTGAACTGAAGATCAACGATCCAGCTGATGCCAACATCCTCTGGGATGCTCTGGACTCTGGCGAACAGGAACTGTGGACCGCCGCATGGGGTTCCACCATCGATCCTGACATGTACCAGGTTTATCACAGCTCTAACGTCCCTGGTCTTGAAGGCAGCTCCGAATCCAACCACTATCACATCCAGGATCAGGAACTTGATGACCTGATCATGGAAGCTCGCCAAAGTGATGACCAGGCTTTCCGCAAGGCTGTTTACAAACAGGCTTTGGATCGCATCATTGACTGGGCAGTCGAAATTCCGACCTACCAGCGCAAGAATGCCATCATCTTCAGCACCGAGCGCGTCAATATTGAATCTCTGACCCCCGATATCACCACCTTCTGGGGTTGGATGAACGACCTCGAACTGGTCGAGATGAACTAACCGTTGATTTCTAACGGGTAATAAGATGAGCCCACCCCGACTGGGTGGGCTCATTATGTCTCTCAGAGATATTTTTTTATACGCAGTAGATTGAGGGAATATTTATGAAAACTTTTATCATCAGAAGACTTGTATTAGGTCTCTTCATCACCTTTTTCGGGGCGATGATTGCTTATACAGTCATCCGCAGTCTACCCACATCTTATGTGGAATCGATTGCCAGGCAGCGGGCATCCAACCCGCTCAGCACCAAGTCTTACCAGGAATGGTTGGATCAATTGAATCAGGTCTATGGCCTTGATAAGGGCATTATTCCTGGCTTCTTGGATTGGATCGGCAACGCCGTCCGCGGAAATTTTGGGGATTCCTGGCATTATGGTATCCCGGTGACCGAAAAATTCAAGGATGTTATCTGGATATCCTTCATGATGAACGTTATTACATCGCTTGTACAATTTTTTATAGCGATACCATTAGGCATCCTGGCGGCCAGGAAGCAATATAGCCGCACAGATTATGCTATTACCGTTTTCGCCTTGATGGGTATTTCTTTGCCCACCTTTTTCCTGGCGACGATTTTAAAATATGTGTTTGCCATAAAATTGCAGTGGTTTGACCTCTATGGTCTCACCGGGCGATTTTATACAACAATGACACCAATTCAGCAGATACTGGACAAAGGCTATCACCTGGTCCTGCCTGTGATCACATTAATGATGCTTTCCATTGGTGGCTTAATGCGCTATACGCGCACGAATATGTTGGAAGTACTTAACTCGGACTATATCCGGACTGCCCGCGCCAAAGGCTTGCCTGAAAAAGTGGTTATCAATAAACATGCTTTCCGCAACACACTGATCCCGCTGGTCACTTCATTGAGTGGTTTATTGCCCAGCATGTTCACTGGAGCAATGATCACTGAAACACTGTATCAGATCCCTGGGATTGGTTACATATCCTATCAGGCAATCATTCGCGGTGACATTCCGTTTGCTATGTTTTATATTGTTTTTCTGATTATTCTTACCCAGTTCAGCATCTTGGCTGCAGACATTATGTATGCCGTAGTTGACCCCCGGGTTCGGGTAAATTAGGTGGTGGATCATGAGTGAACTCGAGAATATTAATTTAAACAACCTACAAGAAGTTCCACAACCAGACCCTGCCAAGCAAGGCATGGCCCTGGATGATGCCCGCCGTGTGAAGACACTCTCTCCTGGCATGCTGGTTTTTAAGCGTTTTATCCGCAACCAACTGGCTGTTATTGGTTTGGCTATTTTAGTTGTGATGTTTTCCTTCTCATTTCTTGGGCCCTTTTTATCGCCTTACACGCAGACAGAGGTGTTTTACAAACAGGATAGTATCAGTAAGGATTACGCAGGCGCCATCTACAATACTGAACTGCGTTACTCTGTCAATCCCGATGAAACTTTTGGTGGCGGAGAGCGGGCTCGCTTTTTGCTGGCCTTGGGGAAAAACGAACCTCAGTTTTCTTCTGGCGACAAGAATTTTGCTTATATTGCAGAGGGCGAAAATTTTTACAGGATCTTTCAGTTGGAAAAGGTAGCCGAAGCATTGCTTGGGCGGGTAAATCCTCAGCCGGGTCAGACTTTGCCTGAAGGTTTCCAGGCGGCTTTTGATGAAGCCAACGCTGCCGGCGATATGAGCTTTGAGCTTGAAGGAACAACCTATGTATTAACCCAGGACCGCAAGAATGTCGTCATTTCTACGCAAGAGGACGTGGCAATTGCAAGCTTTTCCATCTTCGATGCTTACAATGTAGAAGATGAAGCGTTGGTGAACTCTTTTGATTTCAGAAGGTTGAGTGAAACAGCCGGAGTCAATGGGGAAAGTAATTTCACGTTCCAGGGAAGAGAATATTCCATTGTCGAAGAAGAAGGGCTTATCACAATCTTGGATGATACGGGCAAACCTTTTGCGGAAGTATCTGACATTATTGTTAACCCCTTGGACCTGGATGAATTTCTGCCCATCGAATTTAAGGCCCTTGCAAGAGAAGCGATCATAGACAAAGAAAATACTTTCTCATTCACTGATGCTCAAGGCAATACGACCGAGTACGATGTGGTCAGTGTTAACACCAATTACTATATAAAAAGGGAAACCACCACAACCCTGATCGACATGTTTGATTTCCCCTCAGCCGAACATTGGCTGGGGACCGATAACAACGGCATGGATGTCTTGACCCGCCTCATGTACGGCGGTCGGGTTTCTCTCATGGTCGGTTTCATCGTTGTCTTCCTGGAGATATTTATTGGTGTGATCGTTGGTGGTATTTCCGGTTTCTTTGGTGGCAATGTCGATACCGCCTTGATGCGTTTTGTCGACTTATTCAACAGTATCCCCACCTTCCCCATGATCCTGATTTTTGGTTCGGTCATGGACACACTGGAAGTGGAACCGATGGCGCGTATGTTTGTGCTGATGGCTATCCTGGGTCTCTTAGGATGGACTGGTATCGCCAGAGTTGTTCGCGGACAGATCCTCAGTTTGCGCGAACAAGATTTCATGGTTGCCACAGAAGCTACAGGTATTAGGACCAGCCGCCGGATTTTCCGACACCTGGTTCCAAACGTTATGCCTCTCTTGATTGTTACAGCTACCGCCAGCCTTGGTGGTCTGATCATCACAGAAGCTACCCTGGGCTTTTTAGGTCTGGGCATCAAATACCCATTGGCATCCTGGGGTAGTATCATCAACATTTCCTCTGATGCCTTTATCATGAGTACCTACTGGTTTATGTGGATCCCTGCGGGTATGTTGATCCTACTTACTGTTTTGGGTTTCAACTTTGTTGGCGACGGATTGCGTGATGCTTACGACCCAAAGATGAGACGTTAAGGTGAGATTATGACTGAAGAAAAAAACTTATCACAATACGACACGACTGATTTGGAAGATAATTTAATTATCGAAAAAGTTCACCTGACTGCCAGAGAATCAGCCCGCATCAGCCGTGAAAACCGCCGCATAACTGACGCGATCGAAAAGCAGCGCAAACGCAAAAATGTTCCCGAAAGTGAATACCTCACAACCATGCGGGACCCAAACAACGTAGTTGAGTTTGATGATCTGCATACCTACTTTTTCACCGACATCGGTACTGTCAAAGCGGTTGATGGAGTTACTTATGATGTGCCTCAGGGCACGACCGTTGGTGTTGTTGGTGAATCAGGCTGTGGTAAATCTGTTACTGCTTTATCCCTGATGCAATTGGTACAGCGCCCTCAGGGTCAAATCGTTGAAGGAACCATTCGGGTCAATACCGGTGACAAAGTATATGACATCGCGAAAACTCCTGCCACCGAAATGGAAAAGATCCGCGGAAATGAAGTTTCCATGATTTTCCAGGAACCGATGACCAGCTTGAACCCGGTTTTCAAATCCGGTTTTCAGATCGACGAAGTCATCGCCCTGCACAATCCTGAAATGACAACCGAACAAGTCAAAGCCCGCACGCTCGAAATGATCGAGTTGGTCGGTATTGCCAACGCTGAAGGTGTTTACGACATGTATCCTCATCAGCTGTCAGGTGGTATGCGCCAGCGCATCATGATTGCTATGGCTTTGGCCTGCAACCCGCGCCTGATCATTGCCGATGAGCCAACCACCGCGCTGGATGTCACCATTCAAGCCCAGATTTTGGATCTTTTACGTGAGCTGAAAGACAAGATCAACTCCAGCATTATGCTGATTACCCATGACCTGGGTGTGGTAGCTGAAATGGCAGACTTTGTTGTTGTCATGTACGCGGGAAAAATTGTTGAAAAGGGTACGGCTGATGAGGTCTTCAATCACCCCAAGCACCCTTACACCGTTGGTCTGATGGCCTCCAAGCCTGTCATTAACAAAAAGGTCGATCTTTTATACAGTATTCCAGGAACAGTGCCAAACCCAATTAACATGCCTGATTACTGTTATTTCAGAGATCGCTGCAACCGGCGCATGCCCATCTGTGATGGCCCCTATCCTCCTGAATATAAACTTTCAGAAAGCCACATTGCGGTATGCTATCTTTACGCGAACGAGGAGTCTGAGGATTAATTATGGAATACAACAATAACGGCAAGAATAACAACGGGCACGACGATCGCTATATTGTCGAAGTAAAAAACCTCAAACAGTACTTCCCAATCAAAGCCGGTTTGATGCAAAAAGTTGTCGGCTATGTCAAAGCTGTGGATGATATCAGTTTCCGCATTGCCCCTGGCAAAACCATGGGTTTGGTTGGCGAGTCCGGCTCCGGAAAAACAACTGTGGGCAAAACCATGCTGCGTTTGAATGAAGCCACTTCTGGCAAGGTCCTGTTCCAAGGCGTAGACGTTTTTTCTCTCAATCGCAGTGAAATTCGGGATATCCGGCCTAAAATGCAGATGATTTTCCAGGACCCTTACTCGAGCCTTTCACCACGTATGCCCATCAGTGAAATTATTGGTGAAGCTGTCAGAGAACACAATATCGTTCCACCATCAGAATTTGATCAACACCTGGATCAGGTCATGCTTCAATGCGGTTTGCAGCCTTATCACAAAGATCGCTACCCGCACGAATTTTCAGGTGGGCAGCGTCAGCGTATCTGCATCGCGCGCTCTCTGGCTTTGAACCCGGATTTTGTGGTCTGCGATGAGCCCGTGTCAGCCTTGGATGTTTCCATTCAGGCGCAAATCATCAACCTGCTGGAAGAACTACAGGTAAATAACAAGATTGCTTATCTCTTTATTTCCCATGACCTTTCCGTGGTTCAGCACATTTCGGACTATGTCGGCGTCATGTACCTGGGCGATTTGGTGGAATACGGTGAGAAAGAGCAGCTCTTTGAAAACCCGCTGCATCCTTATACCCAGGCTCTCTTGAGCGCCGTTCCGGTGCCGGATCCGAACTATAAGATGAAACGGATCATTCTTGAAGGCAGCATTCCTTCACCTGCAAACCCACCATCTGGCTGTAAATTCCATACCCGCTGCCCGCGTGTTATGGATATTTGTAAGAAAGAGGTTCCACAAACGCGTGAAATTGAACCAGGACATATGGTAGTATGTCATCTATTCAATGACGTAGGAACTGTGGTAGATGCAAACTCGGAAAAAGCAATTTGAGGAAGATGACGGCAGGGTGATCGCCAACATGGATGTTGACGGTATGCCCTGGCATGACAGACGAGCGAGGTTTGAAGAAAGGCTGGATCAAAGAGCGCAAAGGACGCAAAGAGCACAAATGTACGGCGAAAGAATCACAAAGTCTGAAGCCCGTCAGTACACTTTTTATGCTCTTTTAGCTGGAATGGTCATTGTGGCTGTCTTTGCGGGAGTTTGGGGGCTGTTGATCCTCTTCATGACGCAGGTCTGGTTTAGATAAAAACAGAAGACCGCTTCCAACGAAGCGGTTTTTTTATCCCCACCAGCTTTTTCGTTTTGCAACTGGAATGGTTGGTCAGGGGCGGGTAAAATAAGGAAAACAAAAAAGGCATGTAATGATGAAAAAATTAGTATTGATATTCGTGGTTCTTACCGTTCTGGCAGGCTGCTCGATCAGCACCCAAACGAGTTCAACCCAGGATGATTCCAGGGCCGGACAGCTGGTGACTGCAACTCCTGAACTGGATGCACCAGAGCAGATCAACCCTGGGCAGCAAATTGAAACTGAACTTTATGAGGCTTTTGCCATCATTAATGACGATTTCATTTACTCCCTCAAACCTGAAGAACTGTTTGACGGGGACGAAGTGGAAAATTTTTTGCTTGCCCTGACAAATGGGGAAGCGCAATTCACCGCTAATGGGATCAATTACCTGTATCAACGGATGCGGGAGGATTCTTATCGCATTTTCCGGCTTGTACCTGTGGTTGAAGTGCTGATGGATATTGTGAGTCCCGTCCAGGGGCAGCTTGTTTCTGAAGAACTTATCGCCGCCTATCGTTCTGCGGCAGAGGCAGAGCAGGACAATTTTGAGCACCAGGGCATTTTCTACGCGATTTCGAAAACAGGCCGGGTAACCAAAATTTCCACTCTGACAGACGCCGCCTTAGCAAGCAAAGCGCACATTGAACCCTATAACCAGCAAAGTTTGGAAGTCACCAGCCTGTACGAATTTCGAGTAGGTTTGGAAAGCTCCCTGGCTGATGAAGCCGCCAGCTTTGTGTTTAGCGACGAAAAATACACCTTATTTGAGGTTCCGGGAGGATATACGATACTTGATCCCCTTGGCAACCTATTCGCCGAAATCTCAAATATTTACGTGATCCCCCGCAATTCCGATACAGAGCTCCCGCTTGAATTTAAAAACATGGTCAGAGAAGCTCTCGAGAGCGGCGAAGACAGCTTTGGGTTTGGCCAGATTGACGGAGTGGAAATCGAATATTTAATCACAGAAGCCAGCAATGGCTACTCTATAAAGCCCCTGATGGAGATGCCCTGAAGCACTGCCTGGGGATCCCTCTGATTAGCAGTTCAGGGCGAATCTGATGTACAATTAGCCCATAGCCTGAGTTGGCAGAGACAAAAATCTATGCTAAAATACTGGCTACTATTTTGGGGCATGGTGCAATGGCAGCACACCGGACTTTGAATCCGTTGATCTTGGTTCGACTCCAAGTGCCCCGGCTGAATTATTGTGGATACCGAATCTGATGAACCACATCTATGTCTTTCTATGACGAGACAGTCCTGTTTCGCTTTGTTTTCCTTGTCTAAACCCTGGAGAATCCAATGACAATCGCATCAATCCTTTTAGCCGCTGGCATGGGCACGCGCATGAAATCCCGCACGCCCAAAATGCTTCACCCAATCCTGGGAAAACCCATCGTTTTGCACTCCCTTGATGCTGTGATCGATCTGGTTGACGAGCCTCCGGTCGTCGTAGTTGGGCACGGTAGCGAAGCGGTTCAAAAAGCTCTGCTTGATACTTACGTTGATAAAGTCCAGTTTGCTCTGCAAGCCGAGCAGTTGGGGACCGGACATGCCGTGATGATGGCTGAACCGATGCTGAAGGGCAAATCTGAGCTGGTGCTTGTTACCTATGCTGATATGCCCATGCTCCGCAAAGAAACAATCGCCTCCATCCTGAAGTTTCACCAGGAGTCTGGTAATACTCTCACCATGTCAAGTGTGGTGGGCGATGTTCCGCGTGGGTTTGGGCGCGTGCTGCGTGACGCGGATGGCAAGGTCACCTCAATTGTTGAAGAGGCAGATGCCACCCCGGAGCAGCTCAAAATCAGAGAATACAACGTCTCAGTTTACTGTTTTCAGTCAGACTGGCTGTGGGAAAACCTGGCAAAAATCCAAACTTCTCCCAAGGGCGAATATTACCTGACCGATTTGATTAAAATGGCCGTCCAACAAGGGCGCAAAATGGACTCTTTCGTGTTGGAAGACCCAGCTGAAGGTCTGGGCATCAACACCCGGGTCGACCTGGCCGATTGTGAAGTCGCGCTGCGAAAAAGGGTCATCCACCAATGGATGCTGGATGGCGTCACCTTTCAGGACCCCGACAGCTGCACGGTTGAAACCAATGTGACCATTGGCGCGGATACCGTCATCCTGGCTAACACGCACCTGCGCGGCCTGACCAGCGTTGGCGAGAACTGCCAAATCGGTCCCGACACGACCCTGGTGGACACAAAAGTTGGCAATGACTGCCAGATCACCTATAGTTTGGCGGAAAAAGCCGTGCTTGGCAATTTTGTCAGCATGGGGCCTTTCTGCCATCTGCGCAAGGGCGCGGTCTTGATGGACTACGTTCACCTGGGCAATTTTGGTGAAGTCAAGGACTCCACCCTGGGCGAACATACAAAAATGGGTCATTTCTCTTACATTGGCAATGCCAAAATTGGCAAAGATGTCAATATTGGAGCGGGAACCATCACCTGCAATTATGATGGCAAAATGAAACACCCGACGGAAATCGGCGACGAAACCTTTATCGGCAGCGACACCATGTTGGTGGCTCCGCTAAAAATTGGCAAGAATTCAAAAACAGGGGCTGGTTCTGTGGTAACCCACGATGTACCGGATAACTCCCTCGTTTTTGGCGTCCCTGCCCGTCCCAAGGAAAGAAAGGATTAATGTGATAGAACTCATCACGCTGGGAGTGTTATGGCTGCTCTTTTTTGTCTTATGCCTGCTCACCTCAGCCGCCAAATCGGCGTTTTCTCACGTTCGTTTGCCCTGGCTTTTAGCTCTCCGCATCGAACAACAAATCAAAGTCGACAAATCTATCGCTCTGCTGGAGAAGCAAGGTCTGCGTACAGCGCTGCGTTTAGGTTTGGTCATGTCTCACTTTTTACTGGCCGGAGCGACCGTCTTACTCTTGAGCCGCTTTGCTGGGATAACAAATGTTTGGCTGATCTTGTTGATCCTGCTCTTGGTAATGGTTTTAGTCACTGCTATCGAATTTTTGATGGAAAGAAAAATGTTGGGAGACCCGGAGAACGCGGCTCTCAGTTGGACAGGCGTAGCCAATATCATAACTTTCCTGGTTTCTCCGGTTACCAAAATGATGATGGCCTTATTGGGCGAACACGCTGAAAAGGTGACCCTATCCGTCACGGATGAAAACTTGCGCGATTGGGTGGAACAGGAACAACCAGAAAGCACCCTGGATGAAGGTGAACGGAAGATGATTTACTCCATCTTCCAATTCAGTGAGACCATGGCTAAAGAGATCATGGTTCCTCGTATGGACGTGTTGGCTTTAGACGTGAACACCACCATTCGCGATGCCCGCCAGGAATTTATCAACGCGGGTCACTCCCGGGTGCCTGTTTATGACGACAGCATCGACAATATCATCGGACTTTTATATGCCAAGGATTTGTTGGCTGTGGTTGATGGCGATGATAGCATTGCCAAACAACGCTCATTGATCCGTCCGGCCTACTTTGTGCCTGAAGCTAAAAAGGTTGACGAGCTGTTGACAGAGATGCAGTCCCGCGGTGTGCACATGGCCCTGGTGGTGGACGAATACGGCGGCGTTGCCGGCGTTGTAACGCTCGAAGATATCGTTGAGGAAATCGTTGGCGAGATCCGTGATGAATACGACAAAGGTGAAGTAGAACTCTTCAGAGAACTGCCCGATGGTGCTTACATCATTCAAGGACGCGCCACCATCGATGAGTTCAATGAAATCACTGGCTCTGATCTCTCCGATGAATACGCGGATACTCTGGGCGGATATATCTACGGTCAGCTGGGCCGGGTGCCTCAACCAGGCGAGACAGTCCTAAACGAAAAATTCCAATTTACCGTGGAAGAAGTTGTTGCCAGGCGGATCTTGACTGTAAAGGTCGCGAAAATTCAAAAACAGGAAGATTCAGTGACGGAGACTGAAAATGACGATGCTAACGGATGAGATCAAACAAGCCTTGATTGACCAGGCGCTGCTCTACCAAAAACGCGCCTATGCTCCCTATTCCAACTATGCCGTTGGAGCGGCAGTACTGGCGGATGATATGCAGATTTACGGCGGCGCGAATATCGAAAATTCCGCCTATCCCTCCGGCCTTTGCGCGGAACGAGTGGCAATTTTTCACGCCATTTCGGAAGCCAACAAGAAAATCCTTGCGGTAGTTGTGGCGACAAAAAATGGGGGTTCTCCCTGTGGCAGCTGCCGGCAGGTGATGCGGGAATTTGGAGCACCGGATATGCCTATCATCCTGGTTGACGAAGAGGGTGACATTGTCCTGGAGTCAACTCTGGAGGGCATGCTGCCTTATTCATTTGGTCCTGAAGATTTGATCTAAAGAAAAGACACTAACAATGGCTGCAGGAGAATCGAGGTCCTATCGCGCTCAGGCGATAGTGATCAAGCACCGTGAATTTGGTGAGGCGGACCGGATTTTATGCCTTTACACTCTGGAAAAAGGGAAGATCCAGGCCATCGCCAAAGGAGTGCGCAAACCAAAAAGCCGCAAAGCCGGACATCTTGAACCTTTCACCCAGGCGACTTTGCAGTTGGCAAAGGGACGGACCTGGGACGTGGTCACCCAGGCTGAGACCATGAGGAACTTTCAAAATATTCGTGAAGATCTGAAATTGACCGCACAGGCAGCTTATGTTTTGGAGCTGCTGGATCGCTTCACCTATGAAGAAGGGGAAAACCGACTGCTCTACAATCTGGTGCTTGAAACCCTGGCGCGGCTGGAAAATGGAATTGCCCCGGGTCTGGCGGTGCATTATTATGAAGTTCATCTGATGGATATTCTCGGCTTTCGCCCTCAGCTGCGGCAGTGTGTGGTCTGCGGGGAAGAAATTCAAGCGGAAGACCAGTATTTTTCGGCTAAATTGGGCGGCGTGGTCTGCCCGCGCTCGCATACTGGCGACCCCGGTGCCTGGCCTGTCAGTATGGACGCGCTCAGATATCTCCGTTTTTTTCAGCGTTCTCCCTGGCCGCAGGTCAAAAATAAAAGCATCCCTGAAGAGGTTGACAAAGAACTGAGTAAGTTGATTGAAAAGTACCTGACTTATCTGCTGGAATATGGCTTGAAAACACCGGGTTTTCTGGACGCGGTCTCCTGAAATTTTTCGCTGGAACCAACCGGTTTCTCTGTTTAATACGCAACCCCCACAATTCGATCAAGCTTGAAGATACGTTTACAGGGCTGACCTGTGAAGTATAATCAAGCCGGACTAATACAAGAGGTAGATGATGAACCAAGCCTTAGATTTTCAATCAATTATTTTCAAATTACAGACCTATTGGGCAAGCCAGGGCTGCCTGATCTGGCAACCTTACTATTCCCAGGTTGGCGCCGGGACTATGAACCCCGCCACTTTCTTGCGCGTTTTGGGCCCGGAACCCTGGCGGGTGGCTTACGTTGAGCCTTCCGTGAGACCGGATGACGGACGGTACGGCGTCAACCCCAACCGCTTGCAGCAACATTACCAGTTTCAGGTCATCCTTAAGCCCGATCCGGGAAACCCGCAGGAACTTTACCTGCAATCCCTGCTGGCATTGGGGATTGACCCTGAAGAGCACGATATCCGTTTTGTAGAAGACAACTGGGAGTCCCCCGCGCTTTCAGCCTGGGGTTTGGGCTGGGAAGTCTGGCTGGATGGACAGGAAATCACCCAATTTACTTACTTCCAACAGGCTGGCGGTATGAGTCTGGAAGTGCCTGCGGTTGAAATCACCTATGGTCTTGAACGAATTGCCATGACCTTGCAGCGTGTGAATGACTTCAAAAAAATCCGCTGGAACGATACGCGCTTATACGGCGATGTCAACCAGGTTGCCGAGCGCGAACACTCCACCTATTACTATGAAGTGGCAGATGTCCCGCGCTTGCGCGAGATGTTCACCCTCTTTACACAGGAAGCGGAAAACGCGCTGGAGCGCGGTCTGGTGCTGCCGGCTTATGACAACGTCATCAAATGCTCCCACACCTTCAACATCCTTGACGCCCGAGGAGCTGTTGGCTTTACTGAGCGCCAGACCCTGTTTGGCAAAATGCGTGAGCTTTCCCGCAAGGTGGCTGAAGCTTACCACGCCCAACGCGAAGAAATGGGCTTTCCCTGGAAGCAGGAAGTTCAGGCAGAAGCAGAAAAGGTTATCAGACCTGACTTAAGCTCCGGGGCTAGTCATGAAGATTTCTTGTTTGAAATCGGGACAGAAGAATTGCCAGCCGCGGAACTGGACCGGGCCTTGGAGCAATTACGGACCTCTTTTGACGCCTGGCTGAGCGAAGCTCGTTTGGAACACAGCGGCGTAGAAGTCCAAGGCACGCCCCGCAGGTTGACGGTTTGGGTCAAAGAATTGCAAACCAGGCAAGCTGACCGCAGCCTTGAGCTGAAAGGTCCCCCTGCCGATCGTGCTTTTGACGCGCAGGGCAATACAACCAAAGTTGCTGAAGGTTTTGCCCGCAGCAGGGGTTTGGACGTCACAGATTTGGGTGTAAAAGACTTTGAGAACGGTCGCTATGTTGTGGTGGAAATGGCTGAAACCGGCAAGACAGCGCTCGAGTTACTGACCGAAAAATTGCCGGATATGATCACAGGACTGCGCTTTGCCAAGTCCATGCGCTGGAACTACAGCGGGGCAGCTTTCTCGCGCCCGGTACGTTGGTTGCTGGCTTTGTTGGGCCAGCAGGTGATCCCCTTTGAATTTGCAGGACTCCAGTCTGACAGAAAGACTTACGGCTTGCGTTTCTCAAAGCAACCTGAGGCCCAAATCTGCTCCCTGCAGGACTACCAAACCTACCTGGAGAGCGAAGGCATCATCCTCAACCAAACAACCCGCCGCCAGACGATTTGGCAGCAAGCCCTGAAATTGGCTGGTTCTGTAAGTGGCACTTTAGAGGATGACCCAGCGCTGCTGGATGAGATTACCAACCTGGTTGAACGGCCTACCGCGCTGCTGGCCAGCTTTGACCCCAGGTATCTGGAAAACCTGCCTCCTGAAGTCCTGGTTGGGGTGATGAAGAAGCACCAACGCTATTTCCCCGTGCTGGACCAGCATGGAGCTCTGACTAATCATTTTATCGTCGTGCGCAACGGGAATGCGGAGCATGCTGATATCGTTTTGGATGGCAATCTCCAGGTCATTTTGGCTCGCTTTGCTGATGCGGAATTTTTTGTGCAGGAAGACCTGAAGAAAAAGCTGGAAGATTTTGTACCTGAACTGGATCAACTGACCTTCCAGAAACAACTCGGGTCCATGCTCGATAAAACCAAGCGGATCGAAAAGTTGACGGCAATCTTGAGCCAGGCGCTGGGATTAGACGAAACCGAAACCCAAATTGCAGCCCGCATTGCCCACCTCAGCAAGGCGGATTTGGCCACAGAAATGGTGGTCGAGATGACTAGCCTGCAGGGCGTCATGGGCATGCATTATGCCCGCAAATCTGGCGAGAGCGAAGAAGTTGCCAAAGGTGTGTTCGAATATTATCTGCCCCGAACCTCCGAGGACCCTCTGCCAGGCAGTGACGCCGCTGTCGCGGTTGGTCTGGCTGATAGATTGGATTCGATCGCGGGCTTGTTCGCGGTCGGCTTGATCCCAACCGGCAACAAAGACCCCTTCGCGCTGCGTCGGGCAGCCATTGGCCTGGTCAGTATATTGCTCGGCAAAGAAATTGATTTTGATGCCCGCTGGGCTGTGGGGCAGGCTGGACAAGTTCAAAACCTGGCCTTTAGCGACGAGGTTGAAGCCCAGGCTTCCGCTTTCATTACCGGTCGCCTGCGAAATATCCTGTTGGATCAGGGTTTCGCCTATGATGTGGTGGACGCAGTCGAGATGGTCCATGGAACCAATCCCGGCAAGGCCAGGCAGGCGGTCGAATGGTTGTCTAAGTGGGTGGCCAAGCCTGAATGGTCTGACATTTTGCCGGCTTTCAGCCGCTGTGTTCGCATTACCCGCGGTCTCACACAGAAGTTCAACTTAAAGCCAGAAGTTTTGATCGAGGAAGAAGAAAAAATCCTGTTCCAGGCTCTTGAAGATGCTGAAAGGCAATTAAGCCAGGATCCTGCCATGGAAAAGGCGATTCTTTTGGTGCAGGGTCTGGTAGATCCGATCAACAACTTTTTTGACAAGGTTTTAGTGATGACTGAAGATCTGGAATTACGCAACAGCCGCCTGGCGCTTTTGCAGAGAATCGCGGCTTTGCTGGAACCATATGCTGATCTTTCAAAGTTGGAAGGGTTTTAAAATCAAGAATTAAAAACAGAGCCTGCAACAAAGCAGGCTCATTTTTTTTTATACAACGCCCAGCGTCATGTAACGACGGATTCTTTCCAGATAGGTTTCCAGAGTTTCGCCCAGGTAGATTCCGCCCAATTCTTCACGAGCTTCCTCGTTTTGGGTGACATAGCGTCCAAAATAAGCCAAACGTGGTTTCCCACGCAAGCGAGAGAGTTGTTCAGAAAAATCTTTCAATAAAAAGGCGGTTGGTTCAGAATTGATGGACAGACAAATCAACTTTGGTCTGGAAATTTTGGAGTAGTCGATCAAGTCATCAGTGGGAAGGTCTGGTCCCAGATACTCAACATGATAATTGTTTTGCCTCAAGAGCACTGCCAGCATCATGGCTCTCATCTCGTTCATGCCTTCCGGGCCACACCCAACCAAAATCAGCGCGCCTTCCTTGATCATAGGCAAGCCCTGCATGATGCCCATCAGGCGCCCTTTGATGATCTGGGAAGACATGTGGCGGGTGGCGATAGGGATATCGCCCAAAAACCAGGATTCCTCTAAAAGTTCCAAACAGGGATCGATCACTTCCTGGAAAATTGTCAGCAGTTCAAAATAAACCTGGCATTCTTCAAAAATAATGGCTGTGCGTTCCTCGTTGTGCGAAACCAAAGCGCCAAACAGCATTTCGGCATAATCAATAGCCGGGCGGGGAGCCTTTTTCCGTTTTTTGGCCGGACTGTAGGTTTGAACACTTTCAGGCCAGTCGTCCTTTTCCCGGATCTGATTGAATTGCTGCACCACCTGGCTAATACTGACACCCGATTCCACCCGGCGCTGAACCCACAATAAAAGTTGAATATCTTGTTCGGAGTACAGGCGGTAGCCGTTGGGCATGCGCATCGGTTCAAGCAGATTGTAGCGCCGTTCCCAGGCTCTCAGGGTGACCGGTTTGATACCTGTGCGGTTTTGGACCGTTTTGATGGTAAATTCAGGTTCGGTTGGGTAACTATCAATTTTGCTCATGGTATTCTCCTGAGATCTTGGGAAACACTAAAAATATCCTGAAGGAATTTCGCGCGTTCTTCGGGGGTCATAAAACGGGGCTTGGCGGTGTCTTCCAGCGTCAGGGTAAGCAGCTGGGTGTTGATGTGCTTTCCCTGGTAGAAAAAATGTTTCTGCATAAAACTGTCGTAGGTGATGTAAAAACCGGGTTGATCGAAGAAAAGGTTGCCCAAGCCGTAGTGCACGAAAGCGCCGGCATAAAACTCCATGGCTTTAGCAACATGGGATTGGCTGCCGTTGACAATCACCGCTCCGGCTTCAGCCAGAGGTCTGAAATCCTGGATAGCTACTTTTGTGGCGTTTGGAAGATAATCCTCTTGAAACTGGAGAGTCACGATTGGCAGATAACCTTCCTGCTTCAGGTTGAAAATGGCTTCTTTCATCCAGGCAAAATCCTGGCAGGGGGCCGCGCCGCTGTTTTCTTCCGTTGCCCAGGCCATTTCCGGTCCGTAAGAATTGCAACCGATGAAAGCCAGCTTGTTGCCGTTGTGTTCAATTTTCAAGGCTGCCTGCGAGGAGCTCAGATCCGTGCCGCCGGCATACCACTGAATCTCATTTTGCTGGTAAAGATCCAGCGTGAAGGGAACCGAATCGACCTTGTAAAGCGCGCGCACGTCATTGTTGTGGTTGCCCGTCAGCTCGATGATATCCGCCCCCAAATCGACCAATAGGTCAATGTATTCAGGATTACTGCAAAACAGGAAACCAAGATAATCCGGGTCAGGGAAACGGCAGTCTTCAAAAAAGGAGACTTCATTGCTGATATGAGTCAGGTCCGCCGCTCGCATGCTTTCGCGGATGAATGTGCCAGGGTAGAGAACCCCTTCCATTTCCATCTCATAGGCGGTATCCCTGGCCATTGCCGTGACGCCGGTCATGATCAGGCTGGTGAGGTGATCGGGTTGGTAGTTGCTTTCAAGCACCAAGGAATCCAATATCTCCGCAGCAGGGTCAGCTTTTTGATTGAGCAGTCTGACGCCGTAAGGCAGAGTGAGGGCATATGCTCTTGGATCAAAATTGTCATCCAGGGGGCTCTTGCCATCGATCGAGAGCACCTTCCACTCCGGCTGGAGCTTATCAAAGGGGAGGATCATCCAGTAGTCTGAATCTGTTTCCTCAAGGGGAACAGTCTGCGGCTCGTCAATCAAGTGAAACGAGGATGTCGGGTTTTTCAATTTCAATAAATACTGGATTGTGCTGACATCTGAAGAAAAGACTTTGATTACTGGGGCCTGATTTTTACCCTCTTCAAGAGGATCAGTCAGCATGGTACGCAATTCGCTTAAGCTAACGTCATCTTCAACCGTGAAGAAGGGAGCCACAAGCACATATACCCAGTTGTCCTGGTAGGCGTACTCAAGGATATTGCTGACAGTTTCGATGGCAATATCAGCTTCTTTTTTGTTCTCAGCAGCCGCTGTTCCGGATGGGAGTTTGACCGCGGCTTGCAGTTCGGCAGGCAATACCGCATCGACACTAACTTTCAATGGAGCAAGCGTGGGCGTTGGGCTGGGCAAGCTGGTTGGGGTCGATGTTGGAGCCGGCTTAGTTGGAATGGCAGTTTCAGTGGGTGTCGCTTCGGGAACCTGTGTGCTTTGACAAGCGCTTAGCGCAAGCAGAAGTACAAGTGATAAGAGCACCACAGGTAACAAATAATTGGCAGGAACTTTTGTTTTAGAAGTCATCAATGTTTTTTCCGGTCAGGCAGCAGCGCAAGTGGTTTGAGCGTCGTCTTCTCCTGACTCTGCTTGCATTACCTTTTGTACAAGGTTAAATTATAGTCGCTGCCCCGGACATTGACAATGGAACTGGACTTAAAATTTGCTCAATTCTATAAATATTGTATAAAAATTGCTTGGAATTGGAAAAATCAGGGACTCATGCCGTCAGGCGGCATAGATCCGTATTGATTGAAAAGCTCTTCCCACTGCTTGATCTCTTCCGGGCTCAGTTCCCGCTCCTGTGGGCTTTCAGCCGGAGATTGAGCGTAGTAGCTTTTAAGTTGGCTTGAAAACTCCTGGCTGGAAAGAACGCTGGCGTGAGCAGCTCTGGCAGCTGCCTGGACCATGCGGTCAGAACTGACCAGGGTCAGGTTCCGGGCTGAGCCACCCAATTGACGAAAGTAATCCGCAATGGCATCGTCCGCGGTCGCCGGTGCGGCCACAAAAAAGGCTTTGACCAATCCATAATTGCGTTGGCCCGCCTGACCAACTCCCGCCCGGTCAAAAAAGACCATCGCGCGCGATTTCCTGGCCCGCAAGAAAGGAACCAGCACATCAATCAAAGACTCTTCGTCATCGATGTCGCTCAGGGTCAACCCTCTGACCTGTGGGATCAGGTTGTGTCCATCAATCACATATTGCATTTTGTAATTGTACTGCATGCTTATTCCAATTTTGACTCTTTTCCTGGCTTTGACAGAGAGAAGTTATAATCAAGCCCAGGTTCAAACCATAAGCAAAGAGGCCAAAGGAAAGCAAGCCGCGAAAACACGAAAGATCTTATGCTGCTCTATGTCATAGCTTACTTACTTTTTCTCATCGGCTGCATTGGCGTATTTCTGCGCGGTGGAGTTGAATTTTGGCTTTGGTTTTTAGCTTTTGGCGTTGTCCTGGACAGCAGCTTGACGGCGCTGTTTGTTTTGGGTTCAAAGCGCTTGAGTTTCATCAAGCAGCTGCATTGGAGCGTCGTAGTGAGCCACCTCCTGGCTTTGCTTTTCAGCCTGCTCTGCGGATATTTCCGACTAAAAGCTGAAATGGACTGGTTTCTACTTTTCTTGGCTATTAGTCTTATACTATGGACATATTCCATCATCAAACTGTTCAATCACCATTGGAGGAATAAGTAAATGAAAAACGTTTTCCCCTCAACCCACCCTCTTGTCATTACAAAATTATCGATCCTACGGGATGTCAACACCGATTCCAAGAAATTCCGGGAACTGGTCCGGGAGATCGCGGCCATGCTGGCTTATGAAGCCACGCTTGATCTTGCCATCAGGGATGTCGAGGTGCAAACGCCCCTGCGCATGGCAAAGGGGGCTGCTTTGATGGAACGGATCGGTTTGGTACCAGTCTTGCGCTCAGGGCTGGGTATGGTGGAAGGCGTTTGGGAACTGATGCCGGGTTCTGAAGTCTGGCACATCGGGCTCTACCGGGATGAACGCACTCTCAAACCGGTCGCTTATTACAATCGACTTCCGGTTGAACCAACTGTTTCGGTTTGTCTCGTGCTTGACCCTATGCTGGCAACCGGCGGTTCAGCTGTGGCAACTGTGGATATCCTCAAGAAGTGGGGAGTCAGGAAAATCAAATTTATGGGAATTATTGCTGCTCCGGAGGGGATCGCGCGTTTGCATGAGGCGCACCCGGATGTTCCAATTCACATCGCGGCGATTGATGAAGGCCTGAATGAACACGGCTTTATCTTGCCAGGGCTTGGAGACGCGGGCGACCGGCAATTTGGGACCTAACTACTTCCGCTTTTCAGCAGTTATTTCAGGCAAATATCGGTAAAAATTTGCTTTTTATTTTGTAATTAAATCCGTAATCTGGCGGGCGACTTTGCCCATAGGGTGATCTTTTAAGTCTTCCAATGGCACCCAGGTAAAATTCCTGGGTAAAACCGCTGGGAGCGCTTTATTGGTATCGCAGTAAAAAGAGTGCAAGCTAATTTTGAAGTGGGTGTAGCTGTGGGGAAAGAGCCCGATCTTTTCACCGACCGCAATTTTTAGCCCTGTTTTTTGTTCCAACTCCCGCCTCAGGCAGTCTGTCAGATCCTGATCACTGTTCTCTATTTTCCCGCCCGGGTATTCCCACAGGCCACCGAGCATACCCTGCTGCTCCCGCTGCTTCAAGAGCACCTGACCGGCTTTGATGATCACCGCCGCGCAAACGGTGTAGTGGGGCAGGGGCGCTTTTTTTACTCTAAACGGCAGGCTGTTTTGCGTATTGTGCTGGTAAGCCAGGCAGCTTGCGCTGATCGGACAAACCTGGCACTGGGGCTGCTTGGGCAGGCAGAGCAGGGAGCCCAGATCCATTAAAGCCTGTGTGAAGTCACCCGGCCTATTTTTTGGAAGCACTTCTTGCGCGTAGCTTTGTACCTTTTGCTCAAAACCACTGCTTCCCAGGGCTTCCTGCAGGTTGAGCAAGCGGGCATAGATGCGTTTGATGTTGCCATCCACAGCTGCTGCTGGCTCGCCATAGGCAATCGAGGCGATCGCGGCGGCGCTGTATTTGCCTATTCCTGGCAGCTTCTCTAAACTCGCCGCACTGGCAGGCAACTGCCCGGAAAGGTCGCTCATCACAACTTGCGCGGCCTTGTGCAGGTTGCGCGCCCGGCTGTAATAACCCAAACCTTCCCAGAGGCGCAAAACCTCTTCCTGGGAGGCTGATGCCAAACTGCCTATATCCGGAAAGCGCTCAAGAAAACGTTCAAAATAGGGGAGTACAGTTTCGACCCGGGTCTGCTGCAGCATGATTTCAGACAGCCAGACTTTGTAGGGTTTGGGATCAGAACGCCAGGGGAGCTCCCTGGCGTTTTCGTCGTACCACTGCAGTAAGTTGAGTTGAAAAGCCGGCATTTAGAATTGAAAACCACCTTTATGTTCGGTCAGTTTCACTTCCAGATCATCGACATAGTCCAGTAACTGCTCATTTAACTGGTTCCACTCTTCAGAGCTGATCAATTGCCGTGCCTTACTCAGCGAAGAAACAACCGCGCCCAGTAGCACCTGGGGCTGCTCGCCGTAGACAGTGATCCAGGCATCGGTCACTTCGAAGCCGAACTTGTTGATCTGGGGCAAATATTCCCTGAGAACAAAACTGAAATAGTCCTGTTCCCGGCCGGGTTTGATGTTCCAGGTCAGAATGAGCTTTACCATTTTTCTATGCAGACATCAATTTGGGATCCAGGGCTATGACCTGGATGCCATCTTCACCAAAATTACCCGAAGGCGCTATCTTAAAACTCTCCATGGTTTCCAGTTCCGTCAGGCCCATTTCCTTTAAGAACTTGCTCAATGGGTCAAGCGAAAGTTTGGAGTAAGGAGTTTCATATTGCATCGGAATAACAATGTTGGGTTCCAACATGCTGATGACTTCTGCCGCTTTGGAGGCATTAAGCCCTCCGCTGGCGCCGACTGGCACAAGAGCGATGTTGATATTCCCAAGTTCTTCCACCATGGTCTGGCTTGGGACGATATTTGTTTGTCCCAGGTGCAGGATGGTGATATTCCCATAGTCAAACACGTAAATCGTATTGCGTAAATCATTTTTTTCTGGCTTGAAGGCAGTTGTTTGGATGCCTGTGATGAAAACACCGCCGCGTTCGTACTCACCCGGACCTTCGATCACAAAAGGATTGCCTTTGACCACACTGACATTGTTGTGAGCAAGATCGTTGCAGCTTACCGTGACAATTTCACTTTTCAATTTCAGAGGATTGTATCCGGCAACAGCTGAATCAAAGGGATCAGTGACAACATTAGCAAAACCGCGTTCTGAGATGCGAAAGCAAGAGTTTCCATACCAGGTAATTTCCATAAAAAAACCTCCAGTTAAGACCCTTTTGGCAAGGGTTCCTTTTCAACCTTATATTATATCAGGTCGGCAAGAGCTGCTTGCGTTACAATTTAATTAATAGATTCCGGAGGAAAAAATGGAAGAATTATTTGAACAGAGCTGGCTACTTGTCTGTCTGGCGCCTCTAATTTTTATTGTTCTGGTGATCTTAATGCGTAGCATCCGCATCCTGGATGAGTTTGAACGCGGTGTCGTCTTTACCCTGGGTAAATTTTCTGGTATCAGGAACCCTGGTTTAAATATTTTGATTCCCGTTATTCAACGCATGCAGACGGTTGACATGCGCATCATGACGGCTGAAGTTCCCCGACAGGAAGTGATGACCCGGGATAATATCTCCCTTCTGGTCAATGCTGTGGTCTACTTCAAGGTCGTCGACCCTGAAGCCGCCATCATCAAAATCGAAGATTACGTTTTTGCAATCCGGCAATACACTCAGGCAGCCCTCAGGGATGTGATCGGCAACAATGAGATGGATGCTGTATTGACCGAGCGTGAACAAATCGCTGAATCGATCAAAGAAATCGTCGATACCGAAACCGACAGTTGGGGCGTCGATATTGAAAGCATCAAGATCCAGGAGATCGAGCTGCCGGCTGAGATGAAACGCGCCATGGCCCGCCAGGCCGAAGCTGAACGGGAACGCCGGGCGATGATCATTGCCTCACAAGGTGAACTGAGCGCGTCTGAGAACTTGCGTGATGCCGCGGAAATCCTTGCCGCCACACCTGGCGCTCTTCATTTGCGCACCTTGCAAACCATTCGCGATATCTCTTCCGATCCATCCGAAAAGATCGTGCTTTTCCTGCCCTCTGATCTGGGAACAGTCGCGAAAACCATCACTGAAGTGACCAAAACCGGAAACGACCATGTTGGATAACAACGTCCGTTATCTGCAGCTTGCCTTCAATGATGATTTGAGGTTAGCCAGAGCCATCCTGCCAAGAATCGTCCCAGACCCTCGCATCATGATCGAGGCTGGGACACCTTTTGTAAAACGGGAGGGTATGGCTGGTCTGAGATTGCTTGCCAGGTCCTGGCCTGGTATTGTTGTGGCTGACATCAAAGTTTCGGATGGCGCGTTAGGTGAAGTGGATATGGCGGCTCAGGCTGGGGCTAAGGCGGTAACGGCTTTGGGTCTGGCGCCGGTTGAGACCCTGCGTTTGTTTGTGGAGCGCTGCAAACAATATGGTATCCTCTCGATGATCGATATGCTGGGCGTGGAGGAGCCTCTCCAGGTGCTGCGCCCCTTGTATACCCAACCTGATGTAGTCGTGATCCACCGCGGGCGGGATGAGGAAAGCAACCGCAATAAAATGATTCGCTATCGGCAGATCAACCGCATCCGCAGCAAATACGACGTGTTTATATCGGCGGCGGGGGGCGTGGATCTAAGAGAAGCCCGCAGCGCGGTCTTCAATGGCGCAAATATCGTTGTGGTGAACGTGGTCAAGCAGAATGACCCCTGGGGCGGCATCACGATCGATGAAGATATCACTGCTATCTCAGCGAAATTCCTGGAGACAATCTCGTAGGAATTTATTCTTCAAAATGAGCAGCTCTTTTAAATAATAGGAATGGCTGAGAAGTTTCAACAGCTATAATTGAAAGCATGAAGCGCCAAAACCGATTTTGGATGATCATGCTGTTTGTCTTGCTGATCCTCTCAGCTTGTTCAGTTCAAGACATTGATAAAACTCCTTCACCTGATCAGCCAATTGCGACTGCTTTACCCACAGAAATCTTGACAGAAACACAAACCAATCCTGATCCTTTAACCACCTCAAAACCTGCTACTGAACAAAATCCAACAATAAGCTCTGAAACAAGCACAACCCAAGTGCGGGAAACTGACAACATGCCCATGATCGAAATTCCGGCGGGTCAGGTTTGGATAGGCTGTGACGAAACCAACAATGCCGGTTTTTCTTGTTTGGCAGACGAACTGCCTCTGCATCAGGTAACTCTCGATGCATACTTTATTGACAAATTTGAAGTTACAAACGCGCAATACGCCTTGTGTGTGATGGATGGGGCTTGCGCCGAACCTTACTATCAACACTCCGCCACCCGCCAGGATTACTATACTGACCCTGACTATGCGGACTACCCCAGAGTGGCGGTTTCGTGGTTTGAAGCCAGCGATTACTGCGAATGGGTGGGAGGAAGATTGCCAACCGAAGCTGAATGGGTGCGGGCGGCACGCACTGATGACAACCGCGTTTATCCCTGGGGCAACGAAACCCCTGATTGCGGCAAGGCCAACACGCTGGATGAGAACACCGGCCAACTGTGTTTGGGAGATACGGCTGCAGTGGGCTCTTTCCCTGAAGGCGCGTCACCTTTTGGGGTGATGGACCTGGCAGGCAACGTCTGGGAATGGACTGCCGATTGGTATCACCAGGACTATTATTCAAACAGCCCTGAGATCAATCCCCAGGGTCCGGAGCAGGGTGGCACAAAGGTCGTGCATGGGGGTGGGTTTGATTATGGCTGGAAACTGACGCGCATAGCCTACACAACTGACCATGATCCCAGGGAGCACAAAATTGGCTTCGGTTTTCGCTGCGTTTCCCCTGTTCCCCCGAACGACCCATAAATAAAAAGGCGGAGTGGTGCTCTTGCCTGCCACTCCGCCTTACGGTCAACAAATTTTTATGCTTTTGTAAAGTTCAAACCCCCGCCAACCAGGTCGATTTTGATCGTATCGCCCTCCATGAATTCACCCGCCAGGATTTTCAGCGCCAGGGGATCCTGGATCTCACGCTGGATGGCGCGTTTGAGTGGTCGGGCGCCAAATTCAGGGTCGTAGCCAACCTCTGCCAACCATTGTTTGGCAGCAGGGCTGATTTCCAGTTTGAGTCCGCGATCCGCCAGAAGCTGGCTGACATGACCCAGTTGGATGCCCACAATTTCACTCAGGTTTTCCCGGGTCAGAGGTTTGAATATAACGATTTCATCCACACGGTTCAAGAATTCCGGCCTGAAGAAATTTTTCAGAATATCGGTAATTTGGTCGCGCGTCACCTGCTGCGCCTGTCCGCTTTCATCTTTCATCCACAGCTGGCTGCCCAAATTGCTGGTCATGATGATCAGCGTATTGCGGAAGTCAACCGTGCGCCCCTGTCCGTCAGTCATGCGGCCGTCATCCAGAACTTGCAGCAGGGCGTTGAAGATCTCGCTGTGGGCTTTTTCGATCTCGTCGAACAAAACCACACTGTAAGGCCGCCGGCGGACCGCTTCAGTCAGCTGACCACCTTCTTCATAACCCACATATCCCGGAGGCGCGCCAAATAGGCGGCTGATGGTGTGCCGTTCCTGGTACTCGCTCATATCAATGCGTACCATGGCGTTCTGGTCA
>Ga0209509_1000384_pt1 | contig 42820 bp, 36 predicted proteins | sample BioC13SIPDNA_FD_185743 | JGI IMG/M metagenome (GOLD analysis project Ga0209509, IMG submission 185743) | Anaerobic biogas reactor microbial communites from Washington, USA - Biogas_R1_A C13 SIP DNA (SPAdes) (version 2) | ecosystem: Engineered > Bioreactor > Anaerobic > Unclassified | place...
CATGCCGAACTCATCCAGTCCGAACTCATCCACTCCGGACTCATCCATGCCGGACTGCTCCGTACTGAACCCCTCAGCGCCCCGGATCTCGTTACTGAAGCCGCTCACCGTCGCAGCCCTCGCAGCGCCAGACGCAGGAGCGTCGAGATGTCCTTCTCGTCCGGATTCGCCGCGGCGACAGCAGCCACCGCGTCGGCGGCCTGCTTGGCGGAGTAGCCGAGGCCGGTCAGGGCCTCCTCGACCTGATCCTCCCACCCGCGCCGTGCGGGAGCGGTCGTGCCGGCTGCGGCGGGGCTCGGGATGGCACCGACCTTGTCCTTGAGCTCGAGCACGAGACGTTGCGCCGACTTCGGTCCGATGCCGGGCACTGTCGTCAGGGTTTTCGCATCCCCGTCGGCGAGCGCGCGACGAAGGTCCCCGGGCCCCATGACGGACAACATCGCCAGCGCGATCCTCGGCCCCACGCCGGAGACGCTCTGGACCGTCTCGAACATGTCGCGCTCATCGGCACTGGCGAAGCCGAAGAGCGTGAGGGAGTCCTCGCGGACGACGAGCGTCGTCGAGAGGTGCGCCTCCGCTCCGGCGCGGCACCCCGCAGCGGTCGCCGGCGTCGTGTGCACGAGCATGCCCACTCCCCCGACGACCACGACGACGCGGTCGAGTCCGACGTGCTCGACGACACCGGAGAGCGATGCGATCATGACCGACCCCCGGCGCGGGAGGTCGAGAGCCGCCCGCTTATGGCGGGTAGCGCGCCGGCCTGAGTCGTGGCGAGCGCCTGCAGCCGGTCCGCCGCTGCGCCTCGCCAGGCATGGCATACCGCCAGGGCGAGGGCGTCGGCCGCATCTGCGGGCCTGGGCGGCTCGGCCAGCCCCAGGATGCGCTGCACCATGGAGGTCACCTGAGCCTTGTCGGCACGGCCTGAGCCGGTCACTGCCGCCTTGACCTCCGTCGGGGTGTGGAAGGCGATCGGCAAGCCGGCCCTCGCGGCGACCAGGATGGCGATGGCGCTGGCGTGCGCCGTGGTCATCACCGAGGCGACGTTGACGTCGGCGAAGACCCGCTCGATCGCCACCCGCTCAGGCTGGAACCGCTCCAGCCACGTGGTGAGCTGCTCCTCGAGATACAGCAACCGCTCCCCCGGCTCTGCGTCGCTCGGGGTGCGCACCACGCCGACAGCCACCATGGTGGCGCGGCCCGGCCGGGCGTCGACGATCCCGAGACCGCACCGGGTCAGGCCGGGATCGACTCCCAGGACACGCATAGGGAGGACACCCACGAGCTCGAGACCACCTTCGCTATCAGGAGCACTCGACGTGGTGCATTTACGCGTGAGGCGCTGGAGTGCAGCTCCCGCGATGAGGCACCGACGAGTACTCGATCCGACAGGCGAACCGGACGACCGCTAGAACACCTGTTCGGAGCCACGCTAGCCCGGCTGGGGGACGAACCCCGGGACCAACACGCGCGTGGTCAGGTGAGGTGCGCTCCAGTCAGCGGGCCCTAGTCCTCGTCGTCCTCGAGCTCGGTGAGCACGTCGTCGGGGATGTCGCCGTTCGCGTAGACGTTCTGTACGTCGTCGGAGTCCTCGAGCGCGTCGATGACCCGGATCATCTTCCGGGCCCCGTCGAGGTCGAGCGGCACCTGGAGGCTGGGTACCCAGGCGGCCTCGGCCGAGTCGTAGTCGATGCCGGCGGCCTGGAGGGCCGTGCGCACGCCGACGACGTCGCTGGCCTCCGAGACGATCTCCCAGGTGTCGCCGTTGTCATTGACCTCTTCCGCGCCGGCCTCGAGCACCACCTCGAGGAGGGCGTCCTCCTCCGGAGCCGCCGACTTGGGGACGATGACGACCCCCTTGCGGTTGAAGAGGTACGAGACCGAACCCGGGTCGGCGAGGCTCCCACCGTTGCGGGTCAGGGCCGTCCGGACCTCGGCCGCGGCGCGGTTGCGGTTGTCGGTGAGGCACTCGATGAGCAGGGCGACACCGCCGGGCGCATAGCCCTCGTAGGTGATCGGCTCGTAGTTGGCCGCTCCGGCCTCGTTCCCGGAGCCGCGCTTGACGGCACGGTCGATGTTGTCGTTGGGGACCGAGGCCTTCTTGGCCTTCTGGATCGCATCGAAGAGGGTCGGGTTGCCCGAAGGGTCGGCACCCCCGGTGCGGGCCGCGACCTCGATGTTCTTGATCAGCTTGGCGAAGAGCTTGCCGCGCTTCGCGTCCTGGGCGGCCTTCTTGTGCTTGGTCGTCGCCCACTTGGAGTGGCCGGCCATCGGCTACCTACCTTCTCGCGCTCGGGGGTGTGCGTGAAACGGTCGTCCACCGGAGACTTGGTCCGGACGCTCGGCACGCTCTGCAACGGTTGACGATCCTACCTGCGCGGCGGGGCAGGTCTACCCGCTCTGATGGTCGCCAGCCGGCGTCCGAGGTCCCGCGCGGATCCGGGCTGTGGGGCGGCCGACCTCAGCGTGAGCCGCCGACGATGTCCCGGACGAAGTGCGCGTGGACGCGGCGGTCGCCGGTCACCTCGGGGTGGAAGGACGTCGCGAGCAGGTTCCCCTGCCGCACGACGACCGGGTGCTCCCTCCCTTCCCTCACCACGCTGGCCAGCACGCTCACCCCCGGACCCGACTCCTCGACCCACGGGGCCCGGATGAAGACGGCGCGCAGCGGTTCAGGACCGAGGACGTCGAGGACGAGGTCGGTCTCGAAGGAGTCGATCTGACGGCCGAACGCGTTCCGGCGGACGGTGATGTCGATCCCGCCGAGCGTCTGCTGGCCGGCTGCTCCGTCGAGGATCCGGTCGGCGAGCATGATCATCCCGGCGCACGTCCCGTACACCGGCAGACCGTCACGGATCGCCGCCCGCAGTGGAGTGCGCAGGTCGAAGGCCCGGACCAGCTTGTCCATGACGGTCGACTCCCCACCGGGAATGACCAGTCCGTCGAGGCCCTCGAGCTCACTCGGGCGCCGGACGGTCCGAGGACTTGCGCCCACCGCATCGAGGGCGCGGACGTGCTCGACGACATCGCCCTGGACGGCGAGGACCCCGATGACCGGGGTCGTGCTCACCAGCCGCGCTCGGCGAGGCGGTGCGGCGCCGGGATGGACTCGACGCTGATGCCGACCATCGCCTCGCCGAGGCCCCTCGACACCTTGGCGATGACGTCGGGGTCGTCGTAGAACGTCGTCGCCTTCACGATCGCCTCGGCCCGGTGGGCCGGGTTGCCGGACTTGAAGATGCCGGAGCCGACGAAGACACCCTCGGCCCCCAGCTGCATCATCATCGCCGCGTCGGCCGGGGTGGCGATGCCGCCTGCGGTGAAGAGCACCACCGGCAGCTTGCCGGTCTCCGCCACCTCACGGACGAGCTCGTAGGGCGCCTGGAGCTCCTTGGCCGCGACGTAGAGCTCGTCCTCGGCCAGGCTCTGCAGCCGACGGATCTGCCCGCGGATGCTGCGCATGTGCGTGGTGGCGTTGGAGACGTCGCCGGTGCCGGCCTCGCCCTTGGATCGGATCATCGCTGCTCCCTCGGTGATCCGACGCAGGGCCTCGCCGAGGTTGGTGGCGCCACAGACGAAGGGGACGGTGAACGCCCACTTGTCGATGTGGTGCTCGTAGTCGGCGGGGGTGAGCACCTCGGACTCGTCGATGTAGTCCACGCCGAGGCTCTGGAGGACCTGCGCCTCGACGAAGTGACCGATGCGGGCCTTGGCCATGACCGGGATTGACACCGCGTTGATGATGCCGTCGATCATGTCCGGGTCGCTCATCCGCGACACGCCACCCTCGGCGCGGATGTCGGCCGGGACCCGCTCCAGGGCCATGACCGCCACGGCGCCGGCGTCCTCGGCGATCTTCGCCTGCTCGGGGGTGACGACGTCCATGATGACGCCGCCCTTGAGCATGTCGGCCATGCCCCGCTTCACCCGGCTCGTCCCGATGTGGGCGGCGGGTGCTGAGTCGGCGCCGGAGGGGGCGTCGGAGGGCGTCGAACTGATCTGCTCTGCGGTCATACCCCGCAGTGTAGGTCGCACTGGCCGGACCGCATCACCCCGAGCGAGCCGCTGCTCAACCCGTGAACGTCAGCTCGTCGTTGAACTCCACGGTCTCCGGGAGCGGCGCATACCCCGCGAGCCGGAACGCCCGCACGACACGCTTGCGCCGCACCCGCTGCACCTCGGTGACCGCCTGGTTGTGGAAGCGGCGCGCAATCTGCACCCGCAGACCCGCGGCCGCGATGCGGTCGATGAGCTCCTCCGCCATGGCGCCCCCACGCATACGCAGCTCGGCCAGAGTCTGGTCGGTCAGAGCGGCGTTGAGAGCATCGGTGAGGTCGGACTCGGCGCTCTCGCGCTCCGCGAGGCCGACGAGGCGCAGGTGCCCGTCCTCGTCCCGCTCCGCGGTCCTGTCCAGGCACGTCGAGGCGACGTCGACGAGGAGCAGCGAAGTCGCCGGATCGAGGAACCCGCTGGCGCCCAGCTCCAGCGCCGCCTCGGCCCGCCGCACGAGCTGGGCGTCGAGTGCGGCGAGGGCGCCTTCGACCTTCGCGTGCAGCCGGTCCAGCCGCGCCGCTGAGTAGGTGAGGTACCACGCCACGAGGACGAGGGCGATGACGGCGAGGGTGATCCAGGTGAGCGTCTCCACCGCTATGCGCCTGCCTCTCCGGTGCGCTTGCGGGGCCGGACGACCCGCGACCACAGGCCCGGCTCCTCGACGGTGGCGGCCACGTCCGCGGTCATGATGACCGTCTCGTACACGGCGGTGATCTGGGCGGCGACGACCGACCAGTCGTAGTGCCGGGCGCGGGCCTGGCCCGCGGCACGAAGCCGAGCGCGTTGGGCCGGGTCACCGAGCACGTCGAGGATGGTCCGTGCGCAGGCCTGCGCGTCACCGGTCGTGAAGAGCCGCCCGTTGGCCTCGCCGTCGAGGACGGCGGTGAAGGCCGGCAGGTCGCTGGCGATGACGGGGGCGCCGGCCGCCATGGCCTCGACGAGGACGATCCCGAAGCTCTCTCCCCCGATGTGCGGTGCGATGTAGGCGTCCACGCTGGCGAGCATGGCCGCCTTCTCCTCGTCGCTCACCATCCCGAGGAAGGTGGATGCTGCAGCGACCTCAGGCGACATCCGGTCGCGAGCGGCCTCCACGTCGCCGGGACCCGCGATGAGAAGCCTCGTCCCCGGCCGCTGCCGCAGGACCTCCTCCATGGCGGTGCTCAGCACCGGCAGCCCCTTGCGCGGCTCGTCGATCCGGCCCAGGAACGCCACCGTCGGTGCCTCCTCGGTCCCCTGCCACTCTGGTCGTGGCGTGGCGTGGGCGAAGTCGTCCACCTCCACGCCGTTCGGGATGATGACCGCGTCGCCCCCGAGGTGGGTGGTGACCGTGCGACGGGCCGCTTCGGAGACCGCGATCCGTCCGATGATCTTCTCGAGGAGCGGGCGGACGAGCGGATAGGCGGCCTGCATCGCCCGGAGTCGCAGGCTCGAGGCGTGGAACGTGGCCACGACGGGTGCCTCTGCGGCAAGCAGCGCCAGCACCGACACACTCGGGCTGAGCGGCTCATGGATGTGGACGACGTCGAAGTCCCCCTGCTCGAGCCAGCGCGTCACCCGCGAGCTCGTGACCGGACCGAACGCGAGCCGGGCGACCGATCCGTTGTAGCGCACCGGTACCGCCCGCCCACAGAGAGTGAGGTAGTCGGGGCCGCCTGCGTCCTCGTCGCCCGGGGCGATGACCTCGACATGGTGACCCTGACCGATGAGGTGCTCGGCCAGATCCCGCACGTGGTACTGCACGCCGCCGGGGACCTCGAAGTCATAGGGACAGACCAGCCCGACCCTCACGACGGCTTCACCCGTTCCGGATCCAGGTGGCGCACGAAGACGCGCTGCATCATGTGCCAGTCCTCGGTGTACTCGGTGACCGCCTGCCCGAGGACGCGCGCGCACTCCTCGGCCATCGTGCGGATGGCACGGTGCCTCGCCTCACCCTCTGGTGCGCTCACCGCGTCGTGGAACGTGATGACAGAGCGCCAGCCGCCAGGGCCGTCCGGCGCCCGCTCGTACCGGATCGAGACCGGGTAGACGACGTTGCCGGAGTCGTATGCGAGGGCGGCCGGGCCGACAGCCACCCGCGCCCGGTCGCCGGCGAAGTCGACCTCGATGCCCTTCCTCGTGAGGTCGCGGTCGGCGAGGAGCGGGATGACGTTGGGCCCCTTGGCCGCCTCCACGAGGCGGTGGAAGACATCGCCGCTTCCGGTGAGCGGGATGATCGTCATGCCGAGGCTCTCGCGGAAGGCGAGGAAGTCCTCGAACACCTGCTCGGGCTTCAGCCGCTCCGCGACGGTGACGACCGGGCCGAGGTGCCGGGTGCACCAGGCGCCCGCCATGTCCCAGTTGCCCATGTGCCCGAGGAAGGCGATGACCGGGCGGCCTTGAGCGAGCGCGTTCCTGACCGGTTCGTCGCCGACCAGCCGGGTCGCCCGCACGAGGGTGTCGGGTCCGAAGGTCGGCAGGCGGAACGCCTCACACCAGTAGCGCATATAGGAGCGGACACCGGCCTGGACGAGGTCCTCGAGCTCTGGCTTGCCCAGTTCGGGGCGGACGACCGCATAGTTGTCCCGCATCCGCTGCACAGCCTTGACATCGCGCCGGACGAGCTCGTCGGCGACCCGCTCGAAGAGCCGGTATGCGGCCCGCTCCGGCATCCGCCGGACGGCCAGGGCGCCGAGGCGGAATCCTCCGACCGTCAGCGTGTCCCGAGCCTTCCCGGCCAGTGCGCTCACAGCCGGTCGGCAAGGGCCTGGCGGCGCACCTCGAGCATCCGCTGGACGACGGTGACCAGGCTCGCCACGGCGAGGAGGGCCAGGACCACCTTGAGGACGATCTCGGGCATCCCGAGGCCCACGAACCCGGTCGCCACAAGAACGACGACGAGGCGCTCGGCCCGCTCCGCGATGCCGACGTTCGCGGTCATGCCGAGGCCCTCGGCCCGGGCCCGCGCATACGAGACCACCATGCCGAGGATGAGGCACGCCAGGGCGAGCCCCGCCATGATGGCGTTCGCCCCGCTGCCGGCGTACCAGAGGACGAGTCCCCCGAAGATCGAGGCGTCCGAGATCCGGTCGAGCGTGCTGTCGAGGAAGGCGCCCCACCGTGTGGAGCGGTTGCTCATCCGCGCCATCGTCCCGTCGAGGGTGTCGAAGAAGACGAAGGCGGTGATGACCAGGGTGCCGACGAGGAACTCCCCTCGCGGGTAGAAGCCGAGTGCACCGAAGCACACGCCGAGCGTGCCCACCGTGGTCACCACGTCAGGACTGATGCCCAGCTTCGCGAGGAGACGGGCGATCGGAGTGAGCAGCTTCGTGACGAAGGCGCGCGCGTACTTGTTCAGCATGACGCCGTCAGCCTAGCCGCCACTGCGTAGGATCGAACGCATGAGTCACTCCCCCACGCCGCCGGGGCCCGAGGTCGGCGACCTCGTCGGGGTGGCAGACGGCTACGAGCGGCTGTGGACACCGCACCGGATCGCCTACATCAAGGGCGAGCGACCCACCCCTCAGGCCGGAGATGGCTGCCCGTTCTGTATGGCGCCGACGAAGTCGGACGAGGAGGGTCTCATCGTCCACCGCGGCGAGCACTGCTACGTCGTGATGAATCTGTTCCCCTACAACGCAGGCCACGTCCTCGTCTGCCCCTACCGGCACGTCTCCCTGTATGTGGATCTCACCGACGAGGAGACCGTTGAGTTCACGGCTCTCACCAAGGCCGGACTGCATGCGCTACGGTCCAGCTCTCAGCCGGCCGGCTTCAACATCGGCATGAACCAGGGTGAGGCAGCAGGCGCCGGAGTCGCCGCCCACCTCCACCAGCACATCGTGCCGCGCTGGAGCGGGGACACGAACTTCCTCCCGATCATCGCCCAGACCAAGGCGATCCCGATGCTCCTCGAGGACGTGCGCCGCCAGCTCGTGGAGCACTGGCCCGCCTAGCCTAGTCCTGGTCCCGCCCGGGCTCGTCCCATCGCGGGTCGACAGGACATCCGTCGTTCGACCCTTACGCCGCGGTTTGACTCCTACTCCGTGGCTCGACCTTTGCTCCGTGGCTCGACCTCTGCCCCGCTTTTCGACCGCAATTGCGGTCGAACGAGGGAGCATGTGTCGAACGAGGGAGCATGTGTCGAACGAAGGACTATGTGTCGAACCAGGGAGCACGTGTCAAACCACGGAGCAGGGGTCGACCGACCGGACCACGTGTCAGACCGTGGCCGGCGGTGAGCGAGGACGCTAGACCTGCGCCTTGGTGTCGATCGCGGTGCGGATCTTGGCGATCGCGTCCTCGATGGCCACGCCGTTCTCCTGGGATCCGTCGCGGTACCGGAACGAGATGGTCCCAGCACCTTGGTCCTCGCCGCCGGCGATGAGGATGTAGGGCACCTTGGACTTGCTCGCGTTGCGGATCTTCTTGGGGAAGCGGTCGTCCGAGGCGTCCAGCTCGACGCGGATCCCCTCGGCGGCGAGCCGGTCGAGCACCCCCTTGAGGTAGGGCTGGAACTCCTCCGCGACCGGGACGCCAAGAACCTGGACCGGCGAGAGCCAGACGGGGAACGCACCGGCGTAGTGCTCGGTGAGCACCCCGATGAACCGCTCGATCGACCCGAACTTCGCCGAGTGGATCATGACGGGGCGCTGCCTCGTGCCGTCCGCGGCCTGGTACTCGAGACCGAAGCCTTCGGGCTGGTTGAAGTCGTACTGGATCGTCGAGAGCTGCCAGGTCCGGCCGATGGCGTCCTTGACCTGGACCGACACCTTCGGCCCGTAGAACGCGGCGCCGCCGGGGTCGGGCACGAGCTGGAGCCCGGACTCGGTGCAGGCTTCCTCGAGCACCCGGGTCGCCTCGGCCCACTCCTCGTCGGAGCCGACGAACTTGTCCTTGCGCTTGTCGTCCCGGGTCGAGAGCTCGAGGTAGAAGTCGTCGAGGCCGAAGTCGCGCAGCAGCCCGAGGACGAAGTCCAGCAGGTGCCTGATCTCGTCGCCCGCCTGCTCACGGGTCACGTACGAGTGGCTGTCGTCCTGGGTCATCCCGCGGACCCTGGTGAGCCCGTGCACGACTCCCGATTTCTCGTACCGGTAGACCGAGCCGAACTCGAACAACCGCATCGGCAGCTCGCGGTAGGAGCGACCGCGCGAGCGGTAGATCAGGTTGTGCATCGGGCAGTTCATGGCCTTGAGGTAGTAGTCAGCGCCCTCGAACTGCATGGGCGGGAACATCGTGTCCGCGTAGTACGGCAGGTGCCCGGAGGTGTGGAAGAGACCCTCTTTCGACACGTGCGGGGTGCCGACGTACTGGAAGCCCTCCTCGATGTGCCGACGCCGGACGTAGTCCTCCATCTCGCGCTTGAGCACACCGCCCTTGGGGTGGAAGACGGCCAGCCCCGAGCCGATCTCGTCCGGGAACGAGAACAGGTCGAGCTCGATACCGAGCTTACGGTGGTCGCGCTTCTCGGCCTCGGCGAGCCGGTTGAGGTAGTCGGTCAGCTCCGCCTTGGTCGGCCACGCGGTGCCGTAGATCCGCTGCAGCTGCTGGTTGGCCTGGTCCCCACGCCAGTACGCAGCAGCACTGCGCATGACCTTAAAGGCGTTGCCGAGCAGCTTGGTGCTCGGGATGTGCGGGCCCCGGCAAAGGTCGCCCCAGGCCACGCTGCCGTCGCGGCGCACGTTGTCATAGATGGTCAGCTGGGAGCCGCCGACCTCGACACTCGCACCCTCGGCCGCGTCCTCGGACGCGCCTCCCTTAAGGCCGATGAGCTCGCACTTGTACGGCTCGTGCGCGAGCTCGCGCAGCGCCTCCTCGTCGGACACCTCGCGGCGCACGAAGGTCTGACCCTCGTTGATGATGCGCTGCATCACCTTCTCGAGCGCCTTGAGGTCCTCCGGGGTGAAGGGCTCCTTTACGTCGAAGTCGTAGTAAAAGCCGTCGCGGATCGGTGGGCCAATGCCGAGCTTGGCGTCCGGGTGCACCTGCTGGACCGCCTGGGCGAGGACGTGTGCGCAGGAGTGCCGCAGCACGTTGAGGCCATCCTCACTGTCGATGGTCACCGGCTCGACGGTGTCGCCGTCCTGGAGCACGTGGCTCAGGTCGACGAGCTGGCCACCCACCCGGGCGACGATGATCTCCCGCTGCCCCTCGAAGAGGTCGCCGGCAGTCGTCCCCGACGGCACCGATCGCTCGCTGCCGGCGACATGGACGGTGATCTGGGCGGACATGCTCGGGTTCTCCTCGAGGTGAGTGGGGTGGGCCGGGTATGCGCGCATACCCGTGGTCAAGGGTAGTCACCCGGCGCGGACTGGAAGAATCGGTTTGCATGGAGCCCACCGAGATCCCCCCGGACGACAAGGACTGGACGGTCGTCATCACCGACGGCTGTCCCGAGTGCGGCTTCGACCCGGGCCTCGACGTCACCACCACCGGCAGTCTCATCCGCGAGACGATCCCGTTCTGGACGGGCGTCCTCAGCCGTCCCGACGTGCGCCGACGACCGCGGCCGACGACCTGGTCGCCCCTGGAGTACGGCTGCCACGTCCGCGACGTCTGCCACCTCTTCGCCGAGCGGCTGTCTCTCATGCTCACCGTGGATGACGCACGGTTCGCGAACTGGGATCAGGATACCGCTGCGGTCGAGGGCGCCTATGGCGAGCAGGATCCGGCCCGGGTCGCCGAGGAGTATGCGTCGGCCGCCGAAGCGCTGGCCGGCGCCTTCGACGAGGTGTCGGGCGAGCAGTGGGACCGACGCGGGACCCGCTCGAACGGCTCGCAGTTCACGGTGGCCACCTTCGCGGTCTATCTCCTGCACGATCTCCTGCACCATCAGGGCGACGTCTGAGCTGTCGCCCGGCGGCCGGCCGACCTCCGATGGCTGGTCCCAGCGAATGACGGCCCCCTGAGCCGAGCGCTGCGGTCGTCTAGAGCGTGAAGCGACCGGTGTCCCACCACCGCTGGAGCCGCTGGACGGTCCGGTCGAGGTACTCGATCGCCATCTCCCTTAGCTCCGTGTTGCTCGAGCGCAGCAGGTCGTTGGCGAGGAGCAGCTGACGGGAGGCCACCATCCCCTCGAAGACCTCGTCGGGGAGCTCCGGGAGGTCGAGGACCTCGGAGTACCCCTGCCGAACCGCTTCCTCGACCGCTGCGTCACCCCCGCGCCGATAGAAGGTCGAGATCGCGAGGTCGAACGCCCGAACCCCCAGACCGCAGTCGTCGAAGTCGAAGACGGACATCTCCCCCTCGTGCCACTTCAGGTTCCCACCGTGCAGGTCCGCGTGGATGACGATGGCCGGTTCGGCCTCGGCCGCCGCTGTCATCGCCGCCGAGCAGCGGTCGAAGGCCCACTCGATGAGGGCACGATCCTCGGGCCGGTCGGCATAGGCGCGCGTCAGCCGGTTCTCGTCCCCGAGCAACGGGTCGTCATAGGTGGTGAGGGACCCGCCCTCGGGGATGGTCCATCCCCGTGCATGCTCGTGCAACCGCGCCATGATGCGCCCCAGCTCCCGACCCTGGGCCCGATCGAGTGTGTCCACGTCGTCGCCCTCCAACCAGGTCGCGGCCGTGACGAGCCGACCGTCGACCTCGGTGACGCTCTCGCCCTCGGGTGTCAGGAGCGGGACAGGGAGGCGGATGCTGGTGTCGCGCGCCAGGTCGCGCATCCACGCAGTGTGGGCGTGGATGTGAGCCGGGGTGGAGAACGAGTTGGTGTGGACGCGGACGGCCACCGTGACTCCGCCCGCGCCGTCCACGCGGAAGGTCGAGTTGAACCCGTGCAGGACGAGGTCCACCGAGACCGGGTCGATCCCGAAGGCGCGGGCCCCGCTCTCGGCGACGGGACGGAGGAGCGCGACCTGGCTGTCCGTGTCCAGCGAGTCGTAGTTCAACGAGTTGTCGTGGAGCGAGTCGTCGTCGACCTGCGGGTCGGCGGTGTCCGCTGCCTCCTCGGGGGTCACTCGTCCCTGCCCTGCCACGTCGAGACGCACGCCTCGTTCCCGTCCGCGTCCGCGAGGACCCAGAAGGCAGGCGCCTGCACGTCCGACACGAGCGTGCCGCCGGCGGAGAGTGCTGCATCGACCCTGGCCTGCGCCTCGTCGTGGGCGACGGTGACATCGAGGTGGATCCGGTTCCGCACACCGCGTGGCTCGTCGAGTGGCTGGAACCACACCGAGGGCAGCCGCCGGTCCGGGTCTACAAGAGCGTCGCCCTCCTCGGTGAGCTTGAGGACCGCCTTCCAGAACGGTCGGATCCGCGCTGCGTCCGTGGTGTCGATCGCGATCTCGAGCTCGGTGAGGCGAGGATGCTCGACCGTCCCACCGTGCTCCGCCACGAATTCGTCGACACCACTGGTGAACTGGAGGTCCCGTTCGGTGATCCCTCCGACGTCGTGGCTCGCGACGGCGAGCACGACCCGACCCCATCTCAGGTCGATCTCCGGATGATGCTGGTGCAGCTCCGCGAGGTCACTGACCGCGTTGACGAAGGCGAGGGCATGAGCGAAGTCGGGGAACCGCACCGACAGCATCAGCCGCCCGAGCAGCAGCCGCCAACCGGGGGCGCCCTCCTGTGCCTGGGTACGAGACAACGTGTCTGCCATCTCACCAGGCTATGCCGCGCCCGGCTCACGCGCTCGTGCCAAGGTGGAGGCATGCGCACCGCCTCCTACGGCACCTGGACATCCCCCATCACCCCCGAGTCGCTCACCGTCGGGCAGACACGGATCGACGAGGTCCGCATCGACGGCCCGCACACGTGGTGGCTCGAGTCCCGACCGTGGGAGAAGGGGCGCACCGCCCTGGTGCGCCATGACGCCCACACCGGCCAGACGCATACCGTCCTCGAGGAGCCGTGGAACGTCCGCTCGAGGGTCCACGAGTACGGGGGCGGCGCATACGCGATCGGGGACGGCTTCCTCGTCTTCTCCGACTTCTGGACCGGCCGGCTCCACCGGATCTCTACCCACGAGTCCCCGACGCCGTTGCAGCCGACGCCGATCACCCCGCAGGCCATGGTGCGCTACGGCGGGCTCGTCGTCCACGAGCGGCATGTCTACGCCGTGCGCGAGGACCATCGCGGTGAGGGCGAACCGACCAACGAGCTGGTGCGGCTCGACGTGGACGGGACGAACGAGGACACCGGACTCGTCATCGCGAGCGGGTCGGACTTCGTCTCCCGGCCGGCCGTCTCCCCCGACGGGACCCAGATCGCCTGGGTCGCCTGGGACCACCCCAACATGCCGTGGGACTCGACGAGGCTGCTCGTCGCGGACCTGGTCCATGACGGGGTCGAGCACGTGCGGCAGATCGCCGGCGGGGACGGGATCTCCGTCGTCCAGCCGCGCTTCGGCCCCGACGGCACCCTGTGGTTCGTCTCTGACGTGAGCGGGTACTGGAACCTGCACCGCCACGACGGCGACACCACCGGACCGGCTCACTCGCTTGCCGCCGACCTCGCGACCCCGCAGTGGACGCTGGGGCAGATCGACTACGCGCTTCGGCCCGACGGAACGGCACTCATCAGGTGGTATGCGGGTGAGACCGCCCGACTCGGCATCCTCGATCCCGCGGCCGGCAGCCTCACCCCGGTCGATGACGAGGGGACGATGTTCGACAGCCTGCAGGCCGGCGGAACGGAGGTGGCCTTCCGTCGCCTCCTTGCGGACCGCATGCCGGAGGTCGTGCGAGGTCCGGTCCACGGAGGGCGTCGAGTCATCGCGGCGTCCTCCCCGCAGAGACCCGATCCGGACTATGTCTCGCTTCCGGAGGTGTGGAGCTGGCAGAACTCCGACGGCCTGGTCGTCCACGGCATTCTCTACCGACCCCGCAACCCGGAGTTCTCCGCACCCGACCGCGAGCTTCCTCCGCTCATCGTCCGCGTCCATGGCGGGCCGACCGCCCGGGCCGAGGCCTCGTATGCGCTGGCCACCCAGTTCTGGACTACCCGCGGGTTCGCCGTGCTCGACGTCAACTATGGCGGGAGCACGGGGTATGGCCGCGAGTACCGGGATCGCCTCAAGGGCCAGTGGGGTGTCGTGGACATCGACGACACCGTCACCGGGGCGGCGTCGCTCGTCGAGGCCGGCCTCGTCGACGCCCGACGGCTGGCCATCACCGGCGGGTCGGCGGGTGGGTACACCGTCCTGCGCGCCATGACCACGAGCGATGTATTCGCTGCGGGCACAAGTTATTTCGGAGTAAGCGACCTTTCCGGCCTGCTGTCGGAGGACCACAAGTTCGAGTCTCAGTACACCGTCGGGCTCGTCGCACCCTGGCCTGAGGGAGAGAGCGTCTATCGGGAGCGCTCTCCGCTCACCCACCTGGCTTCCCTGCACGGCGAGCTGCTGCTCCTCCAGGGGGCCGACGACATGGTCGTCCCGGCGGCCCAGTCCCAGCAGGTGGCCGATGCCATGGCGGCTGCGGGCAAGCATGTCGAGCTCGTCATCTACCCCGGCGAGGGTCATGGATTCCGGATGGCGGAGACGATCGTCGACTCGTTGGAGCGCGAGCTGAGGCACTACCAGCGCACCTTCGGTCTCAGTGACGAGGCCTGAGAGCCGACACCGACCTCTCGCTCTGTCCCCGCGTTGCTGTCGCGCAGCCGCGGGCCAAGCTGTGATCAAAGGGTCGTCATGGCGACGCTTTGCTCACACATTGTCGAGGCCCGAGTCTCGTGTGTGCCGTCCGCGTGTCCCCGCGCTGCTGAGTCGGTGGCGGGTGCGCGCAGGTGCGCTGGCATACACTGACGCCGCAGCGTGAGCGCTAACGTCAACGCACGGCCCGAGAGGTGAGGTGAACGCGTTGTCCAGTTCGGCACGACCCCGGCGGCAGCGGCCCAGCATCTACGACGTCGCAGAGCGGGCCGGGGTGTCGCACATGACGGTCTCGCGAGTTCTCAACGGCCACCCCAATATTCGTGAGTCGACCCGTGAGCGGGTCAAGGCCGCGATCGATGAGCTGAGCTACACCCCGAGCTCCATCGCGCGCGCCCTGGCGACGAACCGCGCCATGCGCATTGGCGTCCTCGTCGACACCCCCGTGCAGTACGGCCCGAACAGCACCCTTCGGGCCCTGGAGAGCGCGGCACGCACCGCGGGCTACGCGATCAGCTCGTTCTCCATGTCGCCCGACGAGGAGAGCGGGATCGACGCCGGAGTGGTCGACCTGGTCACCCAGGGCGTGGATGCCCTCTGCGTCATCGCCCCACGCCTGTCCTCCCTGGACGTGCTGCGCAAGCACGCGACCGGCCTGCCGACCCTCGTCGTCAAGGCCGAGCCGGACCCGCACATGCACACCGCTGCGGTCGACCAGCACGCCGGCGCCCGGCTCGCCACGTCTCACCTCATCGAGCTCGGGCACCGCCGGATCCTCCACATCGCCGGCCCCCTCGACTGGTTCGACGCCAGGGCTCGCGAGCAGTCGTGGCGTGAGGAGCTCATCGCTGCCGGCCTCGAGGCCATTCCCCCGACCATCGGGGACTGGACCTCCGACTTCGGCTACGAGGTCGGCCGGTTCCACGACCTCGGCGACGCCACTGCGGTGTTCGCGGCGAACGACCAGATGGCGCTGGGCCTGATCCACGGCCTCACCGAGCGGGGCATCAGGGTGCCGGAGGACATCAGCGTCGTCGGCTTCGACGACCTGCCCGATGCCCGGCACTTCCTTCCCCCACTGACGACCGTCCGCCAGGACTTCGCCGAGCTCGGCGCGCTGACGCTCCGGCTGATCATCGAGGCCATCGAGGGCGACGAGGGCACAGAGCACGAGATGATCCAGCCCACCCTCATCGTGCGGGAGTCCACCGCTCCGCCGCGTCGCTGACCTCCGCGTCGCCGACCTCGCGCACCGGCCACGACGGCACGGTCCCCCCACCTCAACGCGCTCTCCTCGCGGCGCGGTCGGGGGACTCATCCCCGGACGGGAGGAGCGCCTTCGCCCCGACCGTCGCTGTTCGCGGTAACACTTTCATAACGAAGTGATCGAGGGGCCTTGCGGGGCGAAATGTTAGCGCGCACAGTAGCGGCATCAACCGCACGGCGAGCCCATCCAGGCAGCCCCGGGCTTCTTCCTTCGACGGAGGTCGAAGGAGTCTCAAGGAGGAGATCACATGTCACACCTGAAGCGCGCGAGAAGCCTGGTCGGCGGTATCGCGGCCGGAGTGCTCGCCCTCGGCCTCGCCGCCTGCGGCGGCGGCGACTCCGACACAGCTGACAACGGCACCGACGGTGCCACCGGCGGCGAGACGATCACCGTCGGCTACGTCGCAGTCGGACCCGAGGGCGGCTGGCGCGACGCGCACGAGAAGGCGATTCGCGACGCCTTCGGAGCCGAGTCCGACCTCGAGCTGAAGTACGCCCCTGCCAGCAGCCCGACCGACCAGCGCTCCCAGCTGGACGCCTTCGCCCAGTTCGTCAACGACGAGGTCGACGTCATCCTGCTCACCGCGACCGAGGCCTCCGGATGGGACGCCTCCCTCGAGCTCGCGAAGGAGGCGGAGATCCCGGTCATCCTGCTCGACCGCGGTGTCGACTCCAGCCCGGACCTCTACGTGACCCGCATCGCCCCCGACAATGTGAACGTGGCCGCCCAGGTGGGCGAGTGGGCCCTCTCGGTCTTCCCCGACGGCGCCGACTACTACGTGCTCGAGGGCGTTCCCGGTCTGTCCGTGGTGAACGAGCGCAACGAGGGCTTCGAAGAGGCCATCTCGGGCGCGTCGGGCTGGAACAAGGTCGGGGCCCAGACCGCCAACTGGAGCGCGGAGGAGGGCAAGTCGGTCACCGAGACCGTCCTGCGCGCCAACAACAACGCGATCGACTTCATCTTCGCCCAGAACGACGAGATGGGCATCGGTGCGGCACTGGCCGTCCGCGAGGCCGGTCTCACCCCCGGTGAGGACGTCAAGATCGCCACGATCGACGGCACCACCGGAGCCCTCGAGGCCCTCGCGGCCGGCGACCTGAGCTTCGTCGCCCAGTACAACCCGTTCTTCGGCGACCTCGCGATCGATGCCGTGAGGAAGGCCCTCGCCGGCGAGTCCGTCGACCCGGTCATCATCGTCCCGGGTGACGCGTTCGACTCCCCCGAGGCCGGTCAGGCTGCGTTGGACAACGGCCTCGGCTTCTGACGCGAGAGCTGTCCGACGACACAGTCGGTGCGGGGGTCGCCGAAGCCCGGCGGCCCCCGCGCCCCGTAGGTGAGGTGCCTCAAACGATGACCAAATCCAGTCCCAGCGTCGCGGCCGGGTCACATCCCATCGTCGAGGTCAAGGATGTCTCGATCACCTTCCCCGGGGTGAAGGCGCTGGACCGGGTCAGCTTCCGGCTGCTGCCCGGCGAGGTCCACGCCCTGATGGGAGAGAACGGTGCCGGCAAGTCCACGCTGATCAAGGCACTAACCGGCGTCTACGAGATCGACTCCGGATCGATCCTCATCGACGGTCGGGAGCGTCACCTCACCGGGACGGCCTCCGCACAGGAGGCCGGGATCTCCACCGTCTACCAGGAGATCAACCTCTGTCCGAACCTCAGTGTCGGCGAGAACGTCATGCTCGGCCACGAGGTGCGCGGCTGGGCCGGGATCGACTGGCGTAGGACCCACGCCGAGGCACGCACGGTGCTCGCCCGGATGGAGCTCGGCCACCTCGACCCACGTGCCCCCCTCTCCTCGCTCTCGATCGCGATGCAGCAGCTGGTCGCCATCAGTCGGGCGATGGTCACCGACTCCAAGGTCCTCATCCTCGACGAGCCGACGTCGAGCCTGGACGCCAACGAGGTCGAGGTCCTCTTCGGCGTCGTCCGGCGACTTCGCGACCAGGGCGTCGCCATCCTCTTCATCTCCCACTTCCTGGACCAGGTCTACGCCATCGCCGACCGGATCACGGTGTTGCGCAACGGTCAGCTCGTCGGTGAGTTCCTGGTGCAGGATCTCGACCGGACCCAGCTGATCTCGAAGATGATCGGCAAGGACTTCGAGTCCCTCAAGGCGCTCGGCTCCACCCGGCAGAAGGACATGCGGGACCGGAGCACGACCCCTCTCCTCGCAGCCGCCGGGCTGGGTCGCAAGGGTGCGATCGATCCGACCGATGTCGAGGTCCACGCCGGTGAGGTCGTCGGCTTCGCCGGCCTGCTCGGGTCCGGGCGCACCGAGCTCGCGCGGCTCCTGGCCGGGGCGGACAAGGCCGACTCCGGTGCGATCACGGTGAAGGGCGAGAAGGCCGGGATCGGCTCGCCTGTGGCCGGGCTCGCCCACGGCATTGCCTACTCGACCGAGAACCGCCGGGACGACGGCATCGTCGCGGACCTCAGCGTGAGGGAGAACATCATGCTCGCACTGCAGGCCCGCCGAGGCTGGATGCGGCGGGTGCCGGCGAAGGAGGTCGACAAGCTCGTTCAGACCTACATGCAGCGCTTCGGTGTGCGGCCCAATGACCCCGACCGCCCGATCGGGCTCCTCTCGGGCGGCAATCAGCAGAAGGTGCTTCTGGGACGCTGGCTCGCGACCGGACCCGACCTTCTCCTGCTCGATGAGCCCACCCGGGGGATCGACGTCGGCGCCAAGGCCGACATCCAGGAGACCGTCGCCGAGCTCGCCGAAGGAGGCATGGGCGTGGTGTTCATCTCCTCGGAGCTCGAGGAGGTCGTCCGCCTGTCCGAGCGCATCGTGATCCTGAAGGACCATCGGAAGATCGGTGAGGTCGTCAACGGGCCCGAGGTGAGCGCCCAGAGCGTCGTGTCGATCATCGCGGCCGAGTCCGAGGAGCTCGCCGAGCAGGCGGCGCAGGAGCTGGCGAGCTCGGACTCCACGACCACTGACACCACGACCACTGACACCACGAACGCGGACTCCGCCTCCGACGGGAGGGACTCGTGAACCGGTTCAAGGCCGCCCTGCGCACCCCATGGTTCGGTGCGCTCCTCGCCATCGTGGTGCTCCTGGCCGTCAACACGATCAAGGACCCCGGCTACCTGGCCATCGGGACGAATCAGACCACGGGGATGATGTCCGGCAACCTGCTCGACATCCTGCGCATCTCGGCGCCGATCATCATGATCTCGCTGGGCATGACGTTCGTCATCGCGACGGAGGGCATCGACCTCTCCGTCGGGTCGATGATGGCCATCGGCGGCGCCGTCGCCATGCAGACGCTCAGCTCGATCAACCAGCCCAGCTCGGTCACCGCCATGCTCACGGCGATAGGACTGGCGCTGCTGCTGGCCTTCGTTCTCGGGACGGTCAACGGCATTCTCGTCGCGGTGGTCGGCCTGCAGCCCTTCATCACCACGCTCGTGATGATGATGGCTGCGCGCGGGATCGCGCGGGTGATCACCGGCGGCCAGAACACTAATGCCCGCAACGGACCGTTCAACCAGCTCGCGACCGGCCAGATCCTCGGGATACCGACCGGCTTCGTCCTGGCGATCGGCATCGTGGTGCTCGTCGCACTGCTGATGAGACGAACGGCTCTCGGGCTCATGATCGAGTCGATCGGCATCAACCCGCACGCCAGCCGCCTCGCCGGAATCCGCCCTCGTCCCATCCTCATCGCGGTCTACGCCCTGGCCGCCGTCCTCGCGGCGATCGGCGGGCTGTTCACCGTCGCCGAGGTGATGACCGTCAACCCATCGAGTACGGGCAACCTGATGGAGCTCGACGCCATCCTGGCCGTGGTCATCGGCGGGACCTCCCTGGCGGGCGGGAAGTTCTCCATCCTCGGCTCGACCGCCGGCGCCCTGCTCATCGCGACCCTCAACAAGACCGTGGTCTTCCTCGGTGTGCCGTCGGCCGCGACACCGGCCTTCAAGGGCGTCGTCATCATCATTCTCGTGCTGCTGCAGTCCGACCGGGTCCGGAGTCTCCTCAAGCGACGCACGAAGTCGCCGACCACGCCGTCGACACCCACCGCAGAGCTCGAGTCGCAGGAGGCTCTGGCATGACGGCCTCCCCCACCGTCACCGACGCTCCTACCCCCACACCGAAGGAGCCCGAGGCGCAGGAGTCACGGGGCGCGGGCCTGGCCCGCCTGTGGCAGCGCGGCCAGGGGTTCCTGCCCACGCTGATCGCCTTGGCGCTGCTGCTCGGGATGCTCATCTACGCGCAGGTCGCCTACGGCCGCGTCTTCCACGCCGGGACCATGTCCGACCTCCTCGTCGGTGCAGCGCCCATGCTCATCCTCGCCGTCGGCATGACCATCGTGATCATCTCTGCCGGCATCGACCTCTCGGTCGGCGCGGTAGTCGCCTTCAGCTCGGTCGCCGGAGTCATGATCATGGGCACAGGGGTCAACGGATGGCTGGGCCTGCTCATCATGGTGGCCCTCGGTGCCCTGTTCGGTCTGGTCGCCGGTGTGATGGTGCAGACCTTCAACGTCCAACCCTTCATCGCGACGCTGGCCATGATGTTCCTGGCCCGAGGTCTGGCCTCGATGTTGACGACCGACGTGGTGCGGGCACCCGAGGACTCTCCGTTCGGCTGGCTGGCCACGAAGTGGAAGCTCTACGACGGGCCCAAGGTCAACGACTTCACCGTCACGCCCGGACTCGTCATCGCGGTCCTCGTCGTGGTCGGCGCGGTGTTCTTCATGCACCGCACCCGGATGGGCCGCACCGTCTACGGAATCGGCGAGTCCGCCGCCTCTGCCCAGCTCATGGGACTGCCGGTGGCCAGGACCCGGATCTGGATCTACATCATGTCCGGGGCGTGCTCCGGTCTGGCGGCGGTGGTCTACACGGCGAGCGTCCAGGGATCGGCGCGCAACGTCACGGGCCTCGGCTGGGAGCTCGATGCGATCGCAGCCGTGGTCATCGGGGGCACCCTCCTGACCGGTGGTGCCGGGTATGTCCTCGGCTCGGTCATCGGCGTCATGGTGCTCCAGGTCATGCGCCTGATCATCACCAAGGACGGCACGATCGATCCCCAGTACCTGACCATCATCACTGGGGCCGTGCTGCTCGTGTTCGTGCTCGTGCAACGGGTCCTGGCCCGGAAGGGACGAGAACGATGACTCACCTGAACGCCTCGATCGAGGAAGCGGTCGACGAGGTCCGCTCGGAGGTGGCGGCCCTGCACGCCGAGCTCGTGCGGTACGGCCTGGTGGCCTGGACGGCCGGGAACGTCTCCGGCCGGGTGCCGGGCGCCGACCTGTTCGTCATCAAGCCGAGCGGGGTGTCCTACGACGAGCTCACCCCGGAGAGCATGATCCTCTGCGAGCTCGACGGGACCGTGGTCCCCGGTTCACCGGGGAGTGAGCGGTCACCGTCCTCGGACACGGCCGCACATGCCTACGTCTACCGACACATGCCGTGGGTCGGGGGGGTCGTGCACACCCACTCGACGTATGCGGTGGCCTGGTCCGCCCGGAGCGAGGAGATCCCGTGCGTCATCACCGCCATGGCCGATGAGTTCGGCGGGCCGATCCCCGTCGGACCGTTCGCCATCATCGGTGACGACTCGATCGGCCGCGGCATCGTGGAGACCCTCACGGGTCACCGGTCCAGGGCGGTGCTGATGCGCAACCACGGTCCGTTCACGATCGGCGTGAACCCGAAGGACGCCGTCAAGGCCGCGGTCATGGTCGAGGACGTCGCCCGGACCGTGCACGTCGCGGCGCAGGCCGGTCCCCTCGTGCCCATCCCCCAGGACGCGATCGACGCCCTCTACGACCGGTACCAGAACGTGTACGGCCAGGCCGAGGACCCACGGCGATGAACGCTGCTGACGCGATCACGACGGGCCGCACGGCCCTGGGCATCGAGCTCGGCTCGACACGCATCAAGGCGTGTCTCATCGCCGAGGACGACGCCACGGTGCTCGCCACCGGGTCCCACGAGTGGGCCAGTCGCTATGAGGACGGTCACTGGACGTACTCGCTCGACGAGATCGAGGCAGGGCTCCAGGGGGCGTATGCGGCAGTCGCGGCGGACGCGCAGGTGCGCCATGGCGTGCGACCGAGCACTCTGGGCTCCCTGGGCATCTCGGCGATGATGCACGGCTACCTCGCCTTCGACGACGGGGGTCGGCTGCTCACGCCGTTCCGCACCTGGCGCGACACGACGACGGGCCTGGCGGCCGCGGAGCTCAGCGGGCTGCTCGGCGTGAACATCCCGCTGCGCTGGTCGATCGCGCACCTCCACCAGGCCGTGCTGGACGACGAGGACCACGTGTCCCGCGTCCACCGGATCACCACCCTCGCCGGGTACGTCCACGAGCGGCTCACGGGTCGAGCCGTCCTGGGTGTGGGGGATGCCTCGGGCATGTTCCCGATCGACCCGGCGACCGGAGGCTACGACCAGCACATGCTCGCCCAGTACGACTCGCTGGTCGGCGACCGGCTTCCGGGGCCGCTGCTCGATCTCCTCCCCGAGGTCCTGCCTGCGGGTGCTCCTGCTGGAACGCTCACCGCGGAGGGAGCACGATTCCTGGACCCCACCGGAGCACTCCAGCCCGGCGTGCCGCTCTGCCCACCCGAGGGTGACGCCGGGACGGGCATGGTCGCGACCAACTCGATCAGCCCACGCACGGGCAATGTCAGCGCGGGGACGAGCATCTTCGCGATGGTGGTGCTCGATGAGCCTCTTGGCACCGCGCATCCAGAGATCGACATCGTCACCACGCCGGTCGGCAGCCCGGTTGCCATGGTGCACTGCAACAACGGAGCGAGTGAGCTCGCCTCGTGGGTCGAGGTGTTCGTCCAGTTCGCCCGTGCCGCCAGCTCGGACGTGGACCACGGGACCGCCTACGACGTGCTCTTCCGGGAGGCGCTCGTCGGTGAGGCCGACGCCGGGGGGCTCGTCGCATACAACTTCATCGCAGGTGAGCCGATCGCTGGCCTGTCCGAGGGGCGACCGCTCCTGGTGCGCATGCCGGACAGCCCCTTCACGCTGGCGAACCTCATGCGCGCGCAGCTCTTCGGCGTGTTCGCGACCCTGGCGCTGGGGATGCGGCTGCTTGCGAGCGAGGGCGTCTCTCTCGAGAGGCTGTTCGCGCATGGCGGCATGTTCCACACCGCCGGTGTCGCCCAACGCTTCCTGGCCGGCGCGCTGGAGGTCCCAGTGGCCGTCGGGGACGTCGCCGCAGAGGGCGGGGCCTGGGGTATGGCCGTCCTCGCGGCCTACCTGCGCCGATCCGACGAGCTGGGTCTCCCTGAGTGGCTCGACCGGCACGTCTTCGCCTCAGCCAAGCTCAGCGTCGTCGATCCGCAGCCGGAAGACATCGCGGGATTCCGCGCATACCTCCAGCGCTATCAACAGGCGCTCCCGGCCCAGGCCGCCGCCGTGCACACCCTCCCGAGCACCCCGAAGGACACCTCATGAGCAGCACCGCACTGTCCACCTCGCTGGGCACCCACACCGTCTGGTTCGTGACCGGGAGCCAGTCGCTCTACGGGGACGAGACCCTGCGCCAGGTGGCCGAGCAGTCCCAGGCCGTCGCCGAGGGACTTGCCGGACTCCCCGTGCGCGTGGAGTGGAAGCCGGTGCTCATCGAGCCCGATGGCATCCGCCGCCTCGCCCTGGCGGCCAACGCCGACGACTCGGTCATCGGCGTCATCGCCTGGATGCACACCTTCAGCCCGGCCAAGATGTGGATCGCCGGGCTGGACGCGCTGCGCAAGCCGCTACTGCACCTGCACACCCAGGCCAACCTCGAGATCCCCTGGGCGGACATCGATTTCGACTTCATGAACCTCAATCAGGCGGCCCATGGCGACCGCGAGTTCGGCTACATCCAGAGCCGGCTCGGGGTGGCCCGGAAGACCGTCGTCGGGCACGTGTCGAACCCGACCGTGCGCCAACACGTCGAGGACTGGCAGCGTGCCGCGGCCGGCTGGCAGGCCGCTCGCACGCTCAAGCTCGCCCGCTTCGGCGACAACATGCGGTATGTGGCGGTCACCGAGGGTGACAAGACCGAGGCCGAGCTGCGCTTCGGGGTGCAGGTCAACACCTGGGGCGTGAACGAGCTCGCCGCTGCCGTCGACGATGTCCCGGATGCGGACGTCGACTCCCTGGTTGCCGAGTACGAGGACCTCTACGACGTCGCGAGCGAGCTGCGGCGCGGAGGTGAACGGCACCAGTCGCTTCGGGATGGAGCGGCGATCGAGCTCGGCCTGAGGTCCTTCCTCCAGGAGGGCGGATTCGGCGCATTCACAACGTCGTTCGAGGACCTCGGCACCCTCAGGCAGCTCCCTGGGCTGGCCGTCCAGCGCCTGATGGCCGAAGGCTACGGCTTCGGCGCGGAGGGCGACTGGAAGACGGCTCTCCTGGTGCGCGTCGCGAGTGTCATGGGGCAGGGCCTCCCTGGCGGAGCGAGCCTCATGGAGGACTACACCTACGACCTCGTCCCAGGCAACGAGCGCATCCTCGGGGCTCACATGCTCGAGGTCTCCCCCGGCCTGACCACGTCGACCCCCCGACTCGAGGTCCATCCGCTCGCGATCGGCGGCAAGGACGATCCGGTCCGGCTCGTCTTCACCGCCGACCCCGGACCGGCCCTCGTTGTCGCCCTGAGCGACATGCGCGACCGGTTCCGGCTCACCGCGAACGTCGTCGAGAACGTCGTCGCCCCCGACCTGCCGAAGCTTCCGGTGGGTCGGGCGATCTGGAAGCCGCAGCCGGACTTCGCCACGAGCGCCGCCTGCTGGCTGGCCGCCGGCGCTGCCCACCACACGGTCATGACGACGGCCGTCGGGATCGAGGTGTTCCGGGACTTCGCCGAGATCGCCCGGACCGAGCTGCTCGTCATCGACGAGGCGACCACCGTGCGAGGCTTCCAGCACGAGCTGCGGTGGAACCAGGCGTACTACCGGCTCGCGCAGGGTCTGTGACGAGCTGCGCCGGTTGTAGTCGGGGGCCCTAGCTGCCCGCGCAAGGACTGTGACGACAGTCCCTGCGCGGCAACAGGATTCGCGGTCCTACCCGGTGGGGATCAGTGCTCGAGCGTGAGGACGAGGTGCTCGACTTCCGGCTTCTTGGCAGCACGCAGTCCGGCGACGATCGGGTCACCCGACTTGTCCACCACGAGCTCGACCCGGCTCGGCAGCAGCACCGGCTTGCGGAACCAGACCTGCGAGGTGGTCGACGGCCCCGACGCGACCGGGCCGAGAGCGGCCAGGACACGCGCATACGTCCACATCCCGTGGGCGATCGCCCGGGGGAAGCCCAGTGCCTTGGCCGTGAGCAGGTGGAGGTGGATCGGGTTGACGTCGCCACTCACCGAGGCATACGTGCGACCGAGACCCTCGGGCAGTGACCAGCGCGCAGCGGGGGCACCCACGGGCAGGTCCGGTCCACGACTCACCTCCGCCTCGGGGTTGGAGCGTCCCCGGGCCAGGTAGGTCGAACGACCCTCCCAGACGCGCTCCCCCGCCGAGTCGACCTCAGTCACGAGGTCGACGACGGTGCCCTTGGCGTGCGGACGCTTGCGCTCCGCGTGGACCGTGATGGTGAGCGCGTCGTCAGCAGTCAGCTTCCGGTGGACGGTGATGGTGTTCTCGATGTGCACGAGACCGGCCAGTGGCAGCGGGAAGTCCGAGCGCGCCATGAGGGTCGCCTGCAGTGGGAAGCCGAGCACGTGCGGATAGGTATGCGGCAGAACGTCACTGACGTCCCAGCCGCAGACCTGCTGATAGGTCGCGAGGTGGTCCCGGTCGACCGACACGGCGAGCTCGAGAGCAGTCTGCGGAAGGTCGCCCCCTCCGCTCTTGCCGAACCCAGTCACGACCGCCTTGACGAAGGTCGTCGCCAGCGAGGGCGAGCCGGACAGCGTCTCGACAGTCCGGCCGTCCTCGAGGGGCTCAGTACCGGCCTGCGCAGCACCGGTGTGTGATGTGCTCACCGGTCAGGCTCCCATCAGACCCTGGCCGCAGACGCGCACCACGTTGCCGCTCACAGCCGCGCTGGCGTCCTGGCTGAAGTACGCGATCGTCTCGGCGACGTCGACGGGCAGTCCACCCTGGGAGAGCGAGTTCAGGCGCCGGCCGAGCTCGCGGGTGGCGAACGGGATCTTGGCCGTCATCTCGGTCTCGATGAACCCGGGGGCCACGGCGTTGACGGTGATGCCCCGGCTGATGAGAGCCTCGTCGTGCGCCATCGTGTGGACCAGGCCGATGACCCCGGCCTTGGACGCCGCATAGTTCGCCTGACCCCGGTTGCCGGAGATGCCCGCGATCGAGGAGACGAGGACGATGTGTCCGCCGTCCCGGATCCCGCCCTCGCCGAGGAGCGCCTCGTTCATCTTCAGGATGGAGTTGAGGTTCACGTCGAGCACTGAGGCCCAGCGGGCCTCGTCGGTGTTGACGAGCAGCTTGTCGCGGGTGATGCCGGCGTTGTGGACCACGACGTCAATGCCGCCGAAGCGGGCACAGTGCTCGACGATCCGCTCTCCGGCGTCGGGGGCGGTGACGTCGAGCTGGAGGGCGGTGCCGCTGATCCGGTTCGCGACCTTGGCGAGCGCGTCGCCCGCGGCCGGGATGTCGACGCAGACCACCTGGGCGCCATCACGCGCCATGACCTGTGCGATGGCGGCCCCGATGCCTCGGGCCGCACCGGTGACGACGACGACCTTGCCGTCGAGCGGCCGCTCCCAGGAGGTCGGCAGAGGCGCGCTCGTGACGCCGGTCGCGCCGACGGTGAGGACCTGGCCGGAGACGTATGCGGACCGTCCCGAGAGCAGGAACCGGATCGTCGACTCGATGGCCTCCTCGGCGCCCTCGGCGACGTGGACGAGGTTGGCGGTGCCTCCGCCTCGCATCTCCTTGCCGACGGAGCGGGTGATCCCCTCGAGCGCCCGGCGGGCCGCTCCGAGGGCGTAGCCGTCGGGACCTGCTCCTTCGCCCTCGTACGGCGGACGGCCGAGGAGGATGACGCGGCCGTGACGTCCCAGGGCCTTCAGTCCGGGGGCGAGGACGGCCCGCGCGGTCTCGAGGTCCTGCGGGGTGCGGACCTCGGTGAGGTCGACGATGACGGCGCCGAGCCGGTGCCCGTCGGCCTCAGAGACGACCTGGATGTTCTCGGCCTTGAGGATCTCGCCGATCTTGACGGCGAGCGGGGCCGCGCCGTGGCCACCGAGGAGGACCGGACCGGTCACGAGGGGAGCTCCGGGCTCGTAGCGCCGCAGCTCGGTCGGCTTCGGCAGCCCCAGCGCGCCGGCCAGCTTCCCGCCGACCTGCGAGTTGACGAACGATGTGTAGGTGTCAGACATGGGTCTTCTTCTCTTCTCGACGGTCGGGTCGTCGTCGACGACTCGTGAGGGACGAGTCGTCGGCCACGAGTGGTGATCGACCAGTGGTTATGGAGTTGGGGCTCACGGGCGGTCACCCGCGAGAAGACTGCGTCAGGCGCCCTCGACGATGGCGACGACTCCCTGGCCGCCGGCGGCGCAGATGGAGATCAGGCCACGGCTGCCCGGACCCTTCGCGTGCAGCATCTTGGCCAGGGTGGCCAGGATGCGTCCGCCGGTCGCAGCGAAGGGGTGCCCGGCTGCCAGCGAGGAGCCGTTGACGTTGAGCTTGTCGCGGTCGATCGATCCGAGCGGAGCGTCCAGGCCCAGCCGCTCGCGGCAGAACTCGGGGTCCTCCCACGCGGCCAGGGTGGCAAGCACGGTCGCTGCGAAGGCCTCGTGGATCTCGTAATAGTCGAAGTCCTGCAGGGCCAGGCCGTTTCGCGCGAGGAGGCGCGGCACCGCATACGCAGGCGCCATGAGCAGACCCTCGTCCCCGTGGACGTAGTCGACGGCCGCGGTCTCGGCGTCGACGAAGTAGGCCTGCACGGTCAGGCCGTGCTCGGCCGCCCACTCCTCGGTGGCGAGCAGCACGGTGGAGGCACCGTCCGTCAGCGGCGTCGAGTTGCCTGCGGTCATCGTCGCGTCCGGGTCGCCCTTGCCGAAGGCCGGCTTGAGCGATCCCAGCTTCTCCATCGAGGAGTCGGGCCGCAGGTTCTGGTCGCGGTCCAGGCCGAGGTACCCCGTCATGAGGTCGTCGAAGAAGCCGGCCTCGTAGGCCTTGGCGAGGTTCTGGTGGCTGCGCATCGCGAGCTCGTCCTGGGCCTCGCGGGTGATGCCCCACTTCTTCGCCGTGATGGCCATGTGGTCACCCATCGACAGACCCGTGCGCGGCTCGGTGTTCTGCGGCTGCGCGGGGACGAGGTCACCCGGGCGGATAGCCGTCAGTGCCTTGACGCGGGCGGCAGCGCTCTTGGCGAAGGTCGCTGCGAGGAGTGTCTTGCGCAGCCGCTCGCTCACGACGAGCGGGGCGTCGGAGGAGGTGTCGACGCCACCGGCGACGCCGGAGTCGATCTGGCCCAGGGCGATCTTGTTGGCGATGTAGATCGCCGCCTGCAGGCCGGTGCCGCAGGCCTGCTGCAGGTCGCATGCCGGGGTGTGCGCGTCGAGGCTGGAGCCGAGCACGGTCTCCCGGGTGAGGTTGAAGTCCCGGCTGTGCTTGACCACCGCTCCGGCCGCGACCTCACCGAGGCGCTCCCCCGCGAGACCGAAGCGCGCGACCAGACCCTCGAGGCTCGCGGTGAGCATGTCCTGGTTGGAGGCCCGGGCGTAGGGGCCCGCCTGGCGGGCGAAGGGGATCCGGTTGCCGCCGAGCACGGCGACCTTGCGAGCGGTTCGGGACATGGGGACTCCTTGGTCGAGAGCGTGGGCTACCTCCGAAAATATCAGGTACCGGAAGTACCTGCTAACGTCGTCGGCGTGAGTGCCACCACACCCGACGGGCGCAGCCGGCGCTGGGAGAAGCACCGTGCCGCTCGCCGCGAGGAGCTCGTCGACGCGACCATGCGAGCCATCCGCACCCACGGCGCCACGGTGGGCATGGACGGCATCGCCGCCGCCGCCGGCACGTCCAAGACCGTCTTCTACCGGCACTTCACGGACCGCGCCGGACTGTATGCGGCCGTCGCCGACCGCGTCGACCGCACGATCATGCGGGATGTCATCTCGGCAGCCGGCGATGCGGACGGTGGTCAGGGTGATGGTCGCGCCGGCGGGCACGCCGAGGGGCGTGCGCTCATCGGGGCCGCGATCGACGCCTACCTGAGGCAGGTGGAGCACGATCCGGAGATCTACCGCTTCATCGTGGCCGCGCCGATCCTCGAGACCTCGACGGGAGATCCCAGCGCACCGGTAACCAGGCACATTGCCGAGCAGATCAGCGTCCTCCTCGACACCGGCATCACACCGGACCCGGTGCGATCGCGGGTGTGGGCGCACGGGATCGTCGGAATGGTCCGCTCCGCTGCCGATGACTGGCTCACCCGTGGCGCCGGGGAGTCCGGCGTCACCCGCGAGCAGCTTGCCGCACTGCTCACCGATCTCGCGTGGTCAGGTCTGTCGAGCGAGTGGGGTGACCGGCCGGCTCGGCGGCCGTGAAGTTACTCCTTATATATGTGGCTGCTGCGCACGTGTGAGGGTCGGTGAGTCGGGCGCACGCCTGGCACCGCATACGACTGCGTATACAAGGAGTGGGGCGTAATACCGCCCGGTCAGCCAGACTTGAGCTCATGACGCACCTTTTCGCTGTGGAAGGTGACATCACGACCCAGGTCGTCGATGCCGTCGTCAATGCCGCCAACCGCGCCATGCGCGGCGGCGGAGGGGTGGACGGGGCGATCCACCGCAGGGGTGGGCCGGCCGTCCTGCAGGACTGCATCGCCCGGTTCCCGCGCGGCCTCGCAACCGGCGACGCCGGCTGGACGACAGCCGGAAACCTGCCCGCCCGCTGGGTGATCCATACCGTGGGGCCGAACTACCGGGCCGGAGAGCGCGACCCCTCGCTCCTCGCGTCGTGCTACCGACGCAGCCTCGAGGTCGCCGACGAGCTCGGCGCCCGAACCGTCGCCTTTCCACTGATCGGGGCGGGCATCTACGGCTGGCCACGGGAGCTGGCCATCCGCACGGCGGTGGACACCATCGCCCACACCGACGTATCCGTCGACGAGGTGCGGCTGGTCGCTCTCGGGGCAGACGCATACGAGGAGATCTGCAGGGTCCTCCGCGAGTGATTCAGCCGATCGGCGAGGAACGAGGAGATCTGCGAAGTCCTGCAGGGCTGAACCGCCTCGCTTTGTGGGGTCGCCGGTAGGGTGGCTGACTCTGACGCAACTGGACACAGCGCTCAAGGACATGAGGGGAAGGCACGAGTATGCGGATCGGACCATCGATGCAGCGCCCGCGGTGGAGGGGTCGGCTCGGACGCGGGCTCTCGGCGGGGGTCGTCGCGCTGAGCGTGATCGCCGCAGCAGCCTGCTCCTCGAGCGATAGCGGCGCAGGCGTCGATGACCCGGCGAGCCAGGGCATGGAAGGGGCGACGGGCGGCTCGGAGGCGACGTCCGATGAGCAATCAGGTGACAACGGGCTCGTCCCGCAGCCGCCGGTCGATGTGGCGGCGTCACTGAGCCGATTCGCTCCCCCCGGCGAGGCTTCGAAGCTCCCGCCGGCGGACCCGGCCCACTGTCCGGGCGCTGACCCCCAGCACGTCCTGAACGTCTTCCCAGAGGCCACCGAGTACCAGGCGGCTTCGTTCGATGAACAGCTTCCGCACGCCGCGGACGGCGAGATGTACGTGCAGTGTCGCCTGTCCTACGAAGTCACGCTCCTCGATGACGAGTGCACCCTGATGGAGGTGCGGGACGTGGCCTTCTCCCCCGAGGCCACGAGCACGGTGGACACCCACGACGGAACGCTGGTGACCGGATCGAGGTCGACGTACTTCACCGGGATGGCGCAGAAGCCCGGCGTCACCCTCGACTACTCGCTCACTGTCGGCTGCGATGAGACCACCGATCTGAGTGACCTCGAGACGCAGTTCCGCGCCATCTGGATAGGTCACCGCGATCAGTTCATCACGACCCCGACGTACGAGCGCCCATAGCCGTCACGGATGCACACAGACCCGCGCATCTGGTCCACAAGGCGATGCTCGATCACACGATGTCGTCCGTTCGGTTGATCTGCGCCTCCAGTCGTTGACCGGTGACCCGAGGGCCGGAATAGTCGGGCGCAATCATCTTGGTGCTCGCTGTGTGCGTGCTCTTTCGTGACCGTTCACGAGAGAGAGTGCGGTGGGCCCGAGGTGGCGTTTCGGGCACAGGCGGCGGGCCTGTGCCGAAGGAAAGGGCGAAACACCGATGTCACAGGCCTCACATCACACGCCATCGCGCGTGCGACGTCTTGTAGCCGGACTCCTCACGGCGGCGCTCACCGTTCCCCTTGTCGCGCTGAACAGCACGACGGCGGCGGCGGCCATCGAAGAGGATCCACCGTTCTATCTCAATGCGAACGATCTGGACTTCATCCTGCACCAGATCCAGATCGCTGAGGCACACGCTGCCGGAGGGAACCTCCTCTGCGCGCTGCCGACCGACCGGTCGTGGAAGTGTGTGCCCAGCCCCAAGTTGCCGTTCGGTCTGCGGACCGTCGACGGCTCCTTCAACAACCTGCTCTCGGGCCGCTCGCACTGGGGTGCGGGCGACCAGCCCTTCAAGAGGACGCTCCCGACATACTGGCGCCAGGCGGATCCGCCGCTGCAGGCTCCCGGCGCCCCGCCGGCCGGCGACACCGACGTGTGCGAGCCCGGGCTGACCTGCTACGCGCAGTGGGAGCCCGACCACATCGTCTACGACGCCAAGCCGCGCGAGATCTCCAACCTCATCGTCGACCAGAGCGTCGACAACCCCGCTGCCGTCAACGCTGCGGAGCACCTCCCCGGTGCGGAGATCCGACCCGATGGCACGATCTTCCTGCCGAACATGGCGCCGGACGAGGGTCTGTCCGCGCAGACGAATGCCTTCTTCACCTTCTTCGGGCAGTTCTTCGACCACGGTCTCGACCTCGTCGACAAGGGCGGCAACGGCACGCTCGTCGTACCGCTGGCACCGGACGACCCGATCCGGCAGGTCCCGGGCTTCAACCCGCAGCAGCCCTACCTCTTCCTGACTCGCGCGACCCGCTCGCCCGGTGAGGACGGGATCCTGGGCACCGATGACGACGTCCACAACAACGAGACGACGCCGTATATCGACCAGAACCAGACCTACACCTCCCACCCGTCGCACCAGGTCTTCCTGCGGGAGTACGAGCTCGACGAGAACGGCGAACCGAAGGACACCGGCCGGCTGCTCAACGGCGCCAACGGCGGTCTCGCAACCTGGAACGAGGTCAAGGCCCAGGCACGAGAGGTCCTCGGCATCGAGCTCAGCGATGCCCGGGCCCTGGACGTGCCACAGGTGGTCACCGACCCCTACGGCAACTTCCTGCCTGGACCGAACGGCTTCCCGCTCCTCGTGACCGACCGGAACGGCACCGAGGTCGTCACCGTCGAGGGCAACCTCGGCACCCCGGCCAACGCCGATGACGCGCTGACGACCGGACACGCCTTCCTCGACGACATCGCCCACGGCGCCACCCCCGTCATCGACGAGGCGACCGGCGAGCTCTCCCCCCGCTTCGACGAGAACGGCGACCCGATCCTCGACGAGAACGGCGACCCCGTGCTCAGCGGATACGACAACGTCGCCCTCGGTGCCCACTTCATCACCGGTGACGGTCGAGGAAACGAGAACATCGCCCTCTCCGCGGTGCACACCGTCTTCCACGCCGAGCACAACCGACAGGTCGAGGCGATCGAGGAGTGGCTCAACCGGCCGGAGTACCTGGAGCTCAAGAAGGCCTTCATGGGCGAAGAGCACCAGTGGAAGGGCACCATGGGTAAGGCCCGCTCGCACGAGCTCCTGCCCCAGCCGGAGGACGACGACTGGAGCTATGAGCAGCGGCTCTTCCAGGCAGCCCGCTTCGCGACCGAGATGCAGTACCAGCACCTCGTGTTCGAGGAGTTCGCCCGCACGGTCGTGCCGAGCATCGACGCCGTCGTCTTCAACGAGAACTCCTACAACGCCAACATCGACCCGGCCATCACGGCCGAGTTCGCCCACGTGGTCTACCGGTTCGGTCACTCGATGCTCACCGAGACGATAGCCCGCGAGGGGCACGGCGTGGACGACATCTCGCTCCTCGAGGGCTTCCTCAACCCGGCGGCGTTCAACGACAACGGCAACCTGACCGGAGAGCAGGGCGCAGGAGCCATCATCAACGGCGTTGTGCGTCAGCCGAGCTCGCAGATCGACGAGTTCGTCATCGACACGCTGCGCAACAACCTGCTCGGCCTGCCGCTCGACCTCGCGACGATCAACCTGCTGCGTGGTCGGGACGCCGGTGTGCCCCCGCTGCAGGAGGCCCGCCGCACCTTCTACGAGGCCACCGTTGACCCGACACTTCGCCCCTACGCGAACTGGACGGACTTCGGCAACAACCTGAAGAACGGCAACATCTTCGGCCGGGACGAGTCACGGGCCTCGTTGGTCAACTTCGTGGCGGCCTACGGCACCCACGAGACGATCACCAGTGCCCCGACGATCGAGGCCAAGCGTGCAGCGGCTGCGCTGCTCGTCAACGGTGTCCCGCAGGGTCAGGAGTTCATCTCCCGAATCGCCGGCATCAACCGCTACGACACGGCTCGGCTGGTCTCCAGCAGCGAGTTCGCCCCAGGTGTTCCCGTCGCGTACCTCACGACCGGCGTGAACTTCCCGGATGCGCTTGCCGTCGGCTCACTGGCCGCAGCCGGACGTGGACCGATCCTGCTGACTCCTCCTGGCAGCCTCGCGGTCGAGACGGCCGCCGAGCTGGAGCGGCTTCAGCCGCAGCGGGTCGTCATCCTCGGTAAGGAGGATGCTGTCTCCGCGGCCGTCGAGCAGTCGGTGCGCAGCGCCGGCTACCCCGTGAGCCGCATCGCCGGGAACAACCGGTACGAGACCGCCGTTCTCATCAGCCAGCAGCTGCAGCCGAACGCCAACCAGGCGAACCGGGTGTACCTGGCAACGGGCCTCAACTTCCCCGACAGCCTCGCCGCTTCTGCGGTGGCTGCCCGGGATGGTGACCCGCTGCTGCTGACCGGCGACGTTCTCCACCCCGCCACGGCTGCCGAGCTGGCTCGGCTCAACCCTGCCGAGGTGGTCATCCTCGGGTCGGTTCCGACCGTGACGGCCGGTGCGGAGAGCGCAGTGCGGTCACTGCTGCCCTCGGCCAACGTCGTCCGGTACGGCGGCTCGAACCGGTACATCACCGCTGCACTGCTGAGCCAGGCGAGCTTCGCTGCGGCAAGCACCGTGTACATCTCCACTGGGATGAACTTCCCCGATGCCCTGGCTGTCGGCCCTGTCGCCGGCCTGAACAGTGGGCCGGTGCTGCTGGTGCCGCCCACTGGACCAGTGCCACCGGAGGTGCTGGCGGAGATCGAGCGGTTGAACCCCAGCAGGATCGTCATCCTGGGCACGCCGTCCACCGTCTCGGCAGAGGCGGAGGCACAGCTCGCCGACCTCGCTCCGGCGTCACTGGTCGAGGCTCCTGAGGACCGGGTGGACTTCATGTTCTCCACCGGCGAGTGGGCAACCAAGCCCACCGGCTTGGACGACGTGGACTTCTGGGTTGGCGGTCTCGCGGAGCGGGTGAACCCGTTCGGCGGCATGCTCGGCTCTACGTTCAACTTCGTTTTCGAGGAGCAGCTCGAGGCCCTGCAGTTCGGCGACCGGTTCTACTACCTGTTCCGCAACCAGGGCAACCAGCTCTTCGCGGCTCTCGAGGCGAGTTCGTTCTCGGCTCTCATCGAGCGCACCGTGGACGTGGAGAACCTGCCGGCGAACATCTTCACCGTCCAGGATCCCGTGATCGACCTCAACACCATCAGCCAGCCCTACCCGGGCACGCTCCGGCAGGATCCGGATGGCACATGGCGTTGGGTCGGCGATGAGCACATCGAGATTCACGGAACGCCTGGAAACGACCGCATCCGCGGCGACGAGGGTGATGACTCGCTCAAGGGCAAGGACGGCGATGACTTCATCGAAGGCGGCGCCGGCAACGACATCCTCTTGGGTGGCGACGGCAACGACGTCATCACCGACAACTTCGGAGACGATGTGCTCAAGGGCGAGTGGGGTAACGACGCCATCTCGGCCGGGCCTGGTTTCGACCTCGTCTTCGGCGGTCCTGGCCATGACTTCCTCATGACCGGTGGCGATGTCGACAACACCTTCGCCGGAGACGGCAACGACGTCATCCTCGGCACCACGGGCCGGATGATCGCGGTCTTCGCCGGTGAGGGCGATGACTGGGCCGAAGGCTCACGTCACGCCGACCTCATCCAGGGTGACAACGGCGACCAGTTCCAGGCCGACGTGATCGGTGGCAACGACGTGGTCATCGGCCGCGGCGGTGACGACGACATCGAAGGTGAGGGTGGCGACGACATCCTCGTCGGCGAGTGGTTCGGCACCGACCGGCACCTGGGCAACATGGGCTTCGACTGGATCACCTACTACGGTGAGACGGCTGACGTCGATGTCGACTTCCTGGTCACCGTCCTGCAGCGCCCCGACGTCACGGCGGTCCGCGACCGCTACGACCAGCTCGAGGCGATGTCCGGTGGCCACGGCAACGACACGCTCAAGGGCCTCGGCCGTGAGCTCGACGGAGCCGAGGGCGCTGACCCGGAGCTGCACAAGATGACCGAGGCGACGCTCGACCTCGTCGACGGTCTTCGGGACCTGCTGCAGCCTGCAGGCCACGACAACTACGCGGCCCGGTTCATGCTCGCCGGTCCGGTCGTGGACACCGACGGCGTCAACAACATCATCCTCGGCGGTCCGGGATCGGACATCATCGAGGGTCGTGGTGGAGACGACTTCATCGACGGTGACCTCATCCTGCGGGTCCAGCTCGCGCTGGTCGACCCGGAGACCGAAGAGGTCCTCGAGGTTCAGGACTCGGCGATGGCCTACCAGGAGCGCGTCTTCAACGGTGAGATCGACCCGGGCAACTTCCGGATCATCCGCGAGCTCGTGGACCTCTCCGACGAGGACGACCTCGACACCGCGATCTACATCGGCGGACGTGCCGAGTACACCATCACCGATCTCGGTGACGGCTACTACGAGGTGTGGCACAGCGAGGTGATCACCGGTGGGTCCGAGGCTGAGGAGTCCGAGGGTGCGGACATCATCCGCAACGTCGAGGTCCTCCAGTTCTTCGACACCTGCTGGGACCTGCGGCTCCCGCCCGTGGATGGGAGCGACGAGCCCGGTGCACCGTGCGACTCGATCGCCACGGCTGCTCTGGACACGGACAGCCCGGTGGAGGGTCAGCCGATCACGGTCGAGCTGTTCGAGCCGGACGGCACCACGCCGTTCGACCTGACCAGCGCGAGCGACATCGTCATCGAGTGGCTCGCTGGTGAGGGCTCGGTCGACGACGAAGACCCCAACGATGACAACCCGCCGGTGCACACCATCACCGAGGTGGAAGTCATCGACGACGGCAACCTCACCGGGTTCACGGTCACGGTGCCGTTCGGGACGGCGGAGATGTTCCTTCGGGCGCGGGTCTACCTGACCGTGGACGGCACGCGGTACGTTGTCCTGAGCCCGTGGACGGCGAACCCGGTGGAGGCAACCCAGGTGGAGTCGGTCATCCCCGACCTCACCCATCCAGGCGGACTGGTCGTAGGCCAGAACCTCCAGGCATGGCCTCCGACGGACGGCAACGGTGTCGAGGGCGCGGCCGAGGGCGGCTGGGTCTACCGGTACGAGTCAGTTGCTGACGCGGCAGACTTCGAGGCCGGCGACCCGAACCTCATCACCGTCGTCCAGGAGGGTGGAGCCTTGCAGTACACCTTCCAGGACGGCGACGAGGGCCGCTACTTCCGAGTGGTCGTCGAGTTCACGGACGACATGGGCTTCGATGAGGTGGCGATCACCAACGTGGTCGGTCCGGTCACCGCCCTAGTCACCGAGCCGTAGCATCCACACCCAAGTAGGAAGTGGGGCCGGGAGCACTGCTCCCGGCCCCACCTCTGTTTCTTGGCCAACTGCTGCCGGGCCGAAGAAGGCTGTCCATCGCCCAGCCCGCGGCCTAGGCTGGATGAGTGCCGGAGCGGATGCGAGTTCGCGGGAGGTCCCACTCCCCCAGGGACTGCTATCTCCAGGGACACGGATCACTGGAGATATGGCTCTTCGGCGTGGTGCCCCTCGCGCGCGGCGAGGGCCCACCCTCGACGAGGCAGCGTTGCTCCGGTTCCTCAACGAGATCATGTGGTTCCCGGCCGCGGCCCTGCTCCCACAGATCACCTGGGCACCGGTCGACAACGCGTCAGCGCGGGCCACGATCCAGGTCGGCGACACGAGCGGGACAGCCACCTTCATCTTCGATTCCGCCGGCCGGCTCACCGACATGCGGGCTGACCGCTACGACCGTGAGCACGGATCAGCCGTACCCTGGTCCACACCGGTCGGTGACTACGGCGTGTTCGGCGGCGTGCGCATACCCACTGCTGGAGACGCCTTTGTGCCGGCGGACGACGGGCGACCACCCGTACATCCGGATGCGCGTCACCGACGTCGAGTATGACCCGTGATGGGCATCTTCAGCGACGTGGTGACCGCCGTCCGTCAGGGGCTCGACCGTGCCTCGGCGGTCGTCACCCGGGCGACCGCGGCCCTGAACGGCGGTCGAGCGCTGGATGCGCTGGACCCACCACCGGGGCAACCCGCCTCCATCGCCGAGGTGATCGAGGAGATGCACCGCCTCGCAGGCGGCATGCCTCCCCGCGACGGCGTCGCGCAGTTCCACCGCATGTACCTGCACGTCACCGAGCGGGTCGGCGCCGCTGTCGCGGGCCGCACGTTCCAGGACGGCCCGTTCATGGAGCGACTCGACTGCGTCTTCGCCGGTCTGTATCTCGACGCGTGCCGGGCTGACGACAAGACCCGCAGCAAGGCGTGGCAGCCACTGTTCGAGCTGCGGGGCCAACCGGGCACGGCGAGCCTGCAGTATGCGGTGGCCGGCATGAACGCCCACATCAACTTCGACCTCGGTCTGGCTGTGGTGCGCACGTGTCGCCAGCTCGGTCGCACGCTCGACTCACCTGGGGTGCGGGCCGACTTCCTGGCGATCAACGCGATCCTCGCCGCCGAGGTGCAGGCAGTGCGCGAGTCCTACCTCACCGAGGCCGCACGTGACCTCGACCGCGCGGCCGCGCCGGTGCTCAATGTCGTCGGGGCCTGGAGCATCGAGGCTGCGCGGGACGCAGCTTGGCTGAGCGCAACGGTCCAGTGGGCTCTGCTGCACCGCCAGGCTGCCTACGACGACTACCTGGACGCGCGCGCATCCTTCGTCGGGCTCGTCACCCGCCAGCTCCTCACCCCGGTGGCGCTCAACGCCTGAGTGCTCAACCCGTGATTGCCCTCAGCCCCCGAGGAGGCTCAACCGCCGAGGAGGCTGAGTAGCGCATACCCGGCGACGGCAGCAGCGAGGCTGAGCACCAGCATCGACACGGCGAGAAGCGCTGCAGCCCAGGGCCGCTCGCTTCGTGTGAGGACGACGAGCTCCAGGCTTGCGGCGCTGAAGGTCGTGAAGCCGCCGAGAAGCCCAACTCCGAGGACCGTCACCACCACGTCGGGTCCGCCGGCAAGTGCCCATCGAGTCAGGGCACCAAGGAGGAACGACCCGGTGACATTGATGAGGAGCGTCGCTACCGGAACCGTGCTCCTCACCCGGGCCAACAGGGCATGATCGACGAGGAACCGGGCACCGGCGCCGAGACCGCCGGCCAGGACCACAAGCACGCTAATCATCGGCGTCCACCTCCTCCACGCGCATCCTCCTGCGAGCCCACACCACCATGGACATTGCGACCAACGCAGCCAGGAACCCCACCACTACCGTGGCCAGGTCGTAGACAAGGGCGACGCCCAGACCCCGGTCACCGGCCAGCATGAGGGACTCCAGGACGAAGGTGCTGTACGTGGTGTAGCCGCCCAGACAGCCCGTTCCGAGCGCCAGCCGGAGTCGGCGCGCCGTTGTCGACCCTTCCGGGTGCAAAGGGAACACCCCGATGAGCGCTCCGAGCAGGAGGGCCCCGGTGACATTGACCGTGAAGGTCGCCCAGGGGAAGGAGGTCTCGGGAGGAAAGGCCCCATTGACCCCCACCCGCATCGCTGTGCCGACTGCCCCGCCGGCGATGACCAGGAGCAGTTCCGGCCAGATCGACCCACGGCGCATGCTGTTCTCCCGCTCGACCCGACGCTGCCCGATTTCGTCATCCAGTTGAGACACATACCCGGCATGACTTCTGCACGTATCCTGCACGCGGCGCCCGATCGATGGGCTGAGAGATGCCTCTGCCTGATGAGAGGCCGAGAAACGTGGTGGACGTAAAGGGACTTGAACCCCTGACCTCTCGCGTGTGAAGCGAGCGCTCTAACCAGCTGAGCTATACGTCCGTGCTGTGTGCTGCGGCTCCGTGTCGTCTGTGTTGCACCGCCGCAGCCGTACCTGCCACCCGGAGACTTTACCTCACAGCCGGAGGTTCTCCCGCACCCAGGACTCGAGCGGCTCGGGCAGGAGACCCACACTGCCCGTGACCTTGACCGCCACCCAGACGATCGCGCACACGAAGGCGAACGTGAGCAGCCCCAGCGCGGCACGGACGACCCAGCTCTGCTGCATGACCCACGCGTTCCACAGCTTGAGCTTGTCCCTCACGAAGTCCAGGAGCCGCTGGGCCCGGTCGAACTCGGAGGACCAGATGAGCAGGCCGATGATGACGATGAGCCAGCCCGGCCCCGGTAGTGGGACGAGGACGAGACCGGTGGCGACGATGACCAGCCCGATGCCGAAGACGACCCAGCGGTACACGAAGTGCGACTGAGGGTTGGCCCGGATCTTGGCGCGCCACCGGAAGTCGTGCTCGGGCGTGTAGCGGGGGTCGGACTTGCGGTACCTGCGCAGTCGCGGCCGTGCCGATCCTTCGTCGGCTCGCTCCCTGGGCTCGCTCACGGATCCAGCGTCTGGGCGCTGTGGGTCGCGAAGGACTCGGACGCCAGCTTGGTCATCGGTCCGATCTGCAGTACCCGGTCGCCGACGCGGTCGACCGGCATGACGTCGCGGGTCGAGGAGGTGATGAACACCTCGTCGGCCTCCTGGAGGATGCCGAGCGGCAGCGTCTCCTCCCGCGCCGCGATGCCATCGGCCCGGCACCACTCCAGGACGAGCTCGCGGGTCACACCGGCCAGGGCTCCGCTCTCGAGGGGCGGGGTGAGGATCTGGTCACCGACGACCACGAAGATATTGCTCCCTGTCCCCTCGCACAGCTCTCCGCGCGTGTTGGCGAAGATCGCCTCTCCGGCACCGCGCTCCTTGGCGTAGGCGAGGGCGACGACGTTGTCGGCGTAGGACGTCGTCTTCAGCCCAACGGTCGCGGCCCGCTCGTTGCGGGTCCAGGGCACCACGATGACGCCGGTGCTCGGCGGCATGGGAGCGACAGCGGAGGCGGTGACGATGTAGGTGAAGCCGCCATCGCCGCGGTCCGAGCCCAGCGGGCCGGGGCCGGTCGTGACCGTCCAGCGGAGGCGACCGAACTCGAGGGGCTCCTCGAGCACCGCAGCGATGCCGGCCTGCACGACCTCGGGGTCGGCGGGTCCGAGCCCGAGGCCGGCGAGACTGCGGTCCAGTCGGGTGGCGTGCCTGGAGTAGGCGAACACCTCTCCCCCGACGACCTTGGCCGTCTCGAAGACGCCGTCGCCCACCGTGACGCCGTGGTCGATGGCGCTCAACGCCGGGGTCCTGGCATCGATGCGGGTCCCGTTGACCCACACCCGGATGTCGTCACTCATGAGCCCTAGCCTACGGATACCGGCCCGACAGACCGCTACTGGCGAGGCCGATGAGTCGGGTTGCCTTCAGCTCGGTCTCGGCCCACTCGAGCTCCGGATCCGACCCCCAGGTGATGCCGGCTCCGGTCCCGAAGCACAGGCTCAGACCGTCTCCGTCCTCGCGCACGAAGAACGACCGGATGCCGACAGCGAGCTCGGCCCGCGGACACTCGGGGTCCCGGGTGTCGATCCAGCCGATCGCCCCGCAGTACGGCCCCCGCGGCGTCGCCTCGAGCTCGTTGATCACCGTGAGGGCACTGGACTTCGGGGCGCCACTGACCGATCCAGGCGGGAACGTCGCGTCCAGGATCTCGGGCCAGGTGATCTCCGGCCGCAGCCGACCGGTGACGTACGACGTCAGGTGGACCAGGCCGGGATGGTGCTCGAGGGCGCACAGCGCGTCGACCTCGACGGTGCCCGGGGCACACACGTGGGAGAGGTCGTTGCGCACGAGGTCGACGATCATGACATTCTCGGCAAAGTCCTTCCCCAACAGTTCCTCCGGCGTCGGCGCAGTGCCCTTGATGGGACCCGACGTGATCGTCGAGCCGTCGATACGCAGGTAGAGCTCGGGCGACGCACACACGACCCCCACCCCAGCCGTCGGGGCATCGATGACACCGGAGAAGGGAGCCGGGTTCTGCTCCTCCAGAACGGCGCCCAGCGCGTCCAGGTCCGGCCACTCGGCGAGTGGGTGCGACATGATCCTGCACAGATTGACCTGATAGACCGTGCCCTCAGCGATGTGCTCACGGATCCGTTCGGTCCCGGTGACGTATGCGTCGCGCGCCACCGTCGTCTGCCACGCCCCGGTGAGTCCCGCCCACGGCGCGCCGGACCGCGCAGGCTGAGCGTCGCATACCTCCTCGAAGCGGAGCGCGGTGACCTCGCCCTCGAAGGTGATCACGACGGCCCACCACCCGGGCGGGAGCTCGACGAGCGAGTCCCGCACCTCGGCGAAGCCGCGGCCGGCCACCGGGCCGAATCGGGCATGGTCCACGGGCCTCATCGTGGCACGTGAGCCGGGGTTTCCGGGACAGGAAGCACGATCGGCGACCGACGGCTCAGGCCAGCCGGAAGACGTCCTGGCCGTCGACCTCACTCACCGTCACCTGGCCACGCGCCACCAGGAGCTCCAGGTGCACCCGGGTCTCCATGGTCGCCAGGCCGGCGTTGAAGGGGTCGAGGTCGGACAGCCGACGGTCCCGACGGGTCCAGGGCAGCTGCGCGGCGACCTGGTAGGCGGTCTGCTCGCCCGCGCCGAGGGCCCGGAGGCAGAGGTCGAGCCGGTGGTCATGATGCTCGAGCAGCTCATCGACCCGGGCGTGGGACGACATCCCCACCGGTCCATGGGCGGGCAGGAGGCGGAGGTCCGGAAGCGAGCGCACCTTGGCCAAGGAGGAGAGGAAGGCCGCGAGCGGGAGCTCCCCGGGCACTCCCTCGAACCCGACGGACGGCGTGATGGTCGGCAGCACGTGGTCGCCCGCGAACAGCAGGCTCTGGTCGGTGTCGGCGAAGACGTAGTGACCCCGGGTGTGGCCGGGGGTGGACACGGCACTGAGCTCGCGCTCCCCCACCGTGATCCGCTGGTCGGTCTCGAGCCAGGTGTCGGGGTACTCCCAGTGCTCGGGTCGTATCGGGTCGCGGTGGGCCGCCCAGTCGGCAGCGAGGTCAGGGGCGCCGGCGCGTCTCAGGAGCGGCACGAAGGGACTGTCTCCCCCGGCGTGCTCGTGCATCCGCTCGAGCGCGATCCGCTCACCGCCACCCAGGGAGACGCGGGCACCGACCTCCGCGCGCAGGGTGACTGCTTGCGTGTAGTGGTCACGGTGGGCGTGGGTGACGAGGAACGCGCGGATGTCCTTCAGCGACTTCCCGATGCCGTGCAGGGCGTCGATGAGCGCTGCCCGGGACACCTCCAGCGCCCAGCCACCATCGATGAGGGTGAGTCCCTCCTCGGTCTCGAGGACATAGACGTTGATCGCCTGGAGCCCGTCCATCGGCAGCGGCAGAGGTATGCGGTGGATGCCCGGGGCGACC
>Ga0209509_1000390_pt1 | contig 42509 bp, 35 predicted proteins | sample BioC13SIPDNA_FD_185743 | JGI IMG/M metagenome (GOLD analysis project Ga0209509, IMG submission 185743) | Anaerobic biogas reactor microbial communites from Washington, USA - Biogas_R1_A C13 SIP DNA (SPAdes) (version 2) | ecosystem: Engineered > Bioreactor > Anaerobic > Unclassified | place...
CATATAGCAATATTACCAATGAGTGTCAAAGTGTCCTTGTCCATTCTTACACCTCTCTACGATAGTAAAGCCCCTAACGGTCTGGCTTAAGCGGCGCGGAGCCTTCGAGAGTAGACTTGTTGGTAACCCTTTGTATTTTTCTCATCTCAAACCAGTGCCGTGTCGGCTGCTGATTAAGCATAAATAGAATAACCCCGCCGATAATCGGTCCAATTACTGTTGGTATAAGAAGTACCAGGATCCAAGCGATAATTACAAGGGTTGTCCTTACCGCCGTCGAACCCTTCTTGAGGGCGCGCCCCATATAAAACAGGGGTAATCCAACTACAATCGTATAAACTATACCGGCTACTACCGCTCCAAGTAAAACAGCAGATATGTTACTTGCATTAGGCATAGAACCAAATGACCAGCCGGTTGCCCCTAAGCCAATCATTGCCCCACCCCCAATCATAAGTAAAACAAGCAATACAGCCAACCCCCATAGTGTTTGGACTGCACACCCTACGCCGTTTGGAACAGTAGCGTGCGCTTGCTCAATACATTTCGCGCAATATCCTGCGTCACCATGCTCAGCGCAGTAGAATTGACCGTCATTCTTACACTGACCTATAGCCTGTGCTCCACAGGCATAACAACCTACACCACCAACAACACCTGAACTTTGATTCATTTGTTCCATTTCGCGGCCCTCCTTTTAGCCGATAGTCGCCTCGCTGTCTGCGAAGCCACCCAACAGCACACAAGTTGAGCCGCTCCTTTCTAGCGTGAGCCGAGTAACGCAATGTGATCATCGCATCTCCGGCACTGCTACGAAGATGGAGCGGTTCCAAAGGGTGATGCCCCGGACTGGTCAGAGTCTCGCGGGACGGTTTTTTATGGTACGTAATCATTATAGGGGAAAAGAGCGAGGGTGGCAAATGGGAATAGCCCAGGCGAAGTGACGCCTGATCATCGGAAAAGGGTTATTTTAGCCTTTGTAGTGCCCTACAAAGCAGTAGTTTCCGACGATCAAACGTCACACCCTGGGACTCCTGGGCCAGGAGTGAGCCATAGGGCCAAAAATGTCACTTTACGGATGATAATGGCTTTTCCGTAAAGGGACAACTCACTTCCGTTCCTCCTCCCTCCTCCCCAGCCATCGCCATTGCGTCGCCACCACCTCAACCTTGGCCTGCTGCACAAAGCCCTGCGCGTTCGCCGCCAGTTCATTGCGCTCCGCATCGCCCAAGCCCTCGGCGCGGCGCAGCAGATGCACCAGGTTCTCCCGCGTGTCACGCTGCTGCAAGAACCCGGCGACTTCCACCTGGTCGCCCTGCCGCCACGACGGCGCATTGCCCACGGCTTGCGGGAAGCATACATCGATGGCGTCGAAGTTCTTGCCGTCGGGATTCGGCAACATCCCCGGCTGGCGCGGGATCAACACCCGATACACCGTCGTCTGATCCGGCGACACCCGCCGCCGGACCACTGTTCCTGATAAAGATATGTTGTTCATAGATTCCTCCTTGTGAGATTTGTGATACTTGAAGCTGGATACTGGATGCTGGTTACTGGATGCTGGTTACTGGTTGCTCGTTGCTGGTCACTCGGTTATCCAGCTTCGAGCTTCCAGCAACCAGCAACTGGCTACGGCTCCAACACCGCCTGCACTTCGATGACGGGAATCGCCAATCCCGGCGTGAAGCTGCCGCATTGCACACCACTGGCATCAGCCCCGGCGGTCTGGGCAGCGGCCCAGGTGATCATCGGCTGGAAGCCAAGGTTGCGCAAGTCGTAGGCGCACCACGCGCCTTGCAGTTCGCCAGAACAGCCGAACAGCGGTCCGGTATGGTTACGCCAGCGCCATTCCACGCATTGCTCCAACTGATACCAGTCGTCTTCCCCGGCGTGTTCCCCGGAACTGCACCCACGCGCGGGGATGCCCAACGGCGGCTCGGCGCGGTAGAAGCAGTCGCCCCACTCGCGGCGCGTGCATTGCAGTTCGTCGTATTTCCACGTCCACTGCGGATACCACCAGGTCTGCACCCCGCCCTGGTACGCCGGCATATCCCACGCCAGCACCCGTTCGTCACAGGTACAGTCGCGGTCCTGGCACGCCGGATTCCAGCGCGGGCCGTTGGCGGTGAGGCCATACGACGAGGTCTGAAAAGTGTGTTCCAGGTAGTTGCCCTGGATGGTACTGCCGCCACCGTTCCAGGAGCGGTCACCCACGGAGATCAGCGATTCATATGGCGGGGTGAAGCCGTAGACCCCTGCTGCCCCTTGCGTCCAGCGTTGCCAGGCCGCGCCGAGTTGCAGGTTGACGCGCGTCCCTTCCGTGGGCTGACCCACTGGCGACGGACACGCCGGGACAGTGCTCGAATCGCTGTAAGCTGCGCCGTAGTCTACGTTACAAGGGAACGCCTTGCCCGCGGAAAAGGCTTCGACGCGGTTGGGCGCACCGGTGTACCAGAGTTTGGTCGGCAAACCGACCAGGGAGCGCGGCCAGGGGTTGCGCAGCACTTGCGCGGGTGGAATCTGGACTTGTACGTCGATGTTCCACTGCCAATCGTCACAGGTCTGGTCGATGCCGCCAGGGTAGACGTTCGGCACGTCTTGACACGGCCACTCACTGCCCTCGCCCGGCTCTGACGTGGGACGTGGCGTGGGCGTCACCAAGTCACACTCGCCTTCAGCGGCGCAGCGGGCCTGCACCACGTAGCATTGGCCGCTCGGCATACACCACCACAGGACCACCGTCCAGGCGTGGGGACAGCCGGGGATCAGCATATCGCAACTGATCCGGTAGAACCCGCCACCGGGCAAGCCCGCCGGGGGTGTCGCGGTGGGAGGCGGTGGCGCAGGTGTGCCATCGCCTCCGCCACCACCACCGCCATCGCCAGGCGTTGGTACAGGGGGAACCGGCGTCGCACTTCCACCGCCCCCACCACCGCCGCCCCCACCGCTGGCGCACTTGAAGCAGCCGCTGGTAGGAGCGCCGCAACAACTGTTTTCCGGCGGTGTACAACACGCGCCTGCCGGGACAGCGAACACGGCCAACGCCCATAGCACCAGTCCAGTGACCAGCAGCAGGAGGCCGATGCGCAGTACAGTTTTACGTCTGTTCATATCACGCATATCCACCTCCTCTACCACGTGTCCGGCGGAGCGGGCAAAGCCAGGGCTTCCCAGCCGGTACATCGCCAGCCACCGTCCGCACCATGGACAAACGTCGCCGTCACCAGGTTGTCGCGGGCGTCGATCTGCTCATCGCCAAGCTGCGCCAGACACGGTACACTGCCCGTGGACTGGCACATCGCCGGATCGAAGATCAGCACGGATTGGATACCGAGCACCGCCTGGGTTACAGAACAATGCGTCGTATCGTCACAGTGAATGGGGTTCTCCGGTCCCAACGTCGTATGAACAAAGACGAACGGCGTGTCCAGCAAGGGCCAGGCAAAGTCCGTTGCCACGTACTCCTGCGCCTGGGCAATGCTGGCATTGTAATCATAGGCCAGCAGCGTCGCTTCGTCGGCAGCTTCCACGCGGGTACGCTGCAAGAGCACGGCGAACGCCGCGCGCAATGCCTGTTCCTCGGCGGCGGGCGGGGTGAGATACACCGCCCCACTGCGCGGATCGCGTTGTTCCTGCCACCCGGTTGGTCGTGGCGTCGCCGTGGGGGACGGCGATGCAGTCGCCGTGGGGGGCAACGGCGTCGCCTGTGGGTCAATGCGCGGCGCGGTGAGCCAGCGATACAGCCGCCCCCCACCGGCCAGCACGATACCGCCGAAGATGATCCCGACGGCCAGTAAGATGTAGCTGGTACGTTTGAGTTTGATTTGTTGTCGTTGTCGTTTCATTAGAGCCTCCTTGCGAGTTAAGAATACAGAATCAACGAATGAGCGAATGAAAGAATGGGCGAATGACAACCAACGCTGACTCGCTGATTCGCTGATTCTCTCTTTGCTGATTCATTCGTACTCCCCTGTTGCACCCCACGCGGGTCGGGCGCGGCCACGCACGCTGACGTGGACGGCGGGACCGCCGATGAGGACGACGGGGTGTAAGTCCGCTTGACAGATGAGTTCTACGCGGTTGGCCCACACTTGCGGGACGCCGCAGGTCACCTGTCCGCGGGTGTTGGTCGCGGCGATGTCGCTCGCCACGGTTGCGGCGTTGGGCGTCAACGCCACGCGCCCGGTGCGCATATACAACGCCACATCGAGTTCCTGCGCTGCCGCGTGCGCCGCTGCATCCGCCGCCATCTGCGCCAGCCGATAGGTGCGGTACATCAGGCCGCCCTCGATGAGCAGCGCCGCCATCAGCAGGAGTAAGGGCAGCAGCACCAACACCCACACCAGCACTTGCCCCTGCTCGTCAGGGCCGCGCCAGCGCCCCTTACTACCTACTCCATACTTCCTACTCCCTGTCTTCACTGCCATCGTGACTTCCACCTTTCGATGCGGAACGTCGCGCCCTGCCAGAGCGTCACGCGGTCGCCGCCGAAGAGCAGCGGGGCCAGCGGGATGTCATTGACGGGTACAGCGACACCGGCGTAGTTGGTCACCGTGCCGCCGCGCTGCCAGCCGGCGGCGTCGAGTTGCCACGCCATTGGTGCAGCGTCTAGGCCGTTGGCGGTCAGGTTCATTGCTGTGGCGCGGTACGCCTGGTATGCAGCCTGGTAGGGATTCAGGCTTTCGGCGGCGTAGCGCCCGCCGGTGAAGGCAGCCTGGTCTACAGCCAGGGCCACAAAGAGCACGCGCCCAAAGCCGATGACGGAGGCCAGGATCAGGAGCAGCAGCGGCAAGGCGATGAGCATTTCGATGAGCGCCTGGCCTTGTTCTTTATGTGTTTGCATTGTTCTACCTCCCATTGCTGAATGGCATTTTGGTAAGGGTGATCACCGTGTCCAGCGCGGTTGCCCCTGGTGCGACATAGGTCTCGACCAGGCCGATACGGTAAGCAGTGTAGAAGTCGCCAAAGGGCGCGCGGACGACTTCCCAGAGCACGGGGCCGGGTGTGACGTCCAGCGTGCGACTCTCCTGGGGCAACAAGGCCGATTCCGGGCAGACCACGCACACCGGCTCTTCTTCCACCGTCCACAGGCTCACTGTCTCCCCTGTATCGTTGACCAGGGTAACGGCGGCCACAACAGGTGTCGGCGTTGCTAGATGCGCCTGCACCAACCGCGCGCCGACCAGGGTGCTTGCCGCGATCAGCAAAAGGACGCCCAACGCTACACCGAGCCACCAACGTCGGTTAGCACGACGCCGCACCTGCGGGGTGACAGGCCGTTGCACAACCAGCACCCACGTCGCCTGGCGCGGGACGGCGGGGAGCGCACCCTGCAACCGTTGTGCCGCCAGATAGTGCCACACGGCGGAGACCTCGGCTTGCGTCTCCGGGTTGTCCAGCCGGTAGACCGCGCCCTGCGGCTGCGCCTTACGTGGTGCAGTCACGGTGAAGCAGTAGCTCACCCCCTGATCATCCAGCGCCGTAAAGGCCAAGTCGTCGGTGTTGATGTACGGCAAGGTGTCCCCAACGATGCGCACCGGTTGGCCCAACGCATCGGTAGCGATCTGGCCGAGCACGTGCCGCCAGGCGTCGGTCTCCTGTAACTGCGCGGCCACGTCGCGGCGGTGGGCAGCGACGCGCGCCGCCGTGTCTTCGGCAATCATCCGGCGCTTCATCGCCAGGTCTTGCCGGGTGTACCCCACGAAGCGCACGATGAGCCACAGGATCAGGAGGCCCACGCCGCCTGCCACGGGCCACACCCAGCCCGGCAACGTCGGCCATTGGGCGGGTGTGGCAGCGTCTACGGTTGGAGTGATGTCAGGCAGCACCGTGGGCGTCATCGTGTATGTCGCGGTGGGACGTGGCAAAGTCGCTGCTGGTGTACCTGGTATCTCAGTGGGCGCTGCCAGCGTTACCATCGTTGTAGCCGTCGCCGTAGGCCACACTGCCGTCGCTGTCGAAGGCAGGGCCTCCGGTGTCGCCGTCGGCAGCGGCTCCGGCGTAGGCGTCAGCGGCTCCGGCGCTTTGGTCGGCGCGGCGGACGGTTCCTCGACCGGCGGCGCAACCGGCGCGGGCGTGGGTGGCGGTGTGGGCTTCTGCGCCGCGACCGGTGCGGCCCACACCACCAACCCCAACACGAGAAGTGCGAGAACTCGGCGCATCACGCCGCGGACCTCCGCGCGCGCCACAATGTGGCAGCGCCCAGCGCGGCCAACACCAGACCGGCTCCACTGAGGTGTCCCGCGTGCCCCGTTTCCGGCAGCAGCACGATCTGCGTCTGCACAGGGATTATCTCCGGCATCCCTAAACCGGTGGGCGTTGGGACAACCGGTGGTTTGACCGGCGTAGGCGGCGGGGTAGGCTTCTCCGCGACGTGCGCGGCTAAACCTGGTACGCGCCGTGAGACACGGGCATCGGTGTCAGGCTGCGCCGTCGGCGTAGGCGGTGGCGCGGGCTTGTCAGTAGACGGCGGTACACTCTGCGGTAACGTCGGTGCTCCGCGCGTCACCCGGAACGTGTACTCCGTGCCTGGCCCATACACGCGCCAGTCGTAGCTGCGCACCAGAGCACTGTAGACGCCGTTCGCCGGAGCCGTCCAGACGATGCGCGAGGCGATGTCGTGCGGGTAGTTGATGTCATCGTTCTCCGCCAGGGGCGTCCCACAGTCGGTCGCGGCGAACAAGACCAGCAATGTATCACCCTGCGGCCCCAGGTCGCCCGTTTCCAGCACGTAGGTCTGCCCGGCGACAGCCTGGAAGGCAAAGCAGTCGTTGTCGTTCTCCCCGTCGAAGTCATCGCGGTAGAACGTGTCCAGCGCAATGCTCAAGCCCGGGCACGTACCCGGCGCATCCCCGATCTGTACCACGGGTGGCGCAGGGGGATAGCCGCGCATAATCAGCGGTAAGAAAATCCGTGTTGGTCGGTAGACTTGTACCGTCGCCGATTCACTGACCGGTCCGTGGCTGTCACTTTGCGCAGTCGCCGTATTGACCAGGGTTCTCCCCTCTGACCCCGCATCCACCGTGGCGCGATAGGTCAGCACTGCGATTTCCTCGTGGCTCAACGTTGCCAAGTGCAGCGTGAGGGCATTGTCGCCCACCATGACACTTCCTTTGTCCGCCGTGACACTCTGCGGCAGCAAGGTGAGACCCACCGGCAGCGTGTCACTGAGGACGATGTTGGTCTGCGGACGCACCCCATTGTTGGTCACAGCCACGATGAAGGTCAACGTCTCGCCGACCTCGGTGCACGCGGGGGTGATGTCGCGGTAGGTCTTTTCGAGCACCAACACCTCAGCGGCGTTGATGCCGGACCAGATACCGCCGGTGACGGTGCTGCGCGTGTTGCGCGAGGTGGCGACGCTGGTTTGGCCCAGCGTACCGTGCAGAGTGTAGCGCCCGTTGGTCAGCGTGCCACCGGCGGCGGCGCTGGCCGTGTCCGTCGTGACGTGATATGGGCCGGGGACTTGCGCTGCCACCGGTATAGCGAGCCAGCAACTCAGAAGGAGCAGGAGTAACAGTGTACGTCGCATCGTCAGCCTTCCTTACGGACACGTCGTCGCCCCGAACGCTGCGCCACGGCTCACCGCTACACAGGTGATGGCGTTGAAGATGCCACCCGCGCCCACGAAGTCACTGTGCTTGACGAGGACGCGCTGCGGTTGCCCGGCCTGGGTATTGACCACCACGTGGGTGGGCGCTTCCAGGATGCTGTGATAGACCTCGATCCAGCCGTCGCTGTTCAGGGCTTCACCGCTGGAGGTTACGCGCGTTGCGTTGACGGACAGTCGACTGTTGAGGTCTTCCACCTTGATACCAAACGCACTCGTCCCGCTGGCGCTGTATGTCCCGTCGTAGAGCGTTGCTTCGGAGGGGAAGGGCGGCGAAACCGTCTGCGCCTTGAGCATCAGCGCGGCGTTGATGACCGTGCCGCCGCTGGCCGTGGCAATGACGTTTTCCAACGTGGCGCGTCCGGCGACCCAGAGCGCGAAACTGCTACGTGCTGTCCCCCCACTGCTCACAGTGACATTGGCCACGCGCACATTGCTTTTCCCCATTGGCACGAGGATGCCCACGCGGGTCTGTCCCTCGCTGCCGACATTGTTCACCGACAGGTCACGCACGCTGGTATTGCTGTCCAGGATCAGCGTCGCTTTGTCCGTCGGACTGCCATTGTCGTCGGTGATGTTGACTTGTAGCACGGTGACATCGCGGCCCGCGCCTTGCAAGTGGACGTAGGGCTTGAGCGTCACCGTCTCAGCGTACACACCGGGCGCGATCCAGATGAGATACGGATTGGTCGCACTGGCGTCGGTGATGCTGTTGACGGCGGCTTGCACCGTGGTGAAGTCCCCGCCGCTCGCAGCGACAACCAGGGTACGAGCGTAGCCCGGCGCAACGGGACTGCCACAGTCCCACGCCGTACTGTTCCATTGTGGCATCTGACCGTTGGCGCACGTTTGGGGAAGCTGGTAAGGTGTGGACAGGCTGAACTGTGTGCCGATCAAGGCGAGACCGGTTCCGGCAGTGTAGGTGGTGTTGTCATCGGCCTCACACGTCACCGTACCATCAGCATTGATAGCGCGGATGCTGCTACCCACCGCGCACGTGCTGCTGACGCGGCGTTGGAGATATGCCGTGTCCGCCGCCAGTGTGACGCTCCCCGTTGTTCCGCCACCGGTCAAGCCTGTCCCTGCGGTGACGGCGGTGATGTCGCCGCCGCTGTCATTGTCAGCCGCGCATACCCAGGTCGTCCCGTTCCATTCAGCGATTTGTCCGGCAGAGCAAGCCTGTGGGAGGCGATAGGGCGCAGCAACGCTGAACTGTGTCCCACTCTGGGTGATTCCAGTACCTGCCGTGTAGGTCGAGTCATTGTCTACGCCGTCGGCAAACCCTGTAGGCACGCCGGTCAATCCTGACCACGGCGCGCCGGTGACACTGAACGTTGTCCCGTCCAGGCGCAACCCGGAACCCGCGTTGTAGGTCGTATCGTTGTCCACGCCGTCAGCGAAGTCGTCAGGGATATGGCTGAAGTTGCGCCAATCGATGTAGTAGTCCCCGGCCTGTCCATTAAGAGTTGCGGCGTCGCCTGCGGTGTAGGCATACGTCGATGTGTGCGATGTCGTGTTGGTGATGAGGGTCAGCACTTGCACATCAGTGACATAGCCGGCCTGGTTGACGATAGAGATGACTTCGCTTGAGGTGACGTAACCAGCGGCTTGCACAGCCAACAGTGCGTCTTCATCGGTGTAAACCGTGTCGTTGTCGATGCCATCAGCAAAGCCTGCCGGGGTGCCAACCAAGCCAGACCAGGGCGCGCCGGTGACGCTGAACGTCGTATCGTCCAAGTTCAGACCGAAGCCAGCCGCGTAGGTTGTGTCGTTGTCCACGCCATCGCTGAATCCATCCGGCACATTGGTGAAGTTGTGCCAGTCCAGGTAGTAGTCGCTGTCTTGACCGTCGAGCAGATCGGCGTCACCAGCGGTGTAGGCATACGTCGAAGTATGCGACGTAGTGTTGGTGATGAGGGTCAATACTTGCACGTCGGTCACATAGCCGGCCTGGTTGACGACCGAGACGACCTCGCTGGACGTAACATATCCGGCGGCTTCCACAGCCGCCACTGCCTCTGCATCGGTGTAGATCGTGTCGTTGTCCACGCCGTCAGCAAAGCCCGCCGGGATACCGACCAAGCCTGACCACGGCGCGCCGGTGACGCTGAAGGTACTGTCCTCAAGGTTTAGGCCAAAGCCAGCGTTGTAGAGCGTGTCGTTGTCCACCCCGTCAGCAAAGTCGTCGGGGATATGGGTGAAATTGCGCCAGTCCAGGTAGTAGTCCCCGGTCTGCCCGTTGAGCGTTTCCGCGTCATTCGCGGTCAGGGCGTGGGCTACGGTGACGGTCAGCGTGTGCGTCGTGCTCAACACGTCGATGACACCGGTCGCGGTGAGATACCCGGCGGCACTGACCGCAGCGAGAGCATCGTTGTCGGTGTAGAGTGTGTCATTGTCGATGCCATCGGCAAAGCCGTCTGGCACGTGGGTGAGGTTGCGCCAGTCGTGGTAGACCTCCGGCGCAGCTCCGCCAAACAGCGCCGCATCGTCGGCGGTCGTCGCGTGTTCGGCCTGGGATGCGCCCATCGCATACGCCACAGCCCCCAATGGCTGGCGGGGGATGAGCGTCTCGCCGCCCACGGCGATCTCCAGGTAGGTGTCGCCGGTGAAGTGGGCCGGATCGAGAGGCATCTCAGTGCCCAGTAGTAGTGAAAAGTAGCCGTCAGCGACGGTCACGGTATGCGCTTCCGGTCCCCAAAGCTGTGCGCCGTCTGTCGCGGCATCCCACAAGCTGAAGGCCATTGGATATGCGCCATCAACCACCGGCAACCCGGTAGCGTCCAGTAAGTGCCCCTGGTAGGTCAAGAGGCGGGACGGCGCAACCGGGACAGCCGGGGCAGCCACGGCGCGCACGACGTTGGAAATGATGAGAATGCCCAGTAGTACAAGCGTCAAGATTCGTTTAGGTTTCATAGTCTGTATTCCTTTTCCTTGTGATATGGTGGTATAAAGTGTCACCGTCATTCAAATGCACCCGGCGCGGGTGGGCCGGGGTAGAACTGCTCCCAGCGGGTGAACGCTCCGGCGGTGACTTCCGGTGCGGCCAAGTCCCACAAGAGCAGGGCGGGAGCCTGGTAACGAGCCGTCGCCTGGACGCCGCGTTGCAGCGTAAGGGAACTGATACTGGTGTGTTCCCCGAAGTCCACGTTGGACCCCTGGATAAAGCGCGCGGCCCACGCCTGCCCCGCATCCACGGCGTTGGCCTTGCCCGCCATCGTGGTGGCGTCTTGGGCATATGCGACGTGGTTCAGACGTACCCAGTAAGCCCAGCCGACGCCGATGACCGCGCCGGTCAGGAACAGAAAGACCGGCAGAACCAGCAGCATCTCGATGAGGGCCTGGCCTTGCTCTTTTTGGTGTTGTGTCACTTGGTTCATCTGTGTGACTCCTTTCAGGCCGGGGAAGGCGGCGTACCCACGTGGGCCGACCGCGCGCCTTCCCCAGCGCACGCTCTAAGGCGCGGTGATGGTCAGCGAATTGACGCTGTTGGTCGCTTCGCCGTACTTGCCACGGATGGCACGGTACAGCGCCAACACCGCTGCGGCGACGACGAAGACGCCGGCGATGCCGATGATGTACTCCAGCAAGCCTTGCCCCTCTTCGCGGGCCAAAGCCTGCTTGACTCGCCCACGCTGCAAGGCGCTGAGTCGCCGCGCGACGGGATGCGCCGCGAGACGCTGGCTGACCCGCAGGTAGGTCAAGGTCAAAGTGTTGGTTGTGCGTTGCACGATGTTCATAGACTTATCTTTCCTCCTCCTGAAGTGATTGATATGAAAACCTTTCTGGTTATGTGGGGGACGCAGTGGGCCGCACTGCGTCCCCAGATAGGTGTACTCTGACGCCACTTTGGGTCACTCATCGAGCGCCCACCCAGGCGTGCGGGACCGATATGGGTTAGTTGTCGTCATTCAATAGGCATCACCTCCTTTCGTTGCACTGGGAGCAAGCGACTCACAGAAAGCCGCCCGTCCCCAGGCTGGCAAAGGCGCGCAATGCGCCGGGCGCGGCCAGCACCAACAGCGTGGCGAGGATAGCGAAGAAGGCCGGGACGATCATCAAGACCGTGTTGCGGTAGCCCCGCGCCGTAATGCGCTGGGTCAACTCCGTCCGTAGCTCTGCGGCCAAATCGCGTAACTGTTCGCTCACGCCACCGCCCATCCGCGCCGCCGTGCGTAGCAGCGTCACGAATGGGATCAGCGGCGGCAGGTTGCCGTTGTTTTCCAACAAGGCTTCCACGCCCGCCGCCAGATCGCCGCTGACGTTGTAGTGCGCGGCGACGGGCCGCAGTTCAGCCACGAACACCCCACCGGGGCGCTCCGCCAACTGCTGCACCGCTTGCGCCAGGGGATATCCCGCCGCCAGGAAGTTCGCCAGCCGATCCAAGGCTGAGGCCATATCGGCAAGCATTTGATCATCGCGGCGGGAAACCTTGCCCTTCAAGTCCATATCGGGCAAGAAGAAGCCGAGTATCCCGGTCGCCGCAGCGACAGCCAGGCTCGTGGCAGGGCTAAAACCTCCGAGAGAGGCCAGGATCAGCCCTGCGCCCAAGCCCAGCACGGCTAACAGTGTGGCGCTGGCCACCTTGTAGGCGTAGAAGGTGCGCACATCGGGATACAGCGCCCCGACCCGTTGCCAGAACCCGGCCTGCTTGAGCCGCGTTTCCACATCGGTCGCATCACGGCGCTGTAACAGCGTCTCTGCCCACGTGCCAAACAGGCGATCCACCAGGGGCCGCCGCGCCTGCACCTGTTCCAGGCCCAGGCGTACCCGTAAGGTGCGTGGGGCGCGGCGTTGGCTGGCATTGAGCGCCAGGAATGTCCCCAGACCACCCAGGAAGGCAAACCACAGGCTATACGTCATCGCGCACCTCCTTGGGCTTCCAGGTCGAGTCCCGCCTTGGCGATCTTCTGCGAGAGCAGGTAAGCGACGCCGGAGAAAACGATGGCCACCGCCAGCACGATCTGCCCGTCGAGCGTGGCGTAGAAACCGCCCTCGTAGTCGCGCAGCGCCAGCTTGAGCAAGGCCAGAAAGACGAAGGGCGCAATGGCGACAATCGTGCCTTCCAGTTTGGGCTGCGTCTGCCGGGCGCGCACCTCGTTCTGAATCTGGATCACACCGCGCAGCAGGCTTTGCAGCCCTTCAAGCACAGTCTTGAGTTTGCCGCCCTGCTGCTCGCGCACGACGAGCGCCTCGGCCAGCATATTGAAGTAGGGATTGTGACGGCGTTCGGCCACCTGGTAGATGGCGTCGCTGAGCGTTGCGCGGGTCTGCAAGGATGTGACCACCTGCACGAAGTCGCCGCGCACCGGTTCACGCATATAGGGCGTGGCTTCGTGTAGGGCAGCGGTCAGGTTGGGATTGGCGCTGTAAGCCCTCAGCAAGGTCTCGATGGCCTGGCTGAGCGCATTGACGTACTCGCGCCTGAAACGTTCTTGCTTGGCGGCCCATACCTGCCAGTAGATAATGGGTCCGAGGCAGATGACGACCGCGGCCAGAACCGTCGGCCCCAGGATGACCAGCGCGCCCCCGGCCAGCGCCGCGCCGATCCCTAGACCCGTGAGCAGGAACTCACGGGCGGACAAGGGGATGTCGGCGGCCTGCAAGCGCGTGTTCAACTGCGCCAGTAGTCCCCGCTGATCGATGGGCACGAGGCGCACGTAAGCGCGCGTCGTTGCCCCGATCCAGGCCAGGAGCACCCCGGCGGCGGCCAGGGCGGCGAAAAGTAAAGTCGGTGTATTCAATGTGAACCTCCTCGAATGTAGTTCCAAGTCCAAAGTCGAAAGTCCGAAGTCCTTGCGCTTGGGAGTGAATGCTGGATACTCGATGCTGGAAGCTGAGTGCCTGAAGCTGATAGCTGACCGCTGATGGCTGACAGCACTAAATACAACGCCGTGCCCACTGCCAACCAGGGGATGGCGGGGAAGGTACGACGTTCACCAGTGCGCGGGCGTTTCCGTAACAAGGTCACCACACCGCCCGCGAGCAAAGCGATGCCCAAGGCCACGACGAGCCGCACATCGGGATACAGCGCCGTCAGCACGGCCAACACTTTGCCATCCCCTGCGCCCCAGATGTTCAGGTCAGTGAGCACCAACGCCGCGATCCAACTGCCCACCAGGACTTGCGCTTGCTCCCCGGAGAGTCCGGCGCAGAACGCGGCGGCCCCGGCAGGAAACACCACTGACGGCGTGTCGGATAGCAGGAGCATCAGCAGGGCGAACCCCACAGCAACGCCGCCGGGCAATACCTTGCCATCCGGTGGGATCACAGCAACACGCAGCAGTCCCAACACTGCCAGCGGCAAGGCCGTGGCCCAGGCCGGGACAGTGCGCGTCCGTAGGTCGCCGTAGCTCAACCCGGCCAGCCAGAGGCCGACCAGGGCAGGCACGAGTGTGACGGCGGGTGTCCCTTGACTCACTACACAGATCCCAGCGGCGCGCACATCGCGGCACACGCCACAAACACTACAAGGCAGACCAGGACCAGCCCCGCGACCAGCGCCATACTGACATCGGCTTCGGCTTGTGTTCCCCATAGAAAACGCATCGTCCTCACCCCCGTTTGAAGTAGCGGTGCAGGCTGACCTGTTGTCCGGTGCGCAGGTAGATGCTCTCTTCCAGCGTCTGCGGGTACAGGCCCGTCCACTGTAAGCCGTTGCCGGTGTCCTGCCACAGCACATTGATGGCCGGAATATCGCCTTCCATCTGACGCGAGGGCAAAAGTTCGGCCACCTCGCGCACGATGCGGCGACGCTGCCCGTTGACCGTGACGCGCTCGATGTAGAGCACCAGGTCGAAAGCGTCCACCAGGTAACGGGTGATCACGCCGGGGGCCATCGCGGAATCGGCCAGTTGCCACATCTGCACCACGCGGTTGGCGATCTCGTGGACGCCGTTGGAGTGCAAGGTCAGCAGTTGCCCATCGTGGCCGGTGTTGGCCGCCATCAGCACAGAGCGAATCTCCGCCCCGCGCGCCTCGCCGGTGACAATGCGGTCCGGGCGCATCCGCAAGGCGTTGATCACCAGGTCGTCCAGGGTGATAGCGCGTTGTCCTTCCTCGGTTTCTTCCGTGGTGACCATCGCAATCCAGTTGTCGAGACCCAGTTGCAGTTCGGGCGTATCTTCCACGGTGACTACCCGTTCTTCCGGTGGCAGTACCGCGCACAATGCGTTGAGGGTGTTGGTCTTGCCTGACCCTGTCCCGCCGGTGACGATGAGGTTGAGCCGCCCCAGCACACAGTCACGCAAGAAACCCGCAATGTCGGCAGTGAGTGTCCCCAGCCGTACCAGGTCATCCAGCGTGCGGGCGACCAGGCGGTGGCGGCGAATCGTCACCGCGACGGGCACGTTGTCCACCAGCGGTTCCATCACGGCGTTGAGGCGGCTGCCGTCGGGCATCTTGGCGTTGACCCGTGGATTCGAGCGGTCGAAGCGCCGTCCGTGCCGTGCCGCGATGCGGTCAACGAGCTTCTGCACCTCGCGCGCACTCTCGAAACGAATACTGGCGCGGTACATTCCTCGTTCGGCATCGTCCACCCAGATCACGTCCGGGCCGTTGATCATGATCTCTTCCACGGTCGGCATATTCAGATACGGGGTGATGACGCCGTAGCCGAAGATGTCGTACTGCAAGCGCGCGACCAACTCTTCCAGCGATTCGGTAAAAGGCCGCCCGTGTTGCAGCGCGGCGTTCGCGTGTTCGTCGACCAGGGCGCGTAGCAGCGTCTCGGCCTCGCGTTCGACGTGGGCGGTGGGCGTGCGCAAGGCTTCCAGGCTGAACTGGCCGGTCAGGCGGTCACGGGCGGCAGCGAGCAAGCCCGTGTAGGGATCGGGGTACTCCGCGGTCGCGTGCGCGGCGACCCGTTGGGCAAAGGTCGAGGGCGCTGCCATTAGGCCACCTCTGTTGCCGCAGCCTGGGTTTCCCATGTCAGGCCGAACGCCCATTGCAGCGTCCGTCCGGTGATGGCTAAGACCGCCAGGGTGGTTTTTAGGTCGATTAGAGCTGCATGGCAGCCTGGATACAGTATCCTTGTGCTGTGGAACGATTGATGTTTACCGTCGGGATAGGCGATGAATCCGGCATACAATGGCGCTTGGTGCACGATGTCGCGCACCTGGTTATCATCCCAGTCTTGCCCCTCGGGGCTGACCACGCCGCAACTATTCAGTCCAGCGGCGATTTCAGCGGGCGATATGCCATCAATGAATTGCGCGAAGATGTCACCCACGATGGACACCTTGGCTAGATCAGGCATCAAGCAATACCCGCTCCCGACATGCCTATCAATGATCTTGACGCTAACTTCGCAGTCGACGAGATAGCCGTACGGCGGTTGCTTATCCTGGTACAGACCACGTTGTGCCACGAGTAGCTTTTGGCTACCTGGTCGCTCCGTGTCGGCCTGGACGGGTGCGGCGCAGTCATCAGGGATATAGCAGTCATCCTCCCAGACCACCCTCAATTCGTGTTCCAGTTCGTCCGGCGTGCTGGTTGCCACCGACCAAGTCGTATGATTTGCGCTCATCTGCACAAAGAGGGCCTCAGGGGGGTAACCGGCCCGTTTCAGTGTCAACGCCCGCCGCAGCATCTTGGTGCGATCCTTCGGCAAGCCGATGCGTTTCGCGTGTGCGGCTGCGCTTTCCAAAAATAGCTTTACTTTCATTGTTCCTGTCTCCTTGTTGTGTTGTTTTATGATTGCTATGCTTCCCGTGTGGGACCGAACGTCCATTGCAGCGTCCGTCCGGTCACGGCCAAGACCGCCAGGGTGGTTTCCCAATCGATCAAGGCTTCGTGTTGGCCGGGGTACAGCATCCCCGTCCAGCGCGCCTGCTTGTGGGCCACGTCGTGGTAGACAACGTACCCGGAGTACAGCGGGGTGCGGCGCACGATGTCGCGCACATTGGCCTCGCCCCAACGTCCGCCACTGGGACTGCCGATGCCGCGCCGGTTCAGGTCGGCGGCGATGGCATACGGTGACGCCCCACCGATGAACTGTGCGAAGATGTCCTCTACCACAGCGGCTTGCTGTTCGTCACACACCAGGCTATGCCCGGTCAGGGCTTGGCCGTCGCTGGTCTTGACGGTGATGTCCGGGCCGAAAGTGTAGCCGTAGGGCGCGGTGCTGCCATTGTGTAGGCCGTACTGGGCGCGGAGGTGCTTGTTGCCGCCCCGCGCCTGTTCACGTCCGGCCTCAGCCACAGCCTGCGCGTGGGCTGTGGGAACTGCGGGACTATCAGGGACGTAAATTCCATCTTCCCACGCCACGCCTAATTCCTGTTCTAACTTGTCTTGGGGACTCGAGGCGACAGCCCAGGCGACATTATCCGCGCCCATTTGTATGCGGATGTGTTCAGGCGTACATCCTTCCCGTTTCAGCGCCAAAGCCCGGCGCAACATCCCGGTACGGCGCTCCGACAATCCGAGACGCCGCGCGTGATCTGCTTCGCGTTCCAAAAAGATACTTTCCTTCATTGTTCCTCTCTCCTTGTTGGTTGTTGGTGGTGGCTCGTTGCTGGATCAAGCTTCCTGTATCCTGCTTCTTGCCTCTTGCCTCTTGCCTCTTGCTTCTTTGCCTTACTTCCCCACAAACACACTCTGCACCTGCTGCCACAGTCCTGGCTCCTTGCGGCGTTCCGGTGGCTTGAACGCTGTCGCGTCGCCCTCGATCTGCCCGCCCCGGGTAACCCAGGTGTTGGCTAACGGCGGAAAGAAACGCACGGCCATTGAGACAATCGCATCGGAGGTAGGATTCGGCTTGTCCAGCACGAAGGGCAGCTTGTGGTTATTCGCGTAGGTGAACTGTGGATCGTAGGGCACTTGGGCGAACTTTTTCATTCCAATGGTGCTGACCACGTCCTTCAGCTTGAGGCCCGCTTCGGTACTCCACTGGTTGATGACCAACTCGAACTTGCCGATGCCCTCGCCAAAGGTCTGTTTCAGGTGCGGAACCGTCTGGCTGGTGGAGTGCAGGTCGGCCACATCGGGCCGGACCACGGCCAGCACCAGATCGGCGGCATCCAGCGCGGCGAAATGCACCTCGTTGTTGATGTCCGGCCCCAGGTCGATGACCACGAAGTCATATTGCTTGTGCGCGGTGTCGATGATGGCGCGGGTGAGGCTCTGTGTGCGGTGCGGATCGTCGCGGAACTCTGAGCGGCCCGCGACCTCCATTGAGGCGATACCACTCAGGCAATGCAGCTTGGAGGTCGCCTTCGTGCTCCACAGTTGCACTTTCGTCTGGAGCGTCTGCGGGGGACAACTGGCGTTCTTGGTGCGCAGATAGTCCAGTAGCAAAGTATTGATCAAGCCGTAGATGTTTTCCTGCGTGGAGAGGCCCAGGCGGGGCGCAACTGCGCCGCGGGTCATATCCAGGTCCATCAACAGGGTAGTGCGCTGGCCGATGACGCCCAAGGCTGCCGCAAGGTTGATCGCCAGACTGGTCTTGCCCACACCGCCGCCCGTGCCCCACAAGGCGATCACCATACGTCGCCACCCGGCCTCGGCCAGAGTGTAGAGCGTGGGGGTGTCCAGTGGGATGTAGCTGCTGCTGGCCCGTTCGGCGCGTGCCTGAGTGACGGCGTTGGGGATCAATTCCAACAAGCGCCGCAACTGCGCGTCGTCGAGGGGCATCGAGACGTGGCCTTTCATCCCCAAGGCCAGCAACTCGTCAGTCCGCGATTCCAGCGGGGACAGCAGACCAATGCACGCAATGGGCCGTTCGTCGTAGTGCAGCAGTTCACTGACCAGTTCTGAGCGAAAGCCGGGCAAGGTAGGCGCAAGCAGCACCAGGTCGGCTTCCATTTCGGTAGCATCGTTGAACACTCCCGAAGCCGTGGTCGGCCCGGCGACGATCTGCAGTTCCGGTATCTCAGACAGCGCCCGTTCCAGACGCTGCATGTCGTCCCATACTTTTGTGCCGATGACAATCTTAATGCGTTCCATAGTTCCTCCTGGTAGACGGTATACGGTAGACAGTAGACAAGGCGGGGGTGGGGGAAAGGGTACGGGTTATCGCGTCACCCCGTCATCCCCTTCCCCCGTTTACCGTCTACTGACTGCTGTCTACTTCCCTCCCCGCCCAGAACTGCGCGTTGAAATCTTCCCACGCGAAGCCCGGGGTCTCCGGTAAGGCCTGTCCTGCGGCGACGGTCGCGCGCCAGATGGCGGGGCGCACCGCGAGGGACATCTTGCCGTTGAACACCGCCCAATCCAGGCTCTCGGCGGTGGTTTCGGGGACGAGCACGTCCACGCCCACCACCGGCCCGGCGATAAACGGTGCGGGTTGCTGCCCGTCAGTGGTCACCGCCCCATATTGCGGGTTGGCGATCTGTTCGTGGTTGACGCGCACCACGATGGCCCCGGCCACCACGCGCTTGGTCACCGGCAGTTGCAGCGTGACCGTCACGGGCTGTAGCAACGCCTCGTAATCGGGCAGCGGCTCCGGTGTCGGCGGGGGTGGCGTGACCCCGGCGGGCAAGGGTGGCACGGTGCTGGTCGCCAACTCGGTGGCGCGCACGGTGCCTAACGTGGTATACAAGTCCACCAGGTCGCCAACCGCGATGTACGGCGTACTTGCGGCGTCTACCGGAATGGACTTGATGACCAACTGGGGATCGGTGAGGGCCAACGCCAGACGGCGCACTTTCTGCGCGTTCTCGCCGGTGGCGATGCGCCCCCGGTTGAGCACGTCACCCGCGCGGACCGTCTCGACGAAGACCCCATCGGCCAGCATCGCTTGCAAGGTTTCCGGTGTGAGCACGACTTGCAGCAACGACGCACTGAACGACTGTTTGTCCAGGGCGATATAACCGTTGGTGTAAGCATCTTGCATTGACGTGTACGCCGGAATGTCCTGCACCGCGATGGCGACTTCGTAGGTGGGCGGCGTCGTGAGTTGGGCAAACAGCAGCACTCCCACGAACGCGCCCCCGACGAGCAGCAGGCCGACCCAGAATTGAATGGATTTCAGAATTCGCATTTCGTTCTCCTCTCTCTTTTCCTAAATTTGGTGTGTCGTTTGGAGTAGGGAGTACGGAGTAAGCAGTAAGGGGAAGCCTCCCCGCTTACTCCATACTTCTTACTCCTTACTTCCTTTGCCGAGCGTCGCGCGAGTTTTGTCCAGCAAGCCTTTCCGCGCGGGAACACCTAATGTTTCTTCTGCAATAACTTGCGCTGCTGCCTTGAGATCGCCGATGACCGCGTGGGCCTGTGACCATTGCTGCTTGAGGCGGCGCTCGTGCCATTGGGCGACCGGGGTATCGGCGCTGACGATGAGGATTAGGCTGGCGACTTCTACCAGTGCGGGCGGCGGGGTTGTGCCGCCGTCGGCCACCACGTGGCCCAATGCCGCTACGTCCCACACAAAGGCCATCACCGGCGCACGCCATATGGTACAGACGGGTGTCCAGAGCAACGGCTGCCGCGTCTCGACGGCTTGCTCGACCGCGCGTCCCCGGCGACTCGCCGTCCACTGCGCTGTCAGGCTCAGATCGAGCACCGGCGCGCCTGGCCCGGCCATTTGTAGGGCCAGTGTGCCGTCGGCGGCATCCAGAGGGACGGCATTGGCCTGCCAACATAGGTGTTGCGCCAGCGTGGTTGTTCCGATTCCACCTTTCGCACCGACTACGAGGATTAGCATTGGCGGGCCTCCTGCGTGAGCGACGCAAGGTCAATGCCCAACAGTTTGGCAACATTGGCTTCAGACAACGGCTTATCCACGGCGATCCAGCGCGCGGGGAAGGCCCGCCGCTCGCGTCCGCCGTCTACGATAATGGCATCGTAGCTGACCCGCGCGTCGTCCAGGGCCAGGTCGGGGTACACGGTGATTGTGCCGATTGTCGCCGGATGGTCGGACGGCGTGAGGTCTAGGAGCAGGTAGGGATCGCCGCGTTGTGCCGCATCGAAGAGCGCCACGCGCTGGCCTTGTGCCGCCAGTAGCTTGGCGGTGGTGACCACGGCGGTCGTTGTGCCGACCCCGCCGCGTGTACCATAGAAACCGAGGCGCAGTTGGCGGCGGAGTGGGGCAAAGGGCAGCCGTTGGGTTGCCGTTGTGGTGTTAGCGATGGGCGCGGCTTGTTGCGCTGGCGGCTGTGCCGGCGCTTGCGCTTGTAGATAAGCGTCGAGCACTTTAGCTGGTTCGGTGTCGGGTGCGACGTACAGCACTGGCAGGCTGAGACTCCCGACATTCGGAATCACCGTCCCCTCCGGCGCGACGATCAGGCCCGCATTGACGAAGTCCAGCATTTGCTGCGTCTGTTGCGGGTTGCAAATGCCCACGACCAACACGTCCGGCACAGCGGTCACGGCGTCGCTCAGGGCCAAGGCCTGATCTTCTTGCGGGGCAACACAGAGTATGGTATGCATTTAGTCCTCCAGGGTGAAAGCATTGGATGTGATAGGCTGGCTACCGGGTATCCGCGCAGTCAGGCGCAAGGGCGCGCTGTAGTCAGGGCTGACGTCGAAGACCAGGTAGCCCGTGGTCTGTGCGTTGGGCGGCAAGGTGTGATCGGAGAGCGGTGTGCTATCCGTGATGCTCAGTGGCCCTTCGGCTACACTCAGCGGCCCTTCGGCTACGCTCAGGGCAAGCTCTGCGGCTTGCGCGCGGGAGTAGCTGTGTCCGGCGTTGTCGGTCAGGGTGAACTCGGCCTGGGCCAGGTCAAGGCGCACTGTGCCTGTGTTCTGCACCTCGGCCACGACGACGATGAACACACCGTTTGGCTTGGCGGACAGGGTCAATCCTAAAGGTTGCGTCAGGGTCACGGCGCTGCTCGCCGTGGGTGGCGCGACGTGCGTGGCGGTGTACGCCTGTGTGACGTGCAGTTGCCCTGCCGTGGGTGTTGCCGTGGCAACCACTACCGGACGCACCGGCAATGGTTCGATGGGCAAGGGCAAGAGCGAAAAGATGGTGCAGCCCAGCAGCAACCCCAGCCCGACGCTGATCCCTATGATTTTGACGATACTAGACATTTTCGCCACCCCTTTTGACGCAAACAAAAAAGGGGAGGACCTGGAACCGTAGTTCCAAGTCCTCCCCTTTCATTTCCCGGCCAGTTTTCCTGACTAGGACGCCGCAGGCTTGAAGGCTTCCTGCGGATCGGAGCGCTTAGCCCCAGACCTTTTCACGGTGTTTGTTCACCGTTACATCTAAATTATACATGGTGGGCATGCCAAAATCAAGGGGGGATCGGCGAATTGGTTTTCGGGAATGTGTATATAAGTTTGGCTGCGCAGCAGAAAAGGGCAGAGGGATAGCGCAATGAAAAAGAGGGGGAAACTCAACTCCAAGCGACAGTGAGGTTCAACCCAAGAAACCGGGGCCCTGCCAAAAGGTAGGGCTCGGAAACGTTTCTCCTGTCATACTTAAGATAGGTCTACCTCTTAGTGCAGATAAGGAGAAAACATCTATGGGCGAGTATACCCGGGAAGAGGAAATCGCACTATTCACCGCGTGTCAAATGCCGCCCGTGATGAGCCACCCATAGTCGGGTGATGTGGGCCACTCGTGTGCGAGTTACGTGGGCCAAACCGAGCGTATTGATCGTGCGTTGAGAGACAGCTCGACCATGCTCAATAAAGTAACGTAATCGTGTGTTAGCTCGCCGTCATTCACTGCGCACGTGCGGCTGGTGGATTACGCTTCGTTGGCCGCAGACAAGGTCGTTGTTGGGATGGGTTCCTCCTTTCGGCGCTGCCGTTGGCGATAACTGCTGCCGCAGATGGTCAGCGTGTGGGTATGATGGGTCAAACGGTCCAATGCCGCGGGCGCGGCAGACCTAGCGGAGCAGGTGCTGGCGATGAACGCGCCATCTTTCCCGCCGATTTCGCCCACCTACGCCAATGCCTGCCCACGCTCCCCATCAGCGAACTGGTGGCCGATGCCGCATTGGGCTTCACCGCTTGCTTGACAGCCATCTACGCCGCCCGCGCCGGACTTGCGTTACCGGCACGTTGTCAAAGAGAGCATACACTACTACATCCTCGTCAACGAGGGCCTCACGCCGCTGCGCACAACGCTCACCGTCTCCGCCGAAGGTCGCGCAACGTGGATCGATCCGCTGGCGATGACAGCAACCGCCGCTGTCGAACCACTCGCTCTGGTGCTAGAGCCATACACACTACGCATCCTACAAATCACCCATCACGAATCACGAATTACGAATAACGAATAACGAATTATGCGCGCACCCGTTCTTCTTGAAGTCAAAGACCTGCGCACGCACTTCCCAACGTCTGGGGGGTTGGTGCGCGCGGTGGACGGCGCCAGCTTCACGCTGCATCGCGGGGAGACGGTGGGGCTGGTGGGCGAGAGCGGTTGCGGCAAGTCCGTGATGGCGCGTTCGATCCTGCGCATTGTGCCGCCGCCGGGCTACATCGCGGGCGGGCAAATCCTCTATCACCGGCCGGTAGGCAACCAGTCCGAGACGGTGGAGCTGACCGCGCTCGACGCCAACGATGCTATGCTGCGCTTCATCCGCGGCCTAGAAATCGCGATGATCTTCCAGGAGCCGATGTCATCCCTCAACCCGGTCTACACCATTGGGCAGCACATCGTCGAGGCGATCCAGTTGCACCAGCCGGTTTCCAAGGAACAGGCGCTCCAACAGGCCATCGACATGTTGGGCAAAGTGGGAATGCCCAATCCATCGCGCATCGTCCATCGCTATCCCCATCAACTGAGCGGCGGGATGTGCCAGCGGGCGATGATCGCCCTGGCGCTCTCCTGCTATCCGAGCCTGCTCATCGCCGACGAGCCAACGACGGCGCTCGACGTCACCACCGAGGCGCAAATCCTCCAGTTGATGCTCGACCTCCAGCACGAATTCGGCATGGCGATCCTCTTCATCACACACAACCTGGGCCTGATCGCGCAGATGACGGAGCGTGTCCTGGTGATGTACCTGGGCCGGGTGGTCGAAGAGGCCGACGTGGACACGTTGTTCTACAATCCCAAACACCCCTACACGCAGGCGCTCCTGCGCTCCATCCCCCGGTTAGGGCTGCGCGACCGCAACGCGCGCCTCTACTCGATTCGTGGCGCCGTGCCGGAGCCATACGAAACGCCGCCCGGCTGCCCGTTCCATCCCCGCTGCGAGCAGATGCGTCCCGGCGTCTGCGATCAGGAAGAGCCGCCGTGGGTGACGATTGTGACGGGGCACAAGGTGAGGTGTGTGCTGTATGATGGGTCACGATGATTTGACGCATCACTGACTCTGCGTATACTCCTTGTTACGTACCTGACTCAACCATTTCAACTGTGGAGGATACTATGGGCGTCTCCCTGTCCGAAACCGCCGATCTCACCTGCCCGCAATGTGGAAAGAGTTCCACCGCCGAAATCTGGCTCATTGTGGACAGCAGCGCCCGTCCCGACTTGGTGACTTGTGTCTACATAAATAACCTCGCTCGCCACAAGGTGTTTTATGGGTTTCTTTAAACGGTTATTTCGCAAAGACCCACTGCGGGCATTCCTGGAAGCCGAAACCTGGACCGAATCGCAGGAAGTGGTTGAGCAACACCCCGAACTGCTGACCAAAGGAATCGATGCATTTTTGGCAGGTTCTGTCTCAGGGGCGCGAGAGCGGGGTGACGTAAATGCAGTTCGTATCTATGAAGAACACCGGGCGTTATTGCGCCGCTGCCGCGAGGTAGGCGTGGAAGCGGCTTTTGCGGAGAAGATTGGTAGAACGGATTTGTCTATACCGCTGGAGGTTCGACCGATTCTCGATGAACTCTCCCATCCTATGGGTATCCTGGACATGCCACGACGGGTGGAATTGTGTATGCAAGCGCTGCATAGTATTGAGCGCCTAGAAATCCCCAGGCTTTGGGCTGCATTGCAAAGTGAGTTGGGCAAGAGTCTCACGCAAAACCCACAAGGGGGCCGGGCGGAGAACCTGGAACGTGCGATCGCGGCGAACGAGCAGGCGTTGGAGGTGCGGACGCGGGCGGCGATGCCGGTAGAGTGGGCGACGACGATGATGAACCTAGCGTCCGTCTACTATTTCCGCATTCGCGGGGAGCGGGCGGAAAACCTGGAACAGGCAATTGCAAGGTACGAGCAGGCATTGGAGGTGCGGACGCAGGCGGCGATGCCGGTGGAGTGGGCGCAGACTGTGAGCAACCTGGCGAACGCCTATGCTGATCGCATTCGTGGGGAGCGGGCGGAGAACCTAGAACAGGCGATCGCGGGATACGAGCAGGCTTTAGAGGTGCTGACGCGGGCGGCGATGCCGGTAGAGTGGGCAGAGACGATACTGAATCTGGCGACCACCTACTATCTCCGCATTCGCGGAGAGCGGGCGGAGAACCTGGAACGGGCGATCGCGGGGTACGAGCAGGCGTTGGAGGTGAGGACGCGGGCGGCGATGCCGGTGGAGTGGGCAACGACGATGATGAACCTGGCGACTGCCTACTCTGACCGCATTCGCGGGGAACGGGCGGAGAACCTGGAACGGGCGATCGCGGGGTACGAGCAGGCGTTGGAGGTGATGACGCGGGCGGCGATGCCGGTGGAGTGGGCGACGACGATGATGAACCTGGCGAACGCCTACTCTGACCGCATTCGCGGGGAACGGGCGGAGAACCTGGAACAGGCGATCGCGGGATACGAGCAGGCTTTAGAGGTGCTGACGCGGGCGGCGATGCCGGTGGAGTGGGCGACGACGATGATGAACCTGGCGAACGCCTACCGAAACCGCATTCGCGGGGAACGGGCGGAGAACCTGGAACGGGCGATCGCGGGGCACGAGCAGGCGTTGGAGGTGAGGACGCGGGCGGCGATGCCGGTGGAGTGGGCAACGACGATGATGAACCTGGCGACTGCCTACTCTGACCGCATTCGCGGGGAGCAGGCGGAGAACCTGGAACGGGCGATCGCGGGGTACGAGCAGGCGTTGGAGGTGATGACGCGGGCGGCGATGCCGGTGGAGTGGGCGACAACGATGATGAACCTGGCGAACGCCTACCGAGGCCGCATTCGCGGGGAGCGGGCGGAGAATCTGGAACGGGCGATCGCGGGGTACGAGCAGGCGTTGGAGGTGAGAACGCGGGCGGCGATGCCGGTGGAGTGGGCGCAGACGGTGAACAGCCTGGCGCTCGCCTACGCTGACCGGATTCGCGGGGAACGGGCGGAGAACCTGGAACGGGCGATCGCGGGGTACGAGCAGGCGTTGGAGGTGAGAACGCGGGCGGCGATGCCGGTGGAGTGGGCGCAGACGATGAACAACCTGGCGAACGCCTACCAAGGCCGCATTCGCGGAGAGCGGGCGGAAAACCTGGAACGGGCGATCGTGGGGTACGAGCAGGCGTTGGAGGTGATGACGCGGTCGGCGATGCCGGTGGAGTGGGCGCAGACGATGACGAATCTAGCGAACACCTGCCAAAGCCGGATTCGCGGGGAACGGGCGGAGAACCTGGAACGGGCGATCGCGGGGTATGAGCAGGCATTGGAGGTCTTTCGTCTGGATGCGTTACCGGATGACCATCGCCGCGTACAACGGAGTCTGGCGCATCTCTTTTTTGTGCAGCAAGACTGGGATAATGCTGTGACTGCGGCACAAGCGGCTCTGAAGGCCGGGGAACTGCGCTACCAAACGTCCACAACGTCAGAAGCGCGTCAGGCGGAATTAGGGGAAGCCCAAGACGTCCCAACTCTGCTATCATATGCTTTGACCCGTTCGGAAACAGTCTCTCAGGAAGTTTTACGAGCTGCTGTGCTGGTGCTAGAGCAGAATCGCGCGCGTTGGCTCAGTGAAGCCCAGGCCCTACAGGCGCAAAAACCGGTTTTGGCACCAAATGCGGTCTGGCAGACTTTCCTGGAGCGGCGCGCGCAGGTGGGACAGTTTGAAACGGAACTGCGCTTGCCGGACGACGTTCCGGGCAAGCGGGATTATGTCACCCTCAGTGGGTTACTGGGGGATGCGCGCCGGCAATTGCAGGAATCCATTGATCAAGTGCGCGCTTACGCCGAAGACTTTATGCCGGTTTCGGACTGGAAAGACGTTCAGTCCGCGGTCACGCCAGAGCAACCGCTCGTCTACATCGTGGCGACGTCTGTGGGTGGTCTGGCGCTATTGGTGCAGCCGGATGCGATCACCCCTATCTGGCTGGATGCATTGACCGACACGGCTTTGCACGAACGCCTACGGGGTTCTGCGGATGAATCGACCCTGGGCGGTTACCTGGGCGCCTACTTTGCCTGGCGGCGCAACGCGCGTGACGACAAGACCCGGCAGGTCTGGTTTGCCACCCTGCAGACGACGTTGGACTGGCTGGCGGAGGCAGTGATGCAGCCCGTTGTGGCTGCGCTGCAAGAACACAACCTCTCACATGCTGTGCTTGTGCCTACCGATCTGTTGGGCCTGCTGCCCTTGCACGCAGCTGCGCCAGAGGGCTTCGTCTTCACCTACACGCCCAATGCTCGCGCACTATCCACTGCCCGCGAAACCGCAATTGAGATGTCGGACGTGACGTCTCTCCTGGCGGTGGATAATCCCGATAAATCCCTGCTTTCCTCCGCCGACGAGGTTGCTGCCGTCCTGAATACCTTTGCCGAAGATCAACGCCTGCATCTGCCGCACGGGGAGGCTACTGAAGCGGCAGTCCGGGATGCGCTAGTAAATTATGATGTCTGGCACTTCTCCACCCATGGCTGGGCCGGGTGGAACACGCCCCTGGACGGCGGACTGCTCCTGGCAGACAATGCGCGTTTGACGCTGCGCGACCTGCTGCAACTCAAGGCCGATACGCCGGAGTTACGCGCCCGTCTGGCCGTGCTCTCCGCGTGCGAAACCGGCATCCCTGGCACAGCTTTGCCCGACGAGGTCATTTCCCTGCCCACCGGCTTGCTACAGGCGGGTGTCGCGGGCGTCGTCGGAACGTTGTGGTCCGTCAACGATTTCAGCACCGCGATGTTAATGGTGCGTTTCTACGAAGTGTGGCGTGGGGAGGGGCAATCGCCGCCGGAGGCATTGGTCATGGCGCAACGCTGGCTGCAACAGTCCACCACTGCCAAACTGGCAGCCTATTTCAAACACCAGATTCCTGAGTTTGCGCCGGATCGTATGCCGGAAGCTATAGCATCGCGGGCCTATTGGCGCTTCGCGCTCTCGCAAGACCAAAACATCCGGCCTTTTGCGCATCCCTTCTACTGGGCGGGATTCTATTACACCGGCGTTTAGTTCAAACCCAAGAACTTTGATAAGGAGGTCACAATGTCTGATTATTCCAGCGACGACATTCTACAGGCAGTTCTCAAACTGCGTCCTTTCTGGCAGCGTCTTCTGGACGATAACGGCGCCACAGCGGCGGAAAGTCTTGTGCGTGCCGCACAGGGCGATGAAGGTGATGCGCGGCACGCGGTCAACCTGCTACTCGACCTGTTCGAGCAGCACAGTGCTACGGACACACTGCGTCAACAAATAGATGCAGGGGCGCTGGCGTACGGAGAGCCTATCCGAACCTACGATCCGCTGGCAGGACGGATAGGCCCAATGGCGACAACGGGTATCGTCTATCGCTGCCCGGTGGAAGCCTGTCACGTGACCTGGCGTCCCCAAATGGCCGGTCAGCGCATTCCTCACTGTCCGGAACACGGTCAACTTCTGACCCCCAAGTGAGTCCTTTGTCCAGGAGGTAAGAATGTTAAACAAGTTTTGGGAAGCCGTTGGCGGAAAATTGGGCGAGCAGTGGATTGCCGCGCTGTTGCAACCCGCCTTATCCTTTTGGGCGGTGGGCTTGCTGGCGTGGGTCTATCATCAGGCAGATGACTGGCAAGCGTTATTGGACGCGTGGAATAAGCTGGGTAGCACAGAAGCGCAGCTTGCTGTCTTGATCGGGGCGCTGCTGGCGATCCTGGCATCTTCAGTCGTGATGCAATGGGCGCAGGCGTGGTTGTTGCGGTTTCTGGAGGGGTATTGGCCTCGTTTGTTGAATTTTGCCTCTCGCTGGCTACGCAAGAGAATCTGTCATAGATTGACGTCAAAAATGGAGCGCTGGCAAGCCCTTGCTGAAAAAGTGGATGCCCAAGGCGGCGACCTCTTCGGCCTGCTTCCTGCCGAACGCGAGGAATATGCGCGTTTGGATCGTGAAATCCTGCTATTGTATCCTCCTACACAAACGCCACCCCAACCCGAAGATGTCCTCCCGACGGCGTTGGGCAATCGCCTCAAGGCTGCGGAGACACACGCGGGTGCGCGTTATGGGTTGGAGGCCATCATTGCCTGGCCACGTCTGTGGCCGTTGCTGCCGGATGCCATGCGCATCGATGTTGCTGAGGCGCGCGCCCACCTTAACGCCGCCGTGCGCCTTATAGGTTGGGGGATGCTGGCTTGTCTGTGGACGTTTTGGGCGTGGTGGGCGTTGCTAGTGGGCATCGTCGTCGTTGTCCTGGCCTGGTTTCGCGCTTTGAGTGCGGCAGAAACCTACGGGGATCTGCTTCGTGCTGCCTTCGACCTGCATCGCTTTGATCTCTACAAAACTCTGCATTGGCCCCTACCCCGCAAAACCGGTGAAACAGAGCGTGCTCACGGTGAGCAACTGACCCAGTATCTCTTTCGCGGTCTGACGCAATATCCTGTCCGGTTGGTTCATACAGCGGAGTCAGGGAAGAAAGGATAATGATTAACCGAATTGCGATCCTCTGACCGCATATAAGCTATACCACCATATGCTGTGTCTTTATCATTGCTCTTGTCAATCAAACCATCCCCGATCCACGGTGGACTGCTATCACATAACGTGTTGCTCTGTTAGTAGTGGCATTGATCGCTTGATGCCTTGCTCATCACATCTGCCCCAGTGTGATAAGTTATGCCTTGCGCGACCTCGAACTCATCCGCGCCGCCGGCATTGAGGATCTGGAGCCAGTGTTCGCGCTGTTGAAGCAGGCGCTCAATACTGACACGCCTGCTACCGAGGGTGGTTCTGATCTCAGTACAGTCTAATTGCTGTCGCCAGTGTCGTTAAATGATGGACAACGACACTGGCGACAAATTCCCCTATCCTCGTTTTACAATATTCTTCAACTCCGTATCCGCCGGCGGCACAATCCCCGAAATGTCCACGAACTGTACCGGGAAGATTTCCATTTCACTTTCCTGGTTCAACGTCTTGCGCGTGCGCCGCACATAGCCCACCCCCGTGGGCATATTGAGCACACTCAGCGTCCACTTGGAGTAGTCGTCGAGGCTGGTCTTCCCCGGCAAGCGCCCGGCCTTCGACACTGCGATCTCCGCGTCCTTCACCGTGCTGACCTTCTGGATGATGGCAATGCTACTGGAAGTGATGACGCCGGACGGCAACGGTTCCCAGTGCTGCGCCGACGTCCACAGGTACAGGCCCAGCTTGCGGCCCCGGTCGGTGATGTTGTTCCACAGCCCCGCATCCTCGCCGATGGCCTGGGCGATCTCGGTTTGGGTCGAGGCGTCCGAGCGCATTACCACGTGGGCTTCCTCGACGAACAAGAGATGCTGCGGAATGGGCTTGCGCTGCCGCAGGTAGGCTTCATAGCGTTCGTCCGCGTGCTGGTAGATGCCGGACACCATTAACCCGATGATGAACTGCTTCAGTGGCCCATCATCGCCGAACTTCCCCGTGATGACCGTGGCCTTGTCCGGGGCCGTCCAGTCGGCGACCGTCGTACCGCCCGGCTGTCCAAAGGCGCGGTGGTAGACCCCCTTGGGCAAGAATTCCTCCAACTTGTCGATGATGCGCTTGACTACGCCGGCGGTGATTGCATCCGTACGTTCTTTGCTCAGCACCGCGTAACGCGCGACCAGGGCGGTGTGCAAGTCCTCCATACACAGGTTCGCCGAACGCTCCGGGTACACACTGCCATCCTCCTCGATGACGCCCATCGCGCGGTAAGCGTCCAGCACCGCGCCCTTGAGCTGGTGGAAGCCGGTCACTCCGGCGGGATACGCCAGCAGCCAGTGCTTGGCGAACGCCGCCGCCCACTTCGCCGGATGCAAATAAGGGCTAGGGATGCGCAACGGGTTGAAATCCAGGAGGGGTAGGGCGATGCTCGTAGCGCCCTCGACGGCATTGACTTGCCCATACAACGAGTAGAACTGGAAGTCCTGTTGGGGGATCAGCCAGCCCAACTTGCGCCATTCGCCGGTGGGGTCGAAGACCGTCACCCCGATGCGCGGCGTCCCGCCTAACCTGTCCATGGATACCGGCCCGGTGGTCGGCGTGTGAATCGGGATACCGTGCTCGTCCTCGCGTAATGCATTGACCACCTGGGACACAAACCACAGCGCGGAGTTGGACTTGCCGGAGCCGGAGTCTCCGACGATCACCGCGTGCATCAGCTCGTCGGCGCGGAAACGATGCACATTGTTGGGATCGGGCTGTAAGTTGATGTCCAGCACCGTGCCCAAGGCGATTTCCCCCTGGGTGCGGCGGTGCGACAAGTCGTCCGGCCAGGCGTCCAGCGAGGCCGAAATCGTGCCGTCGGAGATGCGAATCGGGTGGACAAGCGCGGCTAACTCGTTGGCCGTCAAGGTCTGCGCGTGGCGCAACGTGTCGAACGGTCCAGCGTCTTCCGGGCGCGCATCGAAGTCCAGCGTAATAGCCCGTTGCCACAGCGCCTCGTCCCCCGCGCGCGCAGCGACGGGCACGACGACGTTCTCCTCGCGCATCGCCGCGATGGACGCCGCGGCCAGCCGTTCCAGCCGGGCTTCGTCGGGAGCCAGCAACGTCACCTGTGTCAGGAACAGCCCCGTGTCCAGCCCCGCGCTCAAGCGCCGTACTTGCTGGTCGAGCAACTGCGCCACCAGGTCGCGCTGTGCGTCCACGATCTGCCGCGCGAAGGCCAGGCCCGCCACGAGTGACCCGCCGGACGGCCCCATCACGCCCCGTGTCGTCACCTGGGTACGGCCCACGTTGGCGATTGTCGCTCCCACCTGGTCGGCGGCCTGGGCCTGCACGTACTCGCGCCCCTCGCCGACCATCGCCTCCTGCCGGGCTTCAGCCCCGTCGATCTGCTCTTGTGAATTACGATAGCCGTCGAAGGTCTCGCTGCGAAAGCCGTTGACGATGCGGTGGGTCTCGCGTTGCAGCGCGCGGTCGGCGACAATCGTATCTTGCTGCGAGAGATGCCCACTGCGCTGCCCGGTCTCGGCATAGCTGCCGCCAAAGGTGCGGGCGAAGTGTTCGACGCCTTGATAGCCGTCGCGGGTAGCCTGCTGCCAGGTCGCGTCCTGGTCTACCGCACTTTCCCAGGCGCGCTGCGCCTCGCGGTCGGTGTGGCTGGCGTCCTGGTAGGCTTCGCTGTAGCCATAGGCCACTTGACTGCTTCGTACCCCGCCGCCACTGCGCCATTCCGACGTCTGCACCGTCTCATTACCCTGCCAGGTCTGGCCTAACGCCTCTTGCTGATTACCGCTGCGTTCGTAGGCATTGTTGGCCCGCTCAAGTCCTCCCGTGAGTGCGCTCTGTTGACTGGCGCGGGTGGTGTCCAGGTTGCCGGTGACGTCGGCCAGTTCGTGATCGCGGGACTCGTACATGTTGCCGCGTTCACCGGCTTCCATCGTCTCGCCACCACCGATGCCGAAGATACGCGGGGAGAGGCTGCCCTCGACGCCCTGTTCAGCGTAGGTCTGCATCTGCGCGCCGTCGCCCCGAATGTCGCTCTCCGTGTTGCGGACAAAGCCTTCGCTGCTGCGCACGTTGTTGCTGCCAATCTCTGCCTGCTGATAGCTACCTTGCGTATGCTCATTGCCCGCGCCGCTGAACGACCGCTCGGTCTGTTCGTTGTAGCCACCCTCCCAGGTACGGCTGCTGCCCCCGCTATAGCGTTCCCCGACGCTGAAGTTTTCCACGGATGACCGGTTTCCCGCCCCGGAGCGCACGCCGGCAACCTGCTCATTGATGCTTTCGACGCTGTGCATCTGGCCGGTCTCGTCGGTGTGCTGCTGGCGGTTGCCCTGTTGAGTCGCATCGCGCGCGCCCTGGGTTTGCATCACGCCGGCCTCGCTGCCGCTGTATGACCGTGACAGGCTGTAGTTGTCAGCATAGTCACGTTCCAAGCTGACCTGGCTTTCCTCGTGCTCGTTGATGCGCTCGCTGATGCGTTGCTTGTCGGAGTAGGCGGTGTTTTCCTGCCCCTGATGCACCTCGCGGCTCGCGGTCTCACGGCGGTAGGCACTCACCGCATCGGACTGCCCGGCAGCCAGGCGATGCGCGTTCTGCTCGGTGCGCAGGCGTTGGTCGGCCCGTGTCACCTGCGTCGCGCGATGCGTTTGCTCGCTGAACACCGCCACTGGATTCAGGAACAGGGGCAGCACCGCGCTCACGTTGGCCGACTCACTCTGCTTCACTTTGGAGGCGAAGTAGCTCAGGGCTTGGGCGGTGTCGGTCAACATCCGCCGGATGTCCAGCGCGTGCAAGGGATGCGCCAGGGTCAGGACGGCGAACGGTTCCCCAGCCAGTGCAGCGGCGATGACTTCGAGCTGCTCTTGGGCGTCGGTGGTCACCAGTTGGTTGATGCCGTGGCTCGAACCCATTCCAGGCGCAATGCGCGGCACCATTTGACCGATGAGGGACGCCGTGTGGTTACAGGCCCACAGATGTTCGTACAGCGCCGCAGCTTCGTTGGCGGACAGCAGGGTAAAACGCGATTGTCGGAAGCGCCCTTGCAGCGCCGCAACCAGGCGTGCCGAGTTCAGGGCGGCGGCTTGCACGGCTAGTTCTTGAGTCTTGCCCGTTGCCAGTCCGCCGTAGACCTGGACGAGGCCCAGTTCCGGCACGTTGGCCAGGCCAAAGGCGGCGGCAGTGTTGCGTGCGCCTTGCGGATCGTACAGGCTGCTCACCACATCGTCGGTGAGTTCCAGGTGCGTCCGCGCGTGACGGTAGGGCTTGCGCAGGATGCGCAGCGCGTGCGGCGACCAGGCTCGCCAGCCGTCGGGCAGTGCCCAGGCATAGGCGTGCAGCGATGCGCCGTCGGGGGTGAGGGTCATTGTGAAGGTGTTGTTGGTGTTTGTGTTGTTCATTGAGTCTCCTTTGATTTGGTAGACGGTAGACGGGGATAGGAAACCCTGTCTACCGTCTACCGTATTCCGTCTACTGCCTTTTCACCTGCCGCAGTACCTCGCGGGTCGTCATCCGCCCGCCGAAGAACGGCGTGAGACGGTCCCAGAACAGGAAGCGCAGGACGTAGGCGTAGAAACCGATGGCCGACATCACGGCGAAGCCCAGTAGCCACACCGAGATGCCATAGAGCGTCGTCGCGCCAGGCTCTGGTGTGCCGCTGACCAGCAACGCGGCGATGCGGTAGGCAAAGAGCAAGCCGGCGTTGCCCGCGAGGAAGAAGTAGATATAGTTCGTGGTCGCCGCGCAGTCGTCCGGCTTGAAGTAGGCCAGCGCCACTGCCGCGCCCCACATCGGGGCTAGAACCCAGCGCAGTGCGCCGGGGGCCAGGACGAGGGCCAGGATGTGTAAAGCTAGAATCAAATATGGCATTGTGTTTTCTCCTTCTGTCTATGAATGTGTGTTTTGGACAAGATGCACAGGATAGTGCATCTTTTTATCCTGTTCATCCTGTCAATCCTGTCCAAGAAAACGAAAAAGGGGAGGACGCGGGATAGTTCCCGTGTCCTCCCCTTTTATTCTCCGCGCGGTGTTACCCGGTTAGAGCGCCGCAGGCTTGGAGGTTCCTGCGGTTTGGAGCCGAAGCCCCGGACCTTTCGCGCCTGGGTGGTGATGCTGTATCCAGGCTTATATCTATTATACCATATTCATACCTTGAATTTCAAGGGGGCTAAGAGATATTTAGATAATCTTTGTGGTAAGGTTAAGCGTTTAAGGTTTTTAGGTCAGAGTTCGTATCTCTATATACTCATTGAAGATCCCTACACATATCTTGTTTAGTTCCTCAACTGCCGCAAAATCTCGCGCATGATTAGTGCATCGCTGTCATCCAACCCGGCGACAAGGGGTGCCTCATTCCGCTCTCCAGCCCAGATACGGCGGATAGGGCCGGCGATGTGCCAGTTATTCTTCTCGAGTTGTGGGAGTGCTTCCTCCACATCCGCGCGAGCTTGTCGGTTGCCTCTTGCTGCTGCAATAACTGCTTGAATGAGCGGGGCAAAATGGTTAAGCATCTGCGCGGTGGCGGGATCTTCGTTTGTAGTGATCTCGGCCTGGAGTCGCGCTATGAGTTGTTGTACCTGTTGTGCGTTGGGGCTTCCGATTTGTGTCCAGAGACGTGCCGCCTCTTGCGCCAGTGGAATGGCGCGGACTGGATCGCCTTGTTGGTCATAGAGCAGGGCCATCTTGCACGAATCGAATGCCACACCATTGATGTCACCGGTCTCGCGAGCAAGCGCCAGCGCTTGCTCGTAATACTCAATGGCGCGCCGCACGTCGCCCAACCGTGAGTATGCATTCCCCAGATTACCCAGGACCGTACCTTCCCCGCGTCGGTTCCCGATCTCGCGCTGGATCGCCAACGACTGCTCGTGATATTCAATGGCACGCCGTGCGTCGTTCAAATCCGTATACGCATTTCCTAGGTTGCCCAGGGATGAGCCTTCCCCGTGCCGATCGCCAATCTCGCGAGCAATCGCCAGCGCTTGCTCGAAATACTCAATTGCGTGCCGCGCGTCATCCAAGTCCGCATATGCAGTTCCCAGATTACCCAGGACCGTGCCTTCCCCATGCTGGTTCCCGATCTCGCGCTGGATTGCTAACGCCTGTTCGTAATACTCAATGGCACGCCGTGCGTCGTTCAAATCCGCATATGCAACCCCTAGGTTGCCAAGTGCCCCGCCTTCCCCGCGCCGATCGCCAATCTCGCGAGTAATCGCCAGTGCCTGCTTGAAGTACTCAATAGCGTGCTCTACGTCGCCCAACTGCGCGTATGCACTCCCTAAGTTAACTAAGTCATTGCCCTCCCCGCGACGATCACCAATCTCACGCCGGACCACAAGTGCCAGCTTGTGATACCCAATGGCGTGCTGCAAGTCACCCAAGTTCGCATACGCAACCCCTAGGTTGCTCAGGGACGAACCTTCCCCGTGTCGATCGCCAATCTCGCGAGCAATCGCCAGCGCTTGCTCGAAATACTCAATTGCGTGTCGCACGTCACCCAAGTCCGTATACGCAACACCTAGGTTGCCAAGTGCCCCGCCTTCCCCGCGCCGATTGCCAATCTCGCGAGCAATTGCCAGCGCCTGCCCGTAATACTTAATTGCGTATCGCGCGTCACCCAAGTCCGCATACGCATTCCCCAGGTTGCCCAGAACTGTGCCTTCCCCGTAACGGTCTCCAATCTCGCAGCTTATCGCCAGCGCCTGCCCAAAGTAACTCATCGCCACCTTTGCTTTACCAATGTCCAAGTAAGAAAGCCCTATTGCATTATACGACCATCCTACCTGTATCCGTTCTTCGAGGCTCGACGTCATCGCATTTACAGGTGACGGTGCGGCGTGGCCAGCTATAGCGGCATACGCAGACGCCAGAACGAATTCAAGGTTCTCCCAATCCGTGTAACGGTCCCCCGGATTGAAGGCAAGGCACCGTTGTAGGATGTAGCGCACTGGCGTGGGGGTGCTCTCGGGCAGCGGGCGCAAATTGCCGGCGCAATGCGCGCGCGCCAGGTCGTCCGGGTTATCACCGGCTGCTGCGGTGTATCCGGTGAGCATCTCGTAGAGGATGCAGCCAAGTGCGTACACATCGGTATACACGCCTACAGGCTGGCCTGTCCATTGCTCCGGGGCCATATACAACGGCGTGCCGACTGCGCCGTGCGTCAATTGTGTGTGACGCATAGCAGAGGCTTCTTGCTTCACACTGCCTACATTTTGCCGCTTGCTTCCTGCCTCTTGTATCACGCTCGCCAACCCGAAATCGGTCACACGCAGCCGGTTGATCGTCGTATCCGGCAGGCGATCCGCACCTACCAGCACATTCTCCGGCTTGAGGTCGCGGTGGACGAAACCGGGGACGCGGGCGACAGCGTGCTGCATCCCGCGCGCGATTTGTAGCACGAAGAGCAGCGCTGTCTCCGGTGGCAGTGGATATCCACGGAATAACCAGGAACGCAGCGAGGCGTCTTCACGCCCTTGCTCTTTGGCAATCGGTTCCAGTGCCAGGAAGACCTCCAGGCCGGTGGCGTCACGGATGACTTCATAGCAACGAACGATGTGTGGATGCGCACCCAGGTTCATCCAGGTCGTGCCTTCGCGTAGGAACCGGTCGCGGGTGGCCCGGTCGGGCAGGTATTCCGGCTTGAAGGTTTTGAGCGCCACGGGCAGGTCTTGCTGCTGATCCACGCAGATGTAGACGATGCCCATGCCGCCCTTAAGCGGCTCGCCGACGACTTCGTAGCGTCCGAGGATGGTGTCGCCGGAACGGTAGATTCTCTGCGCAGGTTGAGGTACAATTTCCGGGGCCGGAGACGCGGGTGGGGAAGCAGGCGGCGCGACGGGAGGGGCAGTGCGCTGCGCAGCAGCCTGTGATAGTTTTGCCGGTTCTGGTTCGCCTTTTTGGCCTAACAGCTTTTTGAAAAAACTCATTGTATCCTCCTGGTAAACATAGATGGTAAACAGCAGACAACCGACAAAGGCATCAACCTGTCAGAGTTGTTCACACGCCGGGTGTACCAACAGCCACGTATCGCTGGCCTTGAAAATATCACCTTCGGTCAGGCGGAGTGTTTCGGTGGTAATGCGTTCTTCGGCGTTGAGGCGATATGTGCCGTGCGGCGATTGGACGCCGGTTAATGTCCAACCCTCCGCATCCGGTTTGACGTGCGCCTGCGGCGTCCCCAGTTCGGCATCCCAGGGGAAGGATAGCGGGCCTATCCCGGCACGTGTCCATTCAGTTTCGCCGGTCAAGATGAGCGTGATCCCGTCCAGCGGGCCGCTCAGGATTTCCAGAGTCAAGGTTGGTGTGTACTGCATAATGCCTCCTGTTACGTTGCCGGTCGTTCGACTATGACGATGCCGTCTGCCTCTATGGTGACCTGCATCCCCGGCTGGATTTCGCCCGCCAGCAATCTGTCGGTCAGTGGGCCGATAAGTTCATCTTCGATAGCCCGCTGCAAAGGCCGCGCGCCGCGGTCAGTGTTGAGCTGCTGTTCTACCAGCGCGGCTTTGCGGGCCGGCGTAACTTCCACCACGATTCCCCGGTCGCGCAGCGGCGCGACTGCCGCCGTGAAGTGTTTGTCGAAGATCGCACCCAGCGTCGTTTCGTTCAGCGGCGCGAAGTAGACGATGCGATCCAGGCGGTTGAGGAATTCCGGCGTGAAGTGCTGCTCGATAGCCCGCTGTATTCTGTCGTGGTATGTCTTCTGCTGGCGACGAAAGCCCAACGCTTCCTTCGCGCCCAGGTTGCTGGTCATAATGAACAGCGCGTTGCGCCCGTCGGCCACACGCCCCCGCGAGTCGGTAAGCCGTCCGGCGTCAAAGAGTTGCAGGAAAAGGTGTTGCACGTCCTCGTGCGCCTTTTCGATTTCATCTAGCAGGATGACGCTGTATGGACGGCGGCGTAACCATCCGGTTAACTGTCCCTCCTCTTCGTAACCGATGTAACCCGGCGATGCACCGATAAGCCGTGAGACCTGGTGCTTTTCCATATACTCCGACATGTCCAGGCGGAAGATGGCATCCTCCTCGCCAAAGAGGGCCTCCGCCAAGGCCAGCGCTAGTTCGGTTTTGCCCACGCCCGTCGGCCCGGCAAAGAGGAACACACCGAGCGGGCGGCGGGGATTGCTCAATCCGGCGCGCGCGCGTTTGACGACGCGCGCGACGTGCTCCACGGCCTCATCTTGACCTTGCACGCGACGCTTAAGGGTCTCTTCTAAGGCCAGCAGGCGTTCTTGTTCGCTTTGGCTGAGTTGCGTCAGGGGAATGCCGGTGCGTTCGGCGACAATGGCGCGGATGATTTCGACGGTGACGGACCTCACCCCTGCCCCCTCTCCAACGTATAGAGGGGAAATCCCGGAGAGCGAGCTGCCCATAGTCAGTCGGGGGCCGGCCTGATCCAGTATTTTGATGACCTTGCCTGGCACAAATTCGTCGTGGATGTAACGGGCGGCCAATTGTACGGATTCGCGGATGACGTTCTCCGGGTAGGCGACGCCGTGGCGTGGGCCTAAGTGCTCACGCGCCACCCGTCCGGCGATTTCGATGGCTTCCTCCGGCGACGGTTCTTCGATCCACACGGGTGTGAATCGCCGCGCCAGGGCCGGGTCGGCCTCAATGTAGCGGCGATACTCATCTACTGTCGTCGCGCCAATGCAGGGGAATTCGCCCCGCGCCAGCGCTGGTTTGAGCAGTTCGGCAATGGATCCCAGGCCACCCTCTGCCTTGCCGCCGAGGATGGTGTGAACTTCATCAATGAAGACGATGATCTGCCCGGCAGCGGCGTGGACTTCCTGGAGCAACTGTTGTAGCCGTTCTTCTAATTCACCGCGATACTTCGTTCCGGCCAACAGCGCGCCCGGCGACAAGTCTACGATGCGTTTGCCGGCCAGCGCCGCGACCACATCGGCTTCTGCCAGGCGCAACGCAAACCCCTCGACGATGGCCGTCTTGCCCACGCCGGGGTCGCCGAGCAGAATGGGATTGTTGGCCTGTGTCTGTTGCAGCGTCAAGCCTATTTGTACCATAGCTCGGTGCGCGTTTTCACCGACGGCGGGGCGCAATTGCCCCGCGTGCGCCAGTGCGGTGAGATCGCGCCCAATTTTCTTGAGCACCCCGCCGTCCTGGGGCGTAAACGGCACAGCCGTCTGGCGCGCCGTGGTTGCGGGAGCTTCTATACCAAGTCGTTGTTGCACATAGACAAGCATCGCGCGGGGATCATAGCCCTTCTCTGCAAAGAATCCTAGCAGCAGATTTACGGCGACGCACTGCGGATGTTGCAAGGCCGCCAACAGCAAATGATCCGGCTCTACAGGGGCGTCTTGCGCCAATTCTACCGCCCGGCGTAGCACAATCATCATACGTGGTGTAAGCATGGGTCGAGTCTCTGTCCCATACTCCGCGGCCAGTGTTGCCGGAGCGGCCGTGCGCAGTTCTGGCAAAGCCGCCGCGCCTAACTGCGCCACGTCTTGCCGTTTCCAGTTCTCTCCGGCAACCGCGACGCCGGCCAATCCACGTAATGCGCCCCGGAACTCACCCGGTTCGATGTTCAGCCCGCGAAGAATCTCGCTGAGTGCGCTTTCCGTTTGTTTGGAAAGGCTCATCAGCAGGAACTCGACGCCGAGCCAAGAACGCCCGATGCGCAGCGCTTCGCCCAGGGCGATTTCGAGTGTTTGGCGGGCAATGGGGGAAAGATGAGCGAGTAGTTCCGGTATCTGTTCGGTCATAGATATTCTCCTTGACAGGGCTAGTGCGCGGCATTACATATCCAGCGACTATCACTCAAAACAATATTTGGTACAAACCAGATACAATCGATATATTCCCAATTACTTTCCGATAGTAGATTGTTGGCTATCTGTGTTGCCTGATCAATGCAATTCATAAAGCCAAAGTCTGATGTTTTGATTGCGACGGTTCTTATGCTGGATCTATCCAAGGTGCCACCTGCTACTGCTTGTGAAAACTGTTTATTTTTGGACGCTAATGCTTTCACCAACAGTGCGCGTATCTTTTTGTGGTTTTCCGATGTAGTGCAATCTTCCAGGTTCCCATATTCCAAAGTTTCCCATCCCTCAATTTCCTGTTTGCGTGTAACTTCAATTGCATAATTTTTACCGTCTTTAAGAGCTACAATATCTGGATGTGATTTGCTTGCACTTTTTGATATTTTGGCAATGTCTTCAAATCCCAATTCGAGAAGAAAATCCAATACGAGGATTTCAGCTAACAAGTCTAGCGTTGCTTGATCTGTAATAGATGGATTATTACTACTCCCTCGGTATTCATCCCGTAGAGATTCTATACCAGGTATAGACTGAATCCTATGTAGCTGCTGTTCCAATAATATCGGTTCAGGATCAAAGATTATAGAAATGACAGGAAAAGAAAGGATTCCTTTTTGTCTCAACCTGGGCCTAATCAAATGACTAAAAAAGTGTTTTGTTAAAGGAAAACACAAAAGTCTTTGCCGTAGTAATGCTTCAAATTCACCAGGGTTATCTATTATTGTCTGAATAGCTTCTGTACATTCCTGTGGCACTTTCCCTCCGCAAGACGTAAGTAGCCGAAAATCGTTCTTAATATCGGTCCCCATAATGGCCTTACGAATGATTTCAATTGTGATTTTCGGATCTGTTTCGCTTGTCAGCATTTCTCTTGTTTTCTCCCAATGTGAAGACTAATCTCCTGGACTTTGTTTCTGATATACCAACAAGAAATGTTGTTTCTACTCCGCTGCATTCTGAAGTCGTGATATAAGTTTTTGTGCCCGTTGCGCGTTGGGACTACCGATTTGCGTCCAGATACGCGCCGCCTCCTGCGCTAGTGATATTGCTTGTGTATAATTATCTTGTTCTGTGTACAGTATTGCCATATTAAATGACTGCCACGCTACCCCTTCCACGTCACCAATCTCACGGCTGATGGTAAGTGCCTGAGAATAAAGACCAATCGCGATCTTCGCATCACCTAAGGAGAAATATGTATTTCCCAGGTTCCCTAGAGTAATTCCTTCGCCATAGCGATTACCGGTCTCGCGAGCAACCCTAAGCCGCAGCTCATAGTATTCAATGGCACGGCGCATATCCTTCATCTCAGCATAGGCACGCCCCAGGTTACCTAAAGCTGTACCTTCTCCATCCCGATCCCCAATCTCTTGAGCTATTGCCCGATGCTGTTCGTATAACTCAATAGCACGAGGAAAATCCCCAAGGTCTGTATAGATCAACCCCAGGCTGCCCAAAGCTGTGCCCTCCCCACTTCTATCTCCAATCTCACGGGCAATCGTCAATGCCTCATTATGATAATCAATAGCACGTTGCTTGTTGCCCAAGTGCCAATAGACCAATCCTAGGTTGCCTAACGCTCCTTCTTCTATACGTCGATCGCCAATCTCGAGTGCAATTGCTAGAGCCTGTTCGTAGAATTCAATGGCGTGTGGCCAACTTCCCAATCCCTGGTAGATAGTCCCCAAGTTGCTTAGCGTTTCACATATTCTGCGCTGGTCCTTGATCTCATAGGCAATCGCCAACGCCTGCTCTAGGTATTCGAGCGCCCGCCGCGCATCACCCAGTCGGCGGTAGGCATCCCCCAGGTTGTTCAGGGCCGCTCCTTCTCCATCCTGGTTACCAATCTCGCGGGCAATTTCAAGGCATTGCTCGTAATAGCCAATGGTGCGTCGTACGTCTCCCAGACATGCATAGGCCAGCCCCAGATTACTCAGAGCTGCACCCTCCAACGCCTGCTCGCCCTCTGCTTGCCCCACCGCTGCAGCCCGCTCGAAGTAGCTCACTGCCACCTCCGCCTTGCCAATATCCAGGTAGCTACCACCGATTGTGTTGTATGACCAGCCCACTGCTACCCGTTCCTCGTGACTTAACGTCATTGTATCAGCCGATGGGGGAGCGGATTCGCCCGTCACAGCAGCATACGCGTTCCTCAAAACAAATTCGACGTTGTCCCATTCCAGATAACGGCTCGCAGGCGCAAATGCAAGGCATCGCGCAAGTAGGTAGCGCACCGGCGCGGGTATAGTCTCAGGTAGCGGACGCAAATCGCCGGTACAGTGTGCGCGTGCCCAGTCGTCCGGATTGTCACCGGTTGCTGCAGTATATCCGGTAAGCATCTCGTAGAGGATACAGCCGAGGGCGTACACATCGGTATACACGCCTACAGGCTGGCCTGTCCATTGCTCCGGGGCCATATACAACGGCGTGCCGACTGCGCCGTGAGTCAACTGCGTGTGACGTATAGCAGAGGCTTCTTGCTTCGCACCGCCTACATTTTGGCGCTTGCTTCTCGCCTCTTGTATCACG